>Ga0181529_10000471_pt1 | contig 58328 bp, 44 predicted proteins | sample PEATcosm2014_Bin_36_FD_119763 | JGI IMG/M metagenome (GOLD analysis project Ga0181529, IMG submission 119763) | Peatland microbial communities from MTU Mesocosm Facility, Houghton, MI, USA - PEATcosm2014_Bin10_30_metaG | ecosystem: Environmental > Terrestrial > Soil > Wetlands > Peat | place...
ACCCTTAACAACGGCACGTTGATGGTCAACAGCACCGGCAATGGCAGCACTTCGTTGGGTGGCGTGGCCAACAACACCAGTTCAACCGCTGCCGCCAATGTGACCGTCAACGCCGGTGCCACCTTGGTGGGTCTTGGTTCTGATGCTTTTGGTTATTATCCGAACAAGTCGCCCGCAACCATCTTCATCAACGGTGGAACCGTTACGGACATTGGAACCTCCAATTATCGTCTGACACTGCCGAATCTGACCTTCACCGGGGGCACGCTGACCAGCACCACAGGGAATTCCGGCGACAGCTATGGAAATTACTCACTGTCTGGCACCGGAGCGCCGTCCACTATAACCACCTTGAGCAACAACACAACGGCGGTCATCAGTGCTGGAATAATAACTTTGCAGCAGAACGGTCAACCCACCGGAACGACCACCTTCAATGTCGCTGCTGGCAATGTCACCGGTGGCGCGACTCCCGGAGTGGATTTGCTCGTGTCTTCAGTCATTGCAAATTTCGGCGCTGAAATAGGCAGCGTTCTAAAAACTGGTTCGGGTGTCATGGCTTTGGATTCAACCAACCTCTACACCGGCACGACGACTGTCAGCGGCGGGACGCTACAGTTGGGCACGACCAATGACACGGCTGTGTTGGCCGAGCCCGTGGGCACAGGAGCGGTAACCAACAATGCCATCCTGAATTTTGCCAGCGGCCAGGGGGTCGCCGTCCACAACATCATCAGCGGCACTGGCGCGGTGGTGGTGAGCAGCGGAACCAACATCCTTACGGCCACGAACACCTATGCTGGGAATACGATGGTGAAAGCGGGCATACTGTTGTTGACTGGCAGCAGCTCGATAGCCAACAGTCCGACCATCACGTTAGCGAGTGGCGCAACATTTGATGTGTCCCAGCTGGCCAGTCCGTTCACCGTGGGCGCGGGCCAGACTTTGGGCGGCAGCGGAATCATTTCAGGGAACGTGATTGTCAATGGAAAGCTCCAGACCGGCGTGACCAATACAATTAACGGGAATCTCACTTACAATACCGGAACCGAGGCGGATTTTAATTTAAACACCAGCGCCACGGGCGGAGGCAATGATCAGACAGTCTTGAATGGCGCTGGCAGCATCCTGTCTTGCGGCGGAGCGAGCATCGGCATCAATTGCGGCGCAATCCTGGATCAGGCAAATGATTACACGCTCTTCAACCTGACCGGCGGCTCGGCCAGCATCGTGAGCAATTTCAATGTCATGCCAGTCTGGACTGGAACGACTCCGGCCAATGCCAGTTCCTATGGTATTGTGATCTTGCGAAACAAAGTCCTGCTTCACTTTAATTCCACTGGCACGACAAATCTACCGGTGGTTACGAACCTTCCGGCCTCAAACATTGCTGCAACGACTGCGACTTTGAACGGCCAGGTGCTTTCGACGGGCGGCCAGTATCCGGCGGTCAACATTTATTACGGCACAACCGATGGCGGGACAAATCCGGCGGCGTGGGCAACGAATGTTTCTTTGGGGTTGCAAACCGGATCCTTTGCCGCGGCGGCTTTCAACCTGACTACAAACACCACCTACTACTTCACCACTTCAGCCTCAAACTCGGCGGGCATGGCCTGGGCTACGCCTTCACAGTCATTCACCACGACGGTGGCGAGCGTGGCCGTGGCAACAAACCTGCCGGCTTCAAATGTGCAGGGCAGCTCGGCAATCCTGAACGGCCAGATTCTCTCCATCGGCAGTCAAGTCCCAACAGTGACCTTGTATTATGGCCCGACCGATGGCGGAACCAATGCCTCAAACTGGGCGAACAATGTTTATCTCGGCCAGCAGGGCGGAAACTTTATCGTCACAGTCACCGGCCTGTCCACCAACACGACTTATTATTATGCTGCAGCCGCCACAAACATCGCCGGCACGGCCTGGGCCAGCCCTTCAGCCAACTTCACCACACTGCCGACGGCTCTCGTAGTTTCGGTGCTGACCTATCATTATGACAATGCGCGAACCGGGGCCAACACCAACGAGACATTGCTGACACCTTCGATTGTCAACACGAACAGCTTCGGTCTATTGATCAAGTATGTGGTGGACGGGTTTGTTGTCGCTCAGCCATTGTATGTGCCAAGCGTGGCCATTCCCGGGCAAGGCACTCATAACGTCGTGTTTGTGGCGACCGAGAATGCCAGTATTTATGCCTTTGACGCGGACGGCAACACGGCGGTAAATGGCGGATTATTATGGCACACCAACCTGGGGATAGTGCCTTTACTCAGCAATGGTGAATTTGGCTATCGTTATGGAATCGGTAATGGCCTCAACATAGGTTATTATGAACAGGGCATCACCGACACGCCTGTCATCGACCCTGTTTCTGGAACGATTTATGTGGATGTTCTTACGCGTGAAGTCACGACAACAACGAATTATTACCATCGTATCCACGCCTTGAGCATCACCAACGGCATGGAACAATCCTACAGCCCGGTGGTGGTCACTGCTTCGGTTCCTGGAACCGGCATGGACAGCTCGAACGGAGTGGTGACATTTAATGCCAAGCAACAAAACCAACGCCCCGGACTGACGCTTGCCGGCGGAATTTTATACGTCGCCTATGGCAGTTTTAACGACACCGATCCGTTTCATGGCTGGGTCATGGGTTTCAACGCCACCAATCTCGTTCAATTGACCAACTGCATTTTCAACACCACGCCCAACGCGACGACAAATGTATTTGGCCCAAATGCCGGTGAAGGTGCGCTGTGGATGGGCGGTGATGGATTATGCGTGGACGCCAACAACAACCTCTTTTTTCAAACGGGCAATGGCAGCTTCAGCGCAAATACCAACGGCGGGGATTACGCTGACAGCATGATCAAGCTCTCCACGTCCAATTCACTGGCGGTGGCCGACTATTTCACCCCCTACAATCAGCTCACGCTGGCCAACTTCGACATTGATCTTGGCTCGTGCGGCGCTGTCTTGTTGCCAGACTCGGTCGGGAGCACGAACCATCCGCATCTGATCGTGTCAACCGGCAAAAGCGGAACGATTTATCTCGTGGACCGGGATAACATGGGACATTACCACGGCACTGATGGCATCAACGGAAATGACAGCCAGATTGTGCAATCCGTGATTGGTGCGACCGCAAGCACATGGAGTTCCCCCGCCTATTTCAACAACCAGATTTATCTGCAGCCCAGCAGCGCCGCAATGAAGGCATTCATTATCACCAATGGCGTCATTGTCCCATCGATCACCTCCGTGGCTGCGGCGGGCGTTGGCCTGGTTAACGGCGGGCCGATCATTTCCGCCAACGGCGCAAGCAATGGGATTGTCTGGGTGCTGAATAACAACTCTGGTGGCGGCACGGAGACATTGTATGCCTGCACCGCCAACAATATCGCACAGCAGCTCTACAACAGCAGCCAGCTTTCGCGGGACAATCCAGGCTTCGGGATAAAGATGACCACACCCATGGTGGCCAACGGGAAGGTGTATGTCGGGGCGCAGTATGCGTTGTCGGTGTATGGATTGACGACATTTGTGGCGACGCCCACCATCTCGCCCAACGGCATCGCATTCACCAATTCAGTGACGGTGACATTGAGCGACGCGACGGCGGGCACGGCGATCTATTACACCCTGAACGGCACTATCCCGACGACGAATTCGCTGCTATACACAGGGCCCTTTGCCATCACCACCACGTTGAACTTGCAGGCCATCGCGGTAAAATCCGGTGCGGTGAACAGCGGGGTGGCGTCTGCCTCTTTTGTCAACACGGCCGCCTTGGGCAGCGGCATCGGATTGCTGGGCCAATACTGGACGAACACGAGTGCGCTGGCGTTCACGAATATTTCATTCAACACTGCGGCGACATTGACGCGGACGGACGCGGTGGTGAACTACAATTGGAGCACGAACGGGCCTGATCCCAGCATTGGGCAGACGAACTTCATCGCCAGCTGGACCGGGTCGGTGCAGCCGCAATACAGCGAGACCTACACCTTCACCACCGTTGCGGATGACGGGGTGCGTCTGTGGGTCAACGGGCAGTTGTTGATTGACGACTGGAACACTCATTCATCTACGACGACCAACAGCGGGAGCATCTCGCTCAATGCGCAGGAGCTTTACAACATCCAGATGGATTATTTCCAGGGCGGCAGCAACGCCGTGGCACAACTGATGTGGAGCAGTCTCTCCGCGGCACAAAACATCATTCCGCAGACACAACTTTATCCCTACACGAACTCGCCGCCGGCGGTCGTGCTTTCAAGCCCGGCGAACAACTCAAGTTACACCGCGACGGCGAGCGTGACGATCGGCGCGAATGCGGATGCGGCCTATAATCCAATCAGCGCGGTGAGTTTCTACGCCAACGGCGTTTTGCTGGGCACGGTGAGCAACAGCCCCTACGCACCGCTTTACGAACTGACGGCAACGGGGCTTGGCGCGGGCAGTTATGCGTTGACGGCGGTGGCCACGGACGGGAGCGGATTGTGCAGCACGTCGGCGTCGGTGAACATCACGGTCAACGCTGGGAGCGGAGCGCCCTACGGACTGACAAACACCGTTCCGGTCTCCGCGTTCCTGAACATGCCGACGACCTTCAACGGGGCATTGCCGGCATTGCTCTCAGGAACGGGAGCATTCAGCGACACCACCAACCGCATACCAGCTGGCGGATTGATTCCCTACCAGCCCAACACGCCGCTGTGGTCGGACGGCGCGGTCAAGAGCCGGTATATGGTGGTGCCCAATCCCGCTCCGAGCGGGAGCGGGACGATCACGCCTGATCAGCAAATCGCCTTTGCACCGACCAACAACTGGACGTTCCCTGCGGGGACTGTGTTTGTGAAGAACTTCGACCTTGTGGTGGACCAGACCAGCACGAACACGCCCCTGCGCCGGCTGGAGACTCGTTTGCTGGTGCGGAACATCAACGGAGCGGTGTATGGCGTGACCTACAAGTGGCGTCCGGACAACAGCGATGCCGATCTGCTCTCAAGCAGCCTGACGGAGAACATCTTGATCACCAATGCTACAGGTGTGAGCACTCAGGCTTGGTATTACCCCAGCCCTGCGGACTGCCTGACCTGCCACACGCCCGTGGCCAATTATGTGCTGGGCGTCAACACACGGCAGTTGAACGGCAGCCTGACCTATCCCGCCACCGGTGTCACGGACAACCAGCTGAGGACATTGAACCATCTGGGCCTGTTCAACCCGGCGTTCGACGAATCAACCATCACGAACTTTGAAAGCCTCTCGGCGCTGACCAATCTCACCGCATCACTGGAGGAACGGGCTCGCTCTTACCTTGATGCCAACTGCGCGCAGTGCCATCAGCCCGGCGGATCGGGCATCACCTTCGACGCGCGCTACGACACGCCGCTCTCCCGGCAGAACATCACCAACTATCCGGCAGCATTCTCGCTGGGGGTGGACAGCGCCTGCATCATCAAGGCGGACGATGTCTGGCGTTCGGTGCTGCTGGCGCGCATCAACACCAATGCCGCGGCTATCAAGATGCCGCCGCTGGCGCGCAGCATCATTGACACCAACGCCGTGCAGGTGATTGCCGGCTGGATCAACAGCCTGTCGGGCATGCCCACCCTGGCACCGCCGGTCATCACGCCAAACGGCGGCAGCTACTACGCCTCGGTGGGTGTCACCCTCACGCCGCCCGACACCAATGCGGCCATCTACTACACGCTGGACGGCTCTCTGCCCACGACCGGTTCGCTGCAGTATTCGGGCGCGTTCAACCTGACGGGCAACGCGACCGTCACGGCCAGCGCGTTCGAGACTAACTTCAACAACAGCATCGGGGCCGGCGCGCAGTTCCTGGTGCAGCCGCTCAACTTCACGTCGCTGGGCTACAACACGGCCGGCGGCCAGTTCCAGATGGGCTTCGAGGGCGTCATGGGCGAAACCTATGTGCTCCAGGCCACCACCAATTTCACCGACTGGACCCCCATCAGCACCAACAACGCCACAACCAATTTCTTAAACCTCACAGACCCAGACTCCACCAACTTTCAGAACAGATTCTACAGGGTTCTGTTAATACAGTAATCAGGGGGAAGGCTGACATTCTGAAAATTGAAAATGACACAACAGAGGTCGGAAGTCAGAGGTCAGAGGTCCATTTCAGCTTTTTAGCTTTTCAAATTTTCAGTTTTTGATTTTTATGGAACTGTCCGTCATTATCTGCACGCATAATCCGCGAAAGGATTATCTGGAGCGCACGTTAAATGCATTGCGTGCGCAGACGCTGCCCAAGGAACAATGGGAGTTGCTGCTGATTGATAATGCCTCCAAAGAACCACTGGCCAAGAGTTGGGATTTGTCCTGGCATTCGCAAGCCCGACATATCCGGGAGGAACAACTTGGACTTACGCCCGCCCGCCTGCGTGGCATCAAGGAATCAAAAGGCGAACTGCTGTTATTTGTGGATGATGATAATATGTTGCAACCTGATTATCTTGCAGTTTTATTAAATTTAGCCGAAGAACATTCAAAGCTGGGTTGTTTTGGTGCCGGAATATTGGAGCCGGAATTTGAACAGGAACCGTCACCCGAATTGCGGCCATACACATTCAACCTGGCATTGCGCTCAATTGAGAAACCAGAGTGGTCCAATTCCATGAACGAAGCAAGGAAGCCGTTGGGAGCGGGTTTGGCCGTCCGGCGGATGGTGGCTGAAAAATCCGCTGCCGTGGTGCAGAGTTGCCCCATTCGAATCCAATTGGATCGATGTGGTTCAACACTCAATTCAGGTGGAGACGATGAGTTTTCCTGGGCGGCCTGTGAGATGGGGCTTGGCAAAGGATTGTTTCCCGCCCTTAAGATCAAACATCTGATTGGTCAGAAACGCGTAGAAAAACAATATCTGTTATCCATTGTAAAAGGGAATGGATTTTCACTTGCAATGCTTGCTCATCTTCATGGCCAGACAATTTATTTACCGCCCACATCTTCGACATTTGCCGACATACTATGCAGTTTGTTCCGCGCGAAGTTGTCTATGACCCTTTATCACGCAAACGCATGGTGGCTAGGCCTGCATAAGCCGCCAATAGAAAAGGACTTTGAAGATGCGTGGCGATCTGGTGTTGACGAGGCCCGGAAAAAACTGGCGGAATTGAAACCTGCCAAAAATAATTAAATGGATCTTTCAGTCATCATTCGCACGCATAACCCACGCGTTGATTACCTGACGCGGACTTTGGACGCGCTCAAGACTCAAACGCTGCCCAAGGACCAATGGGAATTGTTGCTCATTGACAATGCCTCCAAGAATCTTTTGGCCGGAAAGTGGGATCTGTCCTGGCATCCCCACGCCAGTCATGTTCGCGAGGAACAACTTGGTTCCACATATGCCCAATTGCGGGGGATACGGGAATCGGCGTCGGACCTGATTGTTTTCGTAGACGATGACAATGTGCTTTTTCCTGACTATCTGATGGAATGTATTCAGATCGCCAAAATGTGGACTGTTCTTGGGGCCTGGGGTGGTCAGCAGTTTCCGGAATTTGAAGACGGCGAACCAATTGAAACCTGGAAGCGAGAATTTTGGACCGGCACTTTAAGACGTGATGCTTGGTCGAACAATTATGACCGGGCCACCGTTCCGATTGGCGCAGGAGTCTGTATCCGCCGTCAGGTGGCATTAAAATATGCCGGACTGGCGGGCAGCGATCCGTTGCGGCAAAGATTAGGCAGGACGGGTGCCGGGATTTTGAACTGCGCTGAAGATTATGACATGGCATTCGTTGCCTGCGACCTGGGCCTGGGTGTGGGGCGTTTTGTCAGCCTGAAACTATATCATCTTATGCCAAAGAGTCGGACAAGTGATGAATACCTTCTAAAGCTTAGTGAAGGGTTTGGATATTCCCTGGTCATATTGGACGCCTTGCGCGGAACCAAAACCCACCAGCTTTCGCATATAGACCGGATTGTGAACTTCTACAAACGGCTTCGAATTCCACCAATGAGACGGCGGATGGATGCGGCCTACGAAGCTGGAAGGACGCGGGCGATCAATGAATTGAACATGATTTCCAGTCCGACATCGAAATGAATTATTACGAGGAACTATACAATGGATGCCCTCCGCCGACGGGGAACATGTTCGGCAGCAAAAGCGATGGCCAAGCCGAACGGCTGGCGGAAGCCCGGAAACTTACCGGAATGATGCAGTCTCAACGCCCGTTCTGTTTCCTGCGCATGGGTGATGTCGAACTGAAATTTCTTTTGACCTATCAGGACAATCAACTGGATCAACTGGATCGTTCGGAATATGGCGACGGCCCCCTGTCCGGCACGCAAGGGTGCGGGAATCCCGGCCTGGGACCAAAATATGCCAAACGCCTTTGGAACGTTTATGAGCAGGCCGACTATGTGGATTTCCATGAAAGGAACTGGCCGAACGAGCATCTGGTCAAAAAGTTGAAGATGGTCAGGAACTCCGGCACGCACCGGAACCCGGACAAAAATACCTCCGTCATTTTCCTGACCTGGGTCGAGAAGGAATTCAAAGAATACTGCAAGGGCCGACGCGTTGGCATTGCCGGTGCGGAATCACGATTACTGGAGATTCTTTGCAAGTCACAGGAGTTCAAGGCGGCGGCGGCAGATTATTGGCCGGAGGATGCCGGGATATTTTTCCACCAAGCCCGGAATGACGGGCGAAACCTCGACGTCAATCTGGATCTGGTAAAAGAGGACTTGCGAAAATTTGTCGCCGACAACCGTCTGGACACACTTTTCCTCTCGTTGGGCGGCGGCGCAAAAATCCTTGGCTTTGAACTGTCCCGCGAACTTGGAATCTGCTGCTTTGATTTCGGAGCCATGACTCGGGCGTTGACTTATAGCGGCTGCGACGGAAACCGCGTGGCGCGTTCTCCTCATTCTCCATTTCTCTTTCGCATCCCGTTCGCGACTTACATGGACGCGCTCGAGAAAGCCATGCCGAAACTGACTCCGGCGGAACTTTTGGCCAAGGCCCACGGCCAGATTATTCTGGAGGTGGTGAAAAAGGAAGTCGGGTGGACTTTTGCCTCATGGGAACATGACTTCAGCGGGGAAAATCGCGCCGCCTTCAAAAAGGCATATCAGATTTATTGCAAACGCTACCGGCATCTGTTCAAGGCCGGCCCGGAGGCGCAAAGGGAAAGGACAGGTTTTCTGCATTTCTGCGGAACGAATGGGCTGACGCTGGAAGGGCGCTTTTTTATGGCAATCTTCCGGGCCAAAGGGATTGCTAGACGGTGTCTCGTGCTTAAGCAGAAAGTAGAAATTTAGGCGAAAAATTAGAAGTTGAGAAAGTAGAAATGAATTTCAGCTTTCAGTTTTCCAAATTTCCGCTTTTTACTTTGGTTTGCCTTCTAGTTTTGGTTTGTTTATGAACGCTGACAAGCACAACCCCCGATCAGATTCGACGCGGATCGCATCCCTCGATGGGTTTCGCGCCCTCTCCATCGTCATGGTTCTTTGGGATCATGCCCAGTTGACAAACCATTTTCCGAAACTGCCCTTTCCCTGGATCAACTATATTTTAGACGGTGAGATGGGGGTGAGGATTTTTTTTGTCATCAGCGGTTTTCTTATCACGACACTGCTGCTGCAGGAGGAGAAAAAATGCGGTTATATTTCCCTTCCATTGTTCTACAAGCGCAGGGCCTTGCGGATTTTGCCTGTCTATTGGGCTTACATTCTGACAGTTGTCCTTTACGCCGCGATCACCGGTCTGGTGATACCATTCTGGGATTATTTTGAGACCCTCACTTTCACCACCTCCTGGTTTATGCGGCACCAATGGATTTTGGGCCACAGCTGGTCTCTCAGCATTGAAGAAATATTTTACTTGGTCTGGCCGTTTGCCCTGACAAGGCTTGGCCCCAAAAAAAGGCTTTGGTTCGCATTTGCGGGTATTCTGCTGGGTCCGATATTACGGGCTTTGAATTATCAATATGGATGGCGTAGCGTGACACACACCGTTTGGGTAGTTCCGGATGTGATCATGTGGGGATGCCTCCTTGCGTTGCTCCACAATCAATTCTCCGTCAGGCTGGTTGCCATATTCAGGAGAAACGCATGGATTTATCATTCCTTGATTGTTTTGGTGTTTTCGGGGCTTGATTGGGCGTTTAATCACCGGGTGTTCGGCCTTATCACGGTTCCATTCGCAATTTCATTCCATTCTTTGGCAATCTGCTATTTGCTGTATTACTACTCATTCATTTCGAAGGGGCTTGTGTTCAAAATGCTGAATAATACATGGGTTGTTGCTCTCGGCGGAATCTCTTACAGCCTGTATTTGTGGCAGGAGATATTTCTGTTCCCAAAAATCCAACATTTCTTCTTCTGGCAATCATTTCCCATAAACGTCCTGGGAGCCGTGGTCGCCGCCGCCGCTTCATATTATCTATTGGAAAAGCCACTGCTCAAGTTGCGTGTAAAATTGCGCCACCCGGCCTTGAAGAGCAAGGCAGCGCCTAATTAAAGTCAGAGTCGGCTTCAAAGCCTTATTTTGCATCCGCCAGTCTATTATGGTATTTAGCTCCTGGAAATTCATCATCCTGTTTTTGCCGTTTACCCTGGGAGTTTTTTTTACCATCCCGGAACGATTTCAGACGGCGCGCAAGCTTTGGCTGGTTGCGGTATCACTCTTCTTTTACAGTTGCTGGAAACTGGAGTTTTTACCCCTCGTCATACTTTCCATTGGATTCAACTACATGACCGCGGAGTGGTTATGCAGGAGTCAGAATCAGGCGAGAAGGCGAGGCATACTTTCTGCGGGGGTGATCGCAAACCTGGCGCTACTTGGCTATTTTAAATATACCAATTTTTTCGCCCAATTATTTGGCTTCGCAGTGGGGGTCAAATTCGCGCATTTCGATATCCTTCTTCCGCTCGCAATCTCCTTCTTTACTTTCACCCAAATCAGCTATGTGGTGGACGTTTTTCGGAATCGTTCGGTTCATTATGGGTTTCTTGATTATACCCTCTTTGTTTCATTCTTCCCGCACTTGATTGCGGGCCCGATTGTCCGTCACTGGGAAATCATCCCGCAATTTGCCGGTCGTGACATACGCCCCAATCTCCGTGACATCAAAGTCGGATTGACGCTGTTTATGATAGGCCTTTTCAAAAAAGTCCTGCTGGCCGATCCCATCGGCCGGGTTGCGGATACGATTTTCAATGGTGTTGCCGGCGGTGCAACCTTGACCTGGTTTGACGCCTGGTTTGGTGCGCTTGCATTTACGGTCCAGCTATATTTCGACTTCTCGGGTTATTCTGACATGGCCATTGGCCTGGCCCGCTTTTTTTCGATAAAATTTCCACATAACTTCGCCTCCCCTTACAAAGCTGATTCTCCATCCGAATTCTGGCGACGGTGGCATGTCACCCTGACACGCTTCCTGCGCGAGTATGTATATTTTCCCCTTGGCGGCAACCGTTGCGGCAACTTCCGTCAAGCGCTCAACATCATGGGAACAATGTTGGTGAGCGGCCTATGGCATGGAGCCGGCTTGACTTTTGTCGCCTGGGGTTGTTTGCACGGAGCTTATCTTGTCATCGAACAGCGATGGCGCAAATGGAAAGAAGGCCGGGGTTGGAAGTTTGAGCATTGGTTCTACCGAATAGCCGCTACCGGCGGGACATTTCTTGCCGTTCTGTGCGGTTGGGTTCTTTTTCGAGCGGATTCCTTCAAGTCGGCGGGCAAAGTCTTCGAGAGCATGGTCGGGCTCAACGGCTTTACTCTCCCGGATAATATCGGTCAGGCCAGGCTTTTTCTGGGGACATTGGCACCCAAACTTGGTGCCACCCTGGTTCCACCATCCATCGAAGGGCTGTCCTATTCATGGTCTGTGCATGGTTTGTTTTGCCTTCTTGCGATAATCTGGTTGTTGCCGAATTCCCAACAGATGCTGGCAGCGTATGAACCGGTTCTTGAGAAGGTTCCTATGAGAAACTTTTCTGGAATCAAACTCAAATTTGCCACCGGCTTCGCCTTGGGAGCAGGGTTCTTCTGGGTTGTCAGAACTTTTTTTAGTTCTCAAACAACACCTTTTCTTTACTTCAACTTTTAAAGATGACTAAAATTCAGCCACGATTTTTTGCGGGTTGTCTTATAGGTTTCCTTTTTGCCGGCGCGGCCTATTGGATTCTTGTCTGGTCCAGTATTGGGCGACCCATACAAAGCCTTGAGCAGAACGCTCGTTTCGTGGAATCGCGTCCACTAATGATTTCGGATGCGCTTGGTTCCAGACTGTTCCTCGTGGGGGGATCGTCTGTCGGCTATGGAATTTCTGCCAGCACCATCCAGGAGAAGACAGGGATCCCTACCTATAACTATTCATTCTGGGCACCTTTGGGGCCTGTCTTTATACTAGATCAGGTAAAAAAAGTGGCACGTCCGGGTGATGTAATCCTTTTGAGCTTGGAATATGAATTGTTCGACTGGGAGGGTGATACACCCTATTGGCTGGATGAGTCATATATTGTCTTCACCGCTTCACATGAGCCCGAATTCCTACGGAGTCGTCCATTTGGAGAGAAGGTTCAATTCATGCTCCGGCTCAAAGATCGTTCGCTGATGGATCTTTGGTTTCGGCCACCCCATGCTGCACCGGGAAAAACTAGCAAGCCATCCATGGAAAATTGGAATTCCAACGGAGATGAGATTGCCAACACAGCCGCCACCAAACCAACATCATCCGGCGTAATAACGCGCATCCATCTTCCGATAGGCTGCCTTGTCAGTGGGTTTTCATATTCGCCCAAAGGATTTCCAATCATCAAATCATTTGTTGATTGGGCTGCAACAAACCACATCACTGTCCTGGCCACATACCCAAACCTGGCCAGAAACCCCTCTTATACAAATGAGCCCGCCCAAGAGTCGTTTGGAAAGATCCGCACGTTCTACGAGTCTTTGGGAATTCCGCTTTTGGGGACGGCGGAAGAAGCCATGGTTCCTCCGGAAGGATGTTATAATACCCAATATCATCCAACTTATGAATATACTTTGCAAAGAACCCAACGGTTGCTCAAATATTTGAAACCCCAACTAAAGGGCGTGGTTGGTTTTTCCCCGGCCAAAGAAACTGGATTTTCCAACCGCTAATATGAAAATCCTCCACCTTTCCACATGCGATAACTTTGGCGGCGCCGCGCGCGCGGCCTACCGGCAGCATCTGGCTTTGCGCGGCGCTGGGATTGATTCCCGGATGCTGGTCCGGCACAAGCACACGGACGATCCGCATGTCCGGGTTTTCACCGGCAATCACAATTTACCTTCACGCGTTGAACGCACTCTCCGGCGCGCGTGGATTCATCGTTTAGAAAAACAGTCGCGCGCAAAAGGCATCGGAGGCTTGACCGATCCCCGGGCGGACCTGCTGCGGTTTGCCGTGCAGGAAATGGCGGATGCGGATATCATCAACATCCACAAGACCGAACACTTTGCCGACATTCCGGCATTGCTGGCATCTTTGACTGCTGACAAACCGGTGGTGATCACCCTGCACGATTTAAGCCCCATCACCGGCGGCTGCGATTATCCCGGCGGTTGCGAACGGTTCACAAATGCGTGCGGTGCCTGTCCGATGTTGGATTCCAAGGAGGAAAATGATTATTCCCGAAAAATTTTCAGGATGCGACAGGCGGCCTACGGCACGCGATTGCCGGAAAATTTTGCCTTCGTGGTGAACAGCCGATGGACATTGGACAATATCAAGCGCAGCTGGCTGGCAAAGGGCGTGCGGGCCGAACTGGTCCATCTCGCCCTGGATCAAAATGTTTATCAACCGGGGAACCGGGCCGTTGCGCGCGAGGCCTTGGGAATCGGCGCGGATGAAGCCGTGATTTGCTTCGGCGCCCATGACATGGGTTACAAGCACAAGGGCGGCGCGCAACTGGCCGAAGCGCTTGCCGGATTAAAATCCAACGCTTCCATCCACCTGTTGACGATGGGTTCCGGGCGAATTTCAGCGCCCCCGCAATTCAAGCATACGCATTTCGGGCGAATTGAAAGTGATTCACTGCAAAGTCTAATTTATCGCGCCGCCGACGTATTTGTGATTCCCTCCTTGGAAGAGGCCTTCGGCCAGACCGCGCTTGAAGCTGTCGCCTGCGGCACGGTGGTTGCGGGTTTTGCCGTGGGCGGAATCGTGGACATCGTCCAGAATGACTTGAACGGACTGCTCGTCGTGCGCGGCGATTCAAACGCGCTGGGACATGCGATAATTCGGCTGCTGAAGGATGAGATTTTAAGAGTCCGCTGGCGTGAATCCTGCGAGATCTGGGTGAAAGAACGCTTTTCTTTTGACAGGAACGCAACCGCCTACCGCGCGCTTTATGAGTCGTTGCTGGCAACTTCAACAAAAGCTGAAAGTCAGACCAGAGGTCAGAAGCCGGGAAGCAAATCGGGGAGATGGAAAATGAATTTTTATTTCTGCTTTTTGTTTTCCATATTTCAGCTTTTGATTACTGCCTCTGACTGTTAGAAAAGCGCCCACACAGTTCACGATGGATTTGGCACAATCAGGATGGGAGTCGCGCCCGGTGACTGCCCCCCGCAAGCTGAAGATCGGAATCAGCATCTGGAGTTTCACGCCCAATGCGGGAGGATTGCAGTTACATGCAGAACAACTTTGCCGGAATCTCATGAAGCGGGGACATGAAGTAGTCGTTGTCACGCGTGCCGCAAGGCATAGATTGGAAGGAAATGATTATCTGTTTTTCAATGAGCCGGAATCCAGCCTGACAGTCAACGATGTGCCTGTCAAACCGCTTAAATTTTCAAAATCCTGCATGCCAGTTCTCTGGTTCCTTGGGAAATGCGTCGTAAGACCCCACCTCGAAGGAGTGGGCGTGAATTTATACACTGCTGTAGCCAGAAAATCTGCATACAATGCCTTCGCCGGAGTCGATATTATTCACCATATTGGTGAAGCCGCGCCATTAAATGGTTTTGCCGCCGCCGCCGCCGCTCAATACTGGCGTATTCCTTTTGTGGTTCAACCGACCTGCCACCCGCATCATTACGGGGATTCGCCTCTGGACTTGCGTCTGTTTAGAAAAGCGGACCGCCTGCTGGTGCATACCGAATATGAGGCCGAACACTTCCACCAAAAGTCATTTCACTGTCCCATTGATGTGGTTGGCAACGGTGTTGAAGAGCGCAACAACGGGATTCCATCGCGGTTCCGGGACAAGTTTGGCATTATCGGACCTTTCATTTTGTATGTCGGGCGAAAGGACAATCAAAAAGGCTATTTTCTGCTCATAGAAGCGTTCAAGGCCATTCGCAGGGCGCGGCCAGACTTGAGTTTGGTCTGCATGGGGCCGCCAGTATCGCCGACCACGAGGCCGCAGATGGATGGTCTTATTGATTTGGACTTTGTTTCCGAGGATGAAAAACACGATGCCCTGGCGGCCTGCACTTGCCTTTGTGTGCCGTCGGAAGGAGAATCTTTCGGACTTATATTTATGGAGGCCGGTTGTTACGCGAAGCCGGTCATCGGACGGAATGTGCCTGTGTTGCGCGAACTATGGGAAGATGGGGTGGCGGGTTTGCTGGTGGGCCATCCCGATGAGGAGCGTAACATCGCCCAGCTTGATCCGGATCAGCTTGTATCGGCCTTGCTCAAGCTGCTTTCAGATCCCGCCGAATGCCGGCGCCTTGGTGAAAATTTACGCAAGGTCTCGGAGCAATTTGTCTGGCAACGGATCGTGGAACGCTTTGAGGCGAGTTACTACGAAACTTTGAATCACGCTCAACAAACATCATAGGTCAATGGCAAATACAAAAAGCGATATCAATGAAACAATATAAAGAACCTGACGAACTGCGGAAAATGCCATTCGTTATCCGGCAGTTCCGATGGCGTTTACCACTGGAACTTACCCAATTGGTGGCAAAAGTCACTTACAAGAAGTTTGGCGATCGTATTGATACGGCGACCATAAAATGCTTTGTTCCAGATCGCGGCTCGGAGATTGAGGATACTGCGGTCACCACCGGCCAAAAGGACGTTCTGCTGGCGGCGCTAAAGGAAACAGAGCGGATAAATCTGCCAGTTGTCGAATTGGGAGCGTGGCGCGGCGCGACAACCACCGCTTTGGCCGCCGCCACAAGCCGGATGATTTATGCGGTTGATCCGTTCAACGACTATCCCGGGGCAGCTTCCGACATGGAAATCATGCTAAACCGGACACGCTTGATGAGCCATGTAAAACATATTCGATCGCGATCGGCTGGAGCGGCAGACGCATTGGCCGATGAGCGATTCAGCTTGGTTTTCATTGATGCCATTCACGATTATATGAATACATGGTTCGACTTTCTCATTTGGGAACAACTGCTGGCTCCGGGAGGCATCGTCGTTTTCCATGATGTGGATGATCACGTCGGAACCAATCTGGCGTGCCGACGTGTTCTACATCAGAAAAACTACACTGTTTGGGGTTACTGCCCAAACATCGTAGCCTTTATAAAATCGCCGGGCGTCTGATTTTATGGCGCGCTATTAATCACGGATTAGTGCTGCCGAGATTTCAAGCCATGATTGCACATTTCACATCCCATCTTTCCGGCGGATCCCACATCGCCGCCCGGCGGCTGCATAACGCCCTCGTCCGGGGCGGAGTGAGCAGCAACCTGTATTATGGGACAGGCGAATCAGTTGATCCCCGCATCATTAAATTCTTTCCACACCGGACTTTCTTCTGGCGCAACTATGCCGCCATGGCCACGAGCTGGCGCAACCGTCAGGATACGCCGGACGGATTCATCACTAGCCCGGGTTGGATACGAAAAACACCCATTCAAGCGACGGGCGTCACTCCCAAAGTGGTTCACCTGCACACGGCGATGCGGTGGTTGGACCTGCCGAGTTTCTTCAATTCCCTGCCACACGGATTACCTGTCGTATGGACCATCCATGAATTTGTTCCCATAACGGGCGGCTGCATCTACCCGTGGGAGTGCGATGGCTTCACGCGCCAGTGTGGGGACTGTCCGCAACTGAAGCGCCCGGGCGGACGGGATGCCAGCCGGCGTTTTTTTCGCACCAAGGCGCACTGGTATGAAAAGCTCAATCTGCACTTTGTAGGCAACAGCGAATGGACGGCGGCCCAGGCCAAGCGTTCGACACTGGGCAATCTGGCCCGTTCCGTGCGCATGATCCATCTCGGTCTCAATGTGGAGGAATACAAGCCGGTGGACAAAGCCGTCGCGCGGAAAGCCCTCGGAATCGCCGAAAACAAATTTGTCATCGGCTTTGCCTGCTCTGATTTTAGCGAACGCCGTAAAGGCGCTGATATTTTAATGGAGGCGTTGAAAACATTTCCTGCAAAGGAGATCGTCCTGTTGGTGCTGGGAGCGGGTCAATGGCCGGCCAGCGGAATTGAAACGATTCCGATGGGTAGCTTGGGTTCGCCACGTTTGCAATCCGTTTTTTATTCGGCTTCGGATGTGTTGGCAATGCCCAGTCTGGTTGAGACATTTGGCCTCGTGGGCTTGGAGGCGATGGCGTGCGAAACGCCGGTGGTAGCGTATCCCGCCGGGGGACTGGCGGACGTGGTGGCCGACGGTGTGACCGGCCTGATAGAGCCGGAGGTCGGAAGCGTGTCCGGGTTGGTTCGAATGCTGCAATGGATGTGGAAACATCCGGCCGAACGTGCAGCCATGGGAATTGCAGCCCGGCAGCGTGTAATCGAAAAGTTTTCGGACACATTGATGGCCCGCCGCTATGCCGATTTATATCATGAACTGGCACCCGAAGAGAAAAGTTTCGGGCCTGCATCCTAGACGCGTCCGGCGGAATCAAGTCATTCATGCTAATCTCCGACCCAAATGCGGCTCCAGCGCGCGGCAAAATCGCCATTGTCGAAACTCTGCGGGGGGCAGCCTCGTTGTTTGTGCTTTTTCATCATTGGGGATCCACCGATGCGCCAGGATGGATTCAATCCCCGTTGATTGGGTCTTTTCTCGATTGGCTAAAAGTAGGCGTATTCATTTTTTTTGCGATTTCAGGGTTCATCATGCCTTATGCTCTTTACCGTGGAAATTATGGCCTGCAAAACATCGGGCGGTTTGTTTTGAAACGCATGGTGCGGCTGGATCCACCCTATCTGCTGGCGATTGTGTTTTGTCTCCTGGTTTCATATCTGGCATCATTGCATCCTTTGTCCAAGGTTCCATTTTATTTTAGCTGGCAAAATCTGGCCCTGCACTTGTTTTATCTGTGTCCTTTTTTCGGTCAGGATTGGGTGGTCGGCGGAGGCGGAGTTTTCTGGACGCTTGGAATCGAGTTTCAATATTACCTGATGTTAGCCTTGATTTTTCCTTTTCTCAACCATTCAAAACGATGGGTCATGTGGGGCAGTTTGTGTTTATTTGTATGCGCCTGCATTATTTGGGATGATGGATATCGCTGGCGATTTATCCTGCCCTACACCCCTTTCTTCGCGATGGGAATGATAACTTTCTGGCATTACATCGGACGGATCCAAATCCGGACTTATCTTGTCACATTGGGTTTGCTGGCGATCCTGGCAACCTGGAAATTTGGATGGGGTCAGGCCATCGGACCCGTCATCGCCGCCATGCTCATGGCCTTCTACCACCGTCCATACGCACCGCTGCAATTCTTTGGAAAGATTTCATATTCGCTCTATCTGTTTCATATGGCAATCACCCTGCGCGTGGTGAATTACTGCGACCGGTTTGAATGGGGCCACCGCTGGACATGGCTGATCATCTTGGGCGGTTCTGCCGCCTGTATTGCCCTGGCGAGTCTGGTCTACTTTTTTATCGAGCGTCCCAGCAGGGACTTTTCGCAGCGCATCCGCTACAATCAGCCAAAACCCCAACCTGTTGTTTAACCAGACGGCAGGAATAACAGGCCAATCCATAGCCATTTGAAACCGCCCACTAATAGATTGAAACGTGAGTGAAGCAATCCACATCGTATTCTGCGCCGACCGTCGGGTGCTGCCGGGACTCCATGTGGCGGCGTATTCGGTGGTGGCCAATCATCGTGTTTTCAATTCATTGGTTCATGTCCATGTCTTTTCAGATAGTCTCACTACAGCGGATGTTGCCCTGCTCAAGGAAACCCTGAACGGTGTAGGACGCTCCTATTTGCTGGAGATGCATACTGTTTCAGCCAGTCATTTCTCGCGGTTTCCTTCGATGTCGGGCAGTTGGGGAGCGTATTTCAGATTATTGGTGCCACAGATGCTCTCGGCTGAACGCATCATATATGTGGACGTGGACACAGTGTGTCATCTGGATGTTAGCGACTTCATGACTTTAGACTTGGGCGATCATCCGGCTGGTTTCGTGGCCGAAACAACCATTCGAGATACGCCAGACCGTTCACTGGCAGATCGTTTGCCTCATGATGGCGACAAGCCTTACTTGAACTCCGGAGTGATGGTAGTCAACCGGAAACTCTGGCTGGAACGTCAGGTTACCGAACGTTGCATGGAATTTCTTAAAGGGGGGAAGGCGTCTCGCTGGGATCAGACAGCCCTAAATTATGTTTTGATTAATGATTGGCAGCCGTTGGATCCCCGGTTCAACTTTATCAGCAACTGGCGTAAAAATTGGCCGTTCCTATGCGATGAATCGAAGTTGGAAGGCAAGTTGGTTCATTTTTTGGACAATCCAAAACCGTGGGATTTTTTAGGCGAGTGGGTCGCTCCGCAATTTGGCCTCTGGCGCAAAGTGCTGGACAAAACGGCGATGAAGTATTTCTGCTCTTGGCACACTACGCCTTCCCGCAAATTTCCCAAGACCCGCAATGCCTGGAGCGGTTATAAAAAGGCGTTCAAAGATCGGCTGTTGTTTGGCGGTTACGCGCGCGGCTGGCTCAAGAAGGTCAAGGGCGTGCCGGAAGCAAAAGTTGAAAGGTGAAATGTTGGAAGCCAGAAATCAGAAGACAGAGGGCAGAAGTTAGAAGTCAGAAGGTGGTAAGCGAGAGACCAGACTACACGACTACGGACGACGGGACGGTTTCAAATACTGAAACGCTGAAAGCAGAAGTCGGCAACGTTGAAATATTTTCCGTTTATACTTTCCCAATTTCTAATTTTGATTTGTTGATTTCTGCTTTTCCCCATGGTCAGCCTTTAGAAAATTGTGAACAAACGCGCGAACCCAACCATTCTAATTTTTACGCCGTCGGTTGGCGGGGGATTGGCGGAATACGTCTTCTATCAGGCCACGGCTTTGGAAAAGGCCGGTGCCAATGTCACCTGTCTGGTCGCACCTTCTTTTCTGGGCGGACGGCAAACAGGATTTGAGAAGATCGCGTGCTTAAGCAATCCACCTTCGGAAGAAGGTTCGCGGGTCTTGAAGAAATTGAAAATGGTTTGGCATCTGGTCGCAAATCAGATGGTTTTGGCTTGGCAGATTTTGAAGCACCGTCCCGACCTGGTCCTTCTGGATTCCTACGTTGAATACCTATCTCCATTCTGGATATGGCCACACTGGATTCTGGCGCGCGCGTGGCGCATCCGTTATGCCGCCAACCTGCATGACCCAGTTCGCAATCACCAAGTCGGACCGGCATGGTGGCATACATGGTCTGTCCGCCTAGCCTACCTGCCGTTGGACTTTGTGCTGGTGCATGACAAACTGCCGGAGCCATCGCCGGTGCCCGATCATGTGCGTGTGGTGCAAGTGCCGCACGGATTGTTTGAAATTCGCGGAACACCGCCTGACCGGGATTCGGTGCGGAACGAATGGGGTGTTCATGCCGGACAAAAAGTATTTTTAGCCTTTGGCTTTGTCCGGGATGGAAAAAACCTGGAACTTGCCATTCGTGCACTCGTCCAAGTGTCGGAGGCGTTTTTGGTGGTGGCCGGTTCGGTGGCCTCAACCAAGGACAAGCCGTTTGCCTTCTACAGAGAACTGGCCGGGCAACTGTGTGTTTTGGAACGCTGTCATTTTGCCGAAGGCTTTGTGACCGACAATGATCTTGGAAAATATTTTACTGGAACGGATTATGTGCTGCTGACTTACGCCGCCACGTTTCATTCACAAAGCGGCGTGTTGAATATTGCAGCGTGGGCGCGCAAGCCGGTGCTGGCATCGGCTTCACCATCTCCGCTCATCGAGACGGTTCGGAAATTTCATTTGGGCATTACTGTGGAGCCGGATTCACCCGCCGCCGTCGTCAACGGCATGAAACAATTGCTGGCCTCGCCGCCGTTACAGCATTGGGATGATTACGAGGCCTCTGCCTCCTGGGCGGCCAACGCACGGGGCGTAATGGAATCGGCCGGGCTTCAGGAAAAATAGAAAAGGAAAGTATTCTCCTATGCAAAACGCTGCGGCGCGATAGGGAAAGCAGAAACTGGGAAAGAAGTTACAAGTTAGAAGGAAGAAGGCAAAAGCTGGAACGCTGAAAGCTAAAATTTGAAACTGAGATTGGAAATTGGATATTGAGTCGCTGCCTAAAATAAATTGGCGCGAAGATTGTTGGTCTGCTATCCTAAAGATGAGGTTGAAGTTGGAAATCATGAATACACGCGGAATTATTTCCTTGGCTGCATCGGCGCTCATTATCGCCGCAGCTTCCGCACGCGCCGACAGCATCGTCTGGACGAATACCGCCGGCGGCAACTGGAGCGACACGAACAGTTGGAGTCCCAACCAAATCCCCGGCGACAGCGACGTGGCGGTCATCACCAACGACGGCACTTACAGCGTCACGCTGGACGTGAACCCGAACATTGGCGGTCTCGTCCTCGGCACGGCGGGCGGCACCAACATCCAGAGCCTGTCGGTCAGCAACAACCAGACATTCACGCTCAACGGCACGGCGCAGGTGAGCACCAACGGCCAGTTCAACCTGAACGGCGGGGTGTTGGGCGGCAATATCGCGCTGTGCGGCGCGTTGAACTGTTTGGGAGGCACCTTGTCCGGCGGGTTGACAGTGAACAGCAACAGCGTGGTCACTGTGAGTGCGCCGGGGTTGGCCTTGAACGGCTTTACTTCCGGTGGCTCGGCGCTGACGAATTACGGGACGGTGAACTGGACTGGCGGTGACATCAGTTGCGACTACAGCCCGCAAATCTACAACTTCGGGCTATGGAACGCGCAAACGGACAACTCCATTTTCGGCCAGCAAACCTCCGGCAACACTACGTTCAACAACTTCGGCATCTTCCGTAAGTCCGGCACGGGCGGCACCTCCACGCTGGATTTCAACACAATCTTTACCAGTTCCGGCACGATTGATGTGGAAAGCGGAACGGTGTCCGTCACCCGGGGACAGGCCGGCGGCGCAGTGAACATCGCCAGCGGCGCAACCCTTTCTCCGGGCAATAATCTGGTATTTGCCGGCGGCACCGTGTTCAGCGGCACCGGAAATGTCATCGGGCTATTGAGCGGAAGCAACGCGGTGTTCAGCGGCGTGTTGAATTATTCGGGAACGACGTTATCCGGCACGATGACAGTTGCCAGCAACAGCGTGCTGAACCTCGGCACGGCGAGTGTAAATCTCGTCGGCGTCGGTTTGACGAATTACGGGACGGTGAACTGGACTGGGGGCGACCTCGACTGCAACAACAGCCCGCAAATTTACAACTACGGATTGTGGAACGCGGAGACGGACAATACGTTTGTTGGGCAGATCAACGGCGGAGCGGGCAACGGTGTGTTCAACAATTACGGCACGTTCCGCAAATCGGGCGGCACCAACATGACCGCGATCAACGCCGATGCGGTGTTGAACAGCTCCGGCATCGTGGATGTGGAAAGCGGCACGATCTCAATCTACAAGGGACAAGTGAACGGCGGCGTCAATGCCGCCGGAGGTGCGGTTCTTTCGCTTGGCCACATTGTCGTCTTCGGGGGCGGCACGCTGTTCAGCGGCGCAGGAAATGTGGCCGGGTATGTGAACGGGAGCAACGCGGTGTTCAGCGGCACGATGACCTGCTCGGGAGTCACAATCTCCGGCGCGATCACCGTGGCCACCAACGCCGTCGTCAACTTGGGAACGTTGGGCATTTCCTTCAACAACGGCTATAACAACACCGCCCTGCTGACCAACTACGGCACCATCAACTGGAGTTCTGACCTGACCTGCGACGGCGGCCCGCGCATCTTCAATTTCGGCCTGTGGAACGCGCAAACGGACAACTCCATTTTCGGGCAGCAAACCTCCGGCAACACGACGTTCAACAACTTCGGCACCTTCCGCAAGTCCGGCGGCACCAACACTTCCATGGTGGATTTCAACACGATCTTCACCAGTTCCGGCACTATGGATGTGGAAAGCGGAACGGTGTCCGTCACCCGGGGACAGGCCGGTGGCGCGGTGAACATCGTGAGCGGCGCAACCCTTTTGCCGGGCAATAATTTGATTTTTGCCGGCGGCACAATCTTCAGCGGCACGGGAACCGTTGCCGGACTTTTGAACGGCAACAATGCCCAGTTCAGCGGCGGGTTGAATTATTCAGGAACGACATTATCCGGCACGATGACAATTGCCAGCAACAGCGTGCTGAACCTCGGCACGGTGAATGTGAATCTCGTCGGCATGGCCCTGACGAATTACGGCACGGTGAACTGGACGGGCGGCGATCTTGAATGCAACAACAGTCCGCACGTTTACAACTACGGTTTGTGGAACGCAGAGACGGACAACACGTTTGTCGGACAGTTCAACGGCGGCGCAGGCAACGGCGTGTTTAATAACTACGGCATTTTCCGCAAAGCTGCCGGCACCAACACGACCAAGATGGACGCCGACTCGATCTTCAACAGCTCCGGCACCGTGGATGTGGAGAGCGGCACGATCTCCATCTACAAGGGACAAGTCAACGGCGGCGTCAACGCCGCCGGAGGTGCGGTTCTTTCGCTTGGCCACCTTGTGGTCTTTGGAGGCGGCACACTGTTCAGTGGCGCAGGAAATGTGGCCGGGTTTATGAACGGGAGCAACGCGGTGTTCAGCGGCACGATGACCTGTTCGGGAGTCACAATCTCCGGTGCCATCACCGTCGCCACCAACGCCGTCGTCAATCTGGGAACTTTGGGCATATCCGTGAACAACGGTTATAACAATACCGCCCTGCTGACCAATTACGGCACAATCAACTGGAGTTCCGACCTGACCTGCGACGGCGGCCCGCAGATCTTCAACTTCGGCTTGTGGAACGCACAGTCAGACAACTCCATTTTCGGGCAGCAAACCTCCGGCACCACCACCTTCAACAACTACGGCATCTTCCGTAAGTCCGGCGGCACCAACACCTCCACGGTGGATTTTAACACGATCTTCACCAGTTCCGGCACGATAGACGTGGAAAGCGGAACGGTTTCCTTATCCAAGGGCTCAATCAGCGGCACCGTCACTGCTGCCGGTAGCACGGTTCTTTCACTGGGCCACCTTGTCGTCTTTGGCGGCAATACCCTGTTCAGCGGCGCAGGAAATGTGGCCGGGTATGTGAACGGGAGCAACGCGGTGTTCAGCGGCACGATGACCTGCTCGGGAGTCACAATCTCCGGGGCCATCACCGTCGTCACCAACGCCGTCGTCAATCTGGGAACTTTGGGCGTATCCTTCAACAACGGCTATAACAACACCGCCTTGCTGACCAATTACGGCACGGTCAACTGGAGCACCGGAAATTTTGCCGGCGACAACAACCCGAAAATTTACAATTACGGCCTGTGGAACGACCAGGCCGACAACACTCTTTTCGGGCAGCAAACCTCCGGCAACACGACGTTCAACAACTTCGGCACCTTCCGCAAGTCCGGCACAAGCGGCATCACCACGCTGGACAACAGCACAGTTTTCAACAACACCGGCACTCTGGATGTCCAAACCGGCACGGTATCCATTTTAGGAGCCAGAACATTGACGGGCGGGACATTGAATTTTGCCATCAACAGCCCGAACATTTTCGGCCACATCACCCTGGCCGGTGCCGTCACGCTGACCGGCACTGTCAGTGTCAATCTCAACAGTCTTTACACGCCAACCAACGGCACGTCCTTCGCCCTGCTGACTTACGGTTCCGAATCCGGCACGTTCACCAGCTTCAATCTGCCTGTGTTTTTTGGCTGGACAAACAACTACGGCCCCGCGTCGTTCTCATTAATAATTGTCTCCGCGCCGATGCGAGTTTTAAATGTCACAAATTTCGGCGCGGTTGGCGATGCCGTCCAGTTTTTTGTCAACACCACGAGCAACTCCGTTGTGGTCACGACAACCAACCAGATCCCCAATTCGGCGATCGGTGAGGCGATAGAAGTATTCGGGGCCGGAGTGCCTACATCATCGTCCAATAATCAGGATTTAGTAACGACCATTGCAAATGTTATGAATGGAACGAACATATACGTCTCGCAGGTCTGCCAGCAGACCCTGACCAACACTTTTGCCACCTATGGACAAGATAACACGACGAATTTTCAAAATGCCATCACCGCGACAGGGAGCGACACAAACGACATCATTTACATTCCCGCTGGAACATATTTTTTCATCTGCCCTTACGTTGCCAGCGCCTTTGGGAATGCGGGCATCATCCTGACCCGTGGCGGCATTCATTTCGTAGGAGCAGGAGCCAACAGCACCACTCTGTTGAGCCGCGGAGCGTGGAATCTTATCGGGGGTGCTGTATATCGCAGTTTCCTGATCGACATTCAACCTCACATTGCAAACGATTTTCCAGTCAGCTTTGAGAACCTGACACTGGATGGCGGTGTCCAGCAGGGGAATACCGGCAACCATAACTTTCCGGCCAGCCCCATAACCGGCATGGGTTGGGACATAGACCATGATGCCATTGTTGTCAGGGGAGGAGCAACCGGCAACGTGTTCACTCATCAGACGTGGACAAATGTGGTGTTCCAGCACTGGCGCGGTGAAATGGTCAAGAGCAACGACGCAAGCACGAATGGAAATCTTTCAATTTTCAATTGTGCTTTTAACGACGGCAACGCGACGGCCATCAACTACTATGCGTCGTTGAATGTCTCCAACTGTGTTTTTAACAATCTTTTCCAGGTCGCCGAGTATTATCAGGCCTATTCGACCAACACCTCTTACTTTCAAAATAATTTCATCACCAACATCACCGGCAATGGTTTCGCCCTGAACGGCGGGAAAGGGAATAATCCGCCGTTCATCCTCCAGAACAATGCTTTCTATTTACCCGGACTCGGTGGCAACGGGATTTTGACGACGCCTGGGGACAATGTTTTCATCGTCAGCAACCAGTTTATTTTCCTGCAGAATGGTGGCAATGCCATCGTCCTCGGTTCTGCGGGCTATCAGGGAACCTTTGACAACAGCAACATCGTGATTGCGGGCAATAGCTTTGTGAAACCATCCACTATTGTTGAAATCAGCGGAGAAACAAATGGAACAGGTCCGAACCGTGTCGAGGCTGTTCAAGTTTATGGCAATAGTTTGACACAACTCGGCAATTCTACAATGGCTGTTCAGACTTTTGGTTGGTCCACCAATGTTCATTTATCTAATAATGATTTCAGTAAAGTAACCAATTCAGTTATTCATTTTTCATCCGGTATTTTTGGTGCGCAGTATGCCTTGGTGGATACCAATAATCTTTATTATACTCCCATTTCTGATCCAACCGGAATAACGAATTCTATCAGTTATGCGAATGGTTCAAGATTTCAAGTCGTTAACCCTTTTCATTCTGGAACCGTGTATGCACTCGTGGATACTCATGCAAGCCAGATGCCCGTGGGCGCAAAGATTCAGCTTTACAACAACAATTCGAGTTCAGCTACCGTGCCGGTTTATCTCAGCAGCAGTCTGCAAGGCAGTCCGGTCACGGTGGCAAGCGGCCAGACAGTCACTTTTTTCTGGCAGGATTGGAACGGCACATGGTCAACCAACAACAAGCCCCCACCGCCCACAGGCGTTCGGCTGAATTTCTGAAAGCATCCGCCTGCGCACAGCTGCGGCGCGACAGGGAAATTTGGAAAGCTGAAAGCGGAAATGGGACAATAAGACAACGAGACGACGAGACCACTGACAACGGGACGATTGTAAAAACTGAAATTCTGACAAGCTGACAAGCTGAAATGCAAAATCAAAGTAGAAATTGAGAAAACAGAAAGCGGACATTTAAAAACGAGAGCGGCGTATACTATGAAAAAGTCATTTCTCCTTTTGGGTTTGCTGGTTCCAAGCATCAGTTTCGCGCAATCTTACATGATTGACTGGCATCAGGTCGCCGGCGGCGGCGGCACCAGCACGGGTGCAACTTATCAAGTTTCCGGCACAATCGGACAGCCGGATGCGGGCGGCACGATGACCGGCACCAATCATTACTCCTTGACCGGCGGATTCTGGAGCTTGATTTCCGTCGTGCAAACGGCGGGGCTGCCCGACCTGGTCATCACTCATTCGGGCAACAGCGTCGTCATTTCCTGGCCCGGCACCGGCAGTTATACCTTGCAGCAAAACGCGAACCTCGCGCTGGTCAATGGCTGGGCGACGAGCGGCTATTCCGTCTCCACCAGCAACGGCACGAACAGCATCACCATCACATCGCCTTCGGGAAATTTGTTCTTCCGCCTTTCCAATCACTGAAACGCGGGGAGCGGAGCGCGGAGCGCGGAGATGGAATGAGACGACGGGACTACTGTTGCCTTTTAACTACCATCTACTATCTCCTAACTACTGCCTTTTTGACATATGTGGATTTGCAGCCAGATCGGGGCGCGGGAACATTTTGCGGTTCCACGCGCTTTGCACCAAACCGGGCGGCTGGCGACTCTTTATACTGATTTTTGGGCCGGGCTGGCGTTTAGACGCGCGCAGAAGATGGGAGTTGGGAGATGGAAGTTTGGAGCGCTCCGGTCGCTGGCGGCGCGCTTTCATCCGGAGCTGGACGGACAGCGGAAGATGGGAGTTGGAAGATGGGAGTTAGAAGATGGAAGGGAGGATACTGAAAGAAGAACCCAGAACCCAGAAATAGTTTCATGGAATTTCCGGGCGCTTTGGTGGGAATGGCTTCTTCGCAGGAAGGCAAAGGACGGAGACCTTTATCTTGGTTATATCGAAGTGGGGAACCGGTTTGCCATGCGGGTAAAAGATGCTTTGAAACGCCGAACAGACTTGGGGCCGGACACCATTTTTTTTGCCTACGATACGGGGGCTTTGGAGACGCTAGAGTGGTGCCGGGAACAGGGCGTTCAATGCGTCTTAAACCAGATGGACCCCAACCGTGTGGAGGTGGAACTGGTCCGCGCCGAGGAAAAGCAATGGCCGGGCTGGGCATTGGAAGCCATCCAAGTTTCGGAGGCTTATTTTGCCCGGCGTGAACAGGAGTGGGCCTTGGCGGATCGTGTAGTTGTGAATTCTGAATTTTCCCGCAAGGCGCTTGTCCAGCAAGGCGTGCCGGCGGAAAAGCTGGTTGTCATTCCGTTGTGTTATGAGCGGGAGCCAGGAGATGGGAGATCGGAAATGGCAGATGGGAAAGCAGAAAGCAGAAAGCAGAAGTCAGAGGTCGGTGGTCAGTGGTCCAGTGGTCCGCGCGGCGCTTCGCCGCTGCGCGTGTTGTTCCTCGGCCAGGTTATTTTGCGCAAAGGCATACAATATCTGCTTGCGGCGGCAAGGCAACTGGAGCGGGAGAACATCCATTTTGACGTGGTGGGTTCCATCGGCATCTCAAAGGAGGCAATGGCGACAGCACCGGCAAATGTCACGTTTCATGGACGCGCCGGACGAGATCAGACTTCGGACTGGTATGGACGGTCTCATGTGTTCGTGTTGCCGACCCTTTCCGATGGTTTTGCCATCACGCAACTGGAGGCGATGGCGCATGGGTTGCCGGTCATTACAACTCCATGCTGCGGGGAAGTGGTCAGTGATGGCGTGGACGGATTTATTGTTCCACCGCGTAATGCGGTAGCGCTGGCAGAAGCTTTGCACCGCTATCTTGCGGAGCCTGATTTGTTGCAAACACACCAAAAGGCGGCTATCAAAAAATCAAATCAATTCACTTTGCCAAGACTGACACAGAATCTTTTAAAACTGGAAACTGCTCTGTTGAAGACATGACGCTGCAAATATGCGACAATGACAATGCGCACTTTCAATTCTTGAAATTGTTTTAACAGATGTCTGAAACATTATCCATATTGCCTTTATCTTTCTGGGTGGTCATCGCACTGCTCATCGGCGGCGGAATATGGTCGTTCCAGCGGATGAACGACGGCATCGGGCTTCCCATGCTGGTGGTTCTGGCTACTGCGACGGCCTGGTATGTGGGCGATGCCTTTTACAATGATTACGCCAATAATCATGCCAAGCTGTTCGATGCCGACACGCTGTCGGGCGCTTGGTGGCAGGTGGCGTGGTTCCTGATGGTTTTTCTTGTGATGACACCGCAAATCCATGCGCGGCTCAACCATCGCTATCTGCAACAACGCAGCGGCGTGTTGCAATTATTCAGGCAGGGGGTGGCCCAGCCGGAGATTCAAAAATCGTTGAACGCATTGTTTCGAGGTTGCGCCATTGTCTGGGCAATCCTGTTTGTGATTGCAATCGTCAGAATCAAGACTGAAGTCATCTATTATTTGTTCCCGTTTTTGGGACATAATGCCAGCCCCTGGTCTCATGGACGAATTGGAGCCGGTTTTGATTTTCTGGACATCTTTGCCGTTTATCTGCAACTGCTGGTCGCTTCGATGTTCGGCGTGGTGGCGGCCCTGGCCACGGACCGCCGCATCCGCAATTACGCCCTGCTTTTGGTCCTGCTGACCTGGCCCTATTTCATTTTTGACCGCACGCGCAATTCGATGCTGGCCATTATTATTCCGGCGGTGTTGAGCTGGGTATTTCTGCGGCTGCGCGGCGGGATGTGGAAAAAAATCGTGGTGCTGCTGGCGGTCTTTCTTGTGATCAATACTTGGATGAAATTTGTCATCGCCAACCGCGGCACGATGAACATCACCGCCGCCTTTGAAGAAAAAGGATTGAACCTGGCCGACCAAAAAAAAGTTCATAACGAAGGTCTGAACATGTTTGAGGAATTATGCTGGGTCAGCACCTTCATAGACAAGGGAACCTATAATGTCAATTGGGGCGCACGCTACTTCGCCGAACTGGTGAATCCGATTCCGCGCGCCATCTGGCCCGGCAAGCCGCTGATCGGCATAGACTATGCCATCGCCCGCGGCATGCAATATGGCGGGGCAGACGGGTCGAGTGTCGTAGCCACCATATCCACAGGCTTCATCGGACAAGGCGTGGTCAACTTCGGCCGTTTTTTTGGGCCAATGGCGGCAGCGCTGCTGATGTGCCTTTGGGTGGCGGCATTGGCGCGGCTGGACTTGAACATTCATGCGCTGGGTCGCCTGCCTTTGTATAGCCTGGGAATGATCCTTACATTTAATTTGGGACGCGACATCACGCTCATCACTCTCTATCCATTTCTATTCGGCGCATTGGCCGTCTGGTGGCTGGACCGTCATCGGCCACAAAATCAGGATGAGCCTATTGTGCCGGCTCAAGCTGCCGCCAAATCCGGAAGCCGTCCGCTTCCTGTTTTCGGCCAACCATCGCCATTTGTCCGCCGCCAACACTCGGGCGGATTTATCAAAAGAAAAAGGTAAAGAAAATTTTGCCTTGTGATTTCCGCTTCCAGCCCTCCAACCGCTCATGCCAGCAAGGCCTTGCCAAAAGAAACTCGCGTGGCCGTCTTGTTCCACCGTTTCGGTCCCTATCATCATGCACGCCTCAACGCCACAGGGCAGTTGATGTCGGTTTTTGGCGTGGAAGCCTGCGCCGCAGAAGACACCTACGCCTGGGCCAAGGTGGACGGCTCGGCAGCCTTCACAAGAATCACGCTGACAGACCGCGATTCCGGAAACCGGCAATGGAGACGGAATCTTCAATACAAACTTTGGCGCGCGCTGGATGAAATCAAACCGCAGATGGTCGTCGTTCCCGGCTGGTCATCTGCCGATGCCGTGAGCGCGCTCTGGTGGTGCGGTAAAAAAAACATTCCTGCGATGGTCATGTCTGAAAGCACCGCGTGGGACGAACGGCGTGTTGTCTGGAAGGAATGGATAAAACGCCGGCTGGTAAAATTGTTCTCCGCCGGATTGGCCGGCGGAACACCACACGCGGATTATCTCGCGCAACTTGGATTGGCGCGCGACCGGATTTTCACGGGCTACGACATCGTGGACAATGACTACTTTGCGGCGCAAGCCGCAGAAGTCAGAAGTCAGAAGTCAGAAGTCAGAAGCCGGCACGGGTTGTCGGAAAAATATTTTCTGGCGAGCGCCCGTTTCATCGAGAAGAAAAACCTGTCGAAGCTGATTGAGGCCTACGCGCGGTATCGCGAACTGGCGCTAAAATCGGAAATCGGAAATCGGAAATCGGAAATCTGGTCGCTGGTTCTGCTCGGCGACGGCCCGCTCCGCGAAACTCTCAAGTCTCAAATCTCAACCCTCGATATTCGCGATCATGTGCTGCTGCCCGGCTTCAAGCAGTATGACGAATTGTCGGCGTATTTCGGGCTGGCCGGTGCTTTTGTCCATGCGAGCACGACGGAACAGTGGGGCCTGGTCGTGAACGAGGCGATGGCATCCGGTCTGCCGGTGCTGGTGTCCAACCGTTGCGGCTGTGCGCGAGATTTGGTGCAGGAAGGCATAAACGGTTTCACGTTTGAACCTTGCGACACTGAACAACTGGCAAAACTGATGCTGCGCGTTTCGGATTCCCAATTTCCAATTTCCAATTTCGGCACCGCAAGCCGGCGCATCATTTCAAGCTGGGGGCCGGAACGGTTTGCAAGTGGACTGCGCGCCGCCGTCATGACAGCCCTGAAAAATCCGCAGACGCGTTTTGGAGTGCCCGACCGGCTGCTGCTGTGGTTGCTTTTGCAACGGTGATTTCCGAATTTCTCAAAAGAACAAGGCTGAATGCAAAAAATAAATCCCAATTTCCATCGTTTCAATTTTTGAAATGATCAAATCGGCCCACCTCACAGGCTCGGTTTCGCGAAAAGCCGGCGGGCTTTTTGACGGGGTGTTGCGCCTCGCCCAGTCTCAACACGCGACGGGCATGAACGTGAAGGTGTTCGGTTTGCGGGATGAATTTTCCGACACCGACCTCGCGGCATGGAACCCGGTGCCGGTCATGGCCTTCAAGCCGTCGTGGCCGAAGCTGATTGGCCGTGCGCCCGGATTTCTTGACGCGCTGAATGAATTTGCGCCGGACATCAGCCATACTCACGGCCTTTGGCTATGCTCAAGCATCGCCGCGAAAAATCACAGCCGCGAAAAAAACCGGCCTTATCTCATTTCCCCGCACGGAATGCTCGACCCGTGGGCGTTGAAAAATTCGCGCTGGAAAAAATGGATCGCCTGCCAGATGTTCGAGCGGGAGCATCTGCTCGGCGCGCGCTGCTTCCGCGCGTTGTGTGCTTCGGAGGCGAATTCCATCCGGCAGTTTCAACTCAAAAACGACATCGCCGTCATCCCCAACGGAATTGACCTGCCGGAAAATCTGGCTCCGTCCGCGCCGCCGTGGAAGGATGCCGTTGAACCGCAAAAAAAAGTGCTGCTTTATTTGGGCCGGATTCATCCGAAAAAAGGTCTTATCAATTTGCTGAAGGCGTGGGGGAAAAATCGGAAATCGGAAATCGGAAATCGGAAATCAGAGGAATGGCTGCTGGCCATCGCCGGCTGGGATCAGGGTGGCCATGAGCAGGAACTAAAGCAACTGGCGACGGAACTGGGATTGGCGTGGGTAGACACCCGTTCCCAACTCCAAACTTCCAACTCCCAGCTCCAAAACCCGTGCTCCGTGTTTTTTTTAGGGCCGCAATTCAACGCCGCCAAAGCCGCGTGTTATCATCATTGCGACGCATTTGTCCTGCCGTCGTTCAGCGAAGGGTTGCCGATGGTGGTGCTCGAGGCATGGGCAAATTCCAAGCCGGTCGTGATGACGCCCGAATGCAACCTGCCTGAAGGATTTTCAGTCGGCGCGGCGCTGAAAGCGGAAGCGAGCGAAACCGGTTTGGTTGCCGGCTTGGATGAATTGCAGCGCATGACCGACGCGGAGCGGACGGCGATGGGAAGCTGCGGACATAGCTTGGTGGTGGCGCGGTTCACCTGGCAGCGGGTCGCGCGGCAATTGCAGTCGGTGCAAGAATGGATTTTGGGCGGCGGGACAAAACCGGATTGCGTCCTCGGCGCTTGAAAATTCCGCCCAAAACCATTTATCATTTTTCATGGCATTCGTGATGAACGAAAATTCCCGTATTTATGTGGCCGGCCATCTCGGTCTGGTGGGCAGCGCCATCTGGCGTGAGCTTGAGCGGCAGGGGTTCAAAAATCTCATAGGCCGAAGGCGGCGCGAAGTGGATTTGCTGGATGCCGCCGCCGTCCAGAATTTTTTTGCGGAGACAAAACCTGAATTTGTTTTCATGGCAGCAGCCAAAGTGGGCGGCATTCACGCAAACAACACGCAACCGGGGGCGTTTCTTTTTGAAAATCTGGAAGTCCAAAACAATCTCATCCATACGGCTCATCAGAGCGGGGTGCGAAAATTATTGTTCCTTGGCAGTTCTTGCATTTATCCCAAGCTTGCGCCGCAGCCATTGAAGGAAGAATCCCTGCTCGCCGGCCCGCTGGAGCCAACGAATGAATGGTATGCCGTGGCGAAAATCGCCGGCATCAAATTGTGCCAGGCGTATCGCCGGCAATACGGGTGCGATTTCATCAGCGCCATGCCGACGAACATGTATGGGCCGAATGACAATTACGATTTGCAGTCGTCTCATGTGCTGCCGGCGCTCATCCGGAAATTTCACGATGCGAAAGCCGATTCCGCCGCGACCGTGACGTGCTGGGGAACGGGCGCGCCGCTGCGGGAATTTTTGTATGCGGACGATCTTGCCGGTGCGTGCGTTTTTTTGATGCAACATTACAGCGAGGAACAGTTCATCAACGTCGGCAGCGGCAGTGAAATCACCATCCGCGAATTGTCCGAACTGGTGAAATGCATCATCGGTTTCCCCGGTGAAATTGTCTGGGACAAATCGAAGCCCGATGGCACGCCGCGAAAGTTGATGGACAGTTCGCGCCTGTTCGCGCTGGGCTGGAAACCGAAAGTAAAATTGGAAAACGGCATCCGGCTGGCTTACGAGGATTTTCTCGCAAAGCAATATCGCGGAAAATGATTCAGCTTGCGACGCGGCCTTTGCCGGAGAGATGGTCTTTCACCATCTTCAAGTCGGCGTCCACCATCAATTTGGCGAGCGCGTTGAAAGTGGTTTTCGGCTGCCAGCCTAACTTTTGTTTTGCCTTTGAATAATCGCCGATGAGCAAATCCACTTCGGCAGGCCGGAAATAATTTGAATCAATCTCTACATATTTTTGCCAGTCCAGGCCGAGGTGGGCGAACGCCACTTCCAGAAATTCCCGCACGCTGTGGGTCTCGTTCGTGGCGATCACATAATCGTCCGGCTTGTCCTGCTGCAACATCAGCCACATCGCCTCGACATATTCCTTCGCGTAGCCCCAGTCGCGCTTGGCGTCGAGGTTGCCGAGGTAAAGTTTTTTTTGCAAGCCGGCGTAAATGTGCGCCACGGCGCGGGTGATTTTGCGCGTGACAAAAGTTTCGCCGCGGCGCGGAGATTCGTGATTGAAAAGAATGCCGCTGCACGCGAACAAATCATACGACTCGCGGTAATTCACCGTGATCCAGTGCGCATAAACCTTCGCGCAGCCATACGGACTGCGCGGATAAAACGGCGTCTTCTCGTTCTGCGGAATATGCTGCACCATGCCGAACATCTCGCTCGACGACGCCTGGTAAAATTTCGTCTTGATGCCGGTCTCGCGGATGGCCTCGAGCAGCCGCACCGCGCCGGTGGCCGTGATGTCCGTGGTGTATTCCGGGCTGTCGAAGCTCACGCGCACATGGCTTTGCGCGGCGAGATTGTAGATTTCGTCCGGCTCAATTTTCCCGATGAGACGCGAAAGCGCGCTCGCGTCGCTCAAGTCGCCGTAGTGAAGTTTTAATTTCGATTTCTGATGCGGGTCGGCGTAAATGTGTTCGAGCCGCGAAGTGTTGAACGTGCTGGCGCGGCGGATGATGCCGTGGACTTCGTAATCCTTGGACAAGAGCAGTTCCGTCAAATACGAACCGTCCTGACCCGTGATGCCGGTGATGAGCGCGCGTTTGGACATAAATCTCGGTCATATGTTTGGTGAGCCGACGAGGCAACGCAAGTGAAACTTCACGGTATTGGCGATGGAATTACATAAAACGTGACTCATAAATGAATCCTGCATAAAATGGAATTTGAGGAAGTGGAATTAAGAGCATGATCGAACCGCAAATCAAAAATGGCACCGGCTTGTCCGTCCTTGAACCGGAAAGTCGTCCGTCGTCCGTGGATTTGTCGCGCTACAATCCGGGACAATTCGACCGTGGCGCGGGCGTGTTGAAAGAAGGCCTCTGGCTGGCGGTCAGCCTGGTTTTGTTCCGGCTGTGTCCGTTCGGTTTTTCCGCGTTGAAATGCGCGGTGCTGCGCGCATTCGGGGCGAACATCGGAAAAAACGTCACCATCAAGCCGCAGGTTAAAATTACTTTTCCGTGGAAGCTGACTGCCGGCGACAATGTCTGGCTGGGTGAAGAATGCTGGCTGTTGAATTTGGAGCGCGTGCTCATCGGCAGCAACGTCTGCATTTCACAGCGCGCCGTTCTTTGCACGGGGAGCCATGATTACAAGCTCGTGACGTTCGACTTGATCACGCGGCCGATAAAGCTGGAGGACGGCGCGTGGATCGGCGCCGGTTGCTGGGTCGGGCCGGGCGTGACAATTGGAGCGCATTCGGTTTTGACGGTCGGTTCCGTGGCCACAAAAAACTTGGCTGCAAATGGAATTTACCGGGGAAATCCCGCCGCGCTCGAAAAGCAGCGCGTCATTTCCTGAAATACATTTCCAAATCAAAATCAACCATGGCCAATCTTGAAGAATCCTCCGACACGGCGTCCATCCGCCTGCCGGGACATCCCGCTTGCGGCAAAAATCTTGTTCTCCTGAACTGGGTGCTTCTGGCGTTGCCTCTGGGTTATCTTTGGTTTCATCTCATCAACAATCTGCGTCTCGAATGGACGACGGACCCGCAATATAGCTACGGATTGGTCGTGCCGCTGCTGGCGATTGGACTGCTGCTGCGCCGCTGGCAACACGCCGGCCGGCCATGCGCTTCGACGGCCGGAAATCCCTGGCCGGCGATTTTGCTCTGCGGCTTTTTTGCATTTCTTTATCTGCCCACGCGATTGGTCGAAGAGGCGACGCCGGAATGGCGGCCAATTCAATGGTCGCTTGGCATCCAAACAGTCGGGCTGACTCTTTACGCCATCTATCTTGCCGGAGGAAAAAGCTGGTTGAAGCAGGCCGCATTTCCCGTGGCTTTCTTTTTGGTGGCGATTCCCTGGCCCACGCTTTTCGAGCATCCAATCATCCAGGGATTGAGCCGCGTCAACGCCGCGCTGGTCGTGAATGTGATGGGAATTTTGGACGTGCCGGCAATCCAGCATGGCAACCTGATTGAAGTCAGCACCGGCATGGTCGGCATCAATGACGCCTGCAGCGGCATCCGATCCCTGCAATCCAGCCTGATGATTTCGCTTTTTCTGGGCGAATTTTATTTGTTCGGCTGGCGGCGGCGGTTGTTGCTGATTCCAATCAGCTTTGTCCTGGCGATGATGTTGAACGTCTGCCGCACTTCGCTCCTGACTTGGATCGCGGCGAAAAAAGGCATCGCTGCCATCGCCGAATATCACGACGAGGCGGGCATGACAATTTTGCTGATTTGCACCGCCATGCTTTGGGGCGCGGGCTGGTTGTTGAACCGCCGGAATGTTCCTGCAACTGATAAAAAACCGGATGTTCGCCCGGTGGAAAACATCAACGGCGGCAAAATCCGGCGGCGGACAAATCTGTTCGGCATCATTTTGATCGTCTGGCTTGCTGCGGTCGAGAGCGCGGTGGGGCTTTGGTATCAAATTCGCGAATCGCATTTGAAGCCCGGCCCCGCATGGACTGTGAATTTTCCGAAGAACAATCCCACTTATAAAGATGTGCCGCTGACCGTGGACGAGCATGTGCTGCTTCGCTTCGACCAGGGGGAACAAGGCCAATGGAAGGAAACCGACGGCACGATCTGGCAGGCTTTTTATTACAACTGGCTGCCGGGACGCATCGCGGGCTATCTCGCCAAACGGCACACGCCGGATATTTGCATCACGGCAAGCGGATTCAAAATGATCTCCGGCCCGGAGTTGATGGTGCTCAACGTGAACAACATTGACCTGCCGATGCGCCACTACGTTTTTGACAGCTCCATCGGCCCGCTGCAAGTCTATCAATGCCATTGGCAGGCGGGCATGGGCAAGGACTCCTACACGGCGGATGAATCGTCGCGATACAATCTCATCCGCGGCATCTGGGCCGGCAGAGGCAACAAAGGACAGAAAGTTTTGGAAATCATCATCACCGGCTATGACGACCAGGAACAGGCCAGGCAGGCGTTGATGCGCCAACTGGCGAAATTGATCAAGGTGGAAAAGTAAGCCGTTTGAACCGAGTTCCAGTTTCAGCATGAAAAATAAAAAAGTTTTTGTCAGCGGCTGTTTTGACATGCTGCACAGCGGGCACGTCCGCTTTTTGGAAGAGGCTGCGGGCTACGGCGATGTTTATGTCGCACTCGGATCGGACCAGACGATCCGGGATTTGAAGGGACGCGCACCCGTCAACACACAGTCGGAACGAAAATATCTGATTGAAGCCCTGCGTCACGTCAAGAAATGCCACATCAACAGCGGCTCCGGCATCCTGGATTTTCTGGACGAATTGAAACACGTGTCGCCGGACATTTTCATCGTAAACGAAGATGGTAATACGCCGGCCAAGGCCAAACTGTGCCGCAAACTTGGCATCAAATACATCGTCCTGAAACGGCTGCCCCAAACAAATCTGCCGGCGCGCTCCACTACCAGCCTTCGCAAGGAATGCTTGATCCCCTACCGGCTCGACCTCGCCGGCGGCTGGCTGGACCAGCCGTTCGTTTCCAAACACGGCGCGGGCCCTGTTCTGACCATTTCGCTGGAACCGGTGATTGAATTCAACGAACGAAGCGGCATGGCCTCCAGTTCCCGTCGCCGCGCGATTGAACTCTGGCAGATGGATCTGCCTGAAGAAGACCGTGAGAAGCTCGCCAAAATGTTGTTTGCATTCGAGAACCCACCGGGCACGCAGATTTTCGCCGGTTCGCAGGACGCCATCGGCATCGTTTTCCCCGGATTAAACCGGCTCGATTATCGCGGCGAATACTGGCCGGAAAAAATCACCTCCAGGCACGACGAAAAAATTCTTGCGTGGATCGAACAGCATTTATATCTCGTCCCGCTCGATCCGCGTCCATCCGGCTTTGACGTGTTCAAGGGGAAAAGCATCACTCCGTCCAAAGTCCGCGCGCTGGCTGCCGCTGCGGACGGCTGTTGGAACGCCATCCAAAAAATGAACTTGGAGGCGTTTGGCCGTCATTTCCGGGCCTCGTATGAAGCGCAGATTGGTATGTTCCCGGAAATGACCAGTTCCGCGATCAATAAAATGATCCGCGAATACGGAAAGCAATCGCTCGGCTGGAAATTGTCGGGCGCTGGCGGCGGCGGCTATCTGGTGCTGGTCAGCCGGCAGCCGGTTCCCGAGGCCATCCAGTTGAAAATCCGGCGGAAGCATGTCTGACCTGTCGCGCCGTGAAAATCCTCCTGCTCAACCAGGTTTTTTATCCCGATGTCGTGGCCACCGCCCAATACTTGAGCGATTTGGCGGCGGCGCTGGCGGAGCAGGGCCACGAGGTCACCGTGGTCAGCGGCCGGCGGGCATACGAGCATCCGGAAACCATTTTCTCCGCGCGCGAGACCTGGCGCGGTGTGAAAATTCTCCGCATTTTTTCCACGCGCTTCGGCAAGGACGCCAAATGGCGGCGCGCGGCGGATTTTGCCAGCTTTCTATTTTTCTGCTGCGTCCGGCTGCTGTTCCTGCCCCGGCAGGACGTGGTGGTGGCCCTGACCACGCCGCCTCTGATTTCTTTTCTTGGCGCGTGGCGGGCGAAATTGTGGCGCGCGCGGTTTTGCTACTGGGTCATGGATTTCAACCCGGACGAGGCCATCGCCGCCGGCTGGCTGAAGGCGGATTCATTCACGGCAAAATTTTTGGAGCGCCTTTCCATGTTCAGCCTGCGCCGCGCCGACAAGATCATCGCGCTCGACCGGTTCATGCGCGACCGTATCGCGGCAAAAAATATCGCCTCCGAAAAAATTGCGGTGATTTCGCCGTGGTCGCTCGACAGGCAGGTAAAATTTGATCCACTCGGACGGGAAGAATTTCGGGCGGCGCACGGGCTTGCGGGAAAATTCGTTGTGATGTATTCCGGCAATCACAGCCCGGTGCATCCGCTGGACACTTTGATGCAGGCGGCGGAGCTGCTGCGCGCGGAAACAGACATCGTCTTTTGTTTCATCGGCGGCGGGAGCGAATTTTCGCGCGTGAAAAAATGGGCGGGAAAAAATCCGCAAGTTATATGCCTGCCGTATCAACCGCTGGACAAATTGTCCGCCTCGCTGTCGGCGGCGGACGCGCAGGTGGTCGTGATGGGCGACGCCATGTTGGGGCTGGTGCATCCGAGCAAGATTTATAACATCCTGACGGTGGGCGCGCCGGTGATATACATCGGGCCGGACCCAAGCCATGTCACGGAAATTCTCGCGGGAATGAAGCCGCGTCATCCGTGGATTGGCGTCCGGCATGGTGCAGCCGGCGAACTGGCAAAACAGATCCCGCAATTGCGCCGGGAAAGCGCCGGCCATGAACGCCGGACGCTGGCCGTGGTTGAAGCTGATTTTTCACAGGCGGCTTTGTTGCCGCGTTTGGCGGGCCTGGTTGAATCGCCGGGCGGCAAAATGTGAGGCGACGACCGGATCAATTTTTTGAACACACGCTTTGCCTATGTTTGGTGATTTGGACAAATACATCGTGGTTTTTCTGACCGGGCTGGTCGTGACGTATCTGCTCACGCCGGTGGTGCGGAGCATGGCCGTCAAGTTTGGCGTGGTTGACATGCCGGACGCGCGGCGTCCGCACAAACGCCTGACCGCGCGCGGCGGTGGAGTGGCGGTGGTTTTGGGAGTTCACGCGGCGTGTCTGGTGGCGGTTTTGTTTCCCGGACCCAAGCTGGCGGGTGCGCTGGATTTGATGTGGTGGCAGAAATTCGCCCTGGCGTCGCTTGTCTTGCTGGTGGTCGGGGTGATTGATGATGTCCGCGGGATGAGGCCGTTGATCAAGCTCGGCGGACAGGTGGCTGCCGCATTGATCATGTGGTTTTCAGGAACCCGGTTCGGCCTGCTGCTGGGATACAATCTCCCGGCACCCTTGGATTGCGCGCTCGTCGTGATCTGGCTGGTCGCAATCATCAATGCTTTCAATCTGATTGACGGCCTGGACGGGCTGGCATCCGGTTTGGCGATCATCTCCGCCGTGGGACTGTGCGGCATTTTGCTGATGCAGCAAATTCCGGGGGAGGTGTTGCTGCTGTTCGGCTTCATCGGCGCGTGCCTCGGTTTTTTGCGGTATAATTTCAATCCGGCCAGCATTTTCCTGGGCGATACCGGCAGCATGTTCCTGGGATTCACGCTGGGAGTGGTTTCGTTGCAGACGTTCAACAAGAACACGTTTCTGATATCCATGGCCATTCCGATCATGGTTCTGGGTGTGCCGATTTATGACGCGCTGCTGGCGATCTGGCGTCGCTCGGTGCGCTCATGGGTGAGCGGCAAAAATGGCGGAACCAAACGCGGCATCATGCAGCCGGACGTGGAGCATCTGCACCATCGTCTGAGCCAGTCCGGCTTGAGCACCAAGCGCGTGGCGACGTTCCTGTATGTGCTCAACGGCGGCCTGGTGGTCTTTGGCCTGGCCATCATGCTTTTTCAGTCGCACGCAGCGGGGATTTTTTTGATCGCGCTGCTCGCCGGCGTGTATGTGCTGATGCGGCAGCTTGCGGTGATCGAGTTGCGCGAGACCGGCAGCGCGATATTGACGGGCTTGCGCCGTCCCACGCACTCGACGTTCAAGGCGCTGGCTTATCCGGCATGGGACATGATCTGGCTGGCGGGTTCGCTGGCCTTGATCATGTGGGCTGTCGAGGGGCAGCGGGTGGATTTCTGGCATACTTGGTTTGTGGATTTGCCGATCTGGGTGACGCCCACTTTCTCGCTGCTGGCGCTTTCGCGCACCTATGTGACCTATTGGCCGCGGGCACGGCTGCGGGATGTGTTGATGGTTCTGTTCTGGTTGCAGACGGGAATTATTTTCAGCCTGGGGCTGGCCTTGATCATTGACCCGGCATCGGGTTCAACGTGGCTTCTGCGGGCGGTTTTGGTTGCGGGAATAAGCCATCCTGTCATCGTGACATCCAGATTGATTGACCGGTGCATCGAGGAGCTTGTATTATGGCTGAAGCGTCAGGGCGACGCTGCCGGTGAACCGGAAAGGGTGGTGCTTTACGGGGCGGGGGTTCGCGCGCAGTTGTTTTTGAAGGACCGCGCGATGACGATCTCCAAAAAACCGGATGGACGACAGATACTGGGATTTGTTGATGATGAAAAGGGGTTGCATTTCCAGTGGGTTTATGGGTTTCTTGTGCTGGGCGGTCTGAAGGAACTCCCGTTGTTGATCGAGCGGCAAAGAGTCAGCCGCGTCATCATCGTTTCAAATCTGCTGCCGGAAAGCCGGGCCGCCATCCGGGAAATCGCGGCCCGGAACGGAATAAAATTGAGCGAATGGCAGCCCGAGGAGCATGGGGTGGTTTTGTCGGCAACCTGAGGCTGCACAAACATTTTTGAAAATAAGTTCACCGGAAAAGTATGCGTAAAACAATCATCGTTCTTTCGTGCTGTGTCGGCCTGCTGCTGCTGGGCTATTCGGCCTATCGCGGCTACGAGGTGTGGAAGCAAAGCCACGGGATGGCCATGGCGAGGGAGTATTTTGCCAAAGGGGACGCGCGCAACACCATCATCTCGCTGCAGGCGGTGCTCCATGCCAATCCCCGCAACATCGAAGCCTGCCGCATGATCGCAGGACTGACCGAGGCGGTGCGCGATCAGCGCGCATTGGTGTGGCGCCAGCGCGTTCTGGAACTCAATCCCAGGTCATTTGAGGATCGCATGGCACTCGTGCAGTCGGCCATTATTTTTCAGGACTATCCACTGGCCACAAACACCCTGGCGGGCGTGACCGGTGCCGACAAAAATACCGCCACATATAATTACATCGCCGGCAACGTGTCCCTGGTGGAGGGACAGCTCGATGACGCCGAGGCGCACTTCAGCGAGGCGATCCGGCTTGACCCGTCAAATCCGGTTCCGCAGATGAATCTGGCGGTCGTGCGCCTTCACAGGACCAACCCCCTAGACATGGCCGAGGCGCGCATCGCCTTGCAACGGGTCATCATGACCACGACCAACGCCGCCCTTGCCAGCCAGGCCCGCCGCGAGCTGATCAATGATGCGATGCATTTCAACAACAACGCGACGGCCCTGGCACTTTCAAAGGAACTCGTCAATCAATCCAATTCAGTCTTCGATGACAAGCTGCTGCGGCTTTTTGTCCTGTGGAAGATAAACAGCAATGAATTCAAGCCCGCGCTTGCCATGTGTCAGCGCGAGGCGTCAACCAACCCCCCGGAACTTTTCGACCTGGCCATCTGGCAGATGAAACAAATTTCAACCAACTCGGCGCTGGGCTGGCTGCAAAGCCTGCCAACCGAGACCCGGACAAACCAGCCGGCTTGTTTGCTGATCGCGCAATGCCAGTTGGGGCTGGGCAACTGGACCGCGTTGCAGTCCTCGTTGCAGCCGCAAAACTGGAATGAACTGGAATTCATGCGTCATGCGTTCCTCGCCCGCGCCCTGCGCGAGCAGGGGCTGACGGAAGCCTCGGCCGCCGAATGGGGCGTGGCGCTGAAATCCGCCAGCGATTCCAAAGGCACCACGATTGCTCTTTTCCGGCTCGCGGCGCAATGGCGATGGAACACCGAGGCCGAACAGATTTTATGGACCATTGTGGAAAAATATCCGGAGCAAAAATGGGCGACCGCCACCTTGTCCCAGCATTTGATGGCCGGGCAGCGCACCCGTTCGCTGATGGAGCTGTTCGACATCATGTTCAAACGGAATCCGGACGACTTGGACACCAAAAACGACCTGGCCATGACCGCCATGCTGCTGGGGGAACAGGAGCTTGACCCCTACGATCTGGCGCGGGAGGTGTATGAAAAAAATCCAACCAATTCATCCTTCGCCTCCACCTACGCCTTTTCGTTGTATCTGCAACAAAAATATCCCGACGCGCTCAAGGTCATGCAGCAATTGACCCCAAAGGATCTTCAGGACCCGTCGGTTGACGGTTATTACGGCCTTATTTTGAAGGCCAACGGCAACAATGCGCAGGCCAGATCCTTTTTGGACCGCTCTTCGAGAGGGCAATTGTTGCCCGAAGAGCAGGTTCTCTTCACCCAGGCCAAGGCGGGGCTGTGATTTTTCGCCCCCCAATTAATTTGAAGTCTTATGGCGGCTTCAATAAAACAAACTGCAGCCGTGATTTGCCGGCGCGCCTGAAAAGTTCCGCGAGGTTTTGGACTGCGCCAGCCCCCTGCCGCCATTGCGTCGCCAGTCCTGCCGGGTGAAAAGCGGCAGCGGGCTGCCGCACTCCAGGACGCAGGCGCCCCAGCCCGTCAACCCAATCCAGCTTGCCGTCCACGGCCTTATTGAAACGGCTCCAACCTCCAGATTGCAAACCGATCCAGGCCGGTCTTTTGACCGGCCTGGATGGTTTTTGGAACCGGATAATTTGAACTCATTGCCCGACCAATTCCACACGCGGTGTCCTGCGAGGTTTGAAGTTTGAGCCGGGCCGCGTTCGCTGCTACGTTTGCGCGGTGAAAATTTCCATTGTCGTCCCGGCCTTCAACGAGGAACGGCTGATCGGCGCATCCCTCGCGCAAATCAAGTCGGCGGCGGGCGCATTTTCCAAAATCGGCTGGGAAACCGAACTGATCGTCTGCGACAACAATTCCACCGACCGCACGGCGGAGATCGCACGCGCGGCGGGCGCGCGTGTGGTGTTCGAACCCGTCAACCAGATTGCCCGCGCCAGAAATACCGGCGCGGCGGTCGCCACCGGCGGCTGGCTGATTTTTGTGGACGCCGACTCGCATCCCAGCATGGAGCTGTTTGCCGATGTCGCGGAGCAGATTGTTTCCGGCAAATGCCTCGCAGGCGGCGCAACCGTCCAGATGGACGAAACCAAGTTCGCCCTGCGCGTCGTCATCGCGCTGTGGAACTGGACGAGCCGGTTGAAGAAATGGATGTCTGGCGCGTTTATTTTTGTCGAGACGGCGGCGTTCAGGCAGATTGGCGGTTTTAGCCATGAACTGTTTGCCACGGAGGAGATAGACTTGAGCCAGCGGTTGAAAAAGCTCGCGCGCGGGCAGGGCAGGTCGGTCGTCATCTTGCACCGGCACCCGCTTATGACCTCCGCGCGCAAGGTGAAACTTTACACGTCGCTCGAAATTCTGGGCCTGATTGTGCGGGTCATCTTCAACCCCCGTCGCGCCGTGCGCAGCCGTGCCGACGCATTCTATTGGTATGACGGGCGGCGCTAAATAATCCCGGAAGAAACAACTGATAACTCCTTGAGGCTTTGTCTCATTGAGACAGGATGCGATAGAAACCAGAGCCGGGGTTGGAAGATATGGGTGCCTGAAATGACAGGCCACCGCTGCCATTGGTTATGAACGGCAGATTGGTGGGTGTCCAATCAACAAGGTTGGTGCTGGTTTGAATGACCAGGCTGGCGATTTCCTGTGCGGTGAGGGTTCCCCGGATGGCAACAGAAAGGCTTTGGTTGGTTTGCACAAGGGACGTGTTCAAGAGTTGAGGCGCGAAGGCGTATCCGGAGATGCTTCCGCTGGCAGACAATGTGATCGTATCACCAATTAATCCGGAGTTTCCCAGATCAATGTTGCTGCCGGCGTTAAGATTAATCGCGGGGTGGCCGCTGATGTTCCCATTGAGCGCCTCCTGAAGGATGCCATCCTGACTGGTAATAATATCGCCTTGAGGAGTCTCAACGGTGATGTTGCCGGGAATAGCAGCGCTGCCTGGAACTTGTGACGTATCCACCAATGTGCAGGACAGAATGCCGCTGCCCAGCGCAGCTTCGGTATATAATGCGGCTTGTCCAGTGTCCGAATTGATGTATGAAACACTCACGCCGTTAACCGTGTTCCCGCCGCTCCCGACATTTACTTCACCCGTTTGCGATTCAACGAAAATGTTGCCCCCATTGAAGGCGGCAATTCGGGAACCATCTATGTCAATGTCGCCATAGGCCGTGACATTGACATTACCGGCCCCGGCTGTATAAACACCAAAGCCCACCTGCCGCACAGTGTTGATTAACTCCTGTGAACCCAGATATATTGAGCCGCCGGTGCTGGTCACATTGACATCGCCGCCTCCAATCGTTGCAATGGCCGAGGTCAGCATGTCCAGATCTCCTGACACGGTGACATTGACGGTGGCTCCAGAAGGCGTCAGCGGAACCAGACTGGCATAACGGCCATAACCACCCTGCGGATCAAACACATCGCAGGAAAGAATGCCGTAAGTATTGCCCAACTCAATAGAGCCGGCAGTTATATCGAACTGGCCGGGCCCACCAATGCGATAACCGAGGTTGCCATTCAAAAGCGAAGGTGCGCTCTGGCTTTCCGTATAAAGGGTCTGAACATCCGCCGGAGGAGCCCAATTATATGTATCCGTCAGGAAATGTCCGTTGGAATCAAGCACCGGCAGACCATTGACCAAGTGCAATATGGTGATCTGTCCCGATCCCAATGCCGATTCCACGGATGTGTTCATCGCTCCGGCAAAACCGAGACGTCCTGTAGCCGTGTTATAGACAAAACCTGGGTTGGTTCCGAGCAACTGGCCGCTTGGTTCAACTTGTATCGGAAACAAAGAAGCGCTTTCGATGGCATAAGAAGCCAATTGAGAGGCAGGAGTGCCATTTGGCACGGTGAGGTTGGCGATTGTGGCTGGATTCAAGGCCAGCGTGAAAACATCATCCCACGACTCGGCCATGCCGGGCAACAAGTCTGCGTTGGGAATGGCGGGAATGGTGACACTGTTGACAAACGAATACGGACTTTGATTGTAAAGCTGTCCCAATACCGTGATGGAGGTGACATCGCTGGAACTCAAATTCTGCCCTGAATAGCCGCAGCCTGTCATGTTGCCGTCCACAGTAATATGGGACGCTTCAGAGGTGATAAGATTTAAATTTTCCATGCTGCCTGAAATATTGATGACGACGGGATTGGGATTATTCAGCTCGTTCGGTATGGTGCCATGGTCGGTATCGCTGAATGAGCCGTTGCTGGCGGCCCATTGTGTCTTGGAACTGTCCGACATGAGCAGTTCTGGTGTTGAACCAGGATTGTTGGGTATGGATTGAAGATTTCCACCCGCCGTGGTGGTGATGGTCAAATCTTGATACGCAGAGGGAAACAAGGTCATATTCCCATGCAATGTCACGCCGCCTGAACCGGCGGTGACGTTCAAAATCGGCGGATAGATGATTGGAACTTCATCCGCAACCGACAGCCGTGGAACATTGACATCGGTCAAATACACGCCATTTCCAGCCGTCAAGCTAACCGTCGCCTGCGAACCATAGTCGAACAAATGAGCGGCTACAGAACCGTCATTGCCGGTGCTGTTGAAAACTCCGTTTGGATTGCGCACCTCCTGCAAATAAATATTTCCGTTTTGCGCAGTCACGTCCCAATCGCCGTCAATGACACTGAGCGCAACAGAGTTTCCACCGGAAGGAACGCCGACATTATTCACAGCGGTAATTGTTCCTAAACCATTGGCCAGCACATAATGTCCATACACGTTGTTGCTGGCGGTGATCGTGACATTTCCGGGTTGGGAGCCAAAAGCTCCGGTTCCTGCATCATCGCTTTCGGTTCCAGCCGGAAGATAACTGAGAACATTGCCACCAGCGTTAATGGTGACATTGCCACCGGCTGCCGTGCTGATCCCGCCCAAGCTGGGGGAAACAGTATAATAGGGTGGCACCAAGATATTATGATGAAGGCCAGTGGGCTGTTTGTATAAAAAACCATTGGCATCCGAACCGGTATTGACATCGCCATATTGCGCGGTCACGGCAATATTCCCTCCAGCCGCAGTTGTAATGCTGCCGGTGCCGCCGTTGACTGAACCTGTGCCGGTCCCCATCCAACCCGTCTGGACCTCATTGGCCGCCCAAAGGCTGATATTGCCATTCTGGGTTTGAATGTAAGCAGCACCGTCCAAATAAATGCCGTCACTACCCGAAGTGGGTGTGGAACCCGTCAGCGCCGTGCCGGCCACCAGGGAAACCGTCCAGCCAGACCCTGCCACAATGCCGGTGCCGTCCTGAATTGTAATATTATTTCCAGCCTGGATGGTCAGCACACCGATGGAAGCGCCAGACGGAAGATCCGGCAGATTCAATGGACCGCCGCTGATAATGACGTTGCCGGTGGCTTGCAGGGCAATGTTCGTTTGCCCAGCGTAAGAGGAGAACGAACTGACGGTCAGATCGTCGCTGAATGCGGTTGTCGCCATCGCTGGAATCAAGGCAAGCTTCCAGAAAATGGATCTCATTTTTAATCGCATTCTGATTTAATTGAAAAACAACCTGAAACTAGAGTAAAGATTGAGTTTGTTACTTTTCGATGACATATTAAGCGTCATTCCTCAATATTCGGATCTTGATTACGAGCAATTCAACCCTTTTCAGGAGGTGAGAAAGCCTTTTTGCTGGGTTTTTGACCTTTCTGCCCGTTTGGGAAACCTTTCTCCCTCGTTGGGAGACCTTTGTCAGGCTCTGACAAACCTTTCTCCCTCCTCGACAAACCTTTGTCGACGTCTGACAAACCCTTTTCGGTCATCGGGAAACCTTTGTCGATGATCGACAAACCTTTCTGGCATGTGACAAACCTTTGTCAACGCCTGACAAACCTTTGTCGGACACTGGGAAACCTTTGTCAGAGACCGACAAAGGTCTGTCAAACGGTGAAAAAGCAGTCTCAGGAGTCCCAAAAGGCCGGTCGCAAGGCCCGAAACCTGCCTCCCCACTGGAGAAACCCTTCCCACCTTGCCCGAAACCTTGGCCAGTCATGGAGAATACCATCCCGCCGCCTTCGAAAACTTGACCGGTCATGGAGAAACCCTTATCGCCGGGTGGGAAACCTTGGTTGCGAGGGCGGAAACCTGTTTTCCAGCCGGAAAAATGTCTGTCCTCACGCAATACCGTGAGACGGGCACGACGACATGGCTGAACGGCCCGGTCTGCACGCCACCTTCCATTTTTGACGCTCAACAGGCATCTGCGTTTTCAACGGCCTGTTCCGGCTCCGTTTTAGGGTCTCAAAATTGTTTCAAAAAGATATTGCACAATTATTTCAAGTTGATATATTCCGCGCTCCGTTTCTCTTGAACAAAACGGATTTAACTTGTTCACGGCAAAATCCGTGACGCGAAAAAATGAAAGCCAGACTTTACGAAAAATACGCAGGCGAGGTCGCCCCGGCGCTGAAGGAAAAGCGCAAATACACGAACATCCACCAGATCCCGAAGATGGTGAAGATCGTGGTGAACATGGGCGTGAGCGCGTCGCTGGAAAAGGGCGCGGTAGAGGATGCGGCGAAGGATTTGTCCCTGATCACGGGCCGCAAGCCGGCCATCAGCAAGTCGCGCCACAGCATCGCCCAATTCAAGCTGCGTGAGGGAATGCCCATCGGCTGCCGCGTGACGTTGCGCAAGGATGCGATGTATGAGTTTTTCGACCGGCTGGTGGCGACGGCGCTGCCGCGCATCCGCGATTTCCGGGGTTTGTCTCCGCGCAAATTTGACGGCCGCGGAAATTACACCTTCGGCATAGGCGACCAGACGATTTTTCCCGAGATTGAACTGGACAAGATCAAGCGCCAGCAGGGCATGGACATCACGATTGTGACGAGCGCGCCGACGAATGAAGAGGCGCTGGATTTGCTGAAGCTGATGGGTTTTCCGTTTGCGGAAAAGTGAAATTTTATCGCCCTCATCGTCTTCCTCATTGTCATAAATCGAGGATGAAGGATGAGGACGAGGACGAGAACGATTAAAAAATATGGCCAAGAAAGCATGGAAAGAGCGCAACAAGCGCAAGACGGAAACGGTGAAGAAATTCGCCGCGATCCGCGCTGAAATGAAGGCGAAGCGCGATTACGCCGGCCTCGCGAAGCTGCCGCGCGACGCCAGCCCGACGCGCATCGTGAACCGCTGCTCGTTCAGCGGACGCCGCCGCGGTTATCTGCGCAAGTTCGGCTGTTCGCGTTTGACGTTCCGCGAGGCGGCGTTGAACGGTTTGATTCCAGGCGTCACGAAGGCCAGTTGGTGAAAATGAATCATCCTCATCGTCTTCCTCATAAATCGAGGGCGAGGACGAGGACGAGAATGAATAAAATATGAGCGATCCGATTTCTGACATGTTGACCCGAATCCGCAACGCGAGCCGTGCTCTGCTGCCGGCGGTGGAATTGCCGCACTCGCGGATGAAGGAAAGCCTTGCGAACATCTTGAAAAAAGAGGGCTACGTCGCGGAAGTGTCCGTTGACGGCAAGACGATCAAGAAGCTGAAAATCCAGCTCAAATATCAGGGCAAGAAAAATGTCATCGAAGGGCTGAAGCGCGTGAGCAAGCCCGGTTTGCGCAAGTATGTCGGTTCGACCGAAATTCCCCGCGTGCTCGGCGGACTGGGCATTTCAATCGTGTCCACGCCCGAAGGCGTGATGACCGGCACGCAGGCGAAAAAGAAAAACCTGGGCGGAGAACTGCTCTGCTACATCTGGTGACGATTTAACAATTTAACAATTTAACGAACTCATGTCGCGTATTGGAAAACAACCGATTGCCATTCCTCCGAAGGTCAAAGTGGAGGTCAAAGGCCAGAAAGTTTCCGTCGAAGGCCCCAAAGGCAAGCTCGGCTGGGAACTGCCGAAACGCACGAGCCTCAAGGTCGAGGGCGGCAACATTGTCGTCAGCCGCGACGGCGAAGACGCGCAGGCAAAGGCGTTGCACGGCTTGAGCCGCGCGCTCGTTCACAACATGGTCAAGGGTGTGGCTGAAGGTTTCGTGAAGAAGCTGGAAATCCAGGGCGTCGGTTTCAAGGCCGCCGTCACGGGCAAGGTTGTGAACCTCTCGCTTGGCTATTCGCATCCGATTAATTATGACATTCCCGACCAGGTCAAGGTGACGGTCGAGGAAAATACGAAGCTGACCATCGAAGGTCCGGACAAGATGGTTGTCGGCAAGGTCGCTTCGGAAATCCGCGCGTTTTATCCGCCTGAACCTTACAAGGGCAAAGGCGTGCGTTATGTCGGCGAACACGTCGAGCGCAAGGAAGGCAAGACGGTCCAATAACAATTTTAGTCCCCGGCACAATCCGTGGACGCACTGAAATGAGAACCGAAAAGAAACAGAAATTGCAGCAGTTGCGGCGCTGGCGCATCCGAAAAAAAATTTCCGGCACGAAGGACCGTCCGCGCATGGCCGTTTGCTTCACGAGCGAAAACATCCACGTCCAGTTCATTGACGACACGGCTGGCGTGACGATTGCGGCGGCCTCGACGGTGAGCAAGTCTGCGGCAAAAGATTTGTCGGCGAATGTCAAGGGCGCCAAAACCATCGGCGAGCTTGCGGCAAAAAACGCATTGGACAAGGGCATCAAGGAAGTGGTGTTTGACCGCGGTGGCAAGCGTTATCATGGCAAGGTCAAGGCGCTCGCGGACGCGGCGCGCGAAGCGGGATTAAAATTTTAACCGAATAATATTGTGGCTGAAATCAATCAAGCTGGTGGTGAAGGACAGCGCGGCCCGCGTGGCCGCGGTCAAGGCGGGCAGGGCGGTCGCGGCGGCGGCGGTCGCCGCCGTTCGGATGCTCCCGACAATTCTGGCGGCAGCGGCGAAGAATTGATGGAGAAGGTTGTGTTCATCAACCGCTCGTCCAAGGTCGTCAAAGGCGGACGCCGTTTCAATTTCAGCGCGCTCGTTGTCGTCGGCGACAAGCGCGGCAAGGTCGGGTATGCGCTGGGCAAGGCGAGCGAAGTCGCGGACGCCATCAAGCGCGGCGGCGAACTTGCGCGCAACCAGATGGTTTCCGTTTCCTTGAAGGACGTGACGATTCCGCACGAAGTTTATTGCCGCTACGGCGGCGCGAAAATTTTGCTGCGTCCGGCCTCGCCCGGAACTGGCATCATCGCGGGCAAAACCGTCCGCGCCGTTTTGGAGTCCGCCGGGATAAAAGATGTTCTGAGCAAATCGCTCGGATCGAGCAACGCGGCCAACGTCGTGAAGGCGACTCTCAAAGGATTGCTGAGCCTGCGCCTGCGCGAGGATATTTACAAAGGCCGCGGCCTTGAAATTAGGAAAGTTGTGACACCAAAACCGCCGGAGGCAGTTCCGGCAGCATAGCTGTTGAATTGTTGAATTGTTGAATCGTTAAATCGGTCAGCAGTTTGGCAATCACAATTCAACGATTTAACTGTTAAACGATTTAACGAAAATATGCGACTACACAATCTTAAACCCCGTCCCGGCGCGAAGCATCGCACCAAGCGTTTGGGCCAGGGCGAATCCAGCGGCCACGGAAAAACTTCCGGTCGCGGTGGCAAGGGCCAGACCGCGCGTTCCGGCAGTTCGATCCGCATCGGCTTTGAAGGCGGCCAGATGCCGCTCATCCGCCGCATTCCAAAGCGCGGTTTCAACAACGCCCGGTTCGCGACAACCTATCACGGCGTGAACGTCGGCGATTTGAACAAGTTCGACGACGGCGCAAAAGTTGATGAACTGGCGTTGCGCTCGGTCGGCCTTGCCAACGGCAAATCCGACGGAGTCAAAATTCTCGGCAACGGTGAATTGACCAAAAAACTTTCCGTAAGCGCGAGCGCGTTCAGCGCATCCGCGAAGGCGAAGATCGAAGCCAAAGGCGGCACGGTTGAGATCGTCAGCCGCAAACCCGCCGCGCCCGCGAAGGCTTGAAGCGGGACTGACCTATGTTCCGCAACATCTTCGACACATTCGCCAACTGCTTCAAAGTCCCGGAGTTGAAGTCGCGGATTTTGTTCACGATTGGCGTTCTGGCGATCGTGCGCGTCATTGCGTTCATCCGTGTTCCGGGATTGAACGGCACCGCATTGAGCGAATACATCAATGCCCATGCTCAAGGCGGCGCGATGGGAATGGTGAACATGTTCAACGGCGGTGCGACGGGCAATTGCGCCATCGGCGGCATCGGTATCATGCCGTATATCAGCGCGACGATCATCATCCAACTGCTTACAGCCGTCTGGCCGAAATTAAGCAAACTGGCGCGCGAAGAGGGCGGTCGCACAAAAATTGTCCAATACGGACGCTACCTGACCGTTCTTCTATGCTTCGGCTGGGGTTTTGCGACGGCCATCACCTGGGAAAATCCGGCAAAAGTTTTCGGCAGCGATTTCGTCGGCCAGTTGATTGTTCCTTCGCTGATGGACCACATTTGGTGGTATCGCATTCAAACAACTTTGATTCTCACAACCGGCACGATGCTTCTCATGTGGCTCGGCGAACAGATCACCGAACGCGGCATCGGCAACGGCGTTTCGCTGGTCATCACCATAGGAATCTTGTCGCGGCTGCCGTCGGCGTGGGTGGGGCTTAAAGATATGTTTGGCGGAGCCGAGCCTCAACATCATCTGATTGGCTCCGGGCTGGTGATGTTGTTCCTGCTGGCGGGCGTCATCGCGAGCGTCATCGCAATCACCCAGGCGCAGCGGAAAATTCCAGTTCAATACGCGCAACGTGCCGTCGGACGCAAAATGTATCAGGGCGGAACGTCGTTCATGCCGCTCAAAGTGAATTACGCGGGCGTCATGCCGATCATTTTCGCGCAGTCCATCCTGATGTTCCCGCCGATGATTTTCAAGAACGCGAGCATCTTTTTTTCAGGCTCGCCGTTTTGGTCTGAAACATTCCGCTCGCTGGCTAATGCGCTGGACACGACGACGGCTTCAATCTGGTATCTGTCGCTTTATTCACTGATGATTTTGTTTTTCTCCTATTTTTGGGTGGCGACGCAGTTCAACGAAATCCAGATCGCCGACGACTTGAAGAAAAACGGCGGCTATATTCCCGGCGTGCGTCCGGGGCAGGGCACGAGCGATTATCTGCACAAGGCGATGAGCCGCATCACGCTCGCCGGCGCGATTTTCCTGACCGTCATCGCCGTCATTCCGATCATTCTTTCGAGGAAAATGGGGATTTCCTACGCCGTGGCGAGCTTCTTCGGCGGCACGAGCATTTTGATCACGGTTGGTGTTTTGCTGGACACGATGCGCCAGGTCGAATCGCATCTGATGATGCGCCACTACGACGGCTTCCTGAAAAAGGGCAAGCTGCGCGGGCGGTTCTGAAGCGGTTGAATTGTTAAATCGTTGAATCGTTGAATCGGAAAAACACGGGACGGTTTAACAAATCACAATTTAACGATTTAACGAACACCGTGGCCGGAATAAAATTAAAGTTCGAGGACGATTTAAGGTTGATGCGTCCGGCGTGTGTGGTTGCCGGAAAAGTTTTGGAAGAGATTTCCGCATTCATCAAACCGGGCGTGACGACGAGGCAGGTGGACGAGTTTGCGGCGGCGCAAATAAAGGCGCATGGGGCGAAGAGCGCGTTTTTAGGCTATCGCAAGTATCCGTGTTACACTTGCATTTCGGTCAACGATGAAGTGGTTCACGGACTGGCGACCGGGCGCGAACTGCGTTTTGGGGACATCGTGAGCGTGGATGTCGGCGTCAGTTACAACGGTTTTATCGGCGACAACGCCCGGACGGTTGCGGTGGGCGGCTGTGGCGTTTTGGCGCAGCGGTTGTTGGACGTGACGGAGCAGTCGCTGTATATGGGAATCGCGGCCGCGCTGCCGGGAAATCGCGTGACGGATATTTCGCGCGCGGTCCAGGATTACGTCGAGGGCAACGGTTTCAGCGTCGTGCGCGAATTTGTCGGCCACGGCGTCGGGCGCACGATGCACGAAGAGCCGCAGGTGCCGAATTTTGTGGACCGGAAGATGAACGACAAGCTGCGCGCGGGCATGACCATCGCAATTGAGCCGATGGTCAACGCCGGGCGGCCTGAAGTAAAAATCTTGAAAGATGGCTGGACAGTGGTCACGCAAGATGGTTCATTATCTGCTCATTTTGAGCACACCGTCCTCATAACGGACGGCGAACCGGAGATTTTGACATGGCCGGAGACGAAGCATTCAAAGTTGACGGTCGCGTGACCGAGGTTTTGCCGAACGGCACTTGGCGCGCGGAATTGAAAAACGGACACTGCTTGACGGCGTTCGTCGCGGGAAAAGCGAAAAAGAATTTTGCCGGGCTGAAATCCGGCGACAAAGTGAAATTGCAATTGACGCCTTACGATTTGAGCGTGGGGCGGATTTTGGTTGAGACAAAAATTTAAGAATGAAAGTAAGAGCATCAGTTAAAAAATTGTGTGAGCACTGCAAGATCGTGAAGCGCAAGGGCGTCATTCGCGTGATTTGCTCGAACAAACGTCACAAGCAACGGCAAGGTTAAAAATTTATGGCACGCATCATTGGTGTTGAAGTTCCGCCGAACAAGCGCATAGACATTGCGCTGCGCTACATCTACGGCATCGGCCCGGTCAACGCGATCGAAATCCTCGAACGCGCGAATATTGACCGCGCAACCCGCGCGAAGGATTTGACCGAGGCGCAGCTCTCGCAGATTGTTCACGCGATACAGGAAGGCAAATATGTCATCGAAGGCGATCTGCGCCGTGAACTTGGCATGAACCTCAAGCGGTTGCAGGGCATCCGCTGCTACCGTGGAATCCGCCACCAGCGCAGCCTGCCCGTGCGCGGCCAGCGCACGCAGACAAACGCGCGCACGCGCAAAGGCCCGCGCAAAACCGTCGGCGTGCAGCGCAACCCCAACGCCAAGACCGGCATCCACTGATTCATTTGTGATTTAAGATATTTATGGCCGAAGAAATAAAAAAGAAAGCCGCTCCAAAAAAAGAGCAGAAGCCGGAAGCTGCCGGGAAAACGGCCGAAGAAAAGCCGGCTAAAAAAGCCGCCGCCGTGTCCGTTGAAACTGCGCCGGTTGTGGAAACGCCAGTTGTTGCCGCGCCGACAGCCGCCGAGCTTTTGGGCGAAGACGCGAATGCGAAAAAAATTGTCAAGGCCAAGCACGCGAAGAACGTTGTCGTCGGCGTCGCGAACATTCTCGCCACTTTCAACAACACGCAGGTCACGATCACCGACATGCAGGGAAATTTGATTGGCTGGTCGAGCGCAGGGCGCGTCGGTTTCAAAGGTTCGCGCAAGAGCACGGCTTACGCCGCGCAGCAGGTCGCGCAGGACGCCGCGCGTCAGGCGATGGCGCACGGCATGAAGGAAGTCGAAATCCGCGTCAAGGGTCCCGGCTCCGGCCGCGAATCTGCGATCCGCGCGCTTCAAGCCATCGGCTTGGAAATCAGTTCGATCAAGGACGTGACCCCGATCCCGCACAACGGCTGCCGCCCGCGCAAAAAACGCCGCGTCTAGTCGAATCTCAAATCTCAAATCTCAAATTTGAAATCATAAAAAATTATGGCTCGTTATACAGGTCCTCGCGTTCGCATCAGCCGCCGGTTCGGTCTTCCGATTTTCGGCCCGTCGAAATATCTTGAACGCCGCAACTACGGCCCCGGCGTCCACGGCCCGAAATCGCGCCGCAAGCATACCGATTACGGCCTCGGCCTGATCGAAAAGCAGAAGTTTCGTTATTACTACGGACTGATGGAAAAGCAATTTCGCGGCGTTTATGAAAAAGCCCTGCGCCGTCGCGGTGTCACCGGCGAACAGATGCTGCAGATTTTGGAGACGCGCCTCGACAACGTCGTTTATCACCTTGGCCTGGCCAACACCCGCGCCGCCGCGCGCCAGATGGTTTGCCACGGCCACATCACGGTCAACGGCCGCAAAGTCGGCATACCGTCGTTCGCGTTAAAAGTGAACAGCGTGATCGAGGTCAAAAACCACAACGTGTCGCGCCAGTTGGCGACGAAGAATTTGGAAGGTTCCGTCAGCCGCGCCGTGCCGGACTGGCTGTCGTTCAGCAAGGAAGAATTCAAAGGCACGGTTCTGCGGATTCCGACGCGCGAAGAAATCCAGCCCATCGCCAACGAACAGGCGGTCGTAGAATTTTATTCCCGATAAACAGCAAACAATAAAAACAATTATACGGATTTCTCCGGCCCGGGAATAAATCAGCCGGGGGAGTCAGATTAAAATTGTTGAAAGGAAAACATGCCAGTAAGACTCGGACGTTTCGAAATGCCCAAGCGGTTGCAGAAGGAAGAATCCACAGCCACGGACACCTACGCAAAATTCATCGCCGACCCGTTTGAAACCGGTTACGGCCACACCATCGGCAACTCGCTCCGGCGCGTGCTGCTCTCGTCGCTCGAAGGCGCGGCCATCACCTCGTTGAAGGTGGACGGCGCGATGCACGAGTTCGCCACGATTGACGGCGTCGTCGAGGACGTGACCGACATTGTTTTGAACCTGAAGAAGGTCAAGTTCAAAGCTCACACGCGCGACGAGCAGGTTCTCCTGCTTTCAGTCAACAAGGAAGGTGCGGTGACCGCCGCCGACATCCAGGTGAACCAGAATGTCGAATTGGTCAATCCCACGCAGCACATCTGCACGCTCGACAAGAAGAAAAAATTTGAGATGGAGCTGACCGTGAAGATCGGACGCGGCTTCTGCCCGAGCGACGAAAACAAGAAGCCCGGCCAGGCCATCGGCGTCGTGGCGATTGACTCGCTGTTCTCGCCGGTTACGCGTGTGCGTTATTCGGTTGAAGCCGCTCGCGTCGGCAACCGCACGGATTACGACAAGTTGATTTTGGAAGTCTGGACGGACGGGCGTATCACGCCCGACGACGCGCTCACGCAATCGTCGGTCGTCCTTCAGAAGCACCTCGACGTCTTTGCGCTTTACGACAAGAACGCGATTGAGTTCGAGGAAGCCGCCGACAAGCAGGACGACGAGAAGATGAAGTTGAAGAAACTGCTCAACATGAGCGTCAACGAAATCGAGTTGAGCGTCCGCGCGGCAAACTGCCTGAACAACGCGAACATCACCACCGTCGGCCAGTTGGCCTTGAAGAGCGAGCAGGAAATGCTCAAGTATCGCAACTTCGGCAAAAAATCGCTGAACGAGATCAAGGACAAGCTGACCATGCTTGGCCTTTCGCTCGGTATGAATTTCGAGCCGGGGTTGATTGACACCACGGTCAAGGAAGAGCCGAAGGCGGAGTAAGGAATTTTATGCGTCATCTTAAACGAACGGCCAAGCTGGGTCGCACATCCGAGCATCGCAATGCGATGCTGGCGAACCTCGTTTGCAGCCTCATCAAGCATCGCCGCGTGACGACGACTCTGGCCAAGGCCAAGGCCGCGCGTTCCGTCGCGGAAAAAATGGTCACTCTCGGCAAAAAGGGCACGATCCATGACCGCCGCTTAGCGGTGGCTCGGTTGCACCAGGAAGACGCGGCGAAAATCCTGTTCAAGGAGATCGCGCCCGCGTTCAAGGAACGCAACGGCGGTTACACCCGCATCGTCCGGATGAACCAGCGCAACGGCGACGCCGCCCAGCGCGCCATTCTGGAATGGGTGGACGTGACGGTTGTCGCTCCGGTTGAACCTGAAGCCGCGCCTGCCGCAGGAGAAGCCAAGCCGGAAGAGAAGAAGTAATTTTGTTTCAAACACAAAGCCCGCTCAAATCGAGCGGGCTTTTTTGTTTTTGGCGAACGAGTATTAATCGTCTTCAAAATTATTTTCAGAAAAATGTTGACAGCCGCCTCCCATTTCTAAAAAGTGCCATTCGCAAGCCATGAGGAAACAAGGGACAATCAGAAGCCTCACCGAAAGCGCAACAGCGCAACAGCGCAACAGCGCAACAGCGCAACAGCGCAACAGCGCAACAGCGCAACAGCGCAACAGCGCAACAGCGCAACAGCGCAACAGCGCAACAGCGCAACAGCGCAACAGC
>Ga0181529_10000474_pt1 | contig 58130 bp, 45 predicted proteins | sample PEATcosm2014_Bin_36_FD_119763 | JGI IMG/M metagenome (GOLD analysis project Ga0181529, IMG submission 119763) | Peatland microbial communities from MTU Mesocosm Facility, Houghton, MI, USA - PEATcosm2014_Bin10_30_metaG | ecosystem: Environmental > Terrestrial > Soil > Wetlands > Peat | place...
CCGGAAACGGTTTGCATCCGGCTTACTCTAGCTTTTCGGGATCCGCCTTGATCACTCAGTTTGCGGCGATGATCGCGCTTGCACCACGGCCGAGTCCGGTGGTGCAATTCCTGCAGAAACAGGTGAACCCTACGTTCAAGGGGCTCTACCACGCCAACGCCTTTGACCTGTGCCTGCTGATTCCCTACTTCATCGTGCTGGTGATTCTGGCCGCCTACGGCTTCCATCGCTACCAGCTTGTCTGGATGTACTACAAGCATCGGAAGAACAAGACCACCACGCCAAAATCGACCTTTGCGCAACTGCCACGGGTGACCATCCAGTTGCCCATTTTCAACGAGCAGTTCGTGGTGGACCGGCTGGTGGAGTCGATCTGCAACCTGGAGTATCCGCGCGACCTGCTGGACATCCAGCTGCTGGACGACTCGACCGACGAGACGGTGAGTGTGGCCGCCGAAGTGGTGGCCCGCTACCGCGCCCTGGGCAATGATATTGTTCACATCCACCGCAGCGACCGCACGGGCTTCAAGGCGGGCGCGCTGGAACATGGACTGAAAAGCGCGAAGGGCGAATTCGTGGCCATCTTCGACGCCGATTTTACCCCGCCCGCCGACTGGATCCTGCGCGTGATCCATCACTTTGCCGAACCCAACATCGGCATGGTGCAGACGCGCTGGACCCACATCAACCGGCACTACTCGTTCCTCACCGAAGTGGAGGCCATCCTGCTGGACGGGCACTTTGTGCTGGAACACGGCGGACGCTCGCGGGCGGGAGTCTTCTTCAATTTCAACGGCACCGCGGGAATGTGGCGCATCCGGGCCATTGAGGAAGCGGGCGGCTGGCAACACGATACCCTCACGGAAGACACCGACCTGAGCTATCGCTGCCAGTTGAAAGGCTGGAAGTTTTTGTATTTGCAGGATGTGGAGTGCCCGGCGGAGCTGCCTATCGAGATGACGGCCTTCAAGACGCAGCAGGTACGCTGGGCCAAAGGATTGATCCAGTGCTCGATCAAGGACCTGCCCCAGATGATGCGGTCGGATGTGAGCCGCCGGGAAAAAATTGAGGCGTGGTATCACCTGACGGCGAACCTGAGCTACCCGCTGATGATTCTGCTCAGCGTGCTGCTGCTGCCGGCGATGATTATCCGCTTCTACCAGGGCTGGTTCCAGATGATGTACATCGACGTGCCGCTGTTTCTGGCCTCGACCTTTTCCATCTCCAGCTTTTACCTGGTTTCGCAGAAGGAGCTGTTTCCGACGCGCTGGTGGCGGACATTTTTTTACCTGCCATTCCTGATGGCGCTGGGAATCGGATTGACAATCACAAACTCCAAAGGGGTGATTGAGGCGCTGGTGGGCAAGCAGTCGGCCTTTGCGCGGACTCCGAAATACAGCGTGCGGGGCACCGGCGGCAAGAGCATCGCGGTGAAGGCGGCCAGGAAATACCGCAAGCGCCTGGGCATGATTCCATGGATCGAACTGGCGGTGGGCTGCTACTTTGCCATGACGGTGTGGTACGCCATCACCAATGAAAACTACATCACGATTCCCTTCCTGATTCTGTTCGTTTACGGGTACTGGTACACGGGATTGATGTCTCTGTTGCAGGGACGCTTCGAGTTGCTGGGACGCGGCAGTGGCAGTAATGCCGAAGAACACAGCAAGCCGTTCCCGGTGGGAGTGTAGCGCCCGGCGTTGCAGCGGCGCCGAGGCGCGCCCGGCAATATTCGCACCAAACCAGTGCCGGGTTTATACTCGGCTTCCATGAAGCTTCGCGCGCTGGCCCTCCTGCTTTTCCTGTTCTGCGTCGTTTTGCTCACCGCTTCCCTGAATGCACTGGACCGCCAGGCAGGAGGCGATTATCGCGCCCGGCGGGTGGCGCTGGCCGGGAAGTTGGACGGCGGCGTGGGGGTGCTGTTTGCCGCCACGGAATCGGAGGGGCCAAACGCGCTCTACGGCTTCCGGCAAGACAACAATTTCTTCTACCTGACGGGCTGGGCCGAGCCGGGCGCGGCCGTGGTGATTGTGCCCGCGGCGGAGGCCAAGGGCAACGCTCCGGCGCGCGCCTACAGCGAGATTCTGTTTCTCCCCTCGCGCAGCCGGATCGAGGAGCGTTGGACGGGGCCCAAGCTGGGCGCCGACGATCCCAAGGCTGCCGCGATCACCGGCTTTGACAAGGTGGCCTCGCTCGACCAGATGCCGGAGCTGCTGCGGCAGATTCTTCCCCAAGGGTGGGCGACAATCTACTCGGCGGTGGCCGAGGCGCCGGAGACCTCGCCCTCGACGGCTGGACTGGAATGGCTGAAGCGTGCCAACGCGTTTGCGGGTTCCGTAGTGAGCGTGGACGGCAAAATTGCCGAGTTGCGCAAACACAAGGACGCAGGCGAGATCGAGCGCATCCGGCACGCCACCGAGGCATCCATCGCAGGGCACCGCGCGGCCATGAAGGCGATGCGTCCGGGCCTGTGGGAGTACCAGATTTCAGCCCTGATGCAATACAAGTTCCAGGACGGCGGCTGCGAGCGCCCGGCGTACGCGCCGATTGTGGGCTCGGGATTCTACTCGACGGTGCTGCACTACTCGGATGACTCGCACCAGATCCACGACGGCGACGTGGTGGTGATGGACGTGGCGGGCGAGTATGCCATGTACGCCAGCGACATCACTCGCACCCTGCCCGCCAACGGACACTACACTCCAAGGCAGCGCGAGATCTACAACGTGGTGCTGGGAGCGCAGCAGGCGGCAGCAGCCGCGGTCGTGGCCGGCAAAAGCATGCTGACCGGACACGGGCCGGATTCGCTTTACCAGGTGGCCTACGACTACATCAACACGCACGGAAAGGACTTGCACGGCGAGCCGCTGGGCAAGTACTTCATCCACGGACTGGGACACCGGGTGGGGCTGGAAGTACACGACGTGGGCGCCGGCCCGCTGGATAAAGGCGACGTGTTCACCCTGGAGCCAGGAATTTACATTCCCGAAGAAAAAATTGGGGTGCGGATTGAGGATATCCTGATGCTGGATGAGAACGGTAAGCTGGTGAATCTGACCGCCGATCTGCCGCACACGGCCGAAGATGTGGAAGCAGCCATGCGCCCGTAGGGCATCGAAAGACAAGGCCGGGCGGGCGCTACTCTGCTATGCTAGAGCCCTGTGATCATCAAGGTCCTTTTTGCGGTTCTGGTGTTATCGGCAGTCTCCCTGATCGGCGTTTCGATTGCCGTGTCCGTACGTGTCTGGTGGCACTTGAAGTCACGCCGGGCGATGGCACGGAGCGCCAGCGCGGAAGTTGCGCCCGAGCACGGCCAGGAAGGCTTGACGTAGCCGGCGGGGGCGTAGTTGGTTGGGGCAAGGATTGCGACCGGTTCCGGCTGCTCCGGAGGAATCGGTTTCTCTGCCGCGCGGCTTCCACCGGGGCGGCAAGTCATTCGAACTACTTATGAGGGAGCGGGCCATTGGCCCCGAAAAAGATTTATGAGCAGCAGCGGTCCTGAAACAATTGAAATCAAAATTGCGCACAGTCCGGATTCGGACGACGCGTTCATGTTCTATGGGTTGGCAACGAACAAGATCCGGGTGCCTGGACTGAAATTCACCCACGTTCTTTGCGACATTGAAACCTTGAACCATAAGGCGATTGCGGAAGCGTACTTTGAAGTGACCGCCATCTCCTTCCACGCCTATCCGTACCTGCAGGACCGCTACGCGCTAATGCCGAGCGGCGGCAGCGTGGGCGATGGCTACGGCCCGATGATCGTTGCCCCCAAGTCGTACACCTTGGACGAGGTGAAGAAGCTGAAGATCGCCATCCCGGGCACGCTGACCACCGCCGTGCTGGCGCTCAAGCTGTTCGCGCCTGACATCCAGACCGAGGTCGTCCCCTTCGATAAGATCATCCCCGCCGTGCTGGACGGCAGGTACGATGCCGGGCTGATCATCCACGAAGGCCAGCTCACCTACGACAAGAGCGGGCTGCATCGCATCCTCGACCTGGGCAAGTGGTGGCGCGAGCTGACCGGCCTGCCGCTGCCGCTGGGCGCCAACGCGATCCGCAAGGACCTGGGCGCCGAGACCATTGCCAAGGTTTGCAAGGCGCTGCGCGCCAGCATCCAGCACGCCCTGGACAACCGCGAACAAGCGCTGGAGTACGCCATGCAGTTTGCCCGCGATCTGGACGCGAACGACGCCGATACCTTTGTTGGCATGTACGTGAACGAGCGCACCCTGGACTATGGCGACGACGGCCGCGAAGCGGTGGCCAAGCTGCTGAATATGGGCCACGAGCGCGGCATCATTCCGCAGGAAGTCAGGCTGCAGTGGGTTAGCGAAGCGGCTTCTGCAAACCAGGTGTAACCCATCGCTTCGGGCATTTTCATAGTTTCTGTAACGAGCGGGAGGTTGCGTCCTCCCGCTCCGTAAAGCTGGCAGCTACTGGTTCTTCGGCTCCAGGATGATTTCGCGCGCCAGCCGGCTTCCGACGATCTCGCGCCACTCTGCGCGATTCTTGTAACCCTCCAGCGTCTTGTTCTCGTCCGTCGAGAGGGCCTGCATGGCAACCGCCTCCATCTTGTCCATGTTGGCCTCCATGGTCGCCAAGTCCTTGTACTCGACCATGAGCATCATGTCCCAATCGCCTGAGCTGTGCGCCTCGGTTCCAATCACCTTGTAGTCCATAATCAGGTTGGCTTTTTTCAGCGCTTCCTGTTCCTTCTTCCACTCGGTTGCAATGAAACTTGTGTACTTGAGATCGAAGCCTGCCTTCACCTTGACGAAGGTGATGTCCCATACCGGACCATCATGGAATGGCCGGGCAGGGGCTTGGGCGAGACAGAACGTGGAGAGCAGGAAGGCGGCGAACAGAGCCAGGACGCAGTTGCGATTGGGCCTCATAGGGGTTCCTCCTTGGATCATTTGGATGGGAGACTTTGGACAGCTCGCCGCGCAGGCGAGGGCAATCAGAAGCTGCTCCGGCCTGAGATGTCGTGACACTTCGGGGGGATTCAATATAGATTTTTTGCCATGAGGAGTGTTGCCGCGGGAATTCGCCAGAAACACGAATCCCGAGGATTGGGAACCTGTGTACCTCGACCAGCAGCTCGCATTAGACCCTTACCAGACCTGCTCGCGTTGCTTCCAGCTTATGGGGCTGGCCGCCCCGCGCGGCCCCGGTTCGAGCTCCGGGCTCACCGGCCAATCGGGCAAACCGATTCGTTCCTCGGGATTCTATCTTGCCTTTCACAGTATCCTGTTCGCCTCGACCAGCAGCTCGCTATAGACCCTCACTGCCCCTCGAAGACTCACCGCCGGATGTCGTCCATCAGCAGGCCTGCCAGTTTGCGGCTGGCAAGCCGTCGGGCTCGTCAGTGCGACCTGACTGCCCATACGCCGGATTGCGTCCGGCGCTCGGCTTGATTGTCTTGCGGCAATCAAGCACCTGAGGAGTTGCGCTCCGCAGGCTCTGCCGCCTTTGCAGGCGCCAGACTTGGTTCCCTCCCGGCACCGCCGTGCCGAAAAGGAGATGCAAGAGCTTTCACCCTCGCGTCGCGGGACTGCCGTCCCTGGTCTCCGGCAACTGCCGTTGCCGGATTCGCTGATGACTTCCAATTCCGTCGATGGCCTAAGTGAGCTCGTTTGAGCCCCGGACTCACCACCAACCGGGAAAACTTTGGAAACTGTCAAAGAACGAGTGTGTTTTACCGCATCCGGGAAAAGAGTCAAGAAAACAATGACGATTTTATGTGATTTGTTTTCAATGGAGTGCAGCCCGTCCACAGGCACCTGCAGTAAGAGCGGTGCAGGCGGGCGAAAACGGCCCTTCGAAAATGCCGCAAAGAACTCGCACAGCGACCCCGCGGCACGGCGCAAAGCCGCATGGATACGGGATGAATGTGAGTTCTGCCATTTTTCCCAGGAGCGCGGGAAGCGGCACCCTCTGCGGCCAGGCGCAACGCGGCCCGCAGTGCAAAACTCACGCAGAACCGCTTCTCCTGCGGGTCGCCGAGTCCGCAGAATTGAAACCCGGGCAGGCAGAGATAGTGCTTCCTGGACAGGGAGCAGCGCCACGGCAGGCGCTCCGGAGCGTAAGCAACGCGCTCCAGAGCAGCCAACCGTACCCTGCTATTTGAGGGTGAGCTCCCGCGGAACCCCGGGCTCCATCTCCCATAACTCGAACCCTTGCCGGCTGGCTGCGGGGCGAAGGTCGTGAGGATCACCCGTAAGCATGGGGAAGGTGCCAAAGTGCATGGGAACCACGATGCGAGGCTGGAGCAGCTTGCAGGCATATTCGGCCTCGCGGATGCCCATGGTGAAGTGGTCGCCCATCGGGAGCAAGGCAATGTCGGGCCGGTAGAGGTCATGAATGATCTGCATATCGCTGAAAACGGCGGTGTCGCCGGCGTGATAGACCCTGAGGCCGTTGCTGAATTCGAGCACGTACCCACACGCCTCACCGGCATAAATGAACGAACCGTCCTCCTCCTGGATGCCGCAGGAATGAACCGCGTGAACCATGGTCACATTTACGCCAGCGACCTTCTGCGTTCCGCCCTTGTTCATGGGCGAGATGTTCTTTGCGCCCTTGCTGCCGAGCCAGCAAGCCAGTTCATAGATTCCGACCACCGTGGGCTGGAGCTGGAGGCAGATGGCGGCGGCATCGCCAATGTGGTCGCCATGCCCGTGGGTACACAGCAGCACGTCCACTTTGGTCTGATGCTTCTCGGATTCAGGACAGCGCGGGTTCTGCGTGATCCAGGGATCGATGAGGAAGGTTTTGCCTTCGGGGGACTCAATTCGGAAGGTGGAGTGACCCAGCCAGGTTAGATTGATTGCCATCGTAGTCATGCCTCGTACGCCGTTTTGGTTGCGTTCAACCGGAAAACCGCTCGCGGCTTAATTCGGAGCAGCGCGGCTCCGAATCAGTCCGCTGACGGCAGCTCGCGGCCGTCGGGAGCAGGGGACGGAGATCTGCCGTACCCGGAGCAATCGGTTAGATGCCTGGAGTATCGACAGGATTCTACCCCTTCGGTGAACCGCGGATTCTACAAGCGGAGGCGACGGCGGTGATAGAATCCGGGATGCGCTGAAGGCAAATTCAGCGCTCGACGAAACAGGATGGTGTTTTTCCCAGCGGCTGCCAGCAGTTGCGGCTCGGGATTGCCCTGGAATGATCGCAAATGCCGAACCTGATCCAACCCGAAGTGACAAGCAAAGAGCCACCGACGCAGATGGAAGGCTTCATGCTCGAGGTAGCCGACGCGGTCAACACCACGCTCGACCTGGAAACCCTGATGCAAAGGGTCGCCGAACTGGTGCACCGCATCATCCACTACGACGTCTTCGCCATTCTGCTGCTGAATGAAAAACGGCAGGAGCTGCGCGTCCGCTTCCAGGTGGGACACTCGCCGGAGGTGGCTGCGCGGATCCGGGTGAAGGTGGGATCGGGCATCACGGGAACGGCGGTGCAACGCGGGGAACCGGTACTGGTGAACGACGTCCTCAAGGACCCCGAATACATTTCCACCGGGGCCAAGGTGCTCTCCGAACTGGCGGTGCCGCTGATCGTGAAAGGCCGCACCATCGGCGTGATCGACGTGGAGGCTTCCGAGAGCAACTTCTTCTCCGAGGAGCATCGCAGCGTGCTGATGCTGATTGCCTCCCGGGTGGCGACCGGAGTGGAGAATGCGCGGCTCTACACCAGGGTCGCGCGGCAGGCCAAGCAGCTGGTGCTGCTGAACCAGATCAGCCGCGAGCTGACTTCCATTTTGAATCTCGATCAGCTCTTCAAGCGCATTGGCGACCTGCTGCTGCGGCTGATTGACTACCAGATGTTCTCCATCCTGCTGCTGAACGACAAGCGGACGAAGCTGCAACATCGCTTCTCCCTGCGCTTCAACGAAAACGTGCAACTGAAGCATGAGGTTCCGCTGGGGCGCGGCCTGGTAGGCTATGCGGCGGAGCACAACCAGATCATCGTGGTTCCGGACGTGACCCGCGACGAGCGTTATCACCCCCTGAATCCGGAGACCATGAGTGAGTTGTGCGTGCCGCTGGTGTACAAGGGACGTGTGATTGGAGTGCTCGACCTGGAGCACACGCGGCGCAAATACTTTACCGGAGAGCATGCGCGTTTAGTGAAGGTCCTGGCGGCGCAGATTGCGATTTCGATTGAGAATGCGCGCCTCTACGAGAAGATCGAGCGGCAGGAGCTGCGCCTGGAAAAAGACCTGTTGCTGGCGCGCGAGTTGCAGTACCGGCTGCTTCCGCAAAAAATTCCGGAGCTAGTCAACGCCGAGGTTGCGGCGCGTTCGGTCCCGGCGCGCGCGGTTGGCGGTGACCTTTACGACTATGTTCCTTACGCGGGCACGGACCGGACGGGGATCGCCATTGGCGACGTCAGCGGAAAAGGCGCGCCGGCGGCGCTCTACGGGGCGCTGGTCAGCGGCATCCTGCGTTCCCACGCGGCCGAGGAGCCGGGCGCGGCGGCCATGCTGACGGCAATCAACCTGTCGCTGGCGGAGCGTCCCATTGCGGCGCAGTTTGTCAGCATCCTTTACGCCCTGTGGAGCGACGATGACCGGTCGCTGCGCATTGCCAACTCCGGACAGCCGCATCCTTACCGATGCCGGAACGGCAAGGCCGAGCGGGTGAATATTAGCGGGCTGCCGCTTGGACTGTTTGCCACGGCAGAGTACGATGAGGTCACCTTTCACAACTGTTCCGGCGAGGTCTTCCTGTTTTTCAGCGACGGCATTTCCGATGCGCAGAATGAAGCGGGTGTAGTGTTCGGCATGAGGCGGCTGGCGCGCGTGCTGGAGAACCACTGCGCCGAGGCGGCAGACAAAATTGTGGACGCGGTGTTTGCCGAGGTGAACCAGTTTGTAGGCACCATGGAAGCGTTTGACGACCAGACGGTCGCAGTGCTGAAAATAAAGGAAACGGCTAAGAAGAAGTGACCATTCACAAAGGCTCCCCCGAGGAGCGTCCTCCTGCATTTACCTATCGCGGCGGCAACCGCAGCCGCACGCTTTGTTGCGATGAAGTAGAAGTGGAGCGCCTGGCGCGGCGCTTTGGCACCCCTCTCTACGTTTACTCGGCCACGGCGATACGCTCGCGGGTGGCTGCCTTTGAACGTGCCTTTGCAAAACAGCCGCACACCCTCTGCTACTCGGTAAAGGCGAACTCGAACCTGGCGGTGCTGCACCTGCTGGCCGGACTGGGATGCGGTTTTGACGTGGTGAGCGGCGGCGAGTTGCAGCGCGTGATGCTGGCAGGCAAGGACGCGGCGGCAGGGGTGGTCTTTTCCGGCGTGGGTAAAACGGCCGAGGAAATGGATGCTGCCATTACAGCGGGAATTCTGCTGTTCAACGTGGAGAGCCATGCCGAGCTTGCGCTGCTGGGAGCCCGCGCCGCACGTCTGAAAAAGACCGCGCGCATCGCGTTGCGGGTGAATCCCGACGTGAAGACCGTGACCCATCCGTATATCAGCACGGGGCTGCGCCAGCATAAGTTCGGCGTGCCGATTGCCGAGGCGCGCGCGCTCTATCGCAAGTCCGCCAGCTTTCACTACCTGGATCCGGTGGGCGTGAGCGTACACATCGGCTCGCAGATCACCGACGTGACACCGTTTGGCGAGACGATGGAGCGGGTGCTGGCCCTGGTGCGCGAGCTGACCGCGGACGGTTTCAACATCAGTTTCGTAGACGCCGGAGGCGGCCTTGGCATTCGCTACAGGGACGCCGGTGTCCGGGAATTTGAGCGCAGTCTAAAGGCCTACGCGGCGGCGCTGACCACCCCATTGCGCCGCACCGGGCTGCACCTGTTGCTGGAGCCGGGGCGCTCCATTGTGGCCGCCGCCGGCGCGCTGCTGACGCGCACCTTGTACGCCAAGGAAAACGGCGGCAAGCAGTTCCTGGTGGTGGATGCGGCAATGAACGATCTGGTCCGTCCTTCGCTTTACGGAGCGCACCATGAGATTGTGCCGGCAACCCCGCGCCCGGACTCCGCTGGCGCCTTCCACGGCGTGATGGACGTGGTGGGGCCGGTGTGCGAGACGGGAGATTTCTTTGCCCGCGACCGCGAACTGGGTGCGCTGGCTCCCGGTGACCTGCTGGCGATTCTGGATGCGGGCGCCTACGGCATGAGCCTCGCCTCCAACTACAACACGCGCGGGCGCGCCGCAGAGGTGCTGGTGGACGGCAAGAAGGTTCGGCTGGTGCGCCGGCGCGAGGGTTTCGCGGAGATGATTTGCAGCGAAATCTGAGGGCGCTGCACTCCATCGCCGGATCGCCGGCTTGTTTCACATCTCTGCCGTAGTTACGCTAAGTTCCATGGGGCTCGGCCGTCCCACCTTCTCCAACTGCGGCGAATGCGGGTGGCAGCGTGGTCACAACCTTCTGGGAATCGCGGAATCCGCAGCCAGGACAGCGGGTTGAGTGCTTGAATGCGACGCAGTGGTATGCTAGAAATTTCACGTGGTGCGCTGGGCAGCGCCAAGTGTGGCAGGGTCGCGGAACAGTTTCAGAACTGAAGGCAAAGGATTTGCTGCGGGGAAGCCAGCGCGTGACTTTGGCCCAGGGAGAAATTGAAATGCATCAGCTGGCGGACTCAAACCTGGAGACGGCGCCGGAAGTGCAGTTGCCCGATTCCCCGCCCTTCAAATCGCGCCTGGTTCGCGCACTCCAGGCCAACCGTCTGCTGTTTCTGGTTCTGGCTATCTGCGCCGCCTGCATTGCTCACAGAATTTCGGTCGGTGAATTTCACCTCAACTTCGACGAGAGCCTGCATGCGATGAGCGGGTTCTTCTTCCTGGACTTCGCCCGCGACCTTCCGCTCTCTCATCCCGTACGTTACGCCCAGCTCTACTACGCTCATTACCCTGCGCTGAGCGGCCTGGTTCATTGGCCTCCCGGCTTCTATCTTTGCGAGGCGTTGTCCTTCGGAATTTTCGGTCCTTCCGCGGCCAGCGCCCGGCTGACCGTTCTGGGCTTCTCTCTTCTCGGGATTTTCTACTGGTACCGGCTGGTGAAGGACCTCCTCGGGGTGTGGCCCGCGGCCTTCTCGAGTCTGGCGGCCTTTCTCGTGCCATCGCTGTTGCTGTATGAGAAATCGGTCATGCTGGAAGTTCCGGCCCTGGCCGTAGCCACGGCTGCCATCTACTACTGGGTCCGGTATTGCCAGCAGGAGCGCGCCCGCGATCTCTATATCTTTGCCCTGTTCACGGCCGCGGCTGCGCTCGTCAAGTACACCACGTTCTTTCTTTTTCCGTTTTGCCTTTTCACCACATTCGCCATGGGAAAATGGCGCCTGATGCTGCAGCGGCGCACGCTGTACGCCGGCGCCCTCATCGCGGTTCTCATCAGCTACTACTATTACCTGCTATTTACGCTGCACTGGGCCAGCCAGTCGAGTTTTACTCATCTGCAACACTCCGGTTTTTTTGCCGGACTTGGCTATTACTGCCTGGCCGCGCGGGAACAGTTGGGATGGCCGCTGCTTCTGCTCTCCATTGCCGGAATGCTTAGCTCGCGCTGGTGGGGCAACAACGACGGCCACAAGGTCATGTTCAGTTGGATTGCAGCCTGCTACCTCACGTTTTCAGCGCTCCAGATCAAGCAAGGCCGCCACGTGCTGTTCTGGATACCGCCGTTCGTTTATTTCGCCGCCGGCTTCCTTCTGAGCAACCAGTGGCCGAAGTCCATGCGTCTGGCCGGGCGCACGGCCGCCGTCCTGCTGGCCGGCTGGGCGATTTTTGCCGGCTGGACCTTCCAGCGTCCCTACGTGCAGGGATACGCGGCGGTGGCGCAAAAGCTGGCTTCCGTCAATGATCGCGGCGTGATTCTGTATGACGCAAATTATCCGGGCACATTCAGCTTTTATCTTCACCTGCGCGATCCCCAGAAGCACTTCGTCGTATTGCGCAAGCTCCTCTACGTCCCTCGCATGCCGGAAGAGGGAGGCAGCATCGAGCTGCTGCACAATTCCGACGAGGTGCTGGCCAGCCTCAGGCGATACGGTGTCCACTACATCATCGTGTCGGAGGAATCGAAATTAGAACTTCCCATCCAACAAACGCTCCGCCAGTTGTTAACCCGTCCGGAGTTTCGGCTGATTGCACGAATTCCCATTCAAAGCAACGAGCAGGACGAGCGGGACAGTGTGGCTCTCTACGAAGACACCGCGATGCAGATTCCCCGGGAGCAACAACTCAGCATTCCCATGCGCACGCTGCCTCACGACATCGTCGTACCGCTCAGTGACTTGCACGCCTGGTAACGAAACTGGCAGCGGTAACGGAAGCAGCGAAATCCGCGGTGCGACGTGTCTTCCCAGCCTTCATGGAAAACATGGGCGCTAGCGCTGGCCCCAGCGTAACCGGCTGCGCAGGATGTCAAAGAAGGAGCGGCGCATGCGCAGGATTTTTACGCGGTAGGCGGCTTTGCAGCAGTCGATCTGGTCTCCCTGGGCAACCGGCATTCCAACCTGCCCGTCGACGCTGAGCACGCCGTTGGCGCCGCTGTTCAGGCGCACCGAGATGCGGGCGTCGCCGCCCACGACCAGCGGACGATGGGTGAGCGAGTGCGGACAGATGGGGGTGAGCAGAATGGCATCCACGCTGGGCATCAGGACCGGGCCTCCAGCGGCCAGCGAGTAGGCAGTGGAGCCGGTCGGGGTGGCCACGATGACGCCATCGGCCTGGTACTCGACCACGTGCTGGCCGTTGACGCGCAACTCAAAGCCGATGAGACGAGCCACGGTGCTCTTGACCACGGCATCGTTGAGGGCGTGATAGACCACGATCTCCTTGCCGTCACGGATAAGGCGGCATTCGATCAGCGCCCGCGACTCGATTGGACATTGACCTTCAGCGGCGGCGGCGAGAGTGATGTAGAGCTCATCCAGACGAACTTCGGTGAGAAAACCGAGCGAACCCAGGTTGACGGCAAGCAGAGGAATCTCGGCTGCGCCGATGGCGCGCGCCGCCGAGAGCAGGGTTCCGTCACCGCCGAGGACAAGGACGAACTCGGGCTGGTAGCGTGCAATCTCACTGCGGGGAACCACAAACTCGTTGGTTTGGTAGGCGGCGGTCTGCTCGTCAATGTAGACGCGATATCCACGGGCAACGAGCCAGCGCAACACCTCGGGTACAATCTCGCCCAGCTCGGGCTTGGCAGGTTTGGAAACGATGGCAGCGATCTTCACAGTTTATTTGTACTCCACTTGCACGGCTTGAGGAGCGGTGAACAGGGCGTGCATCAGGAATTCGCGATTGCCCTCGGTGCCGAGGATGGGAGAATCCATGACCTCGATTTGCTGCCCACCGAGGCCGGCAACCGCCTGGCGGACTTTGGCAACGGCACCCTGCTGCGCTGCCTCGTCGCGTACGATTCCGCCCTTGCCAACCAGCCCGCGGCCGACTTCAAACTGCGGCTTGACGAGCAGAACAAGCTCGCGGCGGGACTGTCCCTTGGCGGCAAAAGCCGCGCTGAGAACGGCCGGCAGCACCTGCGTGGCAGAGATGAAAGATACGTCCATCGCCATAAACTCGACCGCCTCGGGAACCTGGCTGCCTTCGAGATAACGTGCGTTGGTTTTTTCCAGGAGGCGGACGCGCGCATCGGCCCTCAGGCGGGCATCGATCTGGCCATAGCCGGTATCGACGGCAAGCACGCTGGCGGCGCCGTGCTGCAACATGCAATCGGTAAAGCCGCCCGTGGAGGCGCCCACATCCATGCAGATGGCGGACTCGAGCGGAATGTTCCAGTGGGCAAGGGCTGCCTCCAGCTTGAGGCCGCCGCGGCTGACGTAGCGAAGGTCGCCGCCGAGCAGACGGAGCTGGCAATCCTCGGCAACGGCGTGCCCGGACTTTTGAACCTTCTGCTCATCAACGAGCACGCGTCCGGCGAGAATCATGGCCTGGGCACGCTCGCGCGACGGTACCAGCCCACGCTCCACAAGAACAATGTCAATTCGTTTCTTCAAGATTCCCTACTTCTCCCGGCGGCTCCCAACTGCCGCTGCACGCCTCCGGCAATGGTCCGCACCGGCGGTTGTGCAAAGCGGAAGAGAGCCAATCAATGCAATACCGGGACGGGCGTTGGAGGTGCTTTTCCGCTCGATTTTCCACACAAGTGTTGAAAACCATCCGCCAGCCCGGCAAACAGGATTGTAAATCCCCGGCGGCAAAATTCCGCGCGCAAGGAGATTTGTTCGAGCCGCACTGCGGCCAGTGCAGATTGGAGAACCCCGCATGAATACAGGCCCGTTCGCATCCCTGCGCGGGTTCCGCACCGGAATTTCCACACTTGTGTTGAAAAGCCAGCCCCATGCACAACAGGCCGCGGCGCGCAACTCGACCAGCCATGGGTTACAATGGCGGAACCCAACTCAGATGCCGATCCTGAAGCCCGCACCAATACGCGAGACCGCCCAGGCCAGCAGGCGCTTCTCGCTGGTGCCCGTCTCTGCTCAACAGCAAATGTATGCGGCGCTGACCGCACTGAAGCCCGCCCGGCTAGGCACGGCGAGCGATGCCGCAGTGGTGGAGATCGCGGTCTGCCTGGCCGCGAAGGCGGATGACCCGGTGATCCTGGCCTATCCGGCGCGCGCCGTGCGCATGGTGCGTAAGAGTGGTATCCGTACCGTGAAAAGCAGCGGCGCGAGACTGGCGGCGGCCACCATCGCCGCTGTCGCCGCGCTGCTTGGCGATAGGGAGACAGCCGCCGCGGTGATTTGCGCCGGTGCGCTCGAGACGCAGGCAAAAGCCCAGGAGGATTTCCGCAACGCGTTCCGTTTTGCGGCGCGCCACAAACTCCCCATCCTCTTCGTGGTGGCGAACGGCTGGACCCGGGGGCAACGTCAGCAACTTGATCTGCGCACGCTCTACGCCGAGTTTGGCATTCCGGTGTTCAGCGTGGACGCCAAAGACGCCATTGCAGCCTACCGGGTTGCCACCGAGGCGCTGCACAATGCCCGCCACCTGCGCGGTCCCTGCGTCATCGAGGCCCTGACGCTTCATGGCAAGGGCGACTCGGAAGCCAGCGCCCTGGATTTGCTGGGTCTCTACATGGAGCGGCACGGGAACCGGCCTCGGCAGCAGACTGGCTTGGCGCCGGTGACTGCATAGCCGGGATTTTCTCCGCCTGCCTGCGCCGCTGCAAAAAAGAAAGCAGCCGCACCCTTGGGCGCAGCCCCGTGCGTTGTCCGGCTTGTCAGTAGATCGATACCTGCTCAGCCGGAGCCTTGAGACGGACCACGATCTGCTGGGTTGGCTGGTTCACGTCAAAATCGTCGCCGAAGGTCTGGAGGCTGTGGGCAACCACCTGCACGCGCATCCTGCCGTAGGGAATGTCGTCAATCGAGGCTTTGCCGTCGGTGTCGGTCTTGAGTTGGAGCCCATCCTTCTCCTGGCTGCCGTCCTTGCGCAGCGCGTGCAGGATGACGCTGGCGTTCTTGATCGGTTTGCCGCTGGAATCCTTGAGGACAACGAAGCTGAGGCTGCAGAATTGCTCCGGAACCTTCTTCTTGTTTCCCGCCGCAAGGCATAGCGGCACAATCAGCAGCAGAGAGATGATGGCGCCAAATCGAATCGATGAGGTCTTCGTCATGGACTTTCCTTTCCTGAAACCGCTCTCACGCATGCGAGCGGGCCTCCGGAATGAGCCAATTGTACGCGCAACCTGGTTCGCTGCAAACAGTTACCGGCATCCATCGCGGGCCGGCGAAATGGTTTTTGCGGGTGATCGCCAGCCGAGGACCTGGTTTCTGTCTCTGCGATTGTAAAATATGAGTGAATTACACTCATGGAGCTTGACACTTGCTGGGTGGAAGAGATAAATTGGCACTCGTATGGCGGGAGTGCTAACAACGTCCCCCGCGGATGTTTCCCGTCAACGTTTGAGGTGCGGCAATCCGCCGTACAGTACCTCTCAATCCCGAAAGGAGTTCCCAGAATGGCACCAAAGCTGGCTATTACCACCAAGCTGACCCCGTTACATGACCGCATTGTCGTGAGCCGCATCGCCGAGGCCGAGACGACTCGTGGCGGCATCATCATCCCCGATACCGCGAAAGACAAGCCGCAGGAGGGCGAAGTGATCGCCGTCGGCAAGGGCAAGACCAACGATGAAGGCAAGGTGTTTCCCTTGGCCGTGAAGGCGGGCGACCGCATCCTGTTCGGTAAGTATGCCGGCACGGAGATCAAGATCGATGGCGAAGAGCTGCTGATCATGCGCGAGGAAGAAGTACTCGGCATTCTCGAGAAGTAGTCTTTGGGGCGGCCCATGTGGCCGTTTCCTGGTTTTCCTCCGCCTGCGGCGCCAAGCGCGCGGTGGAGCAGTTCACTTAAGAATCGAAGGAGCTTTTAACAATGGCAAAACAGATAGTTCACGGTGAGGATTCCCGTCAGGCGATCCTCCGCGGCGTAAATACCCTGGCAGATGTGGTCAAGGCTACGTTGGGACCGAAGGGCCGCAACGTAGTGATTGAAAAGAAATTTGGTTCGCCGCTCATTACCAAAGATGGCGTGACCGTGGCGAAGGAAATTGAGCTGAAGGACAACCTGGAGAACATGGGCGCCCAGATGGTAAAGGAAGTCGCCAGCAAGACCAGCGACATCGCCGGCGACGGCACCACGACCGCGACCGTTCTGGCCCAGTCAATCTTCCGTGAGGGCGTAAAGACCGTTGCCGCCGGCGCCAACCCGATGGCGTTGAAGCGTGGCATCGAAAAAGCCATTGCCGCCGTCAACGGCACCACCGACAAAGAAGGCGCCCATATCAAGGGTACCGGCGCGCTCGATGGACTGAGCAAGGATGTGGACCGCGAAGAACTGATTGCCCAGGTGGGCACCATCTCCGCCAACAATGACGAGACCATTGGCCACATCATCGCCGAAGCGATGAAGAAGGTCGGCAAGGATGGCGTCATCACCGTGGAAGAAGCCAAGACCATGGAGACGCAGTTGGAAGTGGTCGAGGGCATGCAGTTTGACCGCGGCTACCTTTCGCCTTACTTTGTGACCGATGCCGAGCGCATGGAAGCAGTTCTGGAAAACGCCGTCATCCTGATTCACGAAAAGAAGATCAGCAGCATGAAGGACCTTCTGCCGCTGCTCGAGCAGGTTGCCAAGGGCGGCCGTCCGCTGGTCATCATTGCCGAAGACATCGACGGCGAGGCGCTGGCCACGCTGGTGGTCAACAAGCTGCGCGGCACGCTCAACGTTGCCGCCGTCAAGGCTCCTGGCTTTGGCGATCGCCGCAAGGCGATGCTGCAGGACATTGCGATTCTGACCGGCGGCAAGGCCATCACTGAAGACCTCGGCCTGAAGCTGGAAAACATTACCCTCGCCGATCTTGGCCAGGCCAAGAAAGTCACCATCGACAAGGACAACACCACCATCGTCGAAGGCAGCGGCAAGGCTGAGGACATCTCTGGCCGGGTGAAGGAAATTCGCGCCCAGATCGAAAAGACCACCAGCGACTACGACCGCGAGAAGCTCCAGGAACGCCTGGCGAAACTCGTGGGCGGCGTTGCCGTGATCAAGGTCGGCGCAGCCACCGAGACCGAAATGAAGGAAAAGAAGGCTCGCGTGGAAGACGCCATGCACGCAACCCGCGCCGCAGTCGAGGAAGGCATTGTTCCGGGCGGCGGAGTTGCCCTGATCCGTTGCATTCCGGCGGTTGAGGCTCTCAAGTTGGAAGGCGACGAGCAGATCGGCGCCAACATCGTGAAGCGCGCTCTGGAAGAGCCACTCCGCCAGATCGTCGCCAACGCTGGCGAAGAGGGTGCAGTGGTTATCGGCAAGATTCGCGACCACAAGGACCACTCCTACGGTTACAACGCCCAGACCGGTGAGTTTGTTGACCTGGTGAAGGCTGGCGTGATCGATCCTACCAAGGTGACCCGCACCGCCCTGCAGAACGCAGGCTCGATTGCGGCCCTGATGCTAACCACCGAAGCCCTGATCGCCGAGATTCCGGAACCGAAGTCGGAAGCTCCTGCGCAGCACGGCGGCGGCATGGGCGGCATGTACTAAACTTCTGCAAACGCAGACAGAGAGCCCTGCGCGACAGCGCGGGGCTTTTTTGCGTGGGCGGCATCCTTGCATTCACCAAAAGATGGCGGATGCGGGCAACCCGCCTCGCTCAGCGCTGCGTGGGATTTATGAGACTGGTTCTAGTCCGTTTTAACCGCCGTACCGTACGCCAACACTTCCGTTACGCCCGGTGCAAACTCAGCGGCATCATATCTGACCGCAATCACTGCATCAGCACCTACCTCTTCCGCGTGCTTAACCATTCGGTCAAAAGCATCCTCTCGTGCCTTCTCGCAAACCTTGGCGTAAGATTCGATGTTGCCACCCACAATTTGCTTAAACCCGCCCATAACTCCTTGAGCGATATTAGGACTGCGAACGACGATTCCTCGTACAACACCGAGGTATGCCTTAATCATGCGACCAGCGATGTCGTTGCCAGTTGTGACTACCATTGATACCTCCATTCCGTCCGACACTTTCAATCCTTCGCCAGCGGAGTCTTCTCGTTTTTCGGCTCGAATCCTACGCTAGAAGCCCCGCAGTGTCCAGTTCTCTAAATTTACTTCCATCCGCCGGGTGGGCCATTTAAACCCTCTGCTTGAGTTGAGTTGGCAGTTGCCTGTTGCCGCTGCCCCACGTCTGCCGCGACGCACAGACGGGGAGCACATGTCGGATGTGGGCCACCTGCGGCGTGGCTTATACTTGGAAAGGAAAGCGAAGCCTGGAAAAGGAGAGACGCGATGAAAAAGATGTTGGCATGTTTGATGATTCTCACGGGGCTCTGCGCGATTCCCGCGATGGCCGCCACCACGACCCTGACCGGCGTAATCACCGATGACATGTGCGCCAGGAAGCACATGATGGCGGGCAAGTCCGACGCCGAGTGTACCCGTGCCTGTGTGAAGCACGGCGCAAAGTTCGCCGTGCTGGTCAACGATCAGCTCTACATCCTGGATGGCAAGAGCGCCGAGGTAAGCGCGCTGGCCGGCCAGAAAGCAATTGTCAGCGGCGATTTGAACGGCAAGACGCTGACCGTAAGCTCGATTGCTGCGGCAAAATAATCCGTTCGAGAACGCGCTTTTGCGGCGGGAAGTTTCTCCGCCCGGAGGCTGCCATTTCGCACTCCTTGCTTGACATGCGCGTGTGCTTCCGTTATCGTCAAAGACACTTACATGCGAATTACCAAGCCATCCCGGACAGTAATGACAGGCACAATTACAGTGCTGTCCCCGGGCGCATGTGAGTTCCGCGAAGAGATCAGCTAAAACAAACTGATTCGCACCCTTCAAGAACCCATCGTCCGGTAGACGATGGGTTCTTTGTGTTTCGCAATACTTTTAAGGAGCCGGTGATGATAGTGATGAAATTTGGCGGCAGCTCGGTACAGGATTCGACGGCCATTCGGCGGGTCGCGGAGATTGTCGCCTCACGCCTGGCGCAGCAGCCGCTGGTGGTGGTGAGCGCCATGGGAGGCGTGACCGATAAGCTAGTGCTAGTCTGGGAGGCCGCTTCGCGGGGCGAAGCAAGCACCGCGCTGGCGTTGCTGGAGGCGATTCGCTCCCGCCATCTGCTGGCGGCCGGCGAGATGCTGGACCCGGCGCAGGCAGCGGCGTTTAGCGAAGAACTCGACGCGCGCCTGGCGGAAGCCGCCGCCCTGGTGGCGCAGATCGCCGCCCTGGGATCGGCCACACCCGGGCAGCAATCGCACATGCTCACCTACGGCGAAGTGCTTAGCAGCGTGCTGGTTGCGGCGGCTTTCGCGGCGCTTGGAATTCCCTCGCAGCACGCCGACGCGCGCCAGTTGATCGTCACCGACGCGCGCCACCCTGCCGCCACGCCTCGGGCAGCCGACACTCGCGGCAAACTTCTGGAATTGATTCCAGGGTTGTTGGAGCAGGGGCTGGTTCCCGTTCTTGGCGGATTTATTGCAAGCAGCGAGTCCGGCGAAATCACCACCCTGGGCCGGGGCGGTTCGGACTATTCCGCGGCCATCATTGGCGCCGCCCTGATGGCGGATCGCATCGAGATCTGGACCGACGTCAGCGGTATTCTGACCACCGATCCGCGCATCTGCCCCAAGGCGCAGCGGATTGAGGAGATCAGCTTCCGGGAAGCGACCGAGTTGGCCTGCTTCGGCGCCAAGGTGCTACATCCGTCGACCCTCCTGCCTGCCGTGGAGCATGACATTCCAGTCGCGGTTCTCAACTCGCACAAGCCTGACGAGGCGGGCACCATCATCCGCGCTTCGGCCGGGCACGGTCCATCGGCCTTCCGCGCCATTGCCGTCAAACGTAACATCTCGGTGTTCAATGTGCGCGCGCCCAGCGACGTTGGCTCCCTGCGTTTTCTGGATGACTTGTTCAGCCTGCTGCGATGGCATCATCTGCAAAGTGAGATTGTCGCCATCTCCGGGGCCAGCGCGTCGGTGGCGGTGGAAGGTAGCCGCGAGCTGGTGAAGCTGACCGGTGAGCTGGAGGCGCTGGGCGAAGTTGATTTCCAGCCGGAGATGGCAATCGTCTGCCTGGTGGGCGAGAACATTCGCGGACGTGTTGGCATCGCCTCCAAGGTATTTGGCGTGCTTGCCGGCGCTGGAATTAACATTCGCATGATCGCCCAGGGCTCGTCTGAAATCAGCGTGAGCTTTGTGGTGGACGAAAAAGATGCGTTGAAGTCGGTGCAGCAACTGCATCGCCACCTCTTCGAACTGCCTGCGGGCGCGCCCTCGCCCGCCAAGACCCTGGCAGCGCGCGAAGCGGCACAGGCATAATGGATGGCAGACCTCATAAAGGATTGGAGAACAGATTGGCTACTCCCACTGCATTCGTTCCGGCTTCCGCACCACAGCCTCGCGTGCTGAAGATTGCCATCCTCGGCTTTGGCACCGTCGGCTCGGCGGTTGCACGCATCCTTTGCGATCAACCCGCGCACTCGCCTCTGCGGTTGACCCACGTCTTCAACCGCAACGTGGAGCGCAAGCGCGTGGACTGGGTGGCAGAGGACGTGCTCTGGTCCAGCGACGTGGAGCAGGTGCTGGCCTCCGATGCCGATATCGTGGTGGAGCTGGTTGGCGGCATCGATCCGGCGCACGACTGGATCTCGCGCGCGCTGGCGGCGGGCAAATCCGTGGTGACGGCGAACAAAAAGTTGATTGCCCAACATGGGCCGCAGCTGTCGGCGCTGGCCCGCCAACACGGTGGCGCGATCTCCTTTGGAGCCTCGGTCGCCGGCGGCGTTCCGGTCATCGATGCACTGCAGAAAGGACTGGCAGGCGACCACCTGTACAAGGTCTGCGGCATATTGAACGGAACCTGCAACTACATTCTCACCAAGGTTGAGCGCGAGGGCGCATCGTTTGCGTCGGCGCTGGCGGAAGCGCAAAGCGCGGGCTTCGCCGAAGCCGATCCCACCGATGATGTGGATGGCTTCGACGCACGCGCCAAGCTTGTCATCCTCACCCGCATCGGCCTAAACGCGGTGGTGCAGCCCGAGCAGATTCCCTGCACCTCGATCCGCAGCATTGAAGCGGTGGACTTCACCTACGCGCACGAACTCGGCTGCACCATCCGGCAGATCTCGCGCGCCGCCCGCCGCGACGGACATATCTACGCCTCGGTGCAGCCCGCACTGGTCCCCATTGAGTCGCCGATGGCGCACATCACCGGCAGCTTGAACCTCGTCCTTTCCAGCGGCAAGTACGGCGGCCAGACCGCATTCAGCGGACACGGCGCGGGCGGACACTCGACAGCAGTGGCCGTGGTCAGCGATCTTCTGAACATTGCGCGCGGACGCGCCGGCAGGAACGCGCGGACGCCGGCGGCAACCGATGTGCTTCCGGTGAGCGGGAACTTTGCCTCCGAGCACTACCTCCGCTTCACCGTGCGTGACCGTCCGGGAATTGTGGCGGCAATCGCCAATGCGCTGGCGGCGCACGGCATCAACATTGACGCGTTGCTGCAGAAGCCCGGCTTTGACAAGGACTCGCTTCCCTTTGTAGTCACCCTGGAGCAGTGCCCGTCGGAACAACTGGAAGCCGCAATGGGTGAAATTCGCACCCTCGATTTTATGGTCCGGGAACCCCTGACCATGCCGATTCTTACCAAGGAGCTCTAATGCAACTCCGCTGTTTTGATCCCGCTTGCGCCACCAGGCTCGACCTGCACGCAACCGCGCTGGCTTGTCCTGCCTGCGGGGGACTGCTCGAGGTCGATGTGGACGCCCCCGGCCTGGCCGCCGCGGCCCTGAAAGAACTCTGGAGCGAGCGCCGAAGATCGCGCGATCCTCGCGATATCAGCGGCGTCTGGCGCTATCGCGAATTTCTTCCCACCTATCCGGCAGCTGAGATCGTAAGCCTCGGAGAGGGCAACACGCCGCTGGTGCGGGGACACAAGACCGCCGCGTTTGCCGGCCTCACCGACCTGCAATTCAAACATCTCGGATGGAATCCTACGGGCTGCTTCAAGGACCTGGGCATGACCGTGGGCATGACCGAGGCGGTGCATGCCGGTGCGCAGGTCGTGGCCTGCGCCTCGACGGGAAATACGGCGGCGTCGCTGGCCGCATACGCGGCGCGCGCCGGGTTGACGGCCCGCGTCTATCTTCCCGCCGGGCAGGTGTCGCTGAACAAGCTGGCGCAGGCGCTGGACTTCGGCGCCGAGGTGGTGGAGATCGAAGGCAGCTTCGACGATGCGCTCAACACCCTGCTGGAAAAAACTGGCGAGGGAATCTACTTTCTGAACTCGATCAATCCATTCCGCATCGAGGGCCAGAAGACGACGATGTTCGAACTGCTCGATCAGCTCGACTGGAAAGCGCCGGACTACCTTGTGGTTCCAGGCGGCAATCTGGGCAACTCCGCCGCCTTCGGCAAGGCCTTTGACGAGTTGCTGCGGTTTGGACTGATTGACAGGGCGCCCCGCATGATCGTGGTGCAGGCTGCCGGCGCCAATCCGTTTGCGCAACTCTGGCGCGACGGCGCCGCGGAACTGACGCCGGTGGCCGAGCCCGAGACGATTGCAACGGCCATCCGCATCGGCAATCCGCGCTCGTGGAAAAAGTCATTGCGCGGAGTGCGGAACACCGGCGGCCGGGTGCTCGACGTGAGCGACGAAGAGATCGCCGAAGCAAAAGAGGTGATCGGGCGCGACGGCATCGGCTGCGAACCAGCCTCGGCAGCGACCGTGGCCGGGCTGCGCAAATTGCGCGCGGGCCATCAGATTCCCGAGCAGGCCAGCGTGGTCGCCATCCTCACCGGTCACGTCTTGAAGGATACCAATTTCATCATCCGCGCTCATCAGCGGGAGGAAAACCATGCGCACTCATGAAGACGAGGTTGTCATACGCGTGCCGGGATCAATCGCCAATCTCGGGCCGGGCTTTGACACGCTCGCCGTGGCAGTTCAACTCTACCTCACGCTGCACGTCCGGCTGGCGCCGGGCGAGGGCGAGTTGCGCTTTGAATTCGTCAATCAGCGCCTGGATGGCGAGAACTATATCGATCGCGCATTCCGCTTTATCGCCGGGCGCCACGGGTTTCCAATTCCCTCTCTTGACATCAAGGTGGAGAGCGACATTCCCATGAAAGGCGGATTGGGCAGCAGCGCTGCCGCCACCGTGGCCGGGCTGCGATTGTTTGAAGCGGTTGCGGGCGCGCTGGAAGAACAGGAGTTGCTGACCGCGGCCTGCGAGCTGGAGGGCCATCCCGACAATATTGCGGCGGCCCTGCTCGGCGGACTCACCGTGAGCTGCCAGGTTCCGGGAGCGTTGCGCGTGTTGCGCGCCATCTGGCCGGAGTCGCTGGCCATTGTGGTAGCCACGCCGGAGCAGCAACTGGCGACCAAGGCTTCGCGCGAGGTGCTGCCGTTGATCGTTTCCCGGGCCGATGCGATCTTCAACGTGCAGCGCGTCGCCTTTTTGTTGGAGGCCTTGCGTACCTCCGATTTCGCTTTGCTGCGCGAGGCAATCGAAGACCGTCTGCATCAGCCCTACCGCGCCGCCATTGTTCCCGGACTCAAAGAGGCGCTGGAACTGCGCCATCCCAGCCTGCTCGGCGTCTGCCTGAGCGGTGCCGGCCCCTCGGTGGTTGCGTTGGCGCAGCAGGACCTGGACGAGGTGAGCACCCTGCTGGCGGACATTTACATTCGTAAATCCATTCCTTGTCGAATCCAGACCCTGCAGGTGCATCCAACCCATGTCGTGGGCAAGTCCCAGTCAATGCTGCAGGCACGCAGCCATTGCGTGGAAACGTCGGGCGGCTGGAGGCGCTAGCCCGGCACTACTTCCGGATGCTAAGAAGACGGCCCGAGGGCCGTCTTCTTACTTGCACGCGACGTTAAACCCAGCCCGGCTACGCCTGGGCAGACTGGACCGGACTCAGATAGGCGTCCACGGCGGCAGCGGTCTTGCGCCCTTCGGCAATCGCCCAAACCACCAGGGACTGTCCCCGCCTCATGTCGCCGGCGGCGAATACGCCCTCCACCGAAGTCATGTTCTGCGCATCGGTAGCCACGTTGCCGCGCTGGTCCAGGGCAACTCCGAGTTGCTCCAGCATGCCATTGCGCACCGGCCCGGTAAAGCCCATGGCGAGCAGCACCAGGTCAGCTTCAATCGTGGTCTCGGTGCCACTGATGGGCTCGAAGCGGGGCGGCGGACCCACCTGCACTACGTGCAGACGGGTGACGTTTCCATCGCCATCGCCCTCAAAGCGCAAGGTGTTCAGGCCCCACTCGCGCGTGCCGCCTTCTTCGTGTGAACTTTCGGTGCGCAGTTGCAATGGCCACAGGGGCCACGGCGTCAGTACGGAGCGCGTATCCGGCGGCTTGGGCATGATCTCAAACTGGCGCACGCTGGCCGCTGCCTGGCGCAAACACGTACCCAGGCAATCGGCTCCCGTGTCACCGCCGCCGATGATGACAACTTTCTTTCCGGTGGCAAGAATGGAAAGCTCGGAAGACACCGCATCGCCGAGCACGCGGTGGGTTTGCTGCGGCAGAAATTCCATGGCGAAGTGAATGCCCTTGAGATCCCGCCCAGGTACTTTGAGATCGCGCGGCGACTCGGAGCCGCCGGAAAGCACGATGGCGTCGAACTCCTTGCGTAACTGCTCCACATCCACGTTTACGCCGACGTGCGCGCTGGTGACAAACTTGACGCCTTCGGCTTCCATCTGCGCAAGGCGGCGATCGATCAGGTGCTTTTCCAGTTTGAAGTTTGGAATGCCGTAGCGCAGCAGGCCGCCGATGCGGTCCGCCTTTTCATACAAGGTCACCGCGTGTCCGGCGCGGCTCAACTGTTGCGAGGCCGCCAGTCCCGCCGGCCCTGAGCCAATCACCGCAACCTTCTTGCCGCTGCGCTGGGGCGCGGGCTCCGGATGAATCCATCCCTCTTCCCAGCCGCGCTCCACGATGGTCTTTTCGATCTGCTTGATGGTCACCGGAGGCTGGTTGATTCCCAGCACGCAGGATGCCTCGCAGGGCGCGGGGCAGATGCGTCCGGTGAACTCCGGAAAATTGTTGGTGGTGTGCAACCGGCGCACCGCTTCTTCCCAGCGCCCGCGGTAGACCAGATCGTTCCAGTCTGGAATGTGGTTGTTGACCGGGCAGCCGGTGTGGCAGAAAGGCACCCCGCACTCCATGCAGCGCGCGCCTTGCTGCTGCACGCTGGAGCGCGGAAACTCCCGGTAAATCTCAAACCAGTCCTTGACCCGTTCTTCCGGCGCGCGCCGGGCTGGCAGCGCTCTTTCAAATTCCATGAATCCAGTTGGCTTACCCACGCTGCACCTCCACGGCCGCAACGGCCACTCTCTCGCGGGCTCCGCTGTACGGCGTTGCCCTGCGTTCCACTCCCAGCACCCGCTTCAGTTCGTGCGGATAAACCTTGACGAAATGCGAGAGCACGGAGGTCCAGTTGTTGAGAATCCTCTTGGCCTGCGGGCTCCCGGTGCGGCGCGCATGCTCCTCGACCAGCGCCGTAAGAATGCGCACGTCCTCGGCGCCCATCACCGGCTCCAGGTCGACCGAGGCGAGGTTGCAGCTCTTGTCATGGAAGTCGCCGAGCTCGTCATAGACGTAGGCGATGCCGCCGCTCATGCCGGCCGCAAAGTTTCTGCCGCAACGCCCCAGCACCACCACCACCCCTTTGGTCATATACTCACAGCCGTGGTCGCCGACTCCCTCGACCACGGCGGTTGCGCCCGAGTTGCGCACCGCGAAGCGTTCCCCGGCGATGCCGCTGAAATACGCCTCGCCACTGGTGGCGCCGTAGAGTACAACGTTGCCCACAATGATGTTTTCCTCCGGGCGGAAGCGTGATTCGCGCGGGGGATAAACCGCGATGCGGCCACCGGAGAGGCCTTTGCCCACGTAATCGTTGGCTTCGCCCTCCAGGGTCATCGAAATCCCCTTGGCAAGGAACGCGCCGAAACTCTGGCCGGCCGAACCGTTGAAGCGCAGCCGGATGGTTTCGTCGGGCAACCCCTCGTCTCCATACCGGCGCGCCACCTCGCCGCTCAGCATGGTTCCCACCGAGCGATGCACGTTCTTGATCCTGAATGACACGTCGACCGGCTTGGCTTCTTCCAGCGCCAGTTTCACCGCGCCGAGCAATTCATGGTCGAGCGCGGTTTCCAGTCCATGGTTCTGCGCGTGAATGCAGTGCCGGGCAACGCGGGTGGGCAGCGCGGGAGAATAGAGTATCGTCGATAGATCGATGCCCTTGGCCTTCCAGTGATCGCTGGCCACGCGCGCCTCCAGGCGATCGACGCGCCCCACCATCTCGTCAAAGGTACGGAAGCCGAGGCGCGCCATGTAGCCGCGCACCTGTTCGGCGAGGAAGAAGAAAAAGTTGATGACGTGCTCGGGCTGCCCGGTAAATCGCGCGCGCAGCACCGGGTCTTGCGTGGCAATGCCGACAGGACAGGTGTTGAGATGGCACTTGCGCATCATGACGCATCCCATGGTGACCAGGGGCATGGTGGCAAAGCCGAACTCCTCGGCGCCGAGCAGGGCGGCGATCACCACGTCGCGTCCAGTCTGCAGTTTGCCGTCGGTCTGTACCCGGATGCGGCTGCGCAGATCGTTGAGCAGCAGCACCTGCTGCGTCTCGGCCAGTCCAAGCTCCCACGGGATCCCCGCGTGCTTGATGGAACTGAGCGGCGAAGCGCCCGTGCCACCGCTGTCACCGCTGATCAGCACCACGTCGGCGTGCGCCTTGGCAACGCCGGCGGCAACCGTGCCTACGCCTACTTCCGAGACCAGCTTGACGCTGATGCGCGCCTGCGGGTTCACGTTCTTGAGGTCGTAGATCAACTGGGCCAGATCCTCAATGGAGTAAATGTCGTGGTGAGGCGGCGGCGAAATCAGGGTGACGCCCGGAGTCGAGTGGCGCAGGCGCGCGATCACCTCATCCACCTTGTGCCCCGGCAACTGTCCGCCCTCGCCGGGCTTGGCGCCTTGCGCCATCTTGATCTGCAACTCGTCGGCATTCACCAGGTAGTGCGCGGTGACGCCAAAGCGCGCCGAAGCCACCTGCTTGACGGAACTGCGCCGCAGATCGCCGGAGTCATCGGCCTTGAAGCGCTCCGCATCCTCGCCGCCTTCCCCGGTGTTGCTCCGCCCTCCGATGCGGTTCATCGCAATGGCAAGGGTCTCATGCGCCTCCTTGCTGATGGAGCCGAAGGACATGGCGCCGGTGGCGAAGCGCTTTACAATTTCCTTGGCCGGCTCTACTTCCTCAAGCGGCAGCGGTTTGTCGAGTTCCTTCAGCCGCAGCAATCCGCGCAAGGTGCAGAGCTGTTTGTTTTCCAGATCGATGAGATCGGTGTATTCTTGGAAGGTTTTCGGGTTGTTCTGGCGCACCGCATGTTGCAGCTTGCTGATGGTCGCCGGATTGACCAGGTGGTACTCGCCGTCGATGCGGTGGCGATACGCGCCGCCGACCTCCAATTCGAGTTCCGACGAGGTGCGCGGGCGGAAGCCATACTCGTGGCGCAAAACCGACTCGCGTGCAATGACGTCCAGTCCAACCCCCTCGATGCGGGAGACGGTGCCGGAAAAATAGGACCGCACCAGGTCGCGATTGAGGCCGATGGCTTCAAAGACCTGCGCGCCGCGATAGCTCTGCAGGGTGGAGATGCCCATCTTCGAAAAGGTTTTCAGCAATCCTTTATTGATGGCCTTGACAAAGTTGTTCACCGCCTTCTGGGCCGTGATCTCGGGCGGCAGCAGGCCGCGCCGCACCATGTCTTCCAGGGTTTCGATCGCCAGGTAGGGATTCACCGCGCTGGCGCCGTATCCGATCAGCAGCGCGAAGTGCATCACTTCGCGCGGTTCGCCGCTCTCGACGATCAAGGCGATCTTGGTGCGCGAACCTTCCTTGACCAGATGGTTGTGCACGGCGGCCAGGGCCAGCAGCGAAGGGATGGGAGCGTACTCCTTGTCAACGCCGTGGTCGGAGATAATCAGCAACGTGTAGCCGGACTCCACGGCCAGCGAGGCGCGGCGGCACAGCCCGTCGAGTCCGCGCTTGAGTCCCAGTCCATCCTCATCCACGCGGAACGCCGAAGACAGGGTGGCCGCCAGCAGGTCGCCGCTGGAAACGCGGCGCAGCTTCTCCAGGTCGCGATTGGTCAGCACCGGCTGCGGCAACTTGAGGGTGTGACAGTTCAGCGCAGTCTCATCGAGAATGTTGCGCTCGGTTCCGATGTAGCTGGTCAGCGACATCAGGAGATCCTCGCGAATGGGATCGATGGGCGGGTTGGTGACCTGCGCGAAGAGTTGCTTGAAATAATTGAACAGCAGTTGCGGCCGGTCGGAAAGACAGGCCAGCGGCGTGTCGGCGCCCATGGAGCCGCTGGGCTCCTCACCGCTACGCGCCATCGGCTCCATGATGATCTTGAGGTCCTCTTCCGTGTAACCGAAGACACGTTGACGCGCGATGATGGTCTCGTGGCTGCGGGCGTGCACACGCGTAGGCTCGGGAAGTTGCTCCATGGTGATTTGTTTTTGCCGGATCCATTCGGCATAGGGCTGGCGCGAGGCGAGTTGCTCTTTGATCTCATCGTCGCTGATGATGCGGCCGGCAACGGTGTCTACCAGAAACATGCGGCCCGGCTGCAGCCGGCCCTTGTACTTGATGCGCTCGGGGGCAAACTCCAGCACGCCGGCCTCGGAGGCAAGCACCACCAGGTCGTCGGTGGTCACCACGTAGCGGCCTGGGCGCAGGCCGTTGCGATCCAGGGTCGCGCCAATCACGCGGCCATCGGTAAAGGCCAGCGATGCGGGACCGTCCCAGGGCTCCATCAGCGACGCGTGATACTCGTAAAATGCGCGCTTGGAGGCGTCCATGTGCGGATTGCGCGACCAGGCTTCCGGAATCAACATGGCCATCACGTGCGGCAGTTCGCGTCCGGCACGCAACAGCATTTCCACGGCGTTGTCCAGCGAAGCGGAGTCACTGCCGCCCGGTGCGATGACCGGGAAAATCTTCTTCAGGTCCTCGCCAAACAATGGCGACTCCAGCAGGCGCTGGCGCGCGTTCATCCAGATGATGTTTCCCTTGATGGTGTTGATTTCACCGTTGTGGGCAACGTGGCGATAGGGATGGGCAAGAGCCCAACTGGGAAAGGTGTTGGTGGAGAAACGCTGGTGGACCATACAGAGCGCGCTTTTTACCAGCGGATCGGTGAGCTCGGGATAGAACTTGGTGATCTGCGGAGCCAGCAGCAGACCCTTGTAGACGATGGTACGGCAGGAGAGCGAGGGAATGTAGAAGTTGGCGCGGCCTTCGATTTCGGCATGGGCGATTTCATTTTCAATGCGCCGCCGCACGATGTAGAGCTTTCGTTCGAAGTCGGCTTCCGCCAGGGGCTCGAGGGTCTTGAGAATGATCTGCTCGATGTAGGGCTGCGAGCCGCGCGCCACGCGGCCGATGGCGCTGGGATCCACAGGCGTATCGCGCCAGCCCATCACTTCGAGTCCTTCTTCACCAATAATTTTTTCGACCACGCCCTCGCATTGCAGGCGCTCCAGTTTGCCCACGGGGAGAAACACCATTCCGACCGCGTAGCCGCCGGGTTCGGGCAGGGTCATGCCCATGGCGGCGCACTCGCGCGCAAAAAACTCATGCGGAATCTGAATCAGCACGCCCGCGCCGTCGCCGGTCTCGGGATCGCAACCACTCGCTCCGCGGTGCTCCAGATGGGTGAGCACCTCGATTCCCTTCTCCACGATGGAGTGGCTCTTTTCGCCGCGAATGCTGGCGACGAAACCGAGGCCGCAGGCATCATGCTCGTTGGCCGGATCGTAGAGACCCCGTGCCGACGGCAATCCATTGGCGTGCTGTTGCTGCTGATCCGATTCGTGCTGTTCCTCGTTGTCTCGCATTGCTCTCCCGTTTGGGTGCACATCTTCCTCTGGAACGATGCGCTGGAAACTTCAGCCAGAAAACACGAAACCCGCCTCAGTAACTTGGTTGGCGGGTGAATAGTATCCGGGCTGTTTAAGATTGCCTTTTTCTATCCCCCGCTGCCGGTGGTAATTCGCTTCGGTACGCCCGATGTGCGTACCTCGGCGGCTGCCGGTGTTGTAAGCGGGGATGTAGCCATGGAAACCATAATTTGGTATCAAGATTACCGGAGATTGCGGCCAGAGTCAACGGCGAGATTGAGCTCCAATCCGGTTTGCCGCCAAAAAAACCAGCGCCGCGGCGGAGGATAGAATTCTGCAGACGATGTACCGATGGGTCAATCGTTGGAAAACCAATTTTGCTACATTGGTACATTGTTGGGACGAGTGCGGAACGATTGACTGATTTATCAACAAGTTAACCACGGGTATTTGCTTTCTGGTACATCGTTCCGGGCGGTGAAAGCGTTTCCGGGACGGCGTCACAGGGCTTTGTGATACTATGCATACAGTATCTCGCGAAGTTGGATGCGCGATTCTGAGTTGACCCCGCCGGGTAACACTGCGATTCCACCTCAAAATCTCCTCCCGACATCAATTGCAGGATATGTGTTTCCGCGCGCACACATCCAACTCGCGCGCACAGTAAGTACATGAGTACAAGAGAGAGAAGAAGACAACCATAGTGAGTACATTTCAGGAAATGCCGCTCCAGGCGCAACTACAACAGGCGCTTGCGGCAGGAAACTTTGTAAACCCCACCCCAGTTCAGATTCAGGCAATTCCGCCGGCCCTTGCAGGCAAGGACGTGATTGCTACCGCGCAGACCGGCACCGGTAAAACCCTGGCGTTCGTGATTCCGGTGATGGAAATGCTGGCAGCGACGCCAGCGGGAAAAATCAATGCGCTGGTGCTTGTGCCCACGCGCGAGCTGGCCATTCAGGTCCATGAGCAGTATGAAGCGCTGCGTTCGAAGAAAGCTCCGCCGGCCGCGCTGGTCATCGGCGGACTGAGCGAGAAAGTCCAAATCCGCGCCCTGCGCGCGGGAGCCCGGATGGTGGTCGCCACGCCGGGACGGCTGGAAGATTACATGCGGCGGCGGATCGTCGATCTGCGCAGCGTACGCGTGCTGGTGATGGACGAAGTGGACCGGATGCTGGACATGGGCTTTTTGCCTGCGATCCAACGCATCCTGGGCGCGCTGCCCGCGGACCGGCAGACCCTGTGCTTTTCGGCGACGCTGGAAAAGTCGGTGCAGGGATTGGTGTTGCAGAACACCCGCTCGGCAGTCCGGATCGCGCTGGGCAATGTGTTGAAGCCGGCGGAATCCGTTCAGTTGCAGGCGTATGAAGTTCCGGCCATGCAGAAGGGAAACGTGCTGCGCGAACTGCTCTATAACGAGAGCGGCAAAACGCTGATCTTTGCCCGCACCAAGCGCGGTACGGAGCGGCTGGCAAAGGATCTGATACGCGACGGATTCGCCGCGTCCATGATTCACGGCGACCGCACCCAGAGCCAGCGTTCGGCGGCAATGGCCGGCTTTGAAGCAGGCAAAATCCAGGTACTGGTTGCCACCGACGTGGCCGCGCGCGGCCTGCACATGAGCGATGTTGCACACGTGGTGAACTACGATCTGCCGGCGATTGCCGAAGACTTCATTCATCGCGTGGGCCGCACCGGGCGCGCCGGGCTTTCCGGCCTGGCGACTTCGATTGTGAGCGGCGCCGAGATGATCGAGTTGCGGCGCTTCGAGCGGACGCTCAAGCTGCGCATCGAGCGCAAGGAACTGGGCAAGATGAAGGCGTCGGCGGACCGCAAGATGCCGATACCCATCACCGCCGCACGCAAGAACACAAACACGCTGAAGTCGCGCACGCTGAACAGCCTGCCGGGCGAGATCTTCGCGTAAACAGCACGGTTGTGAAAACGCCAGGAGCGAAAGCTTCTGGCGTTTTTATTTTGTGCAAAGGCGGGGCAAGAGCAAAGTCAGGAGCCCCACTCAAGCCAACAGAGGGCTTGAACGGGCAACCCGCCCGACATCATAAGCATCATTCCCAGCGTCATCGTTCAGGAACTTAGGCCGACCGCCAGGCCCACATCTGTCAACGACAGGCAAATATAGGGCACCCGGCGGCAATGCGCCGGGATCGATGGCTACTTGGTGGCTATCTCTACCAACTCGACGCGGCGATTTTTGGCTCTGCCTTCATCGGTCTTGTTGCTGGCAACCGGCGCATAGGGTCCATTGCCGAAGGCGATCAGGCGGCTGACAGCGATGCCGTGCCTGGTGACCAGAGCAGTAATGACCGCCTGTGCCCGCGCCTGCGAAAGCCTAACATTGCTGGCCGCCTCGCCCACCATGTCCGTGTGTCCCACGATGTAAACCTTCAGCGCGGGTTTGTTGGTGAGCAGTTTGGCGATCTCGTCGATGGCCGGCTCGGACTCCGGCTTGATGTCGGACTTGGCGGTATCGAAGTTGATGCCGTAGATGGCCACGCTGCCCGTGTCGGCGATGCTGGAGGCCATGGCCGTGGCGTCCATGGTGACCTCCTGCTGCATGGCTTGCTCCTCGACGATGGTCAAAAAGTAAATGTCCGGTCCTACGGAGGCGATGAAGGCCTCCACTCAAACCTTATTTCCGCCCTTGGCAATCCGAACGGTAGTCCTTTGACCATCGCCGCCGTCATCCTGCAACACCTGCCCACCCGCCGCACGTGCCGCATTTTGATAGTTGCGTCTGATCTGTACGGCGCTGGCCGGCTGAGCATCTTTCCTGCGTTGGTACTTGATATGGTACCAATGCCCTTCCACTGGCTGTTTCGTCGTCTTGCTGCCTTGCGTGACCGTGAACGTAAAAGAACTGAATTGCATCTCCTCGTAACTGTCGATGTAGTAACCGGGCATGCGGGTGATTCCGGGGTAGTCCTTCGATCCGGCAACATCCGTCTGGCCGAAGGCGGTTGAGGCGACGGCGATGGCGGCGAGCGCCACCAGCAGAGTGCGTAAGATGAGTTTCATGATGGCTCCTTACTCTAGTCAGAAGCGTGTCTTGTGAAACGCTCAGCTACGGAGCTGCCGCGCTTTCCTGCGCGGCCCCGTCCAGGCGGACCACTTTTCCGGTATCCAACTGGTACTCCGCTTCGATCAGGGTCAACTTGCCTTGTTCTTTGGCGTGTCTAAGAACTTCGCTATGCGCCAGTATGTCCATCGCGCTCTGGTGCACGTTCTCTTTGATGGTAGCCTCGATGCGCGCATCTCCCAGTAAGGAAGCTTTCACCTTCATCACCGCGGGATCGATTTGGTCCACCATGGCCTGAAGGTTCGGGGTCGGCATCCTCTCACCCGAGCAGGCGGCGGTGACGGCTCCGCATTTGGTGTGTCCCAGGACCACCAGCACGGAGCTGCCGAGGTGATCGAAAGCATATTCAAGGCTGGCGAGTCCCAATCGACCTGCGATGTTTCCGGCTGCACGCACGACGAAAAGGTCACCCAAGGTCTGGTCAAAAACCGACTCCGGAGGTACGCGGCTGTCGGAACAGCTCAGCACCATGGCTTTCGGGTGCTGTGATTTGGCCAGCGCTTGACGCAGGCGGACGACGGCGTGGGGTTTCAGTTTGCCGGCCACGAAGCGCCGGTTGCCGTCCATGAGGTCTGACCATATCTTTTCGGGCGATGGGGGCGCCTGGGCCACGTGCGGGTGACCGGCCGCGGGCGTGGCGGGCACTCCGGGTTGCTGCGCGAGGGCGAACGCGGTGAGAAAAATGATGGCGAAGCACGCAAGTTTCGGTGGCATGTTGCCTCCCGGGACGGCGTGAATATACCACAGCGGAGTTAGGGCAGGAAGAACCGGAGCGGTTGCCGGGCGGCCGTGCCGGGATCGCCGCCTGCCCGGAAAGCGATCAATTCCCCTGTTTTCCGCACCCTGCGAACAACAGCCGTACTATATAATGCAGGTAAAGAACGGCACGGAAACCCTAGTTTGATAAGCCCACGGGAGGGCTACGTTTGAAAAGTCACGTGGACCTGTATTTTGAAGAGCTGTGCGACGCTCTGGCGAAGATTCAATGCACCGGGGTCCAGGGACGTATCCTGGACCGTGCCGAGGCCTATGAGCGCGCCCTGGAAATTGCCCTGGAAGCAACCGAGCGCGGCGGCAAACTGATGTTCATCGGCAACGGCGGCTCGGCCGGCATTGCCAGCCATATGGCGATCGATTTCAGCAAGAACGGCGGCATGGCGGCCATGTGCTTCAACGACGCGGCGGCGCTGACCTGCCTGGGCAACGACTTTGGCTACGAGGAGGTCTTCGCCAAGCAACTGGAGTTTCACGCGCGCCGGGGCGACGTGTTGTTTGCCATCTCCAGCTCGGGTTCGTCGCCGAACATACTCCGCGCGGTGGAAGTGGCGCGTGAGATTGGCTGCCGGGTGATCACCGTCAGCGGCTTCCGGGCGGATAATCCGCTACGCACGCTAGGCGAGGTGAACTTCCACGTGGGAGTTTCCGAATACGGCATTGTGGAAGTGGCGCACACGGCGCTGATTCACGCACTGGTGGACTTGAAGCGCGCAATCCCGCTGCTGGCGCGGGCGCAGGTTGCGGACTAGATCGGCATGATCATCAGTAAAACTCCCTGCCGCCTGAGCTTTGCCGGAGGCGGTAGCGATATTGAGAGCTATTACCGCGAGCATGGCGGAGCGGTGGTGAGCGTCACCATCGACAAGTACGTCTACCTGACCCTGCAAACCAAGTTCGACCACCATATCCGGATTGGCTACTCGCGCACCGAGGAAGTGGAACGAGTGGCGGAAATCCGGCACCCGATTGTGCGCCACTGCCTGGAAATGCTGGGGCCGCGGCAAGGAATCGAAATCACCTCGCACGCCGACATTCCTTCCAAGGGCAGTGGGCTGGGCTCGTCCAGCTCGTTCACCGTGGGACTGTTGAACGGGCTGTATGCCTACCAGGGACGGCACGTTTCGCCGCAGGTTCTGGCGGAACAGGCGTGCCACGTGGAGATCAACCTGTGCGGCGATCCCATTGGCAAGCAGGACCAGTTTGCGGCGGCGTTTGGCGATCTGCGCATGTACCGCTTCCATCCCGACGGTTCGGTGAAGGTGGAACCCTTGATCTGCCGCACCCAGACGCTGGAAGAGTTGCAGCGCAACCTGCTGATGTTCTACACGGGAATTACCCGCAGCGCGGCGGAGATTCTGAAAGAGCAGACACAGGTGCTGGGCGAACAGCACGCGGCCATCGAGAAGATGCATCGCATGGTGGAGCTGGCGCACGCGTTGCGGCGGGAGTTGGAAGGCGGCAACCCGGACGGAGTGGGTGAAATTCTGCACGAAAGCTGGCTGCTGAAACGCAGCCTGACGGACGGCATCACCAATGCGGCCATCGATGGCTGGTACGAGGCTGCTCGCCAAGCGGGGGCGCTGGGGGGAAAGATTCTGGGCGCGGGCGGCGGCGGTTTTCTGCTGCTGTATGTGCCCCGGGAACGGCAGGCGGCGGTGAAGCGGTCCCTCGGCGGGTTGCGCCAGGTTCCCTTCAGCTTTGAGCGCGAGGGCAGCAAGATCGTTTTCTACAATCCGACGACGCTGGACCCGGAGCGCGGGGACGAAGCGTTCCAAACCCATTCCGGGCTGTAAGGCGAGCGGGCAAAAGAAAGGCACGGAACGTGAAAGCAGTCATACTGGCCGGCGGCAAAGGCACCCGGCTCGCCACGCTTAGCCAGGGATTGCCGAAGGCGCTGGTGACGGTGAACGGCAAGGCCCTGCTGGAGTATCAGTTCGAGCTGCTGGCGCGGCACCATGTGGAGCAGGTGACGGTTCTGTGCGGCTATGGCGCGGCGGCCACCACGGAGTTCTGCGGCAACGGAGAGCGCTGGGGGCTCGCGGTCCGCTGCATTGTGGAAGCGGCGCCGCTGGGCACGGCGGGCGCGGTGGTGGCGGCCCTGGATCAACTGCCGGACGAATTCCTGGTGCTCTACGGCGACACCATGGTGAACGTGGACCTGACCCGCTTTTATGCGGCCCACACGGCCAGCGGCGCGGTGGCCACGCTGTTTCTCCATCCCAACGATCATCCGCAGGATTCCGACCTGGTGGAGAGCGATGAACACGGGCGCGTGATCGCGATCCATGGCTATCCCCACCCGGCGGGCGAAGTGTTGCCGAACCAGGTCAACGCGGCGTTGTACGTTCTGAAAGCTTCGGCGCTGCGCGCAGTTGCGGTGCCCGCGGCGGGGCTGGATTTTGCCAAGGATGTGTTCCCGCGGTGGCTGCGGGAGCAGGTGCATCTGCACGGATACCGCAGCCCGGAGTACATCAAAGACGCGGGCACGCCGGAACGGTTGGAGCGGGTGGAAGCGGATGTGCGCTCCGGCGTGGTCGGGCGTAGCAGCCTGGAGGTGCGACGTCCGGCGATTTTCCTGGACCGCGACGGCACCATCAACGAAGAAATCTCCTACCTGACCCGCCCCGAGCAGATGAAGCTGATCCCGGGCTCGGCGGCGGCCATCCGGAGGCTGCGCGAAGCGGGCTACCGGATGGTGGTGATTACGAACCAGCCGGTGATTGCGCGCGGCGACCTGACCACGGCGGGACTGCGGCGCATCCATGACCACATGGAGATGGAGTTGAGCCGCGAAGGAGCTTTCCTGGACGGCATTTATCATTGTCCGCATCATCCGGACAAGGGCTTTGAGGGCGAACGGCCGGAGCTGAAATTCGAGTGTGAGTGCCGCAAGCCGGGCGGCGGCATGGTGCGCCAGGCGGCCAGCGACTTGAATCTTGACCTGGGCGCAAGCTGGCTGATCGGCGACCGCACCGGCGACGTGCAGACGGCATACAATTGCGGCGTGCGCCCGGTGCTGGTGCGTACCGGCATCGGCGGACGGGACCAGCGCTACGGCGCGGCTCCCGATTATGTGTTTGACGACCTGGCAGCAGCGGCGCGCTTCATTGTGCAACACGATGCGGCGGCGGAAAGATAAAAGATAAGAGCTATGGTGTGGCTGGCAATTTCGATCGCCGCGGTTGCAGCAATGGGCACGCTGTCTTCCAGCGTATTCCTGGGAATGGCGCTGCTGGGCACGCGGCGGTTTCACGCCATTGCCAGGGAGCAGGAGGCATTTGAAGCCACCCTCGCCGACGCGCAGCTTCCGTTTGTTTCCCTGCTAAAGCCGCTGCACGGGTTGGAACCGCAACTGGAAGAAAACCTGGAGAGCTTTTTCACCCAGCGATACCCCGCGTTCGAAGTGCTGTTTGCGGTGGACCACGAGGACGACGCGGCGATTGCAGTAGCGCGGCGGGTGATGGCGCGGCATCCGGAACGGGATTCGCAGATTGTGTTGAACGGGGAGCCGCCGTGGGCGAATCCTCCGGCGTATTCGTTCTACCGGATGGCGGAGGTGGCGCGCGGCGAGATCCTGGTGACCAGCGACAGCGATGTCATTGTGACGGGCGACTATCTGCGCCAGGTGGTTCCGCCGCTGCTGCACCGTAAGACGGGAATGCTGACCTGCGTCTATCGCGGACTGAACCGGGGCGGCTTCTGGTCGGGAATGGACGCCATCGGCATGAGCGTGGAGATGACCGCCGGAGTGGTGATTGCGAACTGGCTGGAGGGGATGAAGTTTGGCCTGGGACCCACCATCGTGGTGCGGCGCGATGCGCTGGCGGCCATCGGCGGCTACGCGGCCATCGGCGAGTATTTCTCCAACGACTTTGTGATTGGAAAGTTCATTGCGGCCAAGGGCTTCGAGATTGCCATCTCGCGCCACGTCATCGCGCACGTAGTTCCGCCGATGAGCTTCAAGCGAATGTGGCAGCGGCAGGTGCGCTGGGCGGCGGGCACCAGGAGATCGCGCCCGCTGGGACATTTGGGATCGGGACTGGTGTATGCGGTGCCATCCGGCCTGCTGGCCCTGCTGGCCGGGGCGATGCTGGGACACGCGGCGCTGGGAGCGGCGGTGCTGGGCTGGTCGGTGCTGAATCGCAGCATTGAGGCACTGGCAATTGGATGGGGGATCACGCGGGATCGCGAGTGCCTGCGGCGGCCGTGGCTGTACGCGGTGCGCGACGTGCTGGGTTTTGCCATCTGGACGGCGAGCTACGTGAGCCGCAAGATAAGCTGGCGCGACGGACGCTTTGAACTGATCGGCGATGGCCGGGTGCGGATGCGGGACCGCGACGGCAACGTTGTGCGTATTGAAAACGTGTAAGAGAGCCGGGGGAATTCCTCAGGGGATGACCCCCGGCAGCCAAAGGCGTTCCGTGGCTGAAATACCTCTTGGGCCGGAGTGAATACTTGAGCTTTGCAGTGGTTCTTCGCTTCGCTCAGGATAAACTGCTATAAAAAATTGCCTCTTCCGCACACCTGCTGCGGGCACTGTATCCCGGCACGTACATGATCCCACGCATCCCTCTTCCGCACATGTGTCTCAAGGCCACATGCCGCGGGCGCGCCCGGCGCATCTGCGTCTCGGGCACGAAGGCCGACACTGGGACGTAGCCATCTACTTTGGAACTGCTCTAGTGATTGATGTAGACGGCCTTGCCGGAACTTTCAGCGAAAATCCTGGGAGACCCCAGCAGTGCTTCGACCTTGGCGCGCTCGTGCTGCGGCACAAAGAGATAAACCCTGGTGCCGGAGTTCCAGAGACGGACGAGATCGGCGTCGTCGAGGTAGATGTGAGGCGCGTCAGGGAAAGTGGAACCAAACCACATGGAAGAGCTGCGCCCATTGACCAGCCAGATGGGACGGTGGAGATAAAAAAGCAAGGAAGAACCAAAAGACTGATCGGTGTAGATGAGGACGCGATCCTGCGGCTGGAGTTGGGGTTCCATGCGGACGGCCAGGACATGCGAGCTGAGATAGGGATCGAAGCGTATGAGAGCAACGTGGGCGGCGATGAGAAACACCGTCATGCTGATGGCGAGCGCCCAGGTGGCGGCAAAGTATTTGCGGCGGAGGCAGAGAAGGATTTCGGCCAGCGAGCCGAGAACCAGGGCGAGGACGGCGAGAATGGCCGGGAAGCGCAGGGCGGCAAAGGATTGCGCGGTGAGATTCAGGACGTGGCCCATGGAGAGCGTGTCGAGTTCCAGATTGGTGCGGGTGAGAACTTCGCCGATATCCGGCACGAAGGCCAGGTGCCGCGAGGACCACAGCCCGCTGATGAGGACGGCGGCAAACAGCAGTCGCACCCCAACACTGACGGCCGCGGTCGCCAGCAGCCAGGGTTGACGGCCTTCCTCCTGTTCCTCGGAAAGAGCGGAAGCAAAGAGCAGGAAGAGCGCGAGATAGGCGGGAAAAGTGTAGTACTCCTGATTGGTCGAGAGGGCGAAAAAGAGCAGGGTGACGCTGGCCCAGAGGACGGCGATCCAACGGGTGCGGGCGCGGAAGTCGAGCCCGGTGCGGTCCCCACATTGGCCAGACGAAGGCGGATGTGGGCCACCGGGGGACGCGGTGCGGGCGCGGCGCAGATCCCGCAGCAGGCGGCGCAGCGCCAGGGGCAGGTAGAGACTCCAGGGAAACAGCCAGACCAGGTGCAGCGACCAGTAGAGATAGCCGGGGAGCTTGTTGTAATCCTTTGGAATGCGCTTGCCCAGGAAGCGCAGAAAATGTTCGTTGACGAAGTAGAACCAGAAGAAGCCGGGGTGGTCTCCGACGGCGGGATTGCGCAGGCCGGCCAGGATGTGCCAGGGAGCGGCGATGACGAAGAACAGCAGCAGTCCGGAGAAAAGATGGAACTCGCGCCAGCGCCGCCATTCCCCGGTGATGGCCAGGTAGGCAACCAGGGTGATGCCGATGACGACCAGGGCGAGCAGTCCCTTGGTAAGCGTGGCCAGGGCCAGCATGACGTAGACGCCATACCAGCTCCAACGCGAGTTGGGACGGTCCAGGGCGTCCACCAGGCAGTAGAAGGCGGCGGCGATCAGGAGGCTGAGAATCGCCTCCGGGATGAGTACGCGGGTGAAGAGAAAACATCCAACCGCGGTGGTGGTGAACAGTCCGGTGTAGACTCCGGCGCGGGGACCGAAGGCGCGGCTGCCCCAGACCATGGCGAGCAGGACGAGCAGTCCCATGGCGAGGACCGTGGGCAGGCGGGTGGCAAATTCATGGACGCCGAAGATGCGATAGCATCCCGCAACCAGCCAGTACATGAGGGGAGCTTTTTCCAGGTAGCGGACGCCATTGATGTGCAGGGTGACGTAGTCGCCGCGGGTGAGCATCTCGCGGGCAGCCTCGGCGTGAGAGGTGTCCACGTCGTCCATCAGCGCGGGCGAAAAGGCCGAGCCGAGATAGACGGCTAGAAACAAGAAAAAAACCGCAGTCCAGGCAATCCTGCGCGATGAGGGAGTGGTTAGAACGTCCAAGTCATAATTCCCGTAAAGAGCGTCGTCTCCTATGCTACCAGCTTGAAGCCGCGAGATGGGTCACGAGACTGCAAATACGGACGGGAGCGTCTGCGGGAAGCTACTCGGTATCCATGGGCGGATTCCAACCCTCATCGGGATCGCAGTCGCCTGATTCGGAGTGCATTGGCTGCTCGCCGCGGAAAATGAAGGGCTGCCCTGGACGGATTGGACCACCGCACACGCGGCAAACCAGAATCGTGGCGGCATCGCTTTCAACGACAAGCATGGAAACCTCCTGAACCGTGACGGGATTAGAACTCCGGCAGCAAAAGCTGCGCGGTGATGGCAATCACCGGAGAAAGTGAGCGTGCGGCGGATGGGTGGTCGCGGCTGGCAACGGCCACGGGGCCGGCAGGTCAAATTCTGGCCGCCGCTTCCCTGCTCAGAGGGTCTTCACCGTACGCGCGCGGGCGGTCTTGATGAAGGCCGCGGTTTGCGCGGCGACGAAGTTCATCATCTCCTGGGTGATGCCGGGATAGATGCCGAGCCAGAAGGTCTGGTTCATGATGAGATCGGTGTTGGCGAGGGAGCCGGAGACGCGGTAGGAAACGTCTTTGTAGGCGGGCTGGCGGGTGAGGTTTCCGCTGAACAACAGGCGGCTGCCAATTTTGGCGGCGTCGTAGAAGGTCAGCAGGTCGAGGCGGGAGAACGGCGCGCCGGGACGCACGGTGATGGGATATCCGAACCAGGAGGGGTCGGAGTTGGGCGTGGCCTCCGGCAGAATGAGGAATTCCTCGAAGGGCTTGAGGCAAGCGTGCAGATAGGCGAAGTTGGCGCGGCGCTGCGCGATGAAGCCTTCGGCGCGATCCAGTTGGGCGAGGCCGACGGCGGCCTGGAAATCGGTGATCTTGAGGTTGTAGCCGATGTGCGAATAGACGTACTTGTGGTCGTAGCCGAAGGGGAGATCGCCGAGCTGCCACTGGAACCGCTTGCCGCAGGTGTTGTCCTTGCCGGGATCGCACCAGCAATCGCGTCCCCAGTCGCGGAAAGATTCGATGAGCACCTTGAGCTGGTTGTCATTGGCGAAGACGGCGCCGCCTTCGCCCATGGTGATGTGGTGGGCGGGATAAAAGCTGAGGGTGGAAATGTCTCCGAAGGAGCCGACGAGCTGGCCGTTGTAACGCGAGCCGAGGGCGTCGCAACAATCCTCGATGAGCCAGAGATTGTGCTCTTTGGCGATGGCCAGGACCTCGGCGAGATTGAAGGGATTGCCGAGGGTGTGGGCGACCATGATGGCACGGGTCTTTGCCGTGATGGCGGCCCGGATGGCGGCGGGCTGAATGTTGTAAGTGGGGATATCAACATCGACAAAGACGGGGATGAGTCCGTACTGCACCGCCGGGTTGACCGTGGTGGGAAAGCCGGCGGCGACGGTGATGATCTCATCGCCTGGAGCCAGGGCACGGGCGCCAAGCTTGGGCGAGGTAAGCGCGGCAATGGCGAGCAGGTTGGCCGAGGAACCGGAGTTGACCGTGACAGCCCAGCGGACGCCGAGAAACTCGGCGAGGCGGCGCTCGAACTCGGCATTGAAGCGTCCCGTGGTAAGCCAGAAATCAAGCGACGCATCGACGGCGTTGCAGACCTCCTCGGCGCCGAAAACCTTGCCGGAAGCAGGGATGACGCTTTCGCCGGGGACGAAGGCTTGCGGAGCGTGGCGCTGCCGGGTGTATTCGGTGACCAGCAGGAGGATTTGCCGGCGCAGTTCTTCCGTTGTCATGCGCTCACATCTGGCGTGGATTCAAGTTTTACTTGCATAAATGATTGTATCTGACCGAGGGTAAGGGCTCGTACGTCCTGGCCGCAGTAAAATTGTTTGTACCAGTGGACGGTGTTGGCAAGGGCCTCGGCGAGAGTCCAGCGCGGGCTCCAGCCGAGCCGGGCATGGGCCTTGGAGGAGTCGAGGCGCAGCATGTGCGCTTCGTGAAGTTGTTCCGGCTCAACAGATCGCCAGGTGGCAGCGTCTCCCCAGAGACGCGCCAGCTCGGAGACGAGATAGCGGACGGGGCGAGCATCGGATTCGGCGGGGCCGAAGTTCCAGGCTTCGGCAAAAGCGGCGCCGCCGGTGATGAGGCGCTCGGCGAGGTCGAGATATCCGGCCAGCGGCTCCAGGACGTGCTGCCAGGGACGGACGGCCTCGGGATTGCGGATGATGACCGGCTCAGCGGCGGCGAAGGCGCGTACGATGTCCGGGACAAGGCGGTCCAGTGCCCAGTCGCCGCCGCCGATGACGTTGCCGGCGCGGGCGGAGGCAACGGCGACCTGGTGCTGCGAATGGCGGCCGGGCTCAAAAAAGGAGCGGCGATAGGCGGCGGTGACCAGCTCGGCGCAGCCTTTGCTGCTGCTGTAGGGATCGTGTCCGCCCATGGGCTCGTGCTCGCGATAAGGCCAGTGCCACTCCTGATTTTCGTAGCACTTGTCACTGGTGACGACGATGACGGCGCGGACGCTGGGCGTGCGGCGAACGGCGTCGAGCAGATGGACGGTGCCGAGGACGTTGACGGCGTAGGTCTCCACCGGCTGCTCGTAGGAGAGACGCACAAGCGGTTGCGCCGCCATGTGGATGACAACCTCGGGAGCGAAGCCGCGCATGGCGGATTCCAGGGCGGCGAGGTCGCGCATGTCGGAGCGAATGGACCGGAGCTGGCGGTCAAGGTCAAGGAGGCGATAGAGGCTTGGCTCGGTGGGAGGGTCGAGCGCGTAGCCGCAGACGTCGGCTCCTATCGAGAGCAGCCAGAAGGCGAGCCAACTGCCCTTGAAGCCGGTGTGCCCGGTGAGGAAAACCTTGCGGGAATGCCAGAAGGCTGGGTCCATATCTGATTTATGAATCGTAACACCGCAGCGGCTAGAATCCCACATTCGCCAAAGGCAGGTGGATGTGAGCCACCGGCCGACAACCCAACTCAGACAAAAGAGGTTTGTGTGGACTACCCGCCGAGGCTATGGCTCAGATTTTGGGGGGGGTTTGCCTAAACGCACATTGAACCCGACAATTGGACCGCAAACATTGATTCCGTTGTCCACATACTTCGGTTCGGATAGATAGGCGTTGGAGATGTGCATGTATGTGACGCCAACTGCCATGCTGTAGCGGGGATTAAAGTTGTATCGCGCACCCGTGCCTACCATGAGAGTAAAGGTGAAATCCTGTCCCTGCGCGAGTTTGTTGCCATGGGGACCCTGCGCGTCAATGAACCCGGCGCCGACGCGTGTCTCAAAATAGGGAACAGTCCTCCAGTTACGTTGAACAAAATTACGCCGTACACCCAGATCGAAAGCGCCATATACTTTTTCGGGCCCCCTCGGAATCGCCGTCAAGGACAGGGTTACCGTTAAATCGGTATTGCCGCGCAGGACCCCGGGACCGCTTATTTTACCCATCTGCCACCGCAGCGAAGGGAAGATGGGTACCAGGGTGTAATGAAGAGGATTCTGCGAGTAATCGCCGCCTACGAAAGCGTCGAAAACAAACGGAATATTGATGGGAAGTACTCCCGTTTCAAGGGAGAATTCGAGCTTGTTTCTGTAATAGATGTCCCGGTTGAAATCAGCTGGTTGAGCGGGAAGTGAGGTTGCATCCGAAAATTGGGCCTTTAAGTCCTGGGCCATGGATATGGCGGGGTGGGTGAGACCTGCGAGGAGCAAGGCGAATAACAATAGGGTCTGTTTGGGCATCATAGCGCAAGAAAAAGTTGCAAATGTGATCCCTTATCCGGGCAAGACCGGGGCTCCTGCTTATAGACTTCATGAATTGGTAACCACTGCGTGAATATCCGGTAAGACTGAGCCGCTTATTCTAGTCGTTTGCAATTACGCAATCACGCGGTTGCAACACTATAAGTTGTTGCAACTTACCTTGATATTGCAGAGGATGCTACACGAAGTTGATCCGGTTGGCAACGACGTTATACGCTCGCCGCCTGGGCGCCGCCCTATCACTGGACGGGGCGGGTGGGTCACCTGTGATCTTTCAAAAGGCTGTCCATTCGATCGAAACCGGAGAAGCTGATTGTGACGAGCAATAGTTTCCCAAGGATGGCCGTCAGGACAGCGCTATTGCGAGCCACAACGAAGAAGCCAGCCCTACCGGAACAACCGGAGGACTGGCTCCCTTGAAATTGACTGGCCCGGCGCTAGTAGCGGTAGCTATCCGGCTTGTAGGGACCGGCGACGGGAACACCAATGTAGTCGGCCTGTCTCTGGGTAAGGGTGGTGAGCTTAACGCCGATCTTCTCCAGATGCAGGCGGGCGACCTCTTCATCGAGCTTCTTGGGAAGGGTGTAGACATCGATGGCGTAGGTGTCGCGGTTCTTCCAGAGATCGATCTGGGCGAGGGTCTGGTTGGAGAAGCTGTTGGACATGACGAAGCTGGGATGTCCGGTGGCGCAGCCGAGGTTGACCAGGCGGCCTTCGGCCAGCAAAAAGATAGAGTGGCCGTCGGGGAAGGTGTACATGTCCACCTGGGGCTTGATGTTGGTGCGGACGACTCCGGGAGCATCGTTGAGGCGATCGACCTCGATTTCATTGTCGAAGTGCCCGATGTTGCAGACGATGGCCTGATCCTTCATGCGCTGCATGTGCTCCAGGGAGATGATGTCCACGTTGCCGGTGCAGGTGACGTAGATATCGCCGATACCGAGGGTTTCCTCGATGGTGGTGACCTGGTAGCCGGCCATGGCGGCCTGGAGGGCGTTGATGGGATCAACTTCCGTGACGATGACGCGCGCGCCGATGCCGCGCAGCGACTGCGCCGAGCCCTTGCCTACGTCTCCGTGTCCGCAGATGACTGCGACTTTACCGGCAACCATGACGTCGGTGGCGCGCTTGATGCCGTCGGCGAGCGACTCACGGCAGCCGTAGAGATTATCGAACTTGGACTTGGTGACCGAGTCGTTGACGTTGATGGCGGGAACCAGCAGCGTTCCCTCTTCCTTCATGCGGTAGAGGCGATGGACGCCGGTGGTGGTCTCCTCAGAGACGCCGCGCCAGGCGGCGACCAGTTGATGCCAACGTTTCGGGTTGGCGGCGAAGATCTTCTTGAGCAGAGCCTTGATGACCAGCTCCTCGTGCGACGTGGAGGGAGTGTTGACCCAATCGGAACCGCTCTCCAGCTCGTAGCCTTTGTGGATGAGCAGGGTTACGTCGCCACCGTCATCGACGACCAGTTCGGGACCCACCCCGCCTGGGTGGCTGATGGCGCGGTAGGTGCAATCCCAATATTCTTCCAGCGACTCGCCCTTCCAGGCGAAGACCGGAACACCGGTCTGGGCGATGGCGGCAGCCGCATGATCCTGGGTGGAGAAAATGTTGCAGCTTGCCCAACGCACGCTGGCGCCAAGCTCGACCAGGGTTTCAATGAGGACGGCGGTCTGGATGGTCATGTGGAGCGAGCCGGTGATGCGCACGCCCTGGAGCGGCTTTTCCGCGGAATACTTCCGGCGGATGGCCATGAGGCCGGGCATTTCAGCTTCGGCGATGGAGATTTCCTTGCGGCCCCACTCGGCGAGAGAAAGGTCAGCTACTTTGAAGTCGGTCAATACGGGCGTGAGCTGGGGAGCCACGAGAATGTCCTCCACTTGAATTTGTATGCTGCGCTGCGGGCGCGGATTCGATCCCACGGTGATTGCGGGCAGATGCCGGCCCCGTTGTTGTTTTCTGCTACCCACATTCGCCAAAAGAGGGCGGATGTGGTCCACCCCTGGCAGTGCACCGATTATAGCGCAGCCCCCAGGATTGGGAAATGGAGACATCAAGTCATGTCTGGATTATGACTCCGGTTTGAGGATGACGCCGACGCCGCGGACGCCGCTGATGGCGACGAAGAGGGGAGACGCGAGGCGGAGGTGACGGACGGAGCCGATCTGCTCGACGGCGGGCTGAGCGGCAAGCCACGCCCAGTCGACGAGGCCCTCGCCGAGGTCGGGATTGATGGTGAAGTAGGCGATGCGGAAAGCCGTGAGGTTCTGGAAGAAATGGCTGCCCTGCGACGGGGTAACGCGGAAGTCGCGGAAGCCGGCCTCGACGATGACGCGCGCACCGGAAACCTGGTCCCAGGTGACGGGAATGCCCAGCCATGGATCCTTGGAACCCCAGCGGCCCACGCCGATGAGGATGTACGGGGTGGCGGCAGCCTCCAGTTGAGCGTTGAGACGGGCTACGACCTCGGCGACCTGGACGCTGTTGGCGCGATGGAAGCTCTCGTAATCGACCACGACCACGTCGCGCAGGTCTTCGATGCGGCCGTTGCCGAGAACGTGGGAGCTGCGGCAGAGAATGCTGGAAGGCTCGAAGGATTCAATGGCGAGGTCTTCGGTTTCACGCGAGCAGATGAGCGGACGCATCTGCAGAAAGCCAAGGTCGGCGGGCTCCATGGTGCTGGGCATGCGGACGGCGAACTCGATCTCAACGGGGCGGCCAAGGGCATCGGCGCCGAGTTTCTGGAGGTAGTCCAGCAGGGCGGGGAGCGGGAAAACATTGTGCTTGAGGATGGGCGCGAAGGTGACAACCCGGGCGCCGGGACGGCTGAGGCCGTCATAGATGGCATCGTTATCGCGCGAGTAGGTGGACGCGACGTAGTGCAGGGTGCCGTCGGCCTCGGCATCGCGCAGTGAATAGGCACGCTCGCGCAGACGCTCGACGCCGTCATGCGACCGCAAGCGCCGATGGGATTGGACGTAGCGCAGATGGGCCGGCGGATCCGGAGGTGGCGCCTCTTGGGAGGACGATCCGGGGGTGGCGGGAGTGGCGCTGGCCGGTTCCAGGTCAAGCGCCATGAACTCGGTTTGCGAGTTGCGCAGGATGTCTTCCACGGAAGAGAACTGGATCATGTGGCGGGGATAGCGGGGGCAGAACGAAAGCGACTTTCCACCATCGACGACCGTCCGGCCGAGGCCAAGAGCGACGGCGGCGATGCCGTCATTGGGCTGGGTGGGTGGCGAGGGATAGAAGTTGCGCGAGCGGACTACGCCGGAAAAGTCCGGGTAGTAACGGGCGCCATGAGCGTCGCCGACGACCTCCTGAATGATGACAGCCATTTTCTCTTCTTCCAGGCGGAACGGGGTGGCGCGAATGTATGCCTTGGCGTGTTGCGAGAAGGTGGACGCGTAGACGCGCTTGATGGCTTCATTGAGCTGTTCCAGGCGGGTGTCAAGTTCCGCATCGCGGTTGGCGAGCATGAACGTGTCATAGACTCCGGTGAAGGGCTGATACTGGGAATCCTCCAGCAGGCTGGAAGAGCGGACGGCGAGGGGAACGCGGATTTCGCGCAGAAAGGCGGCCAGAGCGGCGCGCAGCCCGCGCGGCAAAACCGCGGCAAGAAACTGGTCCAGCAACTGGCGGTCATCGGTGCAGTGGATGGCAAACGACTCGAGATTGTTCTCGGCGAGGAACTGCTCGAAAAGATCGGTTGCCAGGACCAGGGTGTTGGGCACCGAGACCCTGACGCCGGGAAAACGCTGGCTGACATTGTACTTGTGCAGCAGGTGGCGGACAAAGGTAAGGCCACGCGCCTTGCCTCCGAGCGAGCCCAGGCCGAAGCGCAGAAAATATCCGCCGGAGGGACGGAAGTGAGCGGGCTGGAAATCGCCCACGAGAACCTGCTTCTGCTCCCGGCGATAGTCGAGGATGGTCTGGAGGCAATGGGCGCGCAAGGCCTCGGCATCCTGGTAATCGACGAGCTGGCGGGGACGCAGCTTTTCCGCCAGGGCCAACTCGGTGCGGGCGATGAGCCAGTGCGAAATGTCGTTGCGCTCGGCGTGGAAGATGAGCGACTCGACGGGGATGTGGCGCAGTTGGGACTCCATGGCATCCAGATCGCTGGCGCGGCCGACCTCGGCGCCGTTGGCAAGGCGGAAGACGAAATCGCCAAAGGCAAACTCATGGGTGAGGAGTTGGCGCATGTCGGCCAGCAGGGTGTCTGATCCCTTGCGCAGGAAGGCGAAGCCCTCGCCGTTGGCCCGCGCCTGGAAGCGCGAATCGCTGGACTGGAGGACCACGGGAATGTCTGGAATGGCGCGGCGGACCAGGTGCGCCAGATCAAACCCCGCCTCGGGATCGAGGTGGCGGGCGCGGGGAAATTCGACATCGGAGACGACGCCGAACAAGTAGCCGCGATAGCGCTCGACAATGGCAATGGCGCTCTCGTAATCCTGGGCGAGGAGAATCTTGGGGCGGGCGCGCATACGCACCAGCTTGTGGGCGAGGTTGTAACCCTCGCTGAGGATGCGGCGGGACTGGGTGATGAGCGCGGTGTAAATCTCCGGCAGCAGGGCGGAGTAATAGCGCACGTCGTCCTCCACGACAAGGACGATGGGAACCCCCATTTTGAGGGTGTCGTGCTCGACGTTGCGCTTGTCTTCGATGGACTTGACGATGGCCAGCAGCAGGTGCGGGTTCCCCTGCCAGAGGAAAACCTGCTCGATGCCCGCCAGGGGACGCCGCGCCAGCAAGGCCGAAGCCTCCTGGTGATCGAAGGCGAGGACGGCGACGGGAATGTCCAATCCGGCGCGGCGCACGGCGGCGGCCAGTTCGAGACAGTCCATGTCAATGAGATGGACGTTACAGACAATGAGGTTGTAACGCGGCTGGGAGCGCGCCAGTTCCAGCGCCTCGGCGGCCGTGGAAACGTGGGTGATCTCCGGCGTGTGCTGGAGATGGAGCTCGATGGACTGGCCGATGAGCAACTCGTTGAGGCGTCCGTCTTCGCGCAGGATGAAAGAATCGTAGAGGCTGGAGACGAGCAGGATGTCCTGCACCCGGAAGGGCATGAGATTTTCGAAGCCCTCGAAGAGGCGCTCGGGATCGGCGAAGAGCTTGGAAGTCTCGAAGGGCGGCATGGTGTGGCCTGCGAAAGACCAGCGGATTGACCCGCGCAACATAGTATAAGGCGCGGGCGGGCCGCGCCAGCGGGAAACATGGGCGGAGCGTAACACCGGCCGTCGATTCCCGCCCCCTTGGAGTTTTACGAATGCAAACCGCGGCCCCCTGGGGTATCCTTCGCGGTAGAGCATTCGTCACACCATCATGTGACTCATGGCACAGAAGGTTCGTACATGGGCTTACTAGCATCGCACATGTTCCAGCCGCCCTTGATCTCAGCGATTCAGCCCGGGGAACGTGCACACCAGCGGGAGCGGGCGGTGTGCGTTGGCTAATTCGCCTCCCGTCATGCCGGTTTCCCATCCCACCGCCATTGTTGGCCGCAAACTCCGGTCGCTTGACGGACTGCGCGCCATCGCAGTCACTCTTGTCTTCTTCCATCACACCAAGAACTTCATTCCCGTGGTGGGCCGTACTACCTTCTATATCCAGTCTTACGTATGGCAGGGTTGGGTGGGAGTGGACCTTTTCTTTGTCCTTTCAGGATTTCTGATTACTGGAATTCTGCTGGATACCCGCGAAGCCAGCAATTACTTCCGCGGCTTTTACACGCGCCGTATTCTGCGAATTTTTCCGCTCTACTATTTGGTTCTCATAGGCATCATCGCCGGCAGCCAGGTTCTCACCAACATCCATGCGCAACACGCCCAGGTGATTGCTTCCCTGGTTCCGCTGCCCGAGGATCGTTGGGTCTACTTTTGTTTCCTGACCAATTGGACCGGACTCTGGAAGGCGCAATGGGGCCCGGGTTTTGGCAGCATTCTCGCGCACTTCTGGTCACTCGCCATCGAGGAGCAATTCTATTTTGTCTGGCCCCTTACCGTCTGGCTGGTCCGGCCCCGCGCCATTCCCTGGATTGCCGGTATCGTTGCCGGGCTGTCGGCAATCATTCGGCTGGCGTGGGCCGCGCACGTCGGCGTGCAAATGCTGGTCCCGCCGCAGTCCGTGGAAATCGCTCTGGCCACCATTTGCAGGCTGGACGGACTCTTCATCGGAGCCCTGTGCGCGTACTTTTTCCGGGATCCCAAGCTGATGCTGCGAATCCGCAAATGGCTGCCGTGGATTGCAATCCTCGGGATTGGCTCATTCCCACTCGCCTTTTCTGCAATGTTGTTCTTCCCGCTACCGGTGAAGACACTGATCTACGGCCTGTCTCCCGCCGTTCCTCACGCCATGGAAGACGCCATCCGTCTCTTTCTCCTGTACGGCGGCTATACCCTGCTGGCCCTGGGATTTGGTGCGCTGGTTCTGCTTGCCGCGCACACGGAAGCCGACAGTTCATGGATGCAGAAGCTGCTGCAATCGCGCTTCCTGGCCCCGATTGGCGTTTACAGCTATGGGATTTATGTCTTTCACGTCCCCATCCTGGGTCTGGCAAATACATTCCTGATTTCCAGACTGTCAGCTCGCAACGCAGGGGATGCCGCCGTGGTGCAGTGCGCCTGCCTTGTCGTGCTGGCGGCCGCTTCCTTCGTCATCGCGGCACTGAGTTACGAGCTATTCGAGAAGAGAATTCTCGGATGGAAACGTTATTTTGTGCCGCAGTACGCCCCAGCGCCCTGCCTTGCAGCGCCAGGCGGCGTTGCAGCCGCACCGGAGGAAGTGGGCTCGTAGATGGCTGGTTGTCTGCCCAGGTGTCGGCGGCGCGATTGCGTTTTCCTGCCGGGAGATCACCCTGGGCTGCCGCCGGCCAGGTTTGGCGCGGCGGCAGCCGGCAGAGGGTGCGGTTACACCAGTCCCTGGTCCATCATCGCGTTGGCAACCTTGAGGAAGCCGGCGATGTTGGCGCCAGAGACGAGATTGCCGGGAGCGCCGTAGCGCGCGGCGGTATCAAAGCAGTTGCGGTGGACTTCGACCATGATGTTGTGCAGCTTGTGATCGACCTCTTCGCGGGTCCAGGCCATGCGCTGGCTGTTCTGCGCCATCTCCAACCCGGAAACAGCGACGCCTCCGCAGTTGGCGGCCTTGGCGGGACCGTAGAGGACGCCATGTTCGAGGAAGAGGCGGGTCGCGGGCAGCGTACTTGGCATGTTGGCGCCCTCGGCTACAACCTTGACGCCGCTCCTGATCAGGTTCTCGGCGTCCCCGGCGTTGATTTCGTTCTGGGTGGCGCTGGGGAAGGCACAATCGCCCTTCATCGCCCACAGCGGATTGTGATCGAGCTGCATATCGGTGGGGACGAAGATGGCGTGCTTGAACTGCTTGACGTAGTCGCTCATGCGGCCGCGGTACACGTTTTTCATCTCCATGATCCAGGCGAGCTTTTCACGGTCGATGCCATCGGGATCGTAGACGGCGCCGTTGGAGTCTGACATGGTGACGGGTTTGGCGCCGAGATCGAGGAGCTTTTCGACCGTGTACTGGGCGACGTTGCCGGCGCCGGAAACCAGGCAAACCTTGCCTTCCAGCGAATCGTTGCGGGACTTCAGCATTTCCTGGGCGAAGTAGACGCAGCCGTAGCCGGTGGCTTCAGGACGGATGAGCGAGCCGCCCCAGTTGAGTCCCTTGCCGGTGAGCACGCCGGTGAACTCATTGCGCAGGCGCTTGTACTGTCCGAAGAGGAAGCCGATTTCGCGGCCACCCACGCCGATGTCTCCGGCGGGCACGTCGGTATCGGGGCCGATGTGGCGCTGGAGCTCGGTCATGAAGCTCTGGCAGAAGCGCATGACTTCGTGATCGCTCTTGCCCTTGGGATCAAAGTCCGAGCCGCCCTTGCCGCCGCCCATGGGAAGGGTGGTGAGGGAGTTCTTGAAGACCTGCTCGAAGGCGAGGAACTTGAGGATTCCGAGATTGACCGAGGGATGGAAGCGGAGACCGCCTTTGTAGGGGCCGATGGCGCTGTTCATCTGGATGCGGAAGCCGCGGTTGATCTGCATGTTGCCATGGTCGTCAAACCACGGCACGCGGAACATGATGACGCGTTCCGGCTCGACGATGCGCTCCAGGATGCGGGAAGCACGGTATTCCGGATGTTTGTCAAGGACGGGGCGCAGGGATTCCAACACCTCCTGCACGGCCTGATGAAACTCCGGTTCGGCCGGGTTCTTCGCCTTTACCTGGGCAAGGACTTCTTCGATGTAGCCGGCCGGGTTTTTGAATCCGGGGGTCGCGATGTTGACTTCGGTTGGCATCTATAACGCCTCCAGGTTGCTGCAAAAGGGATCCCGGCGGGCCGTTATCACGAAGGAGAAAGGGACGGCCGGAGCAGCGGAAAAACATCAGGGTGCGCAAGGCGCCGCACCACGCTGCTTCGGACCCGTACCACCGCTCCACTGGGGTAAAGGTTGGCCCGGAGGCCTTTGTTCGAGGGACGAACCCTCGATCCGGGACAGCATTAAATCTCCTGCGCAACAAGCTGCGCCGTGACGCCTATCACCCGCAGCGGTGACTTGCATCCAGATTGCCATCCACTGGTACTTGTACGCCCAAAAGCAAACTGCGAGGGCGGCGAAGTGCCGCCAAGCCGGACCCAACTTGGATGCGTGAAAGTACCGCGAGGATTGCATCCGGGGGTAAGAAAAGAGGCAGCTCATCGCGAGGGTCCGGAAGACGTAACTGACTGCGATTGGATTCCGGACACCCGCCACGGATGCCGCACTGAACCACGCCGGCGGAAGAGTACGAGGCGCGGAATCCGGCGCCGCCCGATTTTGGATCGAGGCTGGAAGCTGATATGCTTTTCGCGGATCGGCCGGACTGCGAATCCATATTCCGAAGCCCAATTGCTCCACCATGAACGCTGACGAGGATCGTCCCAGGACCGCGCCGCGGGCAGGGATGGCGCGAGCAGGCGGTCTCCGCCAGGCGGCGGCATCGGCATCCGCTGGATGGTTGGAAGCGGGATTTTACAGGCAAGGGCGGGAACGACAACCAATGAAGAAAGCCTTGATCACCGGGATCACCGGGCAGGATGGAAGCTATCTTGCCGAGCTGCTGCTCTCCAAAGGTTATGAAGTCCATGGCGTGAAGCGCCGCAGCTCGCTGTTCAACACCGATCGCATCGATCATCTCTATCAGGATCCACACGAGCAGGACCGCCGCTTCTTTTTGCACTACGGAGACATGACCGACACCAGCAGTCTGGTGCGCATCATCCAGATGGTGCAGCCCGATGAAATTTACAACCTGGCGGCGCAAAGCCACGTGTCGGTCTCCTTTGAACAGCCCGAGTACACGGCCAACGCCGACGGCATCGGCACCTTGCGGGTGCTGGAGGCGATCCGCATCCTTGGGCTGGAGAAGACAACGCGTTTCTACCAGGCCTCGAGTTCGGAATTGTACGGGAAGGTACAACAGACTCCGCAGACCGAGACGACGCCGTTTTATCCGCGCTCTCCCTATGCCGCGGCCAAGCTCTACGCCTTCTGGATCACGGTGAACTACCGCGAAGCCTACGGCATCTACGCCTGCAACGGCATCCTGTTCAACCACGAGTCTCCGGTGCGGGGCGAGACCTTTGTGACGCGCAAGATCACGCGCGGACTGGCGCGCATCAAGGCCGGGCTGCAAAGCTCGCTGTTTTTGGGCAACCTGGCTGCGCTGCGCGACTGGGGACACGCCCGCGACTACGCCGAGATGCAATGGCTGATGCTGCAGCAGGACAAGGCCGAGGACTTTGTGATCGCCACCGGCGAGCAGCACAGCGTGCGCGACTTCGTCAACCTTGCGGCCGCCAAGCTGGAGATGAAACTGCGCTGGGTGGGCACGGGAGTGGACGAAAAAGCCTACGACGAGCAGAACCGGCTGATCGTCGCCGTCGACCCGCGCTACTTCCGTCCGACCGAGGTGGAAACCCTGCTGGGCGATGCAGCCAAGGCCAAGGCCAAGCTGGGCTGGGCGCCCAAGACGACCTTTGACGAGATGGTGAGCGAGATGGTGACCTCTGATTACGAACTGGCCAAGCGCGATGCCCTGGTGCACGCCCGGGGCTACAAGATACTCAACCACCATGAGTAGATAAGCACGCCGGGCAGGCGCGATACGTCTAGGAACCGATGCCGTAGCGGCGCGCCGTGCGCGCCTCAAGAAAGCCAAAGATTTCGTCCGCCGCTGCGCGCACGCTCTCTTCGAGCGGCCGCGAGGTATCGATCACCACGGTCCGCGTGCGGCTCTGCAGATCTTCCCCAAGTCTTCTGTATGCCTCACGCTGGCGGGTGCATTCTTCAGGGGAAACCTCGCGCTTTCTGGCCTGTAGTATTTCCGGCGGAGCGTCGAGAATGAAAACCAGATCCGGCAGCGGTACGAAACGGCCGGCCAAACGGGTCAGCCAGCGCGGCGCCTTATAGCGGTAGCGCTTCGAGTCCACCAGTAAATCGTGGTAATAGCGGTCGAAGATCACCAGCGTGGAACCGACCATTTGCGGCCAGACCCGCAGCCAATAGCCGCCAACATAATCGCTCCAGAACACGGCCAGCTTTGCCAGCGATACAAACAGCGAGCGGGCGGGCAGCGCGTGGGGATCCGTGACCGTGTTTCTAACTCCACTTTTTCCGCGGCGCAACAATTCGGGACGCAGATGATAGCTGTGCACCTTTCTGAACGCCAGGTGGCCCACATCGGACAAAGCTTCGATCAAGGACGATTTGCCGCTTCCATCCGGACCCAACAAGGCAATCCAGCAGCCCGATGGGGCGAGGACACGGCGGCATTTTCGCGCGAATTCCAGGAGCCGGGCGGCAGTGCTGGGTTGCTCCAAGAAGTTCAGCAGTCCGCTGCCGAGCCCTGGGATCGAAGCCGATACGATTGACCAGTCGTTGCAGTCCGCTGCGGCGCAGATCTTCGCGATGGATGCGGGAGGCCACCGTTTGCCGAGTGCGGCGCGGCAACCTTCCGGGTCCTCATGATAGAGCTGGCTGAGATGGCTGCCGTGCTTCCGGTTGAGTTCCCCTTTGCCTATTTTTTTTACGAGGTAATAATCGAACTCATCGGCGGGGGCAGGGATCCAGAAGCCACGCGGGTGAAGGCGTCTCCGGGCCAGGGTGTCACCGGCGTCAAGGCTTTTCTGCCCGTTACGCCGATAGTCGGAGGACGAGTCCAACCACATATAAATCGCATCACCTTCCTCAAACCTTACCAGCACAAAGGCGCGCGCGGAAATCTCGTGATCGAAGATTTGGACAAGGCGCAATCCGTAGCGGTCCCCAAAAGACTTCACGAGCGGAAGCAACCTCGCCAGGTCTGCCTGGCTCACCATGAAGTCTATGTCGGAGGTAATGTGCATGGGGAAGGTTTCATATCCGCCCAAAATGCAGTAGCTCACACCCTCTGTTTCCAGCAGCTGGAAAAATCCGCGCACATACTCTTCTCCCGCATAGCGCGCCCGCGGCCTCGTTTGTTGAGAGCCGCACAAGCTAGTGGAGTCGGAGTGATCCGTCATAGGTCTCCATCATAAATGGCGAGCAGTTCCCGCCGCTCCGCAAAAGACAGGGTGCATGCGAAGTGCCATCGATGAGCTATTGAATTCTCCTGAGCCACATAGCCGACCCGCTGGCGGCACGCAGTTCGGGAGAATTGCAGCGCTCGGCAAGCCGCTCGAAGGCTCCGGTCCTGGCCATGTAGAAGATGGGACACTCGATCTGGAAATCGGAATTGAAAGCGGCGAAGGACTCGAAAATGTATTGTTCGTTCCAGAAGCGCTTCGCTTCGACCAGCCACTGCCTGGGATAGTCGTACGGGGTAAAGATGTCGTGGATGTGCACCAGCGTGTTCACCGCAACATTTGGAATCCAGGATTCGAACAGACAAAGAACGTCACTGCCCCACTTGGCGACGTGGCTGGAGTCGGCGAAGAAGATATCGGCTCGCAGCAAAGCATCGCGTTCCTGGGATGGAATCTGCTGCAGTTCCGCCGTGATGATACGGGTGCGGCCGGTGGCGTTGTCGCCGCGGAAATAAGGATCGATCGATACAATCTCTCCGGGATAGCCGTCGGAAGCATTCCGCTCGAGGGCGATGCCGGCAATCCAGGTGGAGATGCCACGGCCAACTTCTGTGATCGATTGTGGTTTTCTGCACCGGATCAAGCAGTAGTAGTACGCTGCGTCCCACCCGGTATAGAACCAGTTCTTCCTCCCGTATTTTGCAAAAGCTGGACTGGCGAGGTACTCCTCGAGATATGGTTCGAGGATCGCTTCCGCGCTCTCAGTCCAGGACGGCGCTGGATGGAAGCCTGGCAATTCCCGAGGCTCATCGCGGTAGTGTTCCTGGACGAACTTAAGGTTGGGAACGGGCTCGTAGAAGTGATCGCCAAGAATGGTGAATCCCAAGGATTGCGTGAGCGGAAGCAGTTTGCGTGCGAACCAGCGCTGCAATCCATGACGTTCCGCCAGCTTTCCCTTTGCCGTTGCCAGACGCTGTCCAAGCTTTTGTAATCTCATGGTCACTTTCATCGACGGCAGGTTTCAAATCAGGGGACTGACCAAGCAACGCTGAACGCCATAGTGCACGCCGTTGCCGTCGTCTTCTTCGACCTCAAAGCCTGGGGTTACAGAACAAAAATGATGCTCCGAAGAAGCGGAGCATCTTCAATCACTTCTGAAAAATCTCGTTTCCTAACAGCGCGCCCAAGTTGTCCTTTTCCCTGCGTGTGCGTTGGCTCAGATGCGGTGAAGGATCCTGAGCGCCTCGTCAATGTGACCGATTGCGTTCCCTCTCCACGTATTTGCAGCGGGATTCTGTTCGGGCTGGTCTACATCCCTCCTTGCACCCTTCAGCAGGTCCATTGCACGAAACATACGAACATTCCCGTTCTCTGGCACATCGATTGGAGCATCGGCGTGCAGAGGCAGGCCGTCGGCTTTTGCCGCTTCATGCAAATCGCGGATCGCCGCGTCGATTTCGCCGATCGCCGATCTTGCCATGGCGTTTACTTCGGGGCTGGAAGGCGTCTCCAATATGTTTGCGCGCGCATCGCGAAGGTCGCTTAATGCGCTCAGGTAATCGGGATGTGCTCCCGGCATCTGGGCTGCAATAACCGTGTTCAGAAACAGAACCACGAACACTGCCATCAAGACCAGTTTCACATAGCTCTTCATCGTTATCTGTCCTCCGCAAATGATTTCTTGTGCTTCTTGGTTTCGAACCCGTTTTACGACTCCAAGGCGCTCATCTCAATCATGAAGCCCGCAGGAACTCCCCACGTCCATGCGTGGAAGCGGCTCCCAGTTTACACCTCAGACACGGTTCACGCCATCTGCCGCGCGCGCCACTGTCGAGAGACAATCGAGCCAGAATCCGGCGCACCGGCTGAGAGACACTTTCCCGAACCCGGAATGCGGCACGCGGCGGCAGGACTTTGCCAGCGCGGGGTCGTGGTAGGATGATTCATTCGTTTTTGCCTGGCATTGCAGAGTGCTGCTTCATGGTTTGCGCGGAGCTGCCAAGACGGTTGTGGTC
>Ga0181529_10000475_pt1 | contig 58017 bp, 45 predicted proteins | sample PEATcosm2014_Bin_36_FD_119763 | JGI IMG/M metagenome (GOLD analysis project Ga0181529, IMG submission 119763) | Peatland microbial communities from MTU Mesocosm Facility, Houghton, MI, USA - PEATcosm2014_Bin10_30_metaG | ecosystem: Environmental > Terrestrial > Soil > Wetlands > Peat | place...
CAGAACCGCCGTCGGCGCTCTGCGCAGCATCCAGAAACAGCCGCAGCGGGTAGAAAGCTACTTCCAACAGAAAAATGTCTGCTATGCCGCAGCGTAGTATTCCTTCAGGGCCGGATCAATAGTGTCGATCCTGTTTCATAACCCACACGTTGTGGAACAGCCTGATCCACCCGCGGTTCGCCACGGAACTGAAAAGACCGGATGCAATAAGGTGCGATACAATCACCCCGTCGGAAAACTTAGTAAATCATCATCCGGCGCTCGGATAAGGAAGCACCGTTCTATCCTCTGGGGCTTGAAATGAACACACTGCAATCCATCCGTCCGCCGGCGCGCCTTGCGGTCGGTTTCATCACGCTGATTGTGTCGACGTCGCTTATGCTCGCAGCTCAGGTTTCTCCGGCTGCTCTCAGCCACAATTCCGCCGCCGTTACTGTCACCGACGACGCCCGCACCTTCACAATCGACAACGGAATCGTCAAAGCCACCATCCGCAAGAACAGCGGCTCCATGGCCTCCCTCATCTACAAGGGCGTCGAGATGATGGGCGGCAACGGCGGCTACTGGGAACAGACCCCCGAAGGCGCGCCCACACTCACCAACACGGTTACCATCGACCCCACCACCAATAACGGATCCCGTGCCGAAATCTCCATAAAGGGCATCACCGGCGGCACGCAGATGCTCGGCCGCGGCGCGCCCGGCGGCGGGACCTACTGTGACATGGAGATCCGCTACGAACTTGGCCGTGGCGACAGTGGCATCTACGTCTACGCCATCTTCAATCACCCCGCCAGCTACCGTGCCGGCGGAGTTGGCTCGGAGAGCCGCTACATCACCCGCCTCAACCAGGTCTTTGACTGGATCACCGTCGATAAGGACCGCAACATGCTGGAGGCAGCCCCCACCGACTGGGGCACCGGCGTCGTCGTCCATGCCAAAGAGCAGCGCATTATGGACAAGGGAGTCTACAAGAACTCCGTCGAACACAAGTACAGCTACTCCGGCGTGCAATACAATACCCCAGCCTACGGCTGGTCCAGCACGAACAACCACATCGGCATCTGGTTCATCAACCCCACCATCGAGTACCTTTCCGGCGGTCCCACCAAGCTCGAACTGGACGACCACTTCGGCGACAACGACAACCCCGAGCCCATCATCCTCGACTACTGGCTCGGCGGACACTACGACACCGGAGCCCGTGTCAACGTCGCCGCCGGTGAGGAGTGGCACAAGGTCGTCGGCCCCATCTTCGTCTATGTCAACTCGCTCGATCACCCACACCCCACCACCCCGGCTGAACTCGCGACCCTCGCCGAGACCGCCGGCAACCCCACTGTTCCCTCAAGTTGGACCGCTAACGCCAACGCTCTCTGGCAGGACGCCCTCGCCCAGGCAAAACAAGAGAACGCCAAATGGCCATACAACTGGGTCACCAATGCCGACTACCCCCACGCCGCCGAACGCGGCGCAGTCAGCGGCCAGATCGTCCTCGATGATCCGCTGGCGCCAAAAGGCACGCCGAAGAAGTTCTCCCACCTTCTCGTCGGCCTCACCGCGCCCGATTCCGGCAACCTCATCTGGATCCACAACGCCAAGGCCTATCAGTTCTGGGGCGACGCCAGCGACGACGGCAGGTTCATCCTCACCAAGATTCGCCCCGGCAACTACACCCTCCACGCCTTCTCCACCGGCGTCCTCGGCGACTTTGCTCAGGCCGGCATCACCGTCTTACCCGGTCAGGCTGTCGACCTCGGCAAGCTTGTCTGGAAGCCCGTCCGGGACGGCAAGCAGCTTTGGGAGATCGGCTACCCCGACCGCACCGGCGACAAATTCTTCAAAGGCGACGGGGCCAACAACTGGCTTTGGGGCTGGAACCTTCGCTACGCCTTGCTCTTCCCCAACGACATCACCTACACCATCGGCAAGAGCGACTACCGCAAGGACTGGTTCTTCGAAGAGGTTCCCCACGCCACCAACCTCTCCTTCGTGAACCCCACTGCCAAGGACCCCGCCAACCAGCGCTTCGGCTGGGTCAAGACTGAGTCGCTCACCCAGTACCCGCAGACCAATCAACACGGACCTTGGGACATCTATGGCACCGGGCGCACTACCGTCTGGACCGTCAAGTTCAACATGCCCAAATCCGTCCGGGGTGAAGCCTACCTGCGCGTCTCGCTCGCCGGCGTCAATGGCCTGCGCGAAGGTCTCGCCGTCGGCCTCAATGGCCAGTCCATCGGTGCCATCGGCGACGGTCGCAATCCCGATAATGCCCCGCTCATCACGACCAACAGCATCCGCTACAACGCCGACAAGGGCCTCAACCAGCAGCGCACGCTCAAGTTCGACGCCGCGCTGCTCAAATCCGGCGAAAACTCCATGACCTTCACCGTTCCCGGCGGCGACCTGCAAAGCGGCGTCGTCTGGGATTACCTTCGCCTCGAACTGGATGAGAATCAAAAACTTAGTGCCCCAGCTTCCGTGCCATGACATGTGCGCTCGCTCGACACAGAAGTACACAAGGAATCAGGTATGAAAAGCACATTGACCCGACGCAAATTTCTGCAGACATCCGCTCTTGCCGCCGCCGGCGTGAGCTCGCCCTTGTGGCAATCGCGCGCCCGCGCTCAGGCTGCATTGACGACTTCCGCCGCGCCCCTCCCAGCCATTGCCCCCGGTCCGTTCAAAGGATCCCGTGAGTCGCTCGCTGCATACCATATGCCGGACTGGTTCGCAGACGCCAAACTCGGCATGTGGAACCACTGGGGGCCGCAGTCCGCAGCAGAGTACGGCGATTGGTATGCGCGGCGAATGTACGTCCAGGGAGAGCCGCAGTACCAGCACCATCTGGAACACTACGGCCACCCCTCAAAGACCGGTTTCGCGGACGTCATCAAGTCATGGAAGGCCGACAAGTTTGACGCGGGCTACCTGATGGGCCTGTATCAAAAGGCCGGAGCGAAGTATTACGTCGCCATGGGTTGCCATCACGACAACTTCGACATGTGGAACTCGAAGTACCAGCCCCGCTGGAACGCGGCCAACAGCGGGCCGAAGAAGGACATCCTCGGCAGCTTCGGAAAGGCGGCCCGGCAGCACGGCATGCGCTTCGGCGTCAGCGAGCACCTCTCCAACAGCTTCTGCTGGTTCGGCACAGCGCATGGCAGCGACAAGACCGGCCCGCTGGCGGGCGTGCCATACGATGGCGCGGGGCCGGAGTTTGCCGATCTCTACCACGACTACAGCCAGATGCCGAAGGACTTCGTCGACAAGGTGGTGAATGCGCCCGCCAAGGGAGCGATCGCGATGAGTCGCGAAGGTCCCGATTCGTGGCGCATCAACTACTTCAACCGCATCTTGGACGTTGTGAACCAGCATCAGCCCGACCTGCTGTATACCGACGGTGGCATTCCATTCGGCGATGACGGTCTGGCGATCGTCGCTCACTTATACAACACAAGCGCGAGCCACCACGGCGGCAAAGTCGAGGCGATCTACACTAGCAAGAGCCGGCCCGACGCGGAGTCCGGCATGTGCATGCTCGATGTAGAGCGAGGGGTGGTGGACGGCATCTGGCCTCGCGCGTGGCAGACGGACACGTGCATCGGCAACTGGCACTACGATACCCGCGCCAAGTACAAGACTCCCAAGCGCGTAATTGACATGCTGGTGGACATCGTCAGCCGCAACGGCAATCTGCTGCTGAATTTCCCATTGCCGAACAGCGGCATGCCGGACGACAAGGAAATGGCCATCATCGAGAGCATCACCGCGTGGATGGCGGTGAACAGCGAAGGCATCTATGCATCGCGTCCGTACAAAATCTTCGGTGCAGGGCCGGGCGCGGAGATAAAGCCGGGCAACGCGCAGTTCAACGAGGCCAATCGTCAGGACTTCACCGCCGAGGATGTTCGTTTTACCAAGAAAGGCGACACGCTCTACGCGTTCGTGATGGGCTGGCCTGGCCAGCAAGCGGTCATTCCGTCCCTTGCGACCAACGCCAAGCAGAACGTAGGAAAAATCCAGAACGTCGAACTCCTCGGCGCGGGTAAGATGAAGTTCACGCAGAACGAAACCGCGCTGATCGTGCAACTCCCGGAAAAACAACCCTGCGAACATGCCATCGCGTTCAAGATCATCGGCGCATGAGACGGAATCTATGACAACCCACTTCACTCGCCGCCAATTTGCCAAGTTGACCGCCGCAGCCGCGGTCGCATTGCACCTGCCCCGCCTCTTCGCGCAGAACGCGCCACCGCCGCGTCAGATCGCGCCCGGCCCCTTCAAGCCGACCTGGGAATCGCTCACCGCAAACTACAAGACGCCCGAGTGGTTTCGCGATGCCAAGTTTGGCATGTGGGCCCACTGGACCGCACAGTGCGTGCCCGAGCAGGGCGACTGGTACGCGCGCAACATGTATATTCAGGGCGGAAAGGCCTACGACTACCACGTCAAGACCTATGGCCATCCGTCCAAGGTCGGCTTCATGGAGATCGACAACATCTGGAGGGCTGAGAAGTGGGATCCCGAGCGGCTGATCGGGCTTTACAAGCGAGCCGGCGCGAAGTACTTCTTCGCGATGGGCGCCCATCACGACAACCTTGACATGTACGACTCTGCGCACCACGACTGGAACTCGGTCAAAGTCGGCCCGAAGAAGGATCTTGTCGGTACCTGGGCGAAGATCGTGCGCGCGAACGGGCTTCGCTTCGGCATCTCCAACCACAACTCCTGGGCGGCCCGTTGGCTTCAGCCCGCCTACGGCTACGACGGGGAGGGCCCGCTGGAAGGTGTTCGCTACGACGCCTACACACTCACCAAAGCCGACGGCAAGGGCAAGTGGTGGGAGGGCCTCGACCCGCAGGACCTCTACACCGGCAACAGCGTACGCATGCCCAACGGCATTCACGGCATTGCTGCCGTCAAGGCCTGGTACAACGAGTACACCAGCCTGGCTAAGAACAACCCAATGCCATCCGAGGCCTTCTGCGAGAACTGGTACCTCCGCTGCAAGGATATGGTGGACAAGTATCAGCCCGACGTCCTGTACTTCGACACCAACGAACTGCCACTCGGCCAGGCGGGGCTTGATCTCGTCGCGCATTATTACAACCTCAGCGCTGCTCGCAACGACGGGAAGGCCGAGGTCGTCGTCAACGGCAAGCACATTCTGCCCGAGCACATCGGCTCGTTCGTCGAGGACATCGAGCGCAGCACCGCTAACGCCATTCGGCCCCAGCCATGGCAGACCGACACCTGCATCGGCGACTGGCATTACAGCCGCGCTGTCTACGAGGAGAATCGCTACCAGACCGTCCCTCGCATCGTCTCCATGCTCACCGACATCGTAAGCAAAAACGGCAATCTGATGCTGAACATCCCGCTGCGTGGCGATGGCTCGATCGACGAGAAAGAAGAGGCCTTCATCGCCGGCTTCACCGCGTGGATGGACGTAAACTCCGAGGGCATCTTCGCCTCGCGCCCGTGGAAGATCTATGGGGAGGGTCCGTCGACCATTGCGCCTCCGCCTCGCGCCTATGGACCTCCCGGGCCGCCGTACACCGCCGAGGACATCCGCTTCACGCAGAAGGGCGATGCTGTCTACGCGTTCGTCGGAGCGTGGCCCGAATCGCGGATCGCAAAGATCAAGAGCCTCGCTACCAGTTCTCCCCAAGTAGCCGGTGCCAAGATCACGAACATCTCGCTACTTGGCTACAGCGGCAAACTCACATGGATGCAGAACACGCAGGGCTTATCCGTCAACCTTCCGGACACGCCGCCGAGCAAGGAAGCCGTGACATTGAAGATCCACGGCCTGCCGACGGCCTAACCTGCAATCGAGAGGCACCCGCGGCGAACTCTATGAGATGTCTCAAGGCGAGCTCACTCATTGCATTCCTCTGCGTAACGATGTGCTGCACGGCGGAGGTCTCCGCGCATGTCAAGCCCTCTGCGCTGTTCAGCGATCACATGGTGCTGCAGAGCGGCATTCCGGTGCCGATCTGGGGCACGGCCGATCCCACGGAGAAGATCACCATCAAGTTCAACGGTCAGACAAGATCCGCGACCGCCGACGCTGCCGGCAAGTGGATGGTGCGCCTCACCAAGCTCAAGTCCGGAGGCCCGTTCGAGATGATGATCGCGGGCAACACGGCCGGCGAGACGCCTATCGTGGTGAAGGACATTCTGGTGGGCGAGGTGTGGCTCGGATCCGGGCAGTCCAACATGGACTTCACTGTCGCCACCACCACGCGACACTACTTCGCGGGAGTTAGGAACGAAGCCGAGGAGATCGCCGCGGCAAACTACCCACAGATCCGCATGTTCACCGGCGCGTGGAAGAACAGTTACGAGCCGCAGTCGGAAATCTTCGGGACATGGCTTGTCGTCACGCCGGAAAACGTAAGGGAAATGTCCGCCATCGGCTATCTCTTCGCGCGCGACATGCAGAAGGAGTTGAAAGTTCCCTTCGGCATCATCACGGAGGCCTTCGGCGCCAGCACGGCCGAAGCCTGGACGAGCCGCGAGGCGCTCTCAGCCGATCCGAAACTGAAGCCGCTCATCGACACCTTCGACTCCAGGATCGCCGCCTACAAGACGAATCCGCCGGACATGATTGCTGCCCTAAGTGCATGGCAAGAAGCCGCGGACAAGGCGGTAGCTGACGGCAAGACGCCCCCGCGAAAACCGGGTAGCCGCAATCGCGTCCAAGACCAGCACAACCCCACGGTGATGTACAACGGCATGATCGCGCCGGTCATCCCGTACGCGATCAAGGGTGTCCTCTGGTATCAGGGGGAAGCCATCAACGGCGGCGCCACCGGCTACAAACTTTATCCTCTGCTCCAATCCACTCTGATCAAGGACTGGCGTCAACGCTGGGGAGAAGGCGACTTCCCGTTCTACATCTGCCAGCTCGCGCCGCTCAAGCCGTGGCCCAATCGGCCGGACACCTGGTACAACAATCCGGACGTCCGCGAGGCGCAAGCCACAGTTCTTTCTCTGCACAACACCGGCATGGCCGTCACCATCGACATCGGCGATCCCGTCAACATCCATCCCAAGGATAAGCAGGACGTGGCCGACCGCCTGACGCGCATCGCGCTCGCGAATACCTACGGCCGCAAGATGGAGTACTCTGGCCCGATGTACGACTCGATGAAGGTTGAGGGCGACGCCATCCGTATCAAGTTCACCCACGTTGATGCCGGCCTCGTGGCGAAGGGCGGCGAACTGAAGACTTTCGCCATCGCCGGCAAGGACGGCAAATTCGTCCCCGCCACCGCCCGCATCGACCACGACACATTGGTCGTCTCCAGTCCCGATGTGGCCGAACCTGCTGCAGTCCGCTATGCCTGGGACAACTATCCCGAAGGCGCGAACTTTTTCAACTCCGATGGCCTGCCCGCGCCACCGTTCCGCACGGACAACTGGGATCTCGAATCGCAATAGTTTCGTCTGAAGGGTTCCGATGGAAGTCACACTATTTCTTTGCCTTGTTTCTTAACCCACACCTTATGGAACAGCCGGATCGGTAAGATCCGGCTATTGATTCTGTGAGGTTTAGGCGGCCGTTTTTTGCAGGCCTTCTGGAACAGCGGGTTTTCGCTCTCCGAGGACCCGATGGATGGTCGTTCGGCTGACCAGATGGGCCTTCGCCAACTGTCCCAGGCTCTGCCCTTGCTGGCGGTCGCGGAGGATGGCGGCACGATCGAGAACCAGAGGCTTCCGTCCGATATGCCGGCCTTCTAATTTGGCCCGCCGCATTCCAGCGCGCACTCTCTCGACGATCAGACTGCGCTCGAGTTCAGCGATCGCGCTGATGATGTCATCGCCCTATGGGAGCGAATGACCTTACATACGCCTTCGGACATATCAGTGATCCTCACGCACCTGGACACCGCCCCTGAGCCTGACCTATTCGCGCCTGAACCTGATTGTGCGGTGAGCAGGGCAAGAGTGACCGATGCGCTCGACTCAATGAACGCCAGATATGGCCTCAATACCGTTTACCTCGGCTCGATTCATGAGGTTCGCCGTCAAGCTCCCACACGCATTCCGTACCAGCATGGCAACCTCGAGGCCAAACGCTCTGCACTGAACCACGCCTCTGGCATCTTCGTTTTGCCTGCCAAGGCCAGCTGATCGTTGTCGCAATACGAAAGGGCTCCCCTCTATGGGGAGCCCTTTCAATGTCTATTGCCACGTGGGCCGAAAGGAGCTAATTTCTTATTGTGCCCTTGTTTTTCTTCGCCAAACACTCCTAAGTGCTTTGGAATGTATGGCGGGGACGACGAGGCTCGAACTCGCGACCTCTGCCGTGACAGCTAAACGAAAACGCGTAACTTATAGAAAACAGGAGGAGCGGATGGCCCATTTTAGCTCCCTGAGACACCCCTGGTAACGCTTATTGGACCTTTATCGTCCCCATGACCTCTGCCTCGCCGACCTTTTCCCACGGCCAACTTTAAGGGTGGTTGCGGCTGGTTTTGGGTGCGATTTCTAGCGAAGATAAAGCAAACAAACGGAGAATCTGCTGGCGAAACTTCTTCCGCAGTTCGGCAGAAGACGTGGGTACGATAAGACCTCTGCTCCGTTACCCATCTGCTCTGGCCCTTACCGTAGAAGGCCGGGAAAGCGCTTCTTCCGAAGGTCCTCAATGACCTTCGCCGAAGACTTCCATCCCTCGCCCTGGATACGGACAATAAGTTCATCCCACACCATTGCAAATGCTCGCAATGCTTCTCGTTCATCGAAATGGACTCCAGCCGGAAGAAGAGGATCAATATCTTCGGTCAGACTGCGCTCCAGCTTTTGCAGCATTCGCTCTTCCGCCGCAGCACGATAAATGGGATTGCCTTCAAGCTCAAGGTAATGGTCGAAGCAGGTGAGGAGCTTGTCGCGGTCCAGATTCAGTTGCTTCAACCCCTCATACAAATCGAAAAGATCACGGTTCTTGCGCCGCTGCAAGAGCGCCCGCAGCTTCGTCCCGAAGAGTTCCTCCGGCTCGAACGAGACGATTTCCGTCTTCCCCTCATACCAGCGGCTATTGACCGAAAATGGGTAACGCTTGAGTCCGAGCAAGCAGACATGCTCGCGGGTATTGATCTCGACCTTGAGCTTGAGCTTTGTGCTCGCGTCCGCTTCGGGAGCGTAGCGGAAGATGAGATGAATGGAATGACCGGCCTGTTCTCTCTTGCAGTCGCCGAGCCACGATAAAGCCTTGCGCACAGCATCGACGGTCGCGCCAATCGGCCCGGCTTCCGTCTGAACGAGGTCGATGTCTTCGGAATACCGCAGCGGTTGTGCGAAGAGCAGCTTGTGGAGCGCAGTGCCACCACGGAAGGCAATCTTGCCTTTCAGTTCGGAGGCATTGAACAGGTCACACAGAGCGCGGCAGATGATGAGGTCCTGTTCCACTTGCCGAGGGTCGGGCCATGGAGCCTTTGCAGTCCACTCCTGAAGGTATGCGCTGGGAATCAAAAGTCCACCTCCACAGGCTCATGGATCGTTAGACGCCACTTCATATTCTTCTCGGCGGTCGCCGCAGAGCTTTCCAGAATCGGTTTGATGGCCGGATCGAGTGGCTTGAACGATTTTGCTTGGGCCGCAAACGGCTCCAACGCCTTCGATTGCCGAGAATGGCCTGCAAGGTCGAACAGATACCCCAGCCGGCGAACCGCAGAGTTCTCGTAGAATCCGGCGATCTTCGCCAGCTTGCCTGGAACCGCTTTGGCTCCGATATCTTTGACGATCTGCGCCACTCCGTCGATACCGGATGCCTTATGGAAGTAGCGAACGCAATCCAGCAGAGTCAGCTCAGCCCCGGCGACTTTGGTAAAACCCTCAGCGGTCTTTATCTTGTCCAGCCACTCCGGCCGATTCGCCTGCTCGAAGATTTCTGGCGACTGGTAGATGAACTGAAGCCGGTGCCGCCCAATTTCAAGCAAGCGGAGCTGCTTGGGAACGACGATCTGGAATACCATCGCAGCCTGATGGGATGCGCCGTGAAACGCTGCCGCGCGCAGCAGCGAGACGCGATAGTCGGTGCGCTGATGCTGCATAAGTGGGTCGATCCAGCGGACGGGATCGGGCGCGCCGAGGCTCTGGTCTTCGGGACGCAGAATCAGATAGAACTCGTGGCGAGCATTGGCGAGCTTGCGCTTCCGCACTAGCCTTTGAGCGGCTGCGGTAAACGCAGACGGCGATAAGCCGAGACTTCTCCGGGCTTCTTCCTTGGAGAAGTAAGCGCGTCCTTGAGCGAGTTGTTGGTCAAGGTAGGACTCAAGTGATGCCACTCCCCAATCATATACGAAACTATGTACATTGCGTATGTTTTTGCGTATGGTTAGGGTTCCCGGTACAGGAGATCAGGCCAGGATTGGGGATTTCGATAGGCCAATACCACTTTCATGGACAACACAGCCGTAAACGATCATCGGCTAATTGATCTTTAGGATTAGCCAACCGCATCTCGCCAGATAACAATTAGGGCCGTTCAAATGGCGCTTACTGCGCTAATCTTATCGCGACAGAAATTGAGAGGTACATATTGTCCAAGAAAAAGCCCTATTACGTCTGGACTGTCTTTCTTATCAAGTCCGATTTTCAGGATGACAACTCCGTGCTAAATACCGCGTATGCGGCGCAATTAGCCCAGCATACAGTTGGTCTAGCTAATGGTGCCTCCGCAACACTATACGTAAAGCGTGCATATCCGGCTACGCCGAAATGGGCAAAACTTCTTGGCAATGCTGTTTCCCCGCCCATCGCAGAGAAGAGTCAACGCCCTTCTGCGCTCATGATCGTCCGTAGCGTGGGACGGATCTTCGGATTGACATTTGGATCGGGCAAAGCCCTGTTGCAGGCGGAATCCTGGGAGCAAGAGTTTGGGCTCAAGTTCGTCCTAAATTCGGTTGACGAGGACAGCATTCGAGAGATTGAGCTTAGCGGGTTTGACGCCCTCCTACAGAATAAACAAGCTCAGTCCGTCCGCGATGCCAATATAGATGAATTTGAATTTGATGTCGATCAGGACGTTCTCAGGTCTATCAGGGGCACGCCGAAATCATCCGTATTTGGACGGCATGTAAGTGGACGTGATTGCGTGCATATTAGCTGCCAGACAGACGTGAGCGAACTCCCTTCACTATTAGAGAAGATTCTGGAGGAATCTCAAAAAGACACCTACACCGAAAGGTTTTCATGGGTCGGACGGATGAAAGAGGTGCGTTCATCCACCCAGCGCGATTCGCTCGATGATTTACTTCTGGAGAAGATCAAGGACAATAATTTGGGCAAGATGTGGATTGCTCCGCCAGAATACACCAGATGGCAGGACGGCTCCGCCTTCAAGTATCCACTGGACAAAGGACGGTATGAGGACATTCATCTGGGAAAGTTCCTGAGCACTCTAAAAGCCAAGAACAAGTTTGCGGCGCTAACAGTCGATGCTCTAAAGCGCTGGCATATTGAGGTCATAGATGAAGACGACAATGCGCAAGCTGAATGGAGCATCTACCGTTGTCTCTATGCTGAAGTCGAAGCCAATGGCTCAACCTATCTGCTGAACAATGCTCTTTGGTATGAAATCGAAAGCGACTTCCTAAAAGAGGTGAGCGAGGAAATCGAGACCATCCAACCGATTGCGAACGAGCTGCCGGCATTCAACGATGCCGACGAAAGAGCCTATAACCTCCGTGTAGCACAGGACGGAACGCACTTCTGTTGCATGGACCGCCAAACCGTTGAACTGAAAAAGCGAGGACTCACCAAGATAGAATTCTGCGACCTGTATGGACTCAACAGGGAGATCGTTCACGTAAAACGCTACACCGGATCGAGTGAGCTCAGTCATCTCTTCCAGCAGGGCATCGTGTCGGCGGAATTGTTTTCGCATGAACCAGAGTTTAGAAAGCTCGTAAACGATAAGTTGTCCGAAACACATAAGATGGCTGACCCGGAGGAAAAACTAGATACTACCCAATACCAAGTGGTTTACGGAATCATCAGCAAATCGAAGAATGACCTATCTCTACCGTTCTTCAGCAAGATCGTTTTGAGAAATGCAAAGCGGAGACTATCTGAACTCGGCTATGAAGTCCGAATTGGCAAGATTGCCAGGAAGGGCGGAAATGTAGTTGACGAACCTCTGGAATGACTAGATGCCCGATTATCTTACTGCCACGCTGAGTTTGACGGGCATTCCAAAAGCTTGCAGAAAGAGGGTTCATTGTTGCGGATATTTCCGACGCGGGAGTCTACCGGGTATGCTTCCAACTAGGCATCCGGCTGCAATTGCAGCAGAGTGCGACGCTTATACTACTAATGAACGAGTTCCATCAGTTTGCTGTAGCTCGTCACCATGCCATACTTCACTTGGTCGGAGCTAATCTTGGCGAAGAATTTATCCGCACATTTCATCTTGGCTTTTTCTATGTCCCTCAACTCCATTGATGACATCGACCCCTTTGTTTCGGCAATGAAATAGATGTGCTTCACCGTGCCCTGCTTGAAGGCAATGGCCCAATCGGGGTTGTAGCTGCCAACCGGCGTGGGTATGGAGAAGCTCTTTGGGAGCTTGGAATACACTTCGATGTCTGTACCAGTATCCAGCTCCTTCACGAATTTCCGCTCGTTTTCCGAGTCGGTGAACACATAGTCGTAAATGTGTAGGTTCGTCTTCACGGCTTTACTGAAGTCCCGGCGATCCTTCTCTTGAGTAAAGATGTCGATCCCGTAGGATTCGTCGATAGCGCTGTAAGTCAGGTGTTCCACAATCACCGTGGCCTTTTGTTCGTTGATAAGACGGCAGGCGACTCGGAGAAAATCTTCGGGATTGATCCGGTAGTACGCGAACACCCTTGGACTGATTCCTCTCAGAATCGCTCCTATGGTGGCCCGTGTGAGCTTTGTTTCTTCGGCGAGCTTGCCAATCAGGTCATACTTGACCTCTGAATGAACGGAGGACTTGAGCTGGGCCGTCTGAGTTTGTTCCAGTTCGAAAGCTTCTCCTGCCTTCAGTGCCTCGTAGGTAGTTTCGGTCGCTTGTTCGCCACGTTGAACAACATACTGGAGCGGAGCGACTTTCAAGTCTGCATCCAGCGTTTGAATGCACTTGAAAATCAGCTCTGTAGTCTCAAACTGGACCGAGTAGATAGCTTTCTGATGGATTCGGCTCCAAAGCTCGCGGAACGCCTTCTTCTGAAAGTTGGCGTTGAGCGGGTTTGGCTGGCCTTTGCGGCCGTCTTCGAACTCTGGCAGTTGTTCCTTGCTGTAAACAGAATCGATGAGCTGGAAGATTTCGGCGGCATGGGCCGTGAGCTTTGACGGCAATGCGGCTACCGTGCCAGTCTGCTTAGCATCATGATATGCACTGGTGATCCTGTAGGCATCGTCCACGTAATCGTTACCAAGAAGGTAGGCCGTGAGCATGGTTGCCATTTGCGGCGTGACTGGAACATCTCCCGTCGCCGTCTTGAGCACTTTGCCGGTGAAGAATGCTTCGTCGGCCTTCTGCGGGCGGGCTGACAGCACGGCGGCGATATCCTTCTGTAAACCGGCGACGAATTCCTTATAGCTCTCACTCGCAACTACGGTAAGCACGTTCAACTCGTGAACGGTCGCTGGATCGTCCATCCGATCACCATTCTGATTAACGGAGAGCCGCAAGCCGCGTCCGACTTCCTGCCTGCGGGTCGTTGTGTTGTCGCTCTTCTTCAACATTCCGATGACAAACACGTTGGGATTGTCCCAGCCTTCGCGCAGTGCCGAGTGCGAGAACAAGAACCGCACCGGTTCATCAAGTGAGAGCAACCGTGCTTTGTTTTTAAGGATTAAGTCGTAGGCGTCTACGTCATCCGATTCGGTTGAGCGAGCGGCGGTCTCAGGGTCTACGAGGCGCTTGCTCCGCTTGTCCACGGAGAAGTAGCCCTCATGTGTCCGATCTGTTGGGATGCCACGAAGATATCGGTTGTAAACGCTGTCTTCCAGGCTCAGCACTTCGTTCAGTCGGGTGTTGTACTCTTCTTCGAATATCTCAGCGTATTCGCCCTGCTTGGGCTGATCTTTTTCATAGACGCGGTATTTCGCAACCTCATCAATGAAGAAGAGCGAAAGAACCTTGATTCCCTTCGCAAAGAGTTGCTGTTCTTTCTCAAAATGAGCTGCGATGGCTTCGCGAATCTGGAGCCGTCGCATGACATGCTCATTCACGTCTCCTAGAGCATCTCCAACAGTGAGTACGACACCATTCGTAAAGCTGAGCGAGCCATCGAGTGCGTTGATGTCTGAAACGACGAAGCCTTTGTACTGATCTAGTTCGCCAGACTTCGCGTGGAGATTATCACCCTTAGCTAGAATGCGTGTTTCGGGCTTGATGCCCGTCGCCCGGCGAATCTCTAACTCAACGCGTGCCGCTGGCGGCTTATCTCTGAATACGTCAATTGCTTGTAGGTATAGGTAGGCGCTCGTTCCGGCTTGCCCCTTAAGAGAGATGCCTCGTACTGCAATTTTCTTAACCAGCTTCCGGTTATAGGCATCAAGAGCGTCGAGCCGGTAGATCTTGTTATGTTCCTGCTTATGCGTGGCGGAGTAGCGCAAGATAAAGAGCGGTTTGAACTCCTTCAACGATTCAACCGTCTTCGCTCCTTCCATCTTCTGGGGCTCGTCCAGAATCAGGATTGGACGGTTCCGAGCGATCACGTCGATGGGCCTGCGTGTTTGAAAGTCGTCCAGTTCTTCGTAGATGCGCCGGGCATCCTTGCCGCGAGCATTGAATGCCTGGGCGTTGATGACCATTACGTTGATACCAGCGTCGGCGCTGAAGCTCTCAAGCTCGTGCAGTTCCTTGGAGTTGTAGATGAAGAAGCGAACCCGCTTCCCGTACTGCTCCAAAAAGTGGTCGGAAGTATCAGTCAGGGACTGGAAGACTCCCTCGCGGATCGCGATGCTCGGCACAACGATGATGAACTTGCTCCATCCGTAGCGTCGGTTCAGCTCGAAGATGCTCTTGATGTAGCAGTAGGTCTTGCCGGTGCCGGTCTCCATCTCGATGTCGAGATTCACGTCACACACGGATGTCTGCTTGATGGCATCGGAGATGGGCAGGGTTTGCCGCAGTTGGACCGCCTGGATGTTCTTAAGGACTACGGGCAACGGTAATACAATCTCGGCGTTGCGGAACCCTTCGTCCATCTCCAGGCGCGCCGTCTGACCCGGCTTTACGATTCCTGGGTCAATGCGATAGCGCAGCCCGATATCGAGGGGCTGCCCCTGAAAGCAATCCGCTACGGCTTCTACGGCTTCGGTTTGGAATGGCTGTACTTTGAACCGAAATTTCATGGCTAGATGGACCGAACTTCCGTTTCGGGTGACAGCAGACGAAAGATCTGCTCAACATTGATCTTTACGCTGTCGCTCCCGTAGCTGGAATCTCGGAAGACTGCGCGCAATGGCTTGCGCTTAGCGATTTCCGTGACGAGATGGTCAGATATCCCAGTATCAAAACACGCCCCAAGCGCGTTGCCGTCTACAAAAAAAACACTCTTGCCATCAAGTTGTTCGGTCGCGATTGGGAGAGCGAGATCGAGTCCCCAATCGACAAGCACTTGGAAGAGCAAGTCTTCCGACTCGCGTCCTGATCTGACATTGTCGATCTGTCCCAAAAGATCTGTCTGTTGAAGGTCGTCGGGAGTGTAGTACACATCACGCATATTTGAAGCGTCGATTTTCAGGACGCGAAACCCCGTATCAAGATTGGGTGCGTTCAGTGCATTTGCCGCCCTTACTTTTGCTCCCGCCCGCCGAATACGCTCCTTTGTGATCTCCGCAATTGTCTTGAAAGACTGCTTGCTCGATCCGGTTGTATTCTCGATGGCATAATCCAGCTGAACAAGAATGAAGCGCCGATCCGTTCCCTCAACAGCGTTGAGTTCCATCAGGGCATGAGCTGTGGTCCCAGAGCCAGCGAAGAAGTCCATCACGATATCTCCGTCGGATGTTCCTAAACTTATACATCTCTTGACCAGAGCCAGAGGCTTTGGATGATCGAAAGTATCTGCAAGTCCTAGTGCGCCCAACTCTATCGTGCCTTGTTCGCTAATCACATCAGTATCGTTCCAGATGGACTTAACCTTCGTCGTAGATTTCCGTGACTTCTCATACACATTCCATTCGCCATCGCGCCTTTGCCGAGCTACCAGCACAGGAGATGAAATAGACAGATCATATGTCCTGATTTTGTCGGTACTCCAACGCCAACATCCTTCGTCTCCGCGACTATTCAACGGTAGTGCTTTAATACAAAACTCGTTGGTCTCGGTTAGTGAAACTCTGCAATAGCCGCATTCGTCCCTGAGTTCGGGAGCAATAAAAATCGGAAAGAACAAATTTGGCCTATTGAATCGGCCAAACTTCGGATTCCTATTTCTCAACTCCCATAGATCGAAGCTTCCTTGTGAATCGGAGTATGGAAGAGCATCATCGGCTTTTTCGACTTCATTGAGCTCAATATCTTCATTTCTCGAATAGATGAAAATATATTCATGTGTCTTCGCGATTTCTTTGAAGGTCTGGCCGCGCTTGTTAGATTGGACTACGATTTGGGCAATGAACTGACTCGCTCCAAAAATCTCATCACACAATTTGCGGAGATTGTCTGATTCACTGTCGTCAATCGAAATGCAGATGATCCCATCGTCCGACATGAAGCTTCTTGCAAGCCTTAAGCGCGAATAGATCATGGTCAACCAATCAGAATGGAATCTCCCGTTCGCTTCGGTATTAGCGAACAGCAGACCTCCCTCCTCATCCACTTGGTTCGACTTGAAGAGGTACGCTTCAGACGATTCGGAAAAATCATCCTTGTACACCAGGTCGCTCTTTCGGTTATAGGGCGGGTCAATGTAGATGAGCTTGACCTTACCGAGATAGGTCTCCTGAAGGAGCTTCAATGCGTCAAGGTTGTCGCCTTCGATAAAGAGGTTTTTCGTTGTGTCGAAGTCCACGCTCTCTCCACGGCGGGGACGGAACGTTTTGGCAATAGGTGCGTTGGCGGCGAGGATAGCTTCGCGTTTACCAGGCCAATCGAGATGGTAGCGCTCGCGTGATCCTTCGACGATGCTGCCGGAGAGTTCCTGACGCAATTGATCGAAGTCGATGGCCTTGGTGATACGCCCCTGTTCGTCCTGCGCCTCAGTTAGGCAGCTGGGAAACAGTTCTGCCAGCTTCTCAATGTTCTGTGTGGTAATGTCCGGGGTGTGCAACTTCAGTTTTTCCATCAGGCAAGTCCAGCTTCTTCTCTGTTTGGAATCAAGGCTTTCTATTACTGTATCCCCTTGGACGGAGACCTGCGCAGTCAGCCGCTGAGGGTCAGGCCTCGAGCTCGCCCAATGCGGCTTGACACGCACGGAATTGCGCGTTGATCTCGACTTTTCGGTTGAATTGTGACTCTTTCCTCAGTTTAGCCTCGAATTGTTTGCACTCGCGCCGTTTGGCCCGAATGCGGCTTCCGCGCTCCACAGTATCGGAAAGTGTTTCCCCGGCCCGTGGACGGAGTGCGAAGGGGCTGGCGAGCATGTGCGCCCGCAGCATCTGTTCATAGAGCCCAGCCATGTCGAGTGCGACAGGCAGTGGAAGCCGAGGGGCAGCGGCATCTTGCCAGGGTGTCTCAAAGTACGTCTCCACCACAGGCTGGTTCTCGGCAATCTCGCTGGCTCGCTTGTATGCGGCGGCAAATCGGACCCTGCCCTCAAACGTCAGCTCGAAGAAGATAAGCGACGGTATGGCCCGGTCGATTGTCCGCAAGACATCCTCGCGAAGCTCTCCGGTCTTCAAGGCGATCTCAAAGACCTGAATCTCCGCCACACCTGGTTTCGCTGGTAACCTGAGGGTCTCTGGCGCTAGTTTATGACGCCAGACAATCTCTTCGACCTCGTCCACAAAGCGCTGGCGGACCGCTCGGCTGGGCTTAGCATGGCCGTAAACCTTGTTTTTGGGGAGAACACGTCCGAATTTGGTCTGCTCAGGATAGAGAAACACGGCGGCCTCAGGCGGAAGTAGGGCTAGACACGGAAGACGGGCCCGCCTCGACTACAAGAAACGCGATCAGCTCGAAATCGTCGAGGCCGGTGGCTGGGCCGGTGAGCGCGGTCGTCTTCTGGCCGCTGAAAAGGCTGTCGAGGTCCTTCTCTTCGTTGATCTGAACGATGGAGCGAATGGCAGCGGTCAGCAAATCTGAGTAGACGCGCATCTCGCGGCCATCCTGAGTCCGGAGATTGAACGGCACATAGGCTTCCGGGATGGGAGTTTCGGCGGGTTTGGCAACCGAACGAACGAGGTCCAAAAGCCGCTTCACCTCGGTATACGGCAGGATTGTCTCCCCCTGCATCCCCACATAGACCAAGTAATAAGGGTAGAGCCGGTTGAGTTGGCTGACATTGATGGTTTCGTTGCGGTTGCGGAGAGCAAAGATTACGCCGGGGACAAGACCGCGCTCTGGCGCTGCCGGCAAGACAGCGTGCATTCCGCTGGGCAGCCGGGAAAGATCGCCGCTAGTCTTGACGTAACTGAGGAGGTCCATCCGAAAATCGTTCAGCCCCAGGTCCGTGATGCTGACCCCAGCCTTGAGGTCTTCCAGCTCGATGACCTCCTCCTGCATCCGGCGCAACTGTTCCTTACGGTAGGCGAGGTCGTTGGATTTTCCATCCAAGGGATTGTCGTCGCCTGTGGCTGTTACGTCAGCAATCACCATTCGACTTTCAACCCGCTCCTTGAGCCGGATGTACTCGTCCAGAGAAATGTCGGGCCAGTAATTGACGAGCTGGATGGAGGCGTTCTTGGAGCCGATCCGATCGATACGTCCGAAACGCTGGATGATGCGTACCGGGTTCCAATGGATGTCGTAGTTGATGAGGTAATCGCAATCCTGAAGGTTTTGGCCTTCAGAGATGCAATCGGTAGCGATGAGCAGGTCGATTTCGTCCTTGACCTCGGGCAGGAGGAGCGCCTTCTCTTTAGAAAGCGGCGAGAACAGCATCAGCAGCTCTTGAAAGTCTGACTTGCGATTGAGGGTGGACTTGGGCCTGTCTGAACCGACCACACGAGCGGTGTGCAGTCCGTGCCGCTCTCGAAGCAGCGGTGAAAGGTGTTCGTACAGGTAATCGGCGGTGTCCGCGAAAGCGGTGAAGATCAGCACCTTGCGATTACCGGGATTGATCGGGGCTTCGATCTTGGTCAGGATGTGCTCTTTCAAGTGCTGCAACTTGGCGTCGTCGGCTGGGGAGACTTTTTCCATCTCACCAAGGAGCGTCTCGATCAAACCGAGATCTGCTTTCAAATCGTGCTCCCAGGAGGCGAGGTCCATGTCACCAAGCTGGATATTGACCTTGCCGCCAGTCTGCTGATCGGACGGTACCTCTTCGGGATCGAAAAATTCGATATCCTCGTCGGGGCTGGCATCTTCGAACGTCGAAGAGATATCCGCAAATGTGTCATCTAGCCCAGTTTTTAGGAAGTTTTCGATACGGCTGAGTGTCGAAAGGTGAATCTGCTGCAACTTCTTAAGCGTGATGCGGAACGACGCGACCGAGCTCTCCAGGCGCTTGAGGAGATTCACGGTCATCAGGGATCGCAAGCTCTTCTCGCGGTCAATCTGTTTCAGTTTGCCGCCGCCACTGCTCACCTCAGTGTCGTATAGCTCCTCATAGCGGGACAGACGACTCGGCAGGATGTAGCTCACAGGCGTGTAGACGCCCAACTTCAACGTCGTCAGATTCAGGAAAATCTCGTTGAAGCCGATCACATCATGCCGATGAGTGAGTGGCGAGTGGAACGATAGCGGCTTGCGTCGGGTTGGGAACTCTCCGATTTCTTTCGTGTCATAGAACGTAGTGATGTGGCGACGGGAACGCGCGATTGTCACGGAGTCCAAGAGTTCGAAGAAATCGAAGTCCAAAGACGCGAGAATTGCCTGCGGCGTGCGTTCCTCTGCTGGCAATTTCGACCAGGTGTTGAACGCAGCTTGTGCGCGACGGAAGATTTGGTCAACGTTGCGCGTCGCCTTCAGCTTTGAGCTGAGAGTTTCCGGCTCACGCTCATAGGCAAGAGCAAGCTGATTCTTGAGATCATTGAACCGGTTATTGACTGGCGTGGCCGACAGCATGAGCACTTTTGTGCGAACGCCCTGCTTGATGACCTTATTCATCAGGTACTGGTAGCGGGTTTCACGATCCTTGAATGCGTCATCGTTACGGAAGTTGTGCGATTCGTCGATGACGACCAGATCGTAGTTGCTCCAGTTCACGCGATTCAACTTGAGGCCAAGCGATTCTCCGCGGTCGCGAAGCAAATCAGTGTGACATAGAACGTCGAAGCAAAGACGATCCTTTAGCAACGGATTGTTCTTCAGGTTGCCCTTGTATGTGAGCCAGTTGTCGGCGAGCTTCTTGGGACAGAGAACCAAAACCGACTTGTTACGAAGTTCGTAGTATTTGATAACGGCGAGGGCTGTAAACGTCTTGCCGAGACCGACACTGTCAGCCAGGATGCATCCATTGTAGGTCTCCAGCTTATTGATGATGCCGGTCGCGGCGTCCTTTTGGAAATGGTATAGCTTTTGCCAAATGACACTGTCCTGGTAGCCCGTTCGCTCGTTTGGCAGGACATCTGCGCTAATATCCTCTAGAAACTCGCTAAAGATGCTGTAAAGCATCAAGAAGTAGATACGTTCCGGCGAGTTCTCCTGATAGACCGAAGCGATGTGATCGCAAATGATGTCGGTAACATCCGAAACGTTCTCGACGTTCCTCCAGATTTGATCGAAAAGCTCAATGAAGCTCCGGGTAGCCGTCGGTTCGTCCATGCGGTTGATGAAATTCGAGACCGCATTGCCTTGCTGATATCCCAGGTCAACCGCTGTAAACCCGTGCAAAGGCATATACACAGCGTTTTGCTCGGAGGACTGCACACAGGCGAACTGTTGCATGGGTGCTCCGCTTCGATTGGAACGGAATTGCGCCTTCCGTCGAATCCAGTCAGCACACTCCTTCGAGATAGCGCGCTGGGTCAGCCTGTTCTTAAGACGAAGCTCAAAGTCGGTTCCGAAGAAGTTCTTTTCCTTCGACGGTTGCGGGATATGAAACTCTCGCACTTCACGGTGAGTATTATCTGTCGCGTCTCCCGGTACAAAGGTCGGCGTCGTGAAAATGAATTGGAGCGAGTCAATGGCTTCAAGTTCTCGCTTCAGGGCTTCAAATGCGTAAATTGAGAAGCTCGCCGCTGCGATGGCAATCTTGGAATTGGGAGTGATAGACCTCTTTAGGTCATCCCCAAGGAAGCGATTTACGTTGTCAATGACTTCCATGCTCGGGAATTGGAGTCCGAATGCCTTGGACTCCCGGGTCTCCTCTAAGTTTGTGTTGAATCAGATTATAGGTGAGGGTGCCTGGATGATGCGAACAATGCTACGGATCGCGGTTGTCGCACTGTGGGGCGATAGTTCTTACTGGTTCGAGCCATGGAGGGATGCGGGGGAAGGAACGGCCCCGCCGGATAGAATTGCGGGCCAGAAATGGAAACCGAGCCGTGAGGATTGAATCGCGATAAGGAGGCCCGTCGGGTGGGCGGGCATAGTCGCTCCTGTTATGCAGGAGCAACGCCCAAGGGTGGGAAAGACGGGCGCACGAAAAATGGAGCCCGCTGGTTGGCAGGCTCCAAAGTGATTCGCTGTTCGCTTAGGCTGTTTTCTTCAACTTCGCCGTTACTGCCTTTGTCGGCGGCTTATTCGTAACTCTCGCCTTGTCTTTCGCGGCGAACTCCTGCTTCACCTTGAGGGCGATGGCGTCAGTGTCCACCTTGTATGCTGCCGCAGCATCGCGTAATATCTGCGCGGAGTTGCTGCGAGCGGCGGACAGCAGGATGGTCAACTCGACCAACACGCTGCCTAACACGCTCTCTTCTGCACGGCGGAGGTAGGCAGCAAACAGCTTCCCGATGGAGTCATTGTCCTTCCCCTTCTTGATGCCGTGCTGACGGGCAACGATTTCGATACGCTGTTCGTCTACCAGTCCAGCCAGCCGCTCTGTCACAAACAGCAGGTCGCGCTTCATCAATCGCACCGGAACGGCGGCGGTGATGGCAGCGAGAACACGGATGCCGGTGGTATTGGCAATCGCGGCCTCGCGGCGTTGCTTCTCCTGCTCGGCTTTGAGGGAAGCATCAACCTTTGTCGGCTGCTTCTTCGGATGATGGATGGGGCATTCGGGATTGACGCAGACCTTGTGGGTTGTACCCTTCCCATCGCCTTCGGCAATGATGGCCTCGGTGGTGTAGCGACAGGTCTTGTACTCCGGCCGCTGCGCCTCATCCTTGTCCTTCGGCTTCTCTTCCCGGATGGCAACGTACTTGCCACGCGGGAGAGCGGTGCTGCCGTCTTGCGGCTTGGTGTAGGCCGTGCTGATTTGCACGAGCTTGGGTTTGTCCGCAAGCGTCTTGGCAACGTGCGCGTCTACCTTCGCCTGATAGCAGCTTGGGGAGGTGCAAGCGTCCTGCTTGCCGAGGTCGGCAAACAGCAGCTTGTTATGTCCTGTCCGGTTGGGGCAGTCCACGCAGCTTCCCGCGATGGCGACAAGATGCGCGTCCCGCTTGTCGAATGGAGCGTCTTTGAGGATAAGCAAAATGTTCTGCTCAATCCACGATTGCAGGTTGCGAACGGGGAGAAGGATGCGCTTTGCCTTGCGGTCGCGGCTGGCGCTCCACTCTTCCTGAAAGCAAGCGGTCAATGCCGCTTCCTGTTTGTCGGCTGGCAGTTTCGCCAGCAGCAGAGCGTGGCCGACACCGATTTCGTCGTGGTAGAAGGCTTCGATCACAACTTCGATAAGCTCGGTCAGCTTCAACCGCTGCGCGACGTAGGCTGGCGATTTGCCTGTCTTGGCCGAAATCTGTTCGATGCTGTACTTCGGTTCGTCCAGACTCAGCAGGGCGCGGAAACCCTGTGCCTCTTCCATCGGATGCACCGATTCGCGCTGGAGGTTTTCAATTAATTGCGCCTCCAACACTTCGGCATCAGTCATGTTCTTGATACGGACGGGAGCGGTCGCGGCTTCGGCCATCTGCGCGGCGCGGTAACGCCGTGCGCCGAATACGATCTCGAAGCTGCGCTCGTTCTTAGGCCGTACCAGCAAGGGCGAAAGGATGCCGTGTGTGCGTACGCTTTCGGCCAATTCTTTCAGACCGTCCTCGTCGAAACGCTGGCGCGGGTTGGTGGTGGATTCGGTGAGCAACGCGAGAGGCAGATTGCGGTACTCGGTGGCGGTGGTATCAACGATAGACATGGTTTTGCTCCTTTCGAGCGGTTGGGCGCACGTTGGGAAAAGAGCGGGCACGCTGGCATCGCCCGCTCCATGACAGAGAGAGCGGGTTAGCTGGCAACTGCCAGAGCTTCAACTTGTTTGTTTGCGTCGGTCGCCGCCTCCGCGATGGGTGGTTCCAAAGCGGCGAGAATGACAGCAGAGGTCTGCTGCACCACTTCCAAGCTCTCGGCCAGCAAGGAAGCGTTGCCGTGGTACAGGTGGATGTAGTCGGCGGATGCGGTTCCGGTTTCCAGACCTACGGCCTTGCCCACAACAAAGGCGATGGCCTCGGCCTCGGTTTCCTTGACGGTTTTGGTGGTGCTGGTGCGACGCTCGGTTTTATGCAGCAGCTCGTGCGCGACTTCATGGACAAGGGTGGCGAACTCCTCGGCCTTCGACTGGCCCGGTAGCAGCGCAATCCTACCGCCGTAGCTCACGCCCAGAGCCGGAGCAATGTTTTCGGTAAAGACAAGCTCGATGCCTTGTTTCTCAATGAAGGCCAGCAGACGGTCGCGGTTTTCGCCCACGTCGCCTGTGACCTCCCGCATGGCTGGAAGCTCCGTACCTTCGGTCTGCGAGACATCGAAAACATAGGCACTGCGGAACCCAACCAAAACAGGTTTGTTCTGGTAAACGGGCTCTTTCTCGGCCTCTTCGTCGGTCTTGCGGCGAACGCCGATGATAGGCGCGAGAATGCGAATGCCTTTCTCGCCCTTCTTCACCTTGCGTCCAAGCTGGTTCCACGACCACAGGCCAGCGACGCGGGTAGCGTCCGACCTCTGCCGTGCGATTTCGAGAATGTTCCCGAAACTATAGTTGTGAAAACGGCTCATCGCGTTCAGGTAAGCCGTGAGCGCGTCGCTATGCCCTGCTTCAAGTTGCTCGATGAGGGCGTTGACATTGGCGGCGATGATCTCTTTCGCCGTCTGTCGTTGCTGCGGTTGTTTGGGGTTTAGGGTGGACTTGGTGACGGTTTTCGTGGTGGCTGCGCTCTTCATGGTGTTTGCTCCTTCGCTTTGGCTTTTGCACGTCCGCGTGGAAACGCGGCATGTACATGCCGAACGCCACCTGGCGAAGGCGGGGGTAGCAAGGCGCAATGGGGAGGGGTATCTCCCACCCTTGCAGCGCAGGCAAAGCCGGAGCGGAAAGGGCGGAGCGAAGCGGAGGTCTGCACAAGCGCAGCGCGGAAGATTGGGGAGACCCCTTGCGCCGCGCGATCGGGGCAGAGCCCCTTAGCAGGCTTGTCTACCTTGCTGGGCGCGGAGCGCAGGAATTGTCAGGGTCGGCGTTGCGGGCAGGACACAGGCCCGCAGAGGTGGGTGGCGGAGAACCAGAGGTTCGCAGACAGGGAGGGAACTCCCTCCCGAAGCGATGTAAGAGAGTGATTGCTTGAGTGGCATCTGTTGTCTGCTATCCTGATCCCTCTCTGATAATTGAGGTCGATGCGATGATGCGCTTTAGTTCATCGATTTGGAACGTCCTCTGGATTCTTGGCGTGCCAGGCATCGTTATGGCTGGGCGGGTTCTTCTTATCGCCTGGAAAAAGCGCCAATGGTTTCATTTTTTCGATCCAAAGGACAATACGGTATTCCCTATGGAAACTGGTGATTTCAAGCATCACTGGAAGCGTTACGAAGGGCTTGCAAAATTATCCATCACTCTTGCGGTGGGTGCCGTCGCCTTTTTAATCAATCTGTTGGTGAACCAAAACAATTCGCCTAACGAATTTGGAAGAAAGATCGGCCAAGTTGCTCCACTTGTAATTGGCTTTTTTGGAGCCTCTATCTTTCTGCTGATGTTATTTCTTTTGTGGATGACCTACTGCTACGAGGAATACACTCACTCCCTCAAGCATGATTCGTACCGGGCATGGAAATATGCTCTTACTCAGTCACTCGGCGGTATGGGGTTCATCGCATTCTTGTTGGGCTTCGTCTGGTTGGTTAGCTACGTATTCGGACACGGCGCGCCAGTCGATCAGATTGCGCAGAGCCGGAGCGATTCGCATATAGTCGTCACCCAGGTCACGTCATCCACTGCACAAGTTCTACCTTCCACAACGGCTTTCGCAGTTAAATCGCTTCCGCCTGATACTTCTCAATCCTTAATCATGTGGTTTTTTCTGATAGGTCGCTTGCGCCTGCTACTTGGGGATTGGTTATCGTTACATTTTTCCTGGTCCTCGCTACTGTCCTCCTTGTAACAGACGGATTCCGAAAGAGCCGAGAACAAAGCGCACACTGGGAAGAAGAAAGAGCGCGTCGAATTGCAGAGTCAAAACCGACCGGTGTCGTGGAGATAGCAGCGAAAGAGGAGACACCGGAAGACCTGTGTTTTGCCTGTTTCAATTTAGGAAACAATTCTTTCTATATCGACAGGATGATGGTGATCGCCTCGGATGGGACACGGAGTATAGCTGATTTGACCCCACAGGTTGTCACACCTGGAACTTGGGTTACTATCGACTACAACCCGGCAGAATTGTTGGGAATGTTCGGTGAAAATATTCCATACAAAGAGGCTTATTGCGTACTGACGTTAAGAGGAGCGAATGGGACTGTGGATACTGATCCGGAATGGTTCTACGTCGGCTATGGGAAGCAACGGGCAGAGTGGCACAAAGGGCGACTCGCTGACCGGCAGCTAGGAGCAATCCCCCCGAAGCATAAGATAATCCAAACGCCGAAACATTGAGACTGCTATCGATTTCATAGTTAATCAATCAAACAGTGCTCTCGATGTCGGTTCTTTCTTGCGTTTGGTAATCGATCTTTCAGATCGAAACCTCGCAGTGCAGTCGCATGATTTCCACTAGCGTCCTCGCAAAGACGAGGTGCGATTTCTTCATTGATGTGCTTATTTCACTGCTGCTTGATTCTTGTCGGATAAGAACTGATGGTGGCCGTTTATTCGGCGTGTTTTGAAGAGAGGCGCAGAATATTTCCTAGCTTGCGGAAACGGGCCAACTAATCATTGTGTGCTTCGGACGTCACCCGAAGCGGAGAGGGACTAGAAGGCCTGGATATAGTTACTGTTCTCGTTTCTATGTAAAGTTAATGGCGCAAACGTGCTTTTATCTGACCGCATTTTCTAAACGCATCACGAGACGCGTAGCTTCGGGCCAGCCGGCGGAAAGAAACACATCAAGCACCGTGCCAAGGTTCGCAGCATTTTCAGCCTTCGCAAGAATATCCTTATGATCGGCCAGCACCACTTCGGTGAGCTTTACTACTTCACTGATGGCTAAGCTGTCGAACTCATAACCCAGCGTTATTCCCGTCAGTAAACTGGCCGTAAGATCGAGAACCACTTCAGGGTGGTATGAAACCACCTCGCTAAAGGTCTGCATGATGTAGTGCGTCGTGCTAGCTGCAATTGGTCGGCGCTGTTCGGGTCGACTTTGCTCGCAAAGGCTATTGAACAGTGGCGTCAACTCGACAAAGAGAGACCCACGAGTGTCGTCCGAGAGAACTTTGGTGTCTTCACGACGCAAATCGGGGCTGATATCCAGATTCAAATACAATCTGAATCCGACCGTCTCGATTACATGGAGCAAGCCTTTTAGAGTTTCTTGCAAACCCTCCCTTGCTGAAGATTCAGTGGTTCGCAATGACACTAGTGTCTCTAGAATCGCGCGATCGGTTGCGCTAAGCACATCGAGGATCGTCGCCCGAGCACGTTCACGAATAATGGCGTCGGCAGATGTTCCACCTGGTAATCCCTGAGTCAAAAAGTAGGCGCAAGAGAACGCCATTTGGTTTAGTTCAGATGCAGAGTTTCGCGGATCGTCTAAATACGACACGAGAATCTTATGCGCATTTGAATTGTTCAAATACACATAGAGCTGCGTAAGACAATCAACAGATTCACGCACAATGTCTTTTGTCTTCTTGCTTGGCAGCCATCGCTGCAAAGGATTTGCTAACCGCTCCACCACTCGGTCCGGTTCCGAGAGGGCGACATTCGGGTTTACTAAGCTACCGATAAGCGAGCGGAACACAGCAGCAGACTTTTCATCCTTCAATCGATCGTCTACATAGCCCCAGAAAAAGTCTTTGTCCCGCATGTAAAAATTAACTGACCTAGTAGCAATCTGAAATCGAACAGCCGGAGACGGGTCCCTACCCAATTGGTCCAGAGAGCCCTTCAGTTTCTCATCGAATCCTTGACTCCACATGAGATTCATAAGACCTTGGGCTGCTTCGATCTTCGGAGTTGGACCCCAGACATTGTCGAATGTTTCATTGGCGTCGTCATCAGGCACTGGAAACGGATAGACTGCGGCGCATTCGAGGATGGCCCGGCATAGCACGCTTAACGCGGACTCTTTCGGGAGATCTTCATTTCTGAGAACTGCTTTAGAGACTGCCGCTGCCGTAGTCATCGCCTGGGAAGCAACCCGCTCATCTGCGTTGGAAGGTTTCTCAATTTGGATAAAAAGCCGTCGAAGATTCTCTTCAACCTCATAGCAGCGTTCAAGAGGTGGCACGGCATTCAGAAACTCGCTCTCGAAACCACTCAGAAGACCGGCCTGCGTCAGGAGTCTTTGATTTTCTGGAGCTTCTGGCTTCACTCCTTGATCGCGCAGCCAATCCTCATTGCTAAATGAAACAGCGCGCGCCGAACCAATTGCGAACATAGGCCGATTTTCCGGGATTCCTTCGGCGGCCTTGGCCCGCTCGACGATAGCGCGAGCTTCTGTCCCAAGAAGGTCTTCCGGGATGCAACCGAGCAAACGATTCCGCACCACGTTTGGATCTTTATAAACCGAGGTCAACTTGCTTGAGGGGATCGCCAAGATTGCGGCTTCTATCGCGTCGCGAGTAACCGCGCCGTATTGGTCTGAGCCGAATACCTTCTTGATAGCATTTCCCGCAACCACCGTTGTTTCGACCGCGCCGAGGATAGTGGGCGTTTGCAGCAATTCAACACACAAAGGCAAAAATCCGTCATGAACCCATCCGAAATAGAGCAGGTGCTTCCAGACAACGGCATAGGTGCTTTCCTTAGCGAGCTCCCTCAGCGCATCATCCACCTGATTCCGGGCGATCTGGCCTGACGAAGACATCTCAAGGATGTGATTTAAAAATCGGCTCAACAGTTGGAGGGCATGGCTTGTGTGATGAGACTGATCCCATATTTCGCTACGGTCGGACTCCAGAGTCACTTCTATTCTCAGAAACGGGAAAGTGGTCTTATACAAGCCCAGTTTTCTGATCGTCTCTCCCTCTGTGCGGGCGACTTCGCCAGTAATCGCAAGAGCCGCTGCGCGTGCAGCTAATACTAGATCTTGCTTCAAGAGACGGGGATATTTCTGATCCAGAATATAGTAGGACATAGAGTATTCCTGCGCTCTCGTCGAACTGAATGAGATGACTGCACCACTCCCACCCATGGGCACAGTGTCCTCAGAAGTTTCCTCATACGAGAACACTCTTTGGTATATTTCTACGGCAAAGGCAGGATCGTAGATGATCACATTGTTGATGTTGTTCGCCAGGCAATAGGTTTCGTTGGACGAAGCCGTTGGTTTGCCAACGCGGTCAAGAATCTCGGAAAAAGCCTTCCTGGCTGAAATAGGGATCAGGGCATAGTAGTTTGCAATGATGGGTAGAACCCTTCCCGCTGCCAAACTCGCCAAATTCTGCGCGGACGCAGTCGGCATGTCGCGGTCTGCCTTTTCCCACATCCACCTGAGCAGCTTCAACGCCGACTCTGCGATCACAACTTCGTCTTCCGGAAGTTCCGTTGTTTGCCGCGCTGTTTCCAAGAGCGCAATCAATTCGTTGACGAATCGCAGGTCAAGGTCGCTCGCAATCCGCTGCAATAGCCAAATCCACAATTTGTGCTTATGTGAACCAAAGCCGTTGCGAGCTTGAAGAGCCCGCAATAAGAACAGGATCGCAGTGATCCTTTCCTCCGAGCGAAGAGCGAACATGGGTTCGAGATCGACTGTGTCATTCGCTAAATCTTGAATCACACGCGCAGGAATAACCGGTATGCGTACCGCCAAGGAAGCGCCGTCAATTAGAAGAGACGAGATGGTTTTCCAAAAGAGCGGTCGGTCACGAAACCATATGGAGGCGAGAAGATAGGTGCAGCTTGGACGGAAGAAGATGCTTCGAATTGGCTCCTCTCGTAGAAATGGGAGTAGCCGCTGCTCATCCAACATCAATTTTGCCACTGCGAAGTCGAATAGGATGTTGTGTGCAAAAGCGATTCTTCCTGTGACGCTCTTCCTCAGCAGGTCATCGCTTAGGAGTCCGCGCATGACGGTGTCGTCCGGTTTGACCACTGTGGAGAGATAGTGAGATGACACGGAGAGTATTTTGGAGTCGACCATCGTCTCCGTTAGGTTCGTAAGCAGCGTTTTTCGTGCTTCTGAATCGGCCTTATTTTCAAGGCGGTGTAGCCAGTACCGCTCGAGTAGTTGAACCTCTGACTGAACCTTCGAGAGCCAGTCGATCTCAACTTGTTCGTCGAGTAGGTGAAGCACGAGCCAAAGATTGAATGGATTACGAAGAACAGTTCGCAGGTCTTCAGAGGCTCCCTCGAAAACAAAACTGAGCCTTTGATCTTGACGGATCGCGTCTTCAATCTCGCCGTCCGACAGAACCGGCACTGACAAGTTCCTGGCGGGGATAGCTACGCTCTCATGTACCGATGGCGTGCGGGTCGGAAAGAGGGCGTGGAAATCCGTTGATTGCCTGGCGTCGAACGTTCGCATGCTCGCCACGATTCTCCAATCCGGTAGTTCACTCTGGACCAGGCGGAACAAATCTCTGAAGACACGTTGAGTTCTCTCGACACGCAACGAATCGAGCGAGTCAATGACTAAGTAGCGGTGCTTCCCTTCATACGCACGCAACGCGTCAACTAGGTTTGAAACCTCAAGGCTCTCTTCCAATTCTTTGATTGTTGTTGCCGCATAATCCTCGGCGTAGAGAAACACCACGGCATCGCCATCGTTGGTGCGTCTTTCTACGAAGTTCTGCAACAGCCACGTCTTGCCCGCGCCAGGATCTCCCAGCACCAATAGGGATGCCTCAGATGCAGCAGCCTCTAAAGCGTTCAATAGACCTGTCCGGGAGAGTTCGATCATAGCTGTCCTCCTGTCCGATGCTTCCGTAAGTTCTCTTTTGTGAGTTTCAGCAGCGAATGGACATCCGCAGACTCGTTTTTGGGGCGTCCTTCGGTGGCGGGAGTTCTCCGCGACGCAGGTTGCGGAGCTGCTCCATCCGGTGGAACGAAGCTGACGCTCGGCGAGGTCTGCGTCAATTCCTTGATCATCTGGAGTAGCTGCCCGTAGCCGGAGTATTTGTCGTCAACAGGGGAAAAGAAGACGGGTTGAATGCCGTACGTTACCTCTAGGCGGACCCGCTCGCCAGCTTCGGGGACACCGTCCGCGAGTGGCAAGACGCCAAAATGTCGCGAGTGCAGGGCGAATTCTCGCTTCGCGGTCCGAAAACCGGATAGAAGGTCAAGATCCCGAAACGAGAATCCGAAGAAGACGCAGGATTCTCTGACCGTGACAATGGTCCAAAACCCTTTTACAACCGCTGAATTGGTATAGTGCGATCCGTACTGTTCTTCGGTCAGAACCATCCGTTCGGGCCCATCATACCGACCGTGAACGTGAACAACGTGGCGCGGTTGCTGCTTATCAGCTAGGTTGCAGAGGAAGGCCGAGGCTGCTTGATTGTCATGAAGACATAAAAACGGACACGGCGTTCCGGGCACGGATAGGGTGGTTTCAAGCATTGGATCGTAGTTGCTTGTGAGGAAGTGGCGGAAGGGCAGGTCGACGAGAGTCTGAATATCGGGATGTGAAACATCCTTGGGGCCGAACTCACGACCTAGAACGGAATAATATTCCTGTCCCAGCGCCTCGGCGAAGATCTGTGCTGATATCAGGAAGTCGAGCCCCTCTGCCACTTCGATCGGAATGTCGGTGTCACCCCACCTGACGTCAGCGCCGACCTTATCTCGGGTCTTGCGCGCCAGCTTTTCGATGAGTTGTGCCCATGTCGGATAGCCCACCGTGGTCGAAGTGCCCGCTCCCGTGAACGCCAGAGCTTGGCCCGTTCGCACCTCTTTGACCAGCTTGTCGAAGACGGATCGGTTCTCTTTGCTGTCGATGAGCAATGCCGTTCGCCTCCAGAAGCCACAACCTCAACAAGATAAGTACAAGCTCTTTAGAATCCGACCGCTGAATGTGATACTGATTTCGGAGGAACTCCTATGCTCCCAGCGTCCGCTGATGCAATCTCCGCAAATGACATTGTAAATCTCGTAGCTAATCAGACGCCTGAACGGAAAACGCTGGAGTTCAAGGAAAAGCTCCCAGAAGGGACGGACAAGGCTAAAAAGGAGTTTCTGGCCGACGTATGCTCATTCGCAAATGCGGAAGGTGGGTACATCGTCTATGGGATTCGCGAAAAGCGCGCCGTAGATGGGCAGCCCACTGGAATCGCTGAGGCAATTGTCGGCTTATCTGACCCCAACCCCTCCGTGGCTTGCGATCGACTCGAACAGCTCGTCCGCACCGGAATAGCGCCCCGCATTCCGATTTTCCAAGTAAAAAAAATTGAACTCGCCAACCATGAGTGGGCCATTGTCCTTCGCATTGGGAAAAGCTGGGTCCGCCCGCATATGGTGATATTCGCCGGAACTAGCCGTTTTTTTTCGCGAAACAGTAGTGGCAAGTTTCAATTGGATGTTGGCGAAATAGGCCAAGCTTTTGCAGAACAGCGGACGGTAGGAGAGAGACTGCGGAACTGGCGGACAGAAAGAATTTCAAAGGTATTATCTGGCGATGGCCCGATGCCCCTGGATGGGCAACGAAAGCTCCTCTTCCACTTCATACCTGCATCATCTTTAGTGGGCCCGTCAGTCGGGAGTGGTTGGACAATTTCCGAGCAGCAGCGGGCTTTTCTCAAGCCAAGTAGCCTGGCTTCCAACATTTCGGCGAGATATAACAGCGATGGATATCTTGCTTACAGCATGAAGGGCGCTACAGGTACTGCCTCATACGTGCAGGTGTTTCAGAATGGCGCATTGGAATACGGAGACGGGTACATACTTGGTGCCGGCGAAGACCTTGGGCGAGGAAACAGCATTCCGAGCAAGGCCTTTGAACGAAAGGTCGCAGAAATTTATGAAAGCGGCCTGAGATTACTTAATACACTCAATGTTGAGGATCCCGTCTATTTTGCATGCGCGTTGATCATGGTTCGTGGACTTCGATTGTCGCGGGATGAAATGTGGGATGTTGGTGAATCCCATACCTTCGATCGTGATGTGATTACGACTCCTGACTTCCAAGTACTAGATCGAAATGGGGGCCGTCCCTTTTTAGGGTCCATACTTCCCCTCATCAATTCGATCTGGCAGGCCAATGGCTACGAGCAGTCTCCGTTTGCGGGACCCACCTGGAACCCATTCAACTATTGAGCGGCAGAACAAGAAGTCAAAACCGGGGAAATTCTAAGAATCGATACGCAGCACTTCGGTGACGTAGTAGTCCTTTTCGATGATCGCTGGGCGGAGCTGAAAACGTTCTGCGGCCTGAAGGATCAGCTGATCAAAGTCAGAATGTTCAAACAGTTTCATGTTTTGGGTCTTTCCTTGGCCTGCCACTCGCGCGCGTGCGTCAGAGATGCAAACTGTCCAAAATCGAACCGGGAGAGCGGATTCAAGGAGGCACGGAGACGCGCTCGTGCGGCGGGATCTCGTTCAAGCTCTTCCGCCAGTGCGCCAAGTAGAGCGCGAACCCGTGGCGGCTCCGAATCAGCCACCTTGAGCAGTCGTTCAAGGTGACGATCTGTTGCAAGTAGGGCCAAGGTCTTCTGAATGATCCGTTCGGCAGACAGTTCGCTTGTCTTGCCACCTTTGCGCAAAAAATCGAGCAGTGCCGCTTCTGTCTCAGACAGGCTTTTCCATGCTTCCGGCCTCCGGGCATGGACGCGGGTCTCGGCTCCGATGAGCTTCCTGGGGAGGCTGAGTGAACTTGTCGCCAACTCGCTTCGCCGTGGTGTTTGTGTGCTGAAGCCCAGAAGATTGGCCGCAGCGATACCGGATGGAAAGATGGTATTGGTACCCTCCGCGAGCTTCTTGATTGCCGTGGGGCTGGGACGGCTCGGCCCAAAAGCTGTTGAGCGAGGACGGTAATAGACACCTTTGCTCAACCGCTGCAATGTGCCGTTGCGGGTGAGGCGTGAGAGCGTCTGGGCAACGGCGGGAAAGGGCTGATCCCGGAAGTCATTGTGACGCCACAACTTCTCGCCGCCGCGTTCAATCTGCAGGCGGATGGAGCAGGCGGTGCTGCGGGTTTTGGCGGCCTTTGCCATCCCCTTTACTCTGTTCCGTTTACAGCGTTTTGTCAAGTTTTATTGCGACAAAACTTGACATTTCTGAGTCCGGGAACCATGAGTCGGCAATTCTCTACTGGGTAATTGCACCTTCGTCAAAATCCAGTACCGTATTTCCCTCTGCGCTATTCTTCCGCATTTCACTGATGATCTTATCGGCCATTTCAATCAACTCCGGTTGACGGATGATTTCCAAGATTTTATGCGCAGGCACGACAAGCGAAACCCCCATATTCACAGTTTCCGACATGGTAGGAGTCTGTGCATCCCAATGACCTATCACTGAACCTAAGAAGTAGATTCGTCCAACCCCGGATAGGAATAAGCGTTCGATACCTTCAATATTTGGCGTCGGGCTATTCACCGCATTGAGCGCAAAACCGGGTTTGAATTTTAGACCCGCATCGACGCGAACTGTAGCTCGTACAAATACTGGGGATCCGCTCAATCCACCGATTGAACGCGACTCGATAAGGTAAGCATCAATGAGGTTGTTATCTTTGAACGGAATCCGTTCCCCTGGCATCATGGCTAGATTTCCGATCCGAACAATTGGGTGCTGGCGAACTGTTTCCCTAACCTTGGTGAACAGACCCGCAATAAACACCTCATCTCCGACGCCTATATCTGCTTCGCGAATCACAGTTTCGTCTGCGAACAAATCGGCTTGGATTGTGAACAGATCAAGCTCTCGCATGTCTGGTGGGTAGAAAATTGTCACCGCTGCGTCAACATAGTCCTTTTCAGTTGGATGATAGAACCACTGTTGATCCGCATGAACTTCGATGATGCGCGGTTGTCCATCAACGGTCATAGTCTTGAGGGCGAAATCCTTACCTTCAAGTCTTTCAGCCACATGCTTCGCGGTTGCAAGAAGGCGAAACGGATGTGTGACTGAGGTGGAGAATTGCTGACCGTCTTGCTCTACCATTTCTGACCAATGCAACTGAAAGTCCGACAGAGCAATCAAGTATCCTGTCGCTCTCCAGTTCCACTCTCCAAATTCGTCTTTGATGCCGATAAACAGCACCGTTTTCCGAACCTCGTCTGGCACACGCATATGGCTATCCCTCGGTCTGGATAGATGATATCCGCCACCGCTCCCGAATCGTTGGTCAATCGAGCCCCACGGACATATAGATACGTACCGGCGGGATAAATACCCCCACAAAATGGCGTTCGAGTGGTTGGGCCAACCGCTGAATCACAAGCTCAATCCCTGGTCGGTGCCGACCGCGCCTTTCGCGTTGGATTGAGCCTGCGAGATTTCGTTGACTGCAAGAGCGACATGCCCTGCCTGTTCCAATGCGTGTTCCTTCGCGATGGGCTGGGCATGACGATCGTAGAACTGGCCCTGCGGGTCAATATGCAGCCATCCGCCAGTCTGGTTGTGCTGGTAGCTCTGGATGTCACCGGTCTCCCGCTTCCACTCGTATCCAGAGGCGTCCTTCGGCAACACATTGTGGAGCGGCGCATAATGCCGGTGGTCGATCTCGGAGGGCGACTGCGCCTTCTCGGTTGCAGGGTCGTGAACTTCCTGTTGGGACTGACGTTTTTGCTCTTCGGGGGTCAGTTCGTTGGTGTTTGTCATGGTTTGCTCCTTCGGTTGTGGTTGGTGAGCTTGCGTTTCGCTGTTCGGGCTTGCTACCTCGACAGCGGAGGCTTTGCTGATGTCGGTGCTGAGGCGTTCGGCGAGCGTTGTTGCGTCGTTCGTGTAAATTCGCGCATCTTCTGACGCGCGAGAAACGGACACATAAGCGAACCGCGTATTTATGAGTTCGGGGTGCGCCGAGGTGTCCATGTTGACCAGGACTCGTTCCGTCGTGAGTCCCTGCGAGCTGTGCGACGTAACGGCATAGCCGTGGTCGAAGTGGCGCATCTCGGTGGTGTCGAACGTCAGAGTCCGGGCCTTGTCGCCATCCATGCGGACAGTCATGTGAGTGCCGTCGATGCGTTCCACGGTGCCCAGGTCACGGTTCTTGATATTCATGTCGGGTTTGCTGACGGTGAACTGAAGCCGGTCGCCCTCGGCAAAGTCTCTGGCGATTTCTTTGTAGGCGGCGATGCCATGCAGCCGCTTGGGATCGTACGTCACTTGCTGGCCGTCCTCCCGCTCGACCGTAATCTGGTTCGCTTTGGGGTCTGTGGAGACGACCGTAGCGTAGGTGCTGCGCTCAATGCCAAGTTCCTTGCTGCCTCTGGTGTAGTAGAGAACGTCGGCTGGTTGGTAGAGCGCGGCCCAGTTTCGGTCGGCGCTGGTCAGCTCCGACCGCTGGGTAAGAACGGTCATCGGGTGATTGTCTTTGGATAGAGTGCCGTTGGCCTGCAACTCGGCGCGGATGGCATCGTTGATGTCGCGGCGGCTGGCATTGTCGGGCGAGACAACCAGCGTGTTCTCCGGTCGTGCGACATAATCTTTGGCGATGGCCTCGATGCGTTGCCGGTTGTCGGGAATCTCGGTAATGCGGCCCTGATGCTGAAGAAGTTGAATGCCGGTGGCTGTGTCGTTGCGAGAAAGATGTTCGACGGCGCGCAGCAACTCCGGGTCTTTCTGACGCACGATCTGGTCAAGTTGCGATGTCCGCATTCCGGCTTCCTGCATTTGTTCGAAGGGTTTTCCAGCATCGACGCCCTGATGCTGCCGGGTGTCTCCAACGAGCAACACCCGGTCTTGCGGCCCAATCTTTTCGAGAAACGATTGCATCTGGCGGGTGCTGGCGAGACTGGACTCGTCGAGCATATAAAGGTGCCGGGCGTTCGGGTCTCCCGCGCTACGCTCGACGCCTCCACGCGCCAAAAACCCTTGCAGGGTGTCGGCTTGAATTCCAGCGTCGCGGAGTTGGCCGGCGGCTCGACTTGTAGGAGCAAAGCCCTCAACGGCGTATCCGTTCCGCTCCGCGCCCTCGCGGATGATTTCAAGGGTCGTCGTCTTGCCGCTGCCCGCCAATCCCTGAAGACCATGTATCCGGTCCTGGGAAGTGAGCACTTCCTCGATGGCTCTTTGCTGTGCCGGATTCAGATACTCGCGGGTGCGAGCGTGGGCGGTGGCATTCTCCTCGCGCATGATGGGCTCGACTGTGTGCTGTCCCTGCTGCATGTGCTTGATGGTCGCCAACTCCTCGGCAATCGCCTCCCGGGTCGTGAACTGCCGCCCCGTGTCGTGCTTCTGGCTGGGTGCGCGCTGAAACTCTCCGGTAGCCTGCCGTTGCTCGAAGTTGTCGCGTACCTGACCGTAAGTGAGATCGCCCATGCCGCGCCGCAAGGCGTCGCGCATGATGTGTCTCTCATCAGTGACGGCTTCGCGCTCGAAGTTGCGGATCTTGGCGAAGGTGACGGCTTCCTGAACACGCTCCGGGATGTTCGGGATGCGCGTTTGCTCTTGAGTAGACGCCCTCGCCCGCGCTTCGGCGACGACTCGATCCGCTTGGTTGCCGAACTCGGTCGCAAGCTGCCGGTGGGCTACCAGCACCTCGGAGGGCGTGTGAATCTCCTTCCTGTCGCGAGTGGAGTGGGCGGCGATCTGCGCCGCCTCCGGCCCGGCGAACCCGTGGGTTTCGAGGTACTCGCGAATCTGTTGGCTGCGGGGGCTGGAAGCGTCGAGATATTCCTGCGTGTAGCCCTTGATCTCGGGTGCTCCACTCCGCCCCGGCGTGACCTCATATCCCAACTGAGATAAGCGATACATCAGTTCGGATTGATAAACGGCAGTCGCAAACTGCTGGCTGTCGAAGAAGCTCTGCGGCTGGACGGCGCGGGTAGAGCCGTCGTCCCGTTCGGTCATATTGAAGATGACGGCGTGAGTGTGAAGTTGAGGCGCGGCATAGCCATCAACGGGACGCGCGGTGTCGTGCTCGAACTTCGCGGCGATGAATTTCCCGGTGGTCTCGGCGGCGCGGTTGCCGCCGATTCGTGCCTGGGTATACCGCTCCAGCTCCGTGAGAGCAGTTGTCACCGCTTGCCGGTGGGCCTCGCGGACCCGGTCGTCGCCGCCTACCAGCGCGGTCAAAGAAACAGACTTCGGCGCTGAAAATGTCGCATCCCAACCGGCGCGGTGCTCGACGGGTTTCACAGTAGTTCCGTCGGCGGTCGTATACTCCTGACCGTTGCGGTGGCGCACCAACTGCTCACCCGTGAGTGGATTTTGGCCCTCACTGAGACGAGCGAAGTGCAGCTCTCCGATGGCCCCGGCAAGGCCGTATCGCTCGGCCATGCGGCCCTGCCATTCCCCAAGAATGGTGTCGCCTTGCTTCCAATAGTTCTGATCGGCAGACATGAACTCCCTGGCGTGATAGGTCTGCGCCTGACCGGAGCTGAGTGGTTTGGAGATGGTCAGCATAATAAGGCAATCTCAGAGACGTATCGGCTGCGGCTCGGCTACCGGAATATCTTCTTCCTGTCCGCCTTCCGGGCTACTGGGATCGGGGACGCTCGCCACGACTTCGGGCTGCGTTGGCTCGTGCGATTCTTTCTCCTCGTCATTCTTCACACTGGTAGTCTGAGACTCTACCGGTGGAGCGGTCACTTTTGCCGCAGGCGAGGGATGTACTGCGGCCTCCAGGTCAATAGCCGGTTTGACTTCTGGCGATGCCTTCGGAACGAGCGTCTTTGGATCGAAGGGCAGTTCGTCGTCCTCTACCTTGCGCGGCAGAAATGCCGGTGTTGTCTGCGGTACATCCATGTACTCGAAGTGAAAGCGGGCGACGTTATTGCCTAGCTTGAGAAACGCATGGCGATTCTCAAGCCCGGAGATTTCAGAGTCCATGACCAAGGGTTCGATCTGACGGTCTACGGCGAAGTTCCTGCCCGAGCGGGAGCCGTCGAAGTGCGTCTCCTTCATGCGTTCGATCTCAACCTTGCCAATGGCGTTCGACACCCATTCGGCGGCCTTTGGCTCCGTGGTTTTCAAGAATATCTTGGTAGCCGGTTGCGAGAGCATGACCTCGGCGAGGTGTCCGTAGATGACCTCCAGCTGCGCTTTGCCCTGAAATCCGAGAACGAGCGGGTTCTTGGATTTCCGATTCTCTGTGATCGCTGTATGGAGTTGAGGCAGCCGTTGCAGGCTGGCAAGCTCGTCCAAAACGAACCACACCGGAGTCTGTTTATCCTGAGGCGCAGTCAGCAGCCGCATGACGAGCAGGTCGATCCAAAGGCTATGCAGCGGCCTCAACGCCTCGCGCTCGGTCGGGCTGGACGTGATGAAGATCCACCCCTTTCGGCTGACGGACCACTCGGTCGCGCTCCAGGTCTTCTTCTTCGCCTGCTCTTTCGTTGGCAGCATACGAAGGCTGTCCGCAACCAACCCCAACGACGCCAGAACGCCATTGCGTTGCTGCTGCGCTCCCTTGGCGATCATAGCCTCCATTTCGGTGCCCTGTACTCTCTGGTCGATCTCGGTGGGCTTCGACAGCCATTCCACGAGCTGCTGCGGATTCGGCCCATAGGTCAAGAGATGGGCAAATATCTTCTGCGGAGTTTCGGTAAAGAACTCGCCCTTTTTGTCGCTCGTCGGCTGGTACAGCGAAGCCGCGATGGCCTTCGCCTCCGCCTTCCGTCGCAACTCTTCGGACGGCCCCCAATAGGGGCACCGCTCGTCCAACGGGTTTAACACGATGTCCCCACGCTTCTCGTCGTAGAACCTCTGGATGAACTCGCAGGCTGGGTCGTAGACGATGGCCGAGTGACTCCGACTCTGAATCTGGCGGAGGATCTGCATGATGAGTGTTGTCTTGCCGGCCCCGGTGTCGCCCATCAGTTCGATGTGCTGCGCTTCGGCTTGCTGCGGTATCCGCATCATCTCTTTGGCCTCGGTGGTGACGAAGCCGATGCCGTCGCCGCTCACCGTCTTGTTGAACTGTTTGGGGGTGAGCAGGACAGGGCCTTTGAGCCGACGCCCATACTTCAATTCCTTGCGGCGGCGAATGTCCTTGCGGATAGAGAATGGAAGCTGCGCAAGCAGCGACAGGAAGCCAAACAATAGCGGGAGTTGATAGATGTCGCGAAGCCGGTTGTCTCCAAACACCGCACTCCGAAGATAAGAATTCAACGGCGCATCGACGTAAGTCTGCGCGGGACCGCGATACAGGATGCGAAACCCTTGAGCGGCCGCCTGGCTCGATAAGGCGAGCGGTATGTGCTTGCCATTGGACTCGGCAGTCGTTCCCGCCTGCACGTCCGCTTCGGTCGCCAGCCGTGGCGCTCTCGCTCCGTCGCCCACATAAAGTAGCTGATACTTGTCCCTCTTGTTGAACGCCCCGCCTGCCGCGCTTCTTGCGTAGATCGGTGTGTAGAACTGCTGCAAGGGAGTCTGGCCTCTGCTGAAGCGGAGGTAGACGAACATGCCCGTTAGTATCAGCGCAAAGAAGATTGCGCCGTAGGTATAGATGGGTGAATGCGGCGGGAAGATGATGGTCTCTTTGCGGCCCCATTTTGGTGTATTCATCATGCACGCTCCAGGTCTTGAAGTGCGTCTTCGGCGACGCTGCGTTTGCGTTTTTTGACCTCGGCAACCATGTTGTCGAAGGCTTCGGGTGTGAGTTTTTGGCCGGTGGCGAGTGGCCGAAAGAGATTGGTCAGCATGAGACGAATGCCCATGATCTCGATAAGCTCCGTACTGGCGGTTACAGAACTGGAATCGCGGGCAAGCTCATCAAGGATGAGCTTGCGGATGAGTTCACCCCTCTGTAAACCGCGCGACCGCGCAAGCCTTTCGACCGAATCCACTTCGCTCGGACTCAGTTTTGTGGTTACGCCGCGCAAGCGATAGCCCGCTCGCTTCTCGGCGTCAGTAGCAATTTGCGCATCATCCAGGAGCTTCATGTTTCCTCCCTCAATCGTGGTGTCCCTGGGTGTCCCCAAGTGTCCGTAGGGACACCCACTGCCGGTAAACCATTGCCTTTGTTCGCTCGCCCTCAAGTGCCATCAAGTGTCCCTGGCACGACCCTCGAAGGGGTGGAGTGTCGATATGCTTCCGGTGCGTAGCACCGTTTCCACCCCGCCACGGATTTACATGGAGGATCATGCCTTCAACACCCGCACAGTCTCCGTGGACTCCACCCCGCTATCGACCGTCCCATTGGGCTTCTTCAATGGCTGTACTACAGCGCCATTCGTAGGCACTTTACGGATACGAAGCGTGCAGGCAACCTGGGTGGCTTGCGAGGTCTTGAGGAAGTCTTGAAAATCGCGGTCTTTGGCAAAGACGTAGTTGAGGGCCTTGTCTACAACGTCGTCCGCCGATGCGTGAATGAAAGCTGCGTACTGATCGACCTGAGCCGCGGTTGTCTCATCGAGACGAATCGAGGCGCTGATCTGTCGGCTTTGAGTAACTTCAAGTAGAGGCATATCTATACTCCTTCAGGAATGGGATTGGATGTTGATTCACTGGAAAAAACGGACTTGATCTGGAAGCGTTTGGCATCCCGGTCGTAGCCACCAAGAGCGAGCACTTCGCTAATGACGCGGCGGCCCGGAAGCCGCTCGACATGCACAACGAAATCGACGGCATCGGCAATCTCTGCTTCGGTATCCACGAAGGTCGTCTGCGCATGGTTGCGCATGACGAGATTGGCGAAGCGATGCAAGGCCTTTTCAGCCGAATTTGCATGGATCGTGGCAAGTGAACCGGCATGGCCGGTGTTGAAGGAATCGAGCAGGGTCCGTGCTTCGATACCTCGTACTTCGCCCAAGATGATCCGGTCCGGTCTCCAGCGGAGAGCGGACTTCAACAAGTCATCAAAAGAGACGGCAGACTTGAAGGTATCGGTCTGGCATTCGACGGAGAGAATGTTCGGCTTCTGGATGTGAAGCTCGGCGGTATCTTCGATCACAACGATGCGTTGTTCTTGAGGAATGGCATCGGCCAGAATCCGCAAGAGCGTGGTCTTTCCTGTTCCCGTTCCGCCGCTGATAAGCAGCGTCTTTCCTGCAGCAATTTGCTCGGCAAGGAAAGCGGCAAGCGGGCGCGTCAGCGTGTCGCGAGCAATCAGGTCTTCGACGGTGTAATGGCGGCTGGTGAACTTGCGGATAGTGAGTGCGGGTGCAGGACGTACAACGGGCGGAATGACCGCAGCCAGACGGCTTCCATCCGGGAGTTGCGCGTGAAGCACAGGGTTATCTTCGTCCAGCTTCTTGCCAAGCTGATTGGCGATCACTTCGAGGCCGGTCCGCAGCCTGCCGGCGTCGAAGGAAATACTCTCTTCCCGATGCATGATACCGTCGCGTTCGTACCACCATGAGGTGTCGGGATTCCCCATGATTTCGCTGATGCTGTCGTCGAGCAACAGCGGCTCAATGGGACGAAGGAATGGAAGGATCAACTCGAAACTCATAGCGGGGCCTCACAGCGATGGAAGCCCAGCGGGTTAGCCGGGCTTCCGTGGGAAGAAGAGACAGAGGCTTATGCGGCCTCGTCCTCCTGGTTGAACTCGTCGTGTTCCTGCTCCTCCGGGGCGGCCTTCTCGGCGCGGTCGAGCTTCAGGATCGAATCGACCCGCACCTCCCAGATGCGCTGCTTTGCGTCCGTCTTCTTGCTGTCGTACTCCCGGCTGCGCAACTCGCCTTCGACCTGTATATGCGCGCCCTTCTTGAGCGTGCCGGCGAACTCAGAGAGCTTGCCGAAGACCACGCAACGATGCCATTCGGTGTGCGAGATGTACTTGCCGTCCTTCTTGTAGGAGGACTTGGTTGCCAGCGAGAGAACTGTGAAGCTGCGGTTGTTGTTGGTGCGAACTTCTGCGTCGTTGCCGAGGAAGCCGATGAGGGTTACTTTGTTCTGATACATGGTCGTGTCTCCGTTTGTTGAATTTCCCGATCTTGCTCGGGTCACACCGGGCGGAGCCAAGCGAGAGGGCCCGGCTCCCAAGCGCCGAAGCTCTGCATTTACGGAGGGTCCGGTACGGAAACCGTAACCCGTAGGGCGGCGTGGCCGAAGCAGAAGAGCGAGCTGCCGCAGGGCGCCGGATAGGCCCCGAAGCAGTGACCGAGCATAAGGCGGGATACATACCGGCAGACACATGAGAAAGCAAAGTTCTCATCTGCACTCAGGCTGCGGAAGATCGCCACAAATGCGGCTCGATTCGAGTGGACATGTCCTTCGTAAGAGGCGCGCAATTCGTCACCGCCGTTGCAGGTCTGAGCGCTCATGATGGCGCGCTCAACCATGCGCGGGGACAGGGAGTGGAAAGCAGCCGGATTGACAGTATGACAAGACATGAAAAGCCTCTGGGATTGTGGATACATCCTTAGCTGAATGCCTGGTCGGCCCGGAAACGCACGATGGTCAAACCAAGAGGATTCACTGCCAGTTCATTGTTCTTCACGTTCTCCCGGAAGACGTACGTCACGCTGGCAGTCCATCGCTCCCGCTTGAGTTCGGTATGATCCGCGGGGTTCGTGTACACCTTCTCGAACTCAATCCGCGCGGAATAGGGCGATTGTCTGAGGTCGTCAAGCACGATGTTCTTCACCTCGATATCGACGTACGGAAGAGTTCCATCATTGCGATAGGTCGTAATGAAGTTATCTTTCTGTTCTTGTTGGATTACCGCGTGCTGAACATCCCCATTCAGAAAGTAGAGAGCGTTGGTTTGATCGCGCTCAATAGTGAAGCGATTGCGACTGAAATAGAGTTCCGCCCAACGGGTGAGGTAATACTTGTTCTCCGCCTCCTGCGGGCGGTACTGGAAGTTGCGATAGTCGATGGCTTCCGCACGTCCAACCTCGCTTACGCGGATAATCATCGGACGCATGGAAGCCAGCGCCTTCTGGCTCTTGTAAGTAAGACCGGCAAGTGCAAGGCACACGATGACAAGGCACAGAATCGTGATCTTCAGGTACGTCCCCATCACGATAGGATCGCCATACTGTTCGAGATACCGTTCGGCAGCGCGGGTAATCTCGGGAGAGTGTGTCGCTGTTGTAGGCATTCGGCCTCCTATTTCATCACTGCAATGGCACTGGTTGCGATGGACATCCCGCCGTCATGTCCTCCAGTGTGGCCAGAGAAGAGCGAAGCGGTCATGGCTGGGATCTTGAGAAGAATGAATCCCGCGACGAAGCACAGCATGAGGAGCGCAGGCATTGTTGAAGCTAACTTGCCGGGATCGTCTACATTCATCGCGCCGCTGGTGAAATAGCCGATGAGAAGGTGGCTCATCACACTCAGAGTTGCGGCTGCGACTACCTTGTAAAACTCAAAGCCTAGAAAGGCGCGGAGCCAGCCCCAGAAAAGGAACTCGGTCTTGTCGAAGACCATGAACGGAATGAAGATGGGGCCAAGCAATCCGACAATCGTTGCAGCTATAGCCCCGTAGGCAATAATGACAGCGATAAGCGCTGTCAAAATACTGAGAATGATTTGGACCGTGTACGTGCAAAGCAGCGTATACGGCTCTGTAAACGAAGGCGACATCGTACCCATTTTTGCCAGTGCTGCATGAATCGTATTCTGCACTTCTTGGGTGGAATCCTGGCCTATGTAATCGACCAGACTGCTTGTACCCCCGCTGACAAATCCCTTGAGCGAATAGCCGATTCCGGGAATGCTGCCGTCATAGAACTTTACAAAACAGTAAGCGAAGGTAATAAGCATGAAGAAATTCAGAAACTTTCCCATACTGAAGCCTGAACCTCCTTGGGATGAGGCAAGGGCTTCCTGGACACCGAACCACACCAGCATGATGGTCGCCAGCGACAGCACCATGTGGAGCCCCAGGGAATCGACCGATGGAGCAACGGTAGCGGTCAGATTATCGCAGCCATTCTTGATGAGGATGAGGAAGTCCATTGCCGTCTCCTGTGTTTAGTAGTGGAAGGCCCACTGTGTTCCTGCCGTGGTCTGCTGCGGCGTCACAGTATTGAAGGTTTGCTGGTAAGTATTGCCGGTCTGAAAGAGCGATTTCAGGTTGTCCTGTTGCATCTTCTGCCCTACCAGCATTTGCAGTGCCTGCGCTTGCAGCATCTGGTTGGTCTCCTGCTGCGTGCGTAGTTCGATAAGCAGCGCTTGATTGATGCGCTGCAAGGTTGCCATTTCGGTATGTTGCGCGGGATCAGCAGAGTGGGTCTGCACCTCCAATTGGCTGATATCCGTCTCTCGCTGATTGGCGTTCGCCCGGATAGTGCCAAGTGTTTGTAGATTGCTTGTATTCACGGCATCGGACAGGTCCACGGTTGCGCCACGGGCGGCTACCTGTTGTTGCCCCTGAGTCGAGAGGGAGCTGTATCCCTGAATTTGTGAAGTCCGTGGAATGCTGGCTGTCTGGTTTGCAGCGTATGCCCCGCTCCCGTTACCGGCAGAGGTCATCCACGGCGTGGAGTTTCCGTAGGTATTCGCGGGCTGTTGCAAGGTTGACCATTGCTGTCGTCCAAGGTTCGAGAACGAGGTGTAATAGTTCTGCGGCAGGTTCGCCATTTTCTGTGCGAGGTTGTATGCACCGATGACGTTCCGGCTGGTCTCCGCCGTGGTTGTGTAAAGTTGATTTGCTTGAAGGATTTGCTGTGCGGCATGTGCCGACTGGGTTGGGTCCAACACGATGCCGGAGCCAAACTGTGCTCTAGCCGTTGGTATTCCAATGGCAAGAGCCAGGACATTGATGAACAATAGTTTTCTCATGCACTCTCCTCTCGGTATTGCTATTTCTTGGCACGCTCATCTTGCAAGCGCTTCCAAGCCTCGGTTCGTTGCTGGTCTTCCTCCACGCACTTTGGACTGAGTGTTGGCGGAATCTTGAGATACTCCGCGGAGCAGTCCATCTTGAACTTCGCAACGGAGTCGTTGTAATCCTTTTGCAGTTTGTCGATCTTTGCTTCACGACTTTGGCATCCCGCAAAAATGATGAATAGCGATAAGGACGCAACAGATACAAAACGGTGCATAGGGGCTCCTTAGAACGATCCTGGGATCGTATGGTTTTCGTATGCCGGGAGAAGCATATCTTGCGTAATGTAGACCTTTACGCGATGTCCCTCCCGAATAGTGATCGTGGGTGGAATTTGCATGAAGCGGTCCAAAACGGTCGTAGCAGACTGCGATACGGACGCAGAGGCTCCGTTCGTGAACACCTGAGGGCCGGAGCCCGCATATACACCGCCGCCCTCGGAGATCTCGGCGGCTCCTGCAATAATTCCCAGAGCAATACTTGCCCCGAAAATCTGCAGATAATGATTGTTGACCTTATCCTTTAGTCCTTCTTCGCCAATCTGGTCTAGTCCATGAAACTGGTCCAGATCAACCGAATAGCCATCCGGCATAATCAGGCGATGGAAAGCAACCGACATCCTGCGCTGTTGTCCAAAACCTGAGCCGCCAATCTTCTTTGCCTCGCCAAGCACGATGGTTCCCTCAGGGATAAGAACGTGTTGCCGGTCATGCGAGTAGACAGGATTCGAGACGAGAACCTTGACTGGACCAACCGCATCTCCATCCAGCCGATTCATCAAGACCGTATCAATCGTCGTGCCTTCATAGAGGACATATGGTTGGCCCGATGCCGAGTCAATATTGACCTCCGGGCCGCGTTTGATGGAAGCCTGCCCTGTTGCTGGCGCAGGTGATTCACCAGCCGAGCGTGCGGACACCAAATTGCTTTGCTGTTGCGTGCCCCCAGTCATGCTGGCAGGTATGTACCCTGAACCACCAGCTTGAGATGACGGCGGCGTGTCTGCCGGGCGACTGTAAGCAAGGTTTGAAGAGAAGCGCGACTCATAACTGCGTTCGCGCTCCTTTGCGGCAAGCTGTTGCGATGCCTGTTCCGCTGGCGACAGTTGCGTCTGACCTCCGCCACCCTGCTGGGCATAGCCGTAGGCTGGCATCTGGTTGCATGGTTGGCCTGGTAGACAAGGCACGGCCTGCCCGTTTGCACCATAGGCCTGGGCTGCAGCACGTTGCGCCGGTGTGGCTCCGGACAGGGATGGATCGGCTGCCGCTTGATCTACGGTACGTTGCTGGTCGGCAACGTGATTCTTGAGGTCGGCGACGTTGTTCTCAGTATTGTCCTGCACCAGAGGTTGAGGAGCGGCCTGCGCGGCGTTCTGATGGGCAGATGCTCCCTTGCCGCGAGAGCTGAAGATAAGTGCGACAAGGAGAAGCGCGGCGACGCCAACAAACAAAATGGCCTTACCGTTCTTCTGCATGACACCTTTTGGGTCAAATGTCTTCTTCTTCAGTTCTGGCTCATGCGGAGCTGGCGATACGGTGGTCTGGTCTGTCATAGTCCGCTCTCCTTATTGATCCGTTCTGTCAGCCCTTGCGGGAAAACTCCATCTTCTTCTTGCCCAGCTCTACGTACCCCGAATCCATCACCTTTGGGATGATGTAGGTGCCTTCACGCAGGTCATACGAGATGAGATTCGGCTTGCCGTCCTTCATCTCGTACACACTGAACTTCTCCGCCGCCGTTGTCTTGATGTAGGTGAACGTGTCATCGTGATAGATGGAAGTGATGTCGAACGGTGCTTCATTGGCTTTGAAGCGATAATCAAACTTGAGTTGCGTCTGGTAGTTGCTCTTGTACTCGTCCACGGCCTGGCCGACATGCGATTGCAAATTCACAAGCTGTTGCTCTGTCTGCTGCAGCTGGGCAGCGGGGACGAACTGCGCAGGCCCGCTTGCCGCCACGATCGAAGAGCGGTCTGCTGGCTCGATGAGCACTTTCAGGTCCGGCTGTTCCGATGTGTTCGATACATCCTGTAGCGTGAAAGAGTAAATGTTGCCTTTGTCAGTGATCAGGTTCAGATTGGTACCGATGCCAGCCTTTGCTGGATGTACAAAGCAGTAGTTGTTGACCACATCGACGACCCAGAAATCTTTGTCGCCTGTAGCCGCCTCCATGATCTTCTCCGTTGGAGGCACCTGGATGAGCGTGGTGTACTTCAGTTTGGCGCGGATGGGTACGATGTCCTGCGAATGATAGGAGACGGTTCGAGCTGATGCTTCCTGGGCGATGGCGGGAGTCGATACAGCGACGGCCAGCATGAGTGAGATGAGAGTTCGTTGCATGGATGCCTCCGTGGGATTAGCGGGTTGGAGTGGATGAGACGGCCAGCTTGCCTGGCCGGAACGGGTGATCTTCGGCTAGCTTCCGCAAACCATCGGCGATGCCGAAGCGAGCGAAGTAATCTCGTTTAAGCAGGTTGTCGCGAGCATTGTTTGTGGCCGTCCAGTGCGAGACGGAATCGACGTTCAACTGTACTTTCTTGCTCGACTGCGCTTTTCGAATGAGCATCTGCCCGGGCGGAACAAGGCCACCGATAAGGTCAAGCTCCGTGTCGTTCAGGTGGAACGCTTCGCGGTATAGGTCCCGATCCATCTCTGGGTTCGCCAGAAATATCTTTGTCGGGCAACTCTCGGAGACGACCTGCAACATGCCTGACTCCTCAAGCTCCTTGATGGACTGCGTGGCAAGAATCATCGCGGCATTATGCTTGCGCCACGTCTTCTGCGCCTGTACGACGTAGTTCCTGATCGTCTCGTTCTTGATGAAGAGCCACGCCTCGTCAAGCAGGAATATCTTGAAGGTCGCGAGTTGCTTGGGATCGGTGATCTCATTGCTGGCCCGGTGCAGCACGTAAAACAACAGCGGCTCCAACACTTCCGGGGCGTCGCCCCAGCCGGCGAAGTTGAACGTCTGGAACCGGCTGAACGAAAGCGTATCCTCGGCATTGTCGAAGAGGAAGCCATATTGCCCGCCGCGAGTCCAGCGGTGTAACCGCTCCTTCAACTCGCCGATGATGTTGCCAAAGTTGGAGAGGGTTCGCTGGTCCGGCTCCAGCATATACATTCGCTCGATCCCGTCCCACAGCTTGCGCTCCTCCTTGAAGTCGAGCCGGTAACGCTGTTCCGTGCCCTCAATAAGCACACGGAAGAAACTGAAGAGAAATTGCAGATTTTCTTTGCCGTAAGGAAGCGAGAATGGATTGATAGTGAAGTCTCGTGCCTCCTGGCCCACGTTCAAATAGCTCCCACCGAAGATCGTTGTGAGCGATTGGAAGCTGCCGCCGATGTCGAAGATGAACGTGAGAGGCGCGTACTTCTGGGAGTTCTGCAGGATGAAATTGCAAAAGTAGCTCTTGCCACTGCCCGTCATGCCGAGGATGAGCGTGTGCGCGACCTCGCCGTTATGAAGGTTGAGGAAGTATGGCGTGCTGTTGTCCGTTTCGAGCGCAGCAAGGTACTCCGTGCCGAGGTGCGCGTTCGTTTTCTCGCCCGGGAGAATGGTGAATAGAAACGAGAGGTCGGCGTAGTTCGTGTTCAGCAGGTACAGCTTGCGGAGATTGAGCGCGTAGTTGCCGGGAACCGCGGCGAAGTAGGCGTTGAGCTGGTTATAAGTCTCGACGAAGAGATTGCCGTCCGCGTTGGTGAAGACGCCGGTGAACTCACCTACAAGTTGGTCAAGCTCGGACTTTGCCTTTCCGTAGAGAACAATCGTGAGCGAGAAATCGCCCAGCGATTGGCCGTCTCCCAATACACGCAGACAATCGCCCAGATTCTCGATGTCTGCTTGCTTCGACTCATCTACTAAAACATCGCGCGGGTTTGTCTTCGTTGCGTCGTTGCCCATCTGCGACACAAACCCTGTCTTCGACATATTGAAATGGCGGCGACGTTTGGTGACTTCCTTCCGGGCCTTGTCCATCGCGAGCGGCGCCCACTCGGTCACCACATAGAAGTTTCCCGCAATCTTCAATAAAGAATCCAGCACCAAAGGCCGTGTCTCGGTGATGGCCTCCTTCATTGTGAGCACGCGGACAATATGGTCTCCGACACGCAGATGATCGCGCTCCGCTTCGATATTCGAGTTCACCACCTGATAATCGAGAAATTGCGTTGACTGCGGTCTGCCCGCGATGCGCCATTCATCGAAGTTCAACAGTCGGCGAAAGAACCGTAGCTGGCCCTGTTGGTTAAGAACTTCAATGTGCATAAAGTCAGCAAGCTGGCGCGCGAACGCTTGGACGCGCTGCTCAAGCCGCGTAAGATCGGCCTCAATCTGCGTCCGCAGCAGCGTCTTCATGTTGTTGTTCGTGAACTGTGCCCTCAGTTCGCCCATCGCGCCAGCGGGATCTTTGAAGAGGCGGGAGAGCGCCGCGCCGATACCAGTCTTCGACCTCGCTCCTTCGAGCACGACGCAATAGAAGATTTCCACCTGATAGAGATGATCGCGCTTGGTCTCAAAGAACTGCCGCCGTTGGTCAGTCGCAGCTTCGACTACCGGATCTTCGTAGTGGGCAAATGGAATCTCTGGCCGGTTTTGCTTGAAGAGGTACTGGTAGATGTGGAAGCCTGGGCCAAATGCCTTCAGTGCGGACTCCAGTCGTTTGACTGCATACTCCTGGTCCGTATGGTCAAGGCTCTCGTAGTCCACGCCTGGAACACACAACACCATCCCAAGATCGCCCGATTTCGTAAGGAAAGTCGTCTCGTTCCAAAACCCATAAAGGTTGATGTGATCGTTGAGAGACGCGCTCTCTTTCCACGGCTTGATGACTCTATCTAGGCGGAGCATTAGACCACCTCCACACGAGGTACGGTTTGCTTTGCCGCGTCGTAGCGCAGCTTGTACTTCTCGGACTTGGCAAGGATACGGAGAAACGCCGGATCGCTCGTCGTTACCCAATGTCCAAAGGCATAGCCTCCGATGAAAACAGCGATACCGGCGAGGATCGAATTGAAGATGTTGAACACTCCCACCGCACCGACGCATATGAAGTAAAACAAAGTGCGCTCGACACCTAAATACGTGAGGGGCTTATGCAGGCTTTTGAAGACCCGGTTGGTCCGGCGACTTGTGGTGTGTGTCTGCATGAAAGCCCCTCACAACTTGAGAAGTTGGCGCGTGACGATTGAGAGTTGGGAACTGAGCCGTTTACGCTCCCCACAGCCAGCTCAGTACGTTCGTGGCAAGCACTGCGATTCCCGTGCCTGCGGCGACACCTGCGAGCGTTTTCTTCGCGCCGGGTTCTCCGTGCGCGAAGCCGTAGCCGCCGATCACAATTGCAATCAAACTTGCGACCTTTGCGACCGTGCCGGTAAAGAGGTTTTGAAGTGAAGTGAGCCCGCTATCGAACGGCGAACCGGACTGCGCATACGCAGCGATGGGGAGGAAAAGGCATACGGCGACAAGCAGTGCAAATAGATGAATCCATCTGCGAAATGCTTGCTCCGTCTTCGGGGGAATTACGATTCGGATGTTGCGGGACATTGGCACCTCCAACGACCAGCGAATCGGTCGTGATATGCCGAGAGATTAGGCGCGTTTTGCTCTGCTCGTCCAAGACTTTTGCAGTCATGGTTGATGCTGTAAAGCTATCAACCGGTAATCGGTGGGATCACTAGGGAGTTCATGGATATACCCTGTAGCGATTCGAGCCAACATTCGATGCCAGATAACTTTTCGGATAGACGGAATTTGAGAACAATAAGCTACTAAGGATATGCGCCGCGCACCGTCTGCCAAGGGGAAGCCCTATTCAGTTCATGAAATACCGAGTTGGCATCAATCGGTATCTTCTGTCGCCAATGGAGTACCGGTTGATCCAGTTTGCGGAACAATGTCGCTGAATTTGCGCGTGGCGCTGCGTGGCCGAGCATTCTCGGTCAAAGGCTTTATGTTTAGCTTCAAAGGCATCTGACTTGCGATGCCGCTGAATACACAAGTACCGGTTGGCAGCGTTGGTATAGACTCTTCTGTCACCCGGTCTATATAAGAAACGGCGCTTGCAATCGCCTTGAGGTCGCGTTCATTCAGCAGCCTATGTATGAAGTAATTATGTGCCTGTGATGTAATCGTGGGCGAGATGTCGTTCGGTCTTTGGCTGGAAATCGTTACAAATACGCCGAATTTACGGCCTTCTTTAATGATCTCCTCGAAGGTTTCCAATCGATAGTCTTTCCAACTTTCCGATTCGCGGAAGGAGGTCGTCGAAAGAATATTGTGCGCCTCATCGATCACGAGATTCAGCGATTTACCTTGTCCCGTTTCTTTCTGTTCGGTGTAAAGTTTCTTCGCCAGAAGTAGCGGCAACGTCTTCTTCATTTCAAGATTGACGTCTGTGAGGCTGACAACGACGACGTTGCTTTGCCAGAATGCAGCGTCGTTTCCCAAGTCAAAAATCTTATCGATGTCACTCTTCTTTGCTTTCAATCTGTTGATTACCGGAGCGATGTGCTCATTTTGCGCCCGGTTCGCGAAAATGTCGGATATCAGCTGCAGGTATAAAAACACAATTAGCTTGGAGAGAAGGCTGTCGCCCAGCGCAAAAGAATCGACGTGTTGGAAAAGAAATGTCTCTGGGATGCGGTCTGGGTTTTGTGTCAGGAAGGCACCCTTCGGCCTCATGTGGAATTCACAAGCTTGGTTGTGCCACGTTATGTCGCAGGCAATATCCAGTGGATTGCCTTCAGCGTCCTCGGTAGGCAGGATCTCTCTGAAGTAGTCGAGAATGAGGAATGCACGAACCTTATCGCTCATTTGCAGAACGTCGCGCACTCTATTACGCAGTATGTTCTTGACGTATCTCTCAGGGTCTCCGTCGTCTGCGTTCATGACCTTCTTGTAGAACCGCACTGCACGCCTCAAAAAAGGTTTCTGAGTTTTATCCGTGGCATCCGCCAAGATCGATATGACTTCGATGTCCAAGAGCGCATCTTCCGTCATCGGGAGTTTGTCGGCTTGATCGTGACGGGTAGAAAGTTGGTAGACCTTCTTGGTGGGCGATATGCATTGAGGAGATGTGTATTCTCCATTGAAGTCCAAAAGTAGTATGTGTGCATTTTGCGGGAAGGCGTCGGCGTTTCTTTTAGTCAGAACTCGAACGAATTCCTGATAAAGATAAGCGAGCGTGTTGGACTTTCCGCTGCCCGTGTTACCGAATATCGCGATGTGACTGTTAAACAATCCGTCAACGGGGAAGTCGATATCGAAATCATGTCCCTCAATGGTGGCGATATTGATGGATGGATTAGCCGGGTCTTCTGTGAGATTGTGAACTCGCTGAATTTTGTCTCGGGTGACAATGTACGCTTCGTTACCAATCAGCGGAAGCTCTTTTGTCCCACCAGTAAAAGCGCCCCGCTCATTGATGTATCCGGCAAGTGCAACCGTCAAAACACGCCGATTCCTGTTGACGGTCTCAAACCCTCCAGCGGGAGCTGGATAGTCCTCTTCGATTTTTTCCCCCTCTACCCGGCCGATCAGGCTCAAAAAGCCCTTTCGGATCTCGATATAGCTATTGACGGAGAGATTGCGCAGTATCTCGCCATCCAGAAACATATCGGAGAGATTCTTGTTCTTATCGACAAGAACGTAGATCCTTCTCCCGTCGACCCCGACAACCTCGCCGACCCGGAGTACTGCTTCTTGCGTGAGCTTAGCGACGTTCATTTCTTCTTTCCGTCGAATACCGGAAGGATGCTCCGCAACACACCATTGAATTTAGCGAAGTCGATTCGCAGCAGCGTTCCTGGCGTGATGATGTCAACGTTGTTGAAGTCCTCAAATATCTTGAGAAATGAGTCCCGATCAGCGTCTTCAAAGGAAAACACGACCAGCTTCAACGTCGGATTCTTTAGAGCCCGCTTGGTGATATCGAGGATGTGTTTATCACCGAATGAAAAACCAAACGCGACCAGTAGCGTCCCCTCACGGTCCAATTCGTTGGCATAGATCCGAAGGAGCTCATAGTAGGTGCCGTCCATTAGAGTCGTATGAAACTTTCTCGTCTCAGGCAAGACCACTGCATACCGATCCACAAACTCCTTTACCTGTGCCTCTGTTTTCATGGGCGGTAAGGGAGCTGGGCTCGTGACTGAATAGAGGATGTCGTCGCCATCCTTCTTCCATGAAAGCGATCCGTGCAGCTTCATAAGGTTGATACAGGGGATATCAACTTTGTAGTTGTAGAGGTTTGCCGCGCTGGATGTCGTAGTGAAAAATGTTCGCGATGAGTATTCGGAGCGGCCCGTCAAACTGGGCACGCGAACGAAACCATCGTTCAGACGCATTGCTGAATACGGGACTGATGCCTGCTCTATAAACAGGTCATAGTTAGTAGTGAAGATCGTCGCCTGCTTTGGCAGGAGCGATGTTCGTCGTTCGCTAAGTATCGACTCGATGATGCCGAGATAGTCGCTGTAGTTTTCGACGGTCGTGTCGTTGTTGGCATCTGCAAGGCCCCCAATTAGTCTGGTGGTCGGAGTTTGTATTGTCGCGAGGAAATCGTATAGCGCCTGGTAGGCGGCGCCTTCATTGCCCGCATCAAAAAACTTCGCAATCTCCTTTTCCACGTTTCCCGCTGATGGTATAGCGGGATACGACGCACCCGATCCGATCAGGAAGTTGATGTTTCCGGACTGGAATGACCGAGCAAGGCTCTTCGAAATGTCATCTGCTGCCTCGGCGAGATCAAACAACCGTGCCATTGCGTCTCCGTTCTCAACTTCTCTTCGCTGGTATGATTCCGCCAGCGTTCGGGACATGGATATGTCACCTATTGTCTCTCCTGGGCGACCAAACTGCTCACTTTTTTGGGAGATACAACTCAGCGAGTGCACTATCGCCAATGCACTCACCGAACAGTACGGACACAAGACTCTCCATATTCCGGGATCTGGATAAATCTCAGGCTACTCGGAAACTGAATTTCTCTTGGCGGGAAATAGGCTCCGCTGCAACTCAGACTTGGTAACGGAAACTGGCGGCTTGCGCTTCGGCAACGGGATGGCGGTTTTTGAATACTTCTCATCCATGACAGCCGTTTGACTCAACCCAATGCGCAGGCCCTCGGCAAAAGCGGCGGCGAATTCTGTATCGCTCCTTCGATAAACAAAGACCGTTTCCAGTGGAGTAATGTCGTGGATGTGTACCGCTCGGACACCCTTCGGCAAGTCTTCGCACGCGCCCTCAGGCAGCAGAACACACCCGATACCACCTTTCACAAGATCGAACGCTTCGTTCGGTGATGTCACTTCCGCTACGAATTTGAAATGAACTCCGTTCGACGCGCACTGAGCGGCGAGCTGGTCGAACAGATTGGGATGCGTCCGGTCTGCACCATTTGAAATGAGTGGCAATCCCTTCAACTCAGAAATACTGATTCTCTGTACGGTGCTGAAGCGGTCTCTCGCCGGCACGATGGCGAACCAACGTTCACTTCCGATAGGAATTGTGGCTAGTCCGGGGTGTCTGACCGGGGCGAAGGTAATTCCAGCGTGGACTAAATCGGATTCGATCGCTTTCAGAAGTTCAGTGGTCGGTAATATTCGCAGCCGCAAATCAAGATGGGGGAAGGTCGTTTCTTGCAGCTTTAGAGCGATGTGCCGCATTCGCAGCGAAGCGAACGGCGAGTGAGCAACAGTGCATTCAGAAGCGACTCGTCTACTGATTGACCGGCCTCGTTCGATAGCTCTCTTGAGGTCGTCCTCCAAGCGTCGCAGGATTTGCTCCAGGTCTTTGACGAATGACATGCCGGCTTTTGTCAGAGAGACGAAGTGGTTGTCTCGATGAAAGATCTCGAACTCAACATCTTCCTCGCACTCCCGCACCCGGCGGCTAAGCGAAGGCTGTGCCACAAATGCTTTTTCAGCGGCTTTACGGAAGTGTAGTTCCCGCGCAACGATGAGCACGTATTGGAGCTTCCGTATTGACGGAATGGCCGACATGCATAGTCACCCTGCATGGCAAAGGAAACTGCCCGATATATATATGTGCAACCACCTTGCACATAAGTGCGAGATGCAATTGAATACAAAAGCGTTGCCCGCGCCGTCGATTCGGCGCAATGAAGAGAGGCCCCCATCCTTGTCCAAAAAACATGAGGTTGCGGCTACTCTCAGCCAATTCTCAAAATTCCTGTCTGTGCCCGAATGTTCCTCTTCGATGCTCTCAGGGCATCAACATTGAGGCAAAAAGTCTTGGACGATTGTGGAATTTTCGGCCATTCTCTGGAAAAGGAGGTCGGTTATGGCACGAATACTTGCAACGTTTCCCTCCCGTGCCGAGAACGATATTTCATTCGGCATAACTGAATTCGAACCTCTCCTCAATAGCCATCAGGCTGCAAGGCTCTTGAGTATTCATCACAAAACTCTGCAAAAGCTGGCGCGGCGCGGCGACATTCACGGAACGCATGTCGGTAAGCTCTGGCGCTTTCGGGCCTCTGCGTTGAACGCTTGGCTCGACCAGCAGAACCGGGTGGGCTGAGATTCGCGAAAACATCCTCGACCTCTGCCCCCTTCGGCGGTAGGCTTGATATAAGCCATCCGTTGCCGCCTGAACAGGAGAAATCATGTCAAGGCGAACACGGTATCAACAAGGAAGCGTGCAACGCGAAAAACGGCGGAGCGGCCCGGATGTATGGGTCTTCCGCTGGTGGGAGTCTGGTTTTGATGGCACTAGCAGGCATCGGAAGGCAATCGTGGGAACAGTCCAGGTATTGCCAACTGAAGCGATGGCCCTCAAAGCAGCTCGTGCGTTGCGCATCGACGCCAACCAACAAACCCCGCAAGTGGACAGCGGGCCGAGCACCATCTCCGAACTTATCGCTCACTACCGGTTGAAAGAACTGGCCGTAGAGAGCCGAGGGCGGAAAGCGTTCTCGACACGCGCTGGCTACGAATGCTATCTGGAGAAATGGATACTGCCCCGTTGGGGAAGTTTCCGGCTCGAACAGGTGAAGCCGGTCGCAATGGAAGAATGGCTGGACAGCATCAAGCGGGCAAGGGCCACACGGGCCAAGATTCGGAACCTGATGAGCGCTCTCTTTCATCACGCGATGCGGTACGAGTGGGTGGATACCAACCCCATCAAGCTCGTGCGCCAAAGCGCGAAGCGGGAGCGGGTTCCCGATGTTCTCGAACTCTCAGAGATCCAGCTTCTCCTCAGCAAGCTCGAAGTGCGGGAGAGAACGTTGGTTCTGCTGGATGCAGCGACCGGGCTTCGCGTCAGCGAATTGCTGGCACTGCGCTGGGACGACGTGGACTTCAAGGCTCTTGAACTGAGTGTGACCCGTTCCATCTGGCATCAGGTAGTGGGGGAGTGCAAGACGGAAGCCTCTGCCAAGCCGGTTCCTCTCGACAGCTACATGGCCGAGGACCTGCTGCGCTGGCGGCGCACCAGCCCTTATCCGATGCAAGGAGATTGGGTCTTTGCCAGTCCATCCATGCAGGGCAAGCAGCCCTACTGGCCGGACAACCTCATGAAGCGGTACATCAAGCCGGTTGCGAGAGCAAACGGCATCCACAAGAAGATCGGTTGGCACACCTTCCGCCACACCTTCGGCACGTTGCTGAAGGACAACGGGGAGGATGTCAAAACCGTACAGGAGCTCTTACGGCACGCGAACAGCCGGATCACGCTGGATGTTTATACCCAGGCAGTGAACTCGACCAAACGGGCCGCGCAGAGCAAGGTTGTAAAGATGATGGTGCGGGGCGTGGGTAAAACGGGTGTGGAAACATACCCGCAAGTTGTACAGTAACGGGCTTATTGTACCCTTATTGTACCCACGAAATGCTGTCACTAAGGTCGCCAAACACTCCTAAGTCTTTTGGAATGAATGGCGGGGACGACGGGGCTCGAACCCGCGACCTCTGCCGTGACAGGGCAGCGCTCTAACCAACTGAGCTACGTCCCCAGGTTGTTTCGCAACAACGTGAGTAAATGTCACATAGAACGGGCGGATTTGCGGAGGGAGTTGCTCTGGGAGAGAGCCGCTCTTGAATTGCTAATTCACCTGGTTCTACCTTGCCGCTGCTGCGGACCCGGTTCCGGTTCTATGTGGAGTCCATAGAAAGACCGAAGCCACTCACACAACGACAAGAAAGAGTCTATCAGATGCGGAGAGATTCTGTTGTGCCAAGCATTGCTTGAATTCGTGGGCGACCGATGTTTGGTGGCAAGCGGCCGATTGCCGATAGCAGACGATGCGCTGGCCCTGAGATTTATCCCTTGTGAGCTTGACCCCGAGCCGCGTGCTTGGTATCTTTAGAAGGTTCCGCGTGAATCGGGAACCCGTTGTCGCGCAGGTTGCATGATTTGTTTGTATGCAGGTTGCGCGGGGCGGCTGGTGTGTTGGGCAGATTGGGGCAGGGCTACTAGAGACTTTCCGCCATTTTGCGGTACACTGGACAGGTAGTACATCCGCGGGTCTATGCATGGGAAGCATGGCATGGGTCAGTAACACGCGGCGCAACATCCTCGCAATCGTACCTGCGACACCCTCCACCTTGGATGGGCTATGCGGGAACGGAACAGCGATACGGAGTCAACTCCATCTTCCGGTAAGGGCTGCTAGTAGAGGGCGGG
>Ga0181529_10000476_pt1 | contig 57988 bp, 44 predicted proteins | sample PEATcosm2014_Bin_36_FD_119763 | JGI IMG/M metagenome (GOLD analysis project Ga0181529, IMG submission 119763) | Peatland microbial communities from MTU Mesocosm Facility, Houghton, MI, USA - PEATcosm2014_Bin10_30_metaG | ecosystem: Environmental > Terrestrial > Soil > Wetlands > Peat | place...
AATTGCTCCAGTTCTTCTTCACGCGCCATGAACCTTCCCTCCAAGAAGAAGGTTCAGCCCGAAGACCGGCCAGGGCATATAGCAAGAGTGGTTCAATGAATTTCAAATGCGTTTGCCCTGCGGTGAGGCCGCTCCGCTGCAAGCTGTCGAAGGCGCCACTGCTAGAATGTTGCGCATGGACAGCATCCAGTACAATCTGCCTCAAAATCGCATTCCTCAGGCCTGGTACAACGTAGCCGCCGATCTGCCCAAGCCGCAGGCGCCGGCGCTGCACCCTGGTACGCATCAACCTCTGGGTCCAGACGACCTGGCGCCGCTTTTCCCCATGGCCTTGATCATGCAGGAAGTGAGCCGGGAACGGGAGATCGAGATTCCCGGGCCGGTGCGGCAGGTGTATGCGCAATGGCGTCCCGCCCCGCTGTTCCGAGCCCGCCAACTGGAAAAGGCGCTGGATACTCCGGCGAAGATTTTCTACAAATACGAGGGTGTGAGCCCGGCCGGTTCGCACAAGCTGAACACCGCCGTGCCGCAAGCCTATTACAACAAGGCGGAAGGCACGAAACACCTGGTGACGGAGACCGGGGCCGGACAGTGGGGATCGTCGCTGGCGATGGCATGCTCCATGTTCGGGCTGGACTGCAAGGTGTACATGGTGAAGGTGAGTTTCAACCAGAAGCCCTATCGCCGCGCGCTAATGGAGGCCTTTGGGGCCCAGGTTACCGCCAGCCCGAGCATGGAAACGGCGTCCGGACGCGCGATTCTGGCCGCGCATCCGGATTCCAACGGTTCGCTGGGTATTGCCATCAGCGAAGCCGTGGAAATGGCGGCACAGGATCCCTATACAAAATACGCTCTGGGCAGTGTGCTCAATCACGTCCTGCTGCATCAGACGGTCATTGGCCTCGAAGCTATCGAGCAAATGGCCTTGGCCGAAGCGGAGCCGGACATCGTCATCGCCTGCGCCGGCGGCGGATCGAACTTTGCCGGTCTGGCCATGCCGTACATCGGCCGCAAGCTGAAGGGACAAAGCAGCGCGCGAATCGTCGCAGTGGAACCGGCTGCCTGCCCGTCGCTGACCAAGGGCAAATTCCTGTATGACTTTGGCGACACGGCGCACCTGACTCCGCTGGTGAAGATGCACACGCTGGGCAGCACCTTCATGCCTCCCGGCATCCATGCGGGGGGATTGCGCTATCACGGCATGGGGCCGCTGGTTTCGCACGTTGCCGACTTGGGCCTGATCGAGGCGGCCACTGTGCAGCAACTAGACGCGTTTGCAGCCGGCATCCAGTTCGCCAAGGCTGAGGGCATCATGCCCGCGCCCGAGGCCAATCATGCCATCTCTCACGCCATCCGCGAAGCGCTGGTAGCCAAGGAAGAAGGGAAAGAAAAGACGATTCTCTTCAACCTGAGCGGTCACGGTCACTTTGACATGCAGTCCTACATCGACTACCAGGCCGGCAAGCTGGAAAACTACGACTACCCTGCCGAGGAAATCGCCATGGCGCTGGCAGGATTGCCCGCGGTTTAGGTTTGGTTGGACTGAAAAAACGCGCCCCGGATCTTTCCACGAGATGCGGGGCGCTGTCTTTGTGCCTTCCCTCCATCCTTTGGATGAGGAGAGCGTCGTCCGATGGATGGTTGTTGCAGCAACGCCCGCAGCCTCATGCTCAAGGGACAATGACGAAGAAGCTTCCCCTTCTCCTGTTTCTCCTGCTGGTTACAACCAGTTTGTATGCCGAGAGCGGATCCGCGAGCCCCGCTCCGGACGGATTCTACAACCGCTGGATGGCGCGCACATCGGCGACCCAAGACAAACAGCCGCCGTGGGCGGTTCCTCTGGTGACTACGACGACCGGGCTGATTCAGGTGGTGCGTTCGGATTACTTCCGCCAGATTGCTCCTGCGCGCACTATTACCTGGAACATGGATGGCAGCAAGGGTGTGAACATCGTTCCGTGGGCGAATACGGAACTGGCCGTGAACCTGCCGCCTTATATCGAGCACAACAGCACGGCAAAAGACGGTGCGGGCGACGTCTCGTTTCTGGGCAAGTACCGCATCGCGACCGGCAACGCGCAGCGTGGCTTGTATAACGTCAGCGCGTGGCTGGTGGCGACGATTCCCACGGGCAGCTACAAGAACGGCGCAGCGGATGTGACACTGGCGCCGAACCTGGGCGTGGGCAAGGGCTATGGACGCTTCGACGTGCAGTCCACCGCGGGTGCGACGCTGCCGATGGGAAAGACGGCGCTGAACGCCGCGGGGCGTCCGGTGGCCTGGAACATCGTGGCGCAGTACCGCGTGAGCAAAATCTTGTGGCCGGAAATTGAGAGCAACGCCACGTTTTACAAGGGCGGCGGCAGCGATGGCAAGACGCAGGAATTTGTCACGCCGGGGCTGATCGTGGGCAAATGCGGACTGCACCCCTCCGACCCGAAATCTCGACCGGGGCTGGCGGTGGGCGTGGGGATGCAGATCGCAACCAGCCAATTCCACACCTATAACCACGGCCTGGTACTGACCGGGCGGTGGATCTTTTAGGCGATGCTTCGCCTTTGTACTCGCCCGCGCATTCAGAAACGGTCAAAAACAAGGCCCGGGCACATAACGCGCCCGGGCTCCGCTTTTCTGATCCCTGATCCCTGTTCCCTGTTCCCTGCTTTTCAGTACCCCATGATGTTGTAGCCGCAGTCGACATACATGATCTCGCCGGTAATGGCGCTGGAGAGATCGCTGGCCAGAAACAGGGCCACGCCTCCGACTTCGAGCTGGTCGACATTGCGGTGCAGCGGGGCGCGCTCGGCATGGCCGCGCAGCATCTCCGAAAGGTCGCCAACGCCGCGGGCAGCCAGGGTCTTGATGGGTCCGGCGGAAATGGCGTTCACGCGGATGTTGCGCGGGCCGAGTGTAGAGGCGAGATAGCGGGTCGCCGACTCCAGTGCTGCTTTGGCCAGAGCCATTACATTGTAGTGCGGCACCACTTTCTCGGCAGCGTAGAAGGTGAGCGACATGATCGATCCGCCCTCGGTCATCAGCGGCGCAGCTGCGCGGCTGACGGCGATCAGCGAATAGACGCTGACGTCCATGGCGACGTGGAAGCCTTCGCGGCTGGTATTGAGAAAATCGCCGCGAAGGTCGGCTGCGGGCGCGAAGGCAACGGCGTGGACCAGGGTGTCGATCTTGCCGTACTTGGCCTTGATCGCGGCGAATACGGCGCCGATTTCTTCGTCGCTGGAGACGTCGCACTGGAAGCCGGAAGCGCCGGGCAATTCGGCGATGAGGCCTTCGGCTTCGAGCTTCATGCGCTCATTCTGATAGCAAATGGCCAGGGTCGCACCGGCCTCCTGAAGTTTTTGGGCGATGCCCCAGGCGATGGAGCGCTTGTTGGCCAGCCCGAAGACTACAGCCGTCTTACCTGCCAAATTGATCATGCTTGCTTTCTGCCTCCGCGGTCCGGACTCAGGGGAGATGGACCTGTTCCCTTCTAGAATACCAGCCGGAAAGGTTGGAGTCTCAGGGCCGTTCAGCCGCCGAGATCGACGAGTTGTACGGGTCCGGTGGGACGGTCCAGGAAGCGAGAGCCCAGGCGCTCGAATTTCTCCACCGAATCGGTGGCGAAGCAGGAGATTTCGGGCTGTCTGGCCGGTTGAGACTCAGACTCGGCTTGGGGCTCCGGGTGGCTGGCTCGGCCAAGCATGCGCGCGGCTTCGACGGCGGTCGCCTCGGCGGAGTCGATAACCTTCATTCCATAGGGCACGGCGATCTCGATGAGTGGGCGCAGCAGCGGGTAGTGGGTGCAGCCCAGGACCAGAGTATCGGGTTGAAGGCCCTTGTCGGCGGCCTCGCCCAGCAATTCCGAGAGGTAGATGCGGATGACTTCGGCGGTGACCGGGTGGTCGGTCCAGCCCTCCTCGGCGAACGGGACGAGCAGGGGGCATGCCTTTTCCAGGGCGCGCAGACCCCGGGCCTGGCAGGCGGCGGTGTAGGCGCGGCTTTCCACAGTGGCGGAGGTGGCGATGACCAGCACGTCACCGGTGACGGAGGCCGCGCGCGCGGAGGCGGCTCCCGGCTCGATCACGCCCAGCACGGGGACAGGGACAGCGCCCTGAATGGCGTCGAGGGCCAGGGCGCTGGCGGTGTTGCAGGCGATGACCAGGAACTCCGCGCCCTGCTCGCGCACCAGGAACTGCGCGCTCTCGGCGGCGTAGCGGGCGATGGTGCGGCGGGACTTGGAGCCATAGGGCAGCCGCGCGGTGTCGCCGAGGAAGGCGAAATTGGCCTGGGGAAGATTCCGCAGCAGTGCGCGCAGGACGGTGAGGCCGCCGAATCCGGAATCGAAAACGCCGATGGTAGGGGTCATCCAGTTTGTCCCATTTTTCATCTGGCGGTCCGATCAACAAGAACAAAAGAACGCCGGCAGATCTCTTCAAAAACGCTCTTTGCATAGAGATTTCGCGTTCCAGCTTTGGAGAAGATGTCTTCAATGTTGAAAAGTACGATGGCGTAGGCCGCAAACATTCTCTCCGCCGAAGGTGCGTCTTTGCGCCAAAAGGCACTTCGCAACTCGCTCAAGATACCTTCAGCCGTTCCGGCATGAATATAAGGGTCAGTGCCGTTCAGATCGCTGGCCGACCTCTGGAGCCGATATGGCTCCGATTCCCATACGAACCAAGTATGACTGCGGGGGTGGAGGTGGGTCCAAGTAATGGTCATGCCCAATTCTAATGGCATATTGAAACGAGGTGTTGCGGCGGGCGGTACGCTCAGCTCTACACGGGAAAGGTCGTGGATCGAGTAGCGGCAGCTTTGAATCAGCGCCAGAATCCTCACCAACCGTCGCTCTCCACCGGGTATTTCAGAAGCAATGTGGGGAACCAATCCGAGTTGATATAGGCCAACTATGTACGCGATGTAAAGAGGACGGAATTCCTCATCGTAGGGAATATTCAAGAAAACAGCATTGGGGTCAATCGGCAGCGGAGGCATTCTTCGTCTGCTCATCCTTTTCAACCGCTCGATCCGAAATGCCCTGTTCTTTCGCGCCTTCACGCTTCCATTCTTCCTCCGCCCAGGCCATCAACTCCTTTAGGCGGGTTTTGGAAATGCGCAAGCGCCTTACGGTGTCTTCAAAAGTGGGAGGCGGGGCCGTGATGTGGACAGTCTTGGGCATTGCTACGGCTCCATCATACTGCGATCCCCTTGAAAATGAAACCGCAGGCTCTGAGCGCCGAAGGAGGCAACTCACGGGCGGGCGGCCTCGGCAGAATCGGCTTCGCCCACCAGGTAGGTGCGGGTGAGGTCGGCGTGGCCCGCGAGGGTGCTGCGCGGCTGGCCGTCCACCAGAAAGCGCACCTGGGTAACCCGGGGCAGGTTGGCATGCAGGGTTCCGCAAAGGGAGAGCACGGTGAGCGTTTCGGTTTCCAGGCCGGAGGGGTGGTTGACGACGAAGCTTCCGGCCAGGTTGATGACAGCGAGTTGGGGCGTAGTCGGCTCCGGAGCCGAGACGGACTGGAAGGATGGGTCGTCGGCGGCTGGGGTGTTCGCCACGCTCTCGGCTGCAACGGTGGCGACCGAGGCGGGGAAGCCGGGCCTCTGGGGCGCGGTGGCGGGATGACCGGCAGGCGGGACGGGAAGCAGGAAGACCTGGAGGATCGAAGCCGCACCGCCGGGGACGGGATGGGTCGAGCCCTGCGCGGCGTAGATGTCCAGCAGCTTGCCCAGCACGGCGCGGGCGCGCGCGCCGGGATCGGCGGGCAAAGGGAGCGAGTGGTTCTGGGTCAACAGTGAGCCGTCGCTGTCGTTGGCGACGAGGAGGGCTGCCTGCTCGGGAGGGGCGACCTGGGGAGCCTGGGTGGGAGTGGAATCCGGGCCATCGACCAGGCGCTGATGGGCGCGTTCCCGCAACTGCCAGAGGACCACACCCATGACCAGCGAAGCCAGCACAAGTACGGCGAAGAGAATGGACTGATGGCGGGGGATCATGGCTGGCGCGCCTCCGATCTCCACACCAGCAGCCCGGCGGCTAGGGCTTCGGTCACCCGGGCCTGGTAGGCAGGGTCGTCCACCGCGGACTTGACCGTCTGCTTGGCGTCGCGGTCCGGGGCCACTTCAATGGCGATTGCCGGGCAGGCCATGCTGTCGAGGCCGGGCAAGGCGGTGCGGGCGAGGGTCACGACGATGCCGGCCTGCTGCAAGCTGGCGTTGATTGCGCCGGTCAGAGCCAGGCTGCGGGTAACCCATTGGGCCTGCACGGTCTTCCAGGGGATGAAACGCTGGGGTTGCGCGGGTGCGAGCGAAGAGGCAAACAGATGCACGCCCGAACCGCTGTCGCTGGCGTGAATGCTTAGGCAGGCGCGAGGCTGGGCGCGATTGGCGATTTCGGCGCGGCGGTCGGCGGAGAGGTCCGCGTCGGACTCGCGCGTTGTCATCACCTGGAAGCCGCGGGCTGCCAGCAGCGAGCGGAGCCGCACGCTGAGGGCGAGGGTGACGGTCTTTTCGAGCTGGCCGTTCCCGAGGTGCGCACCGGAGTCGGAGCCGCCGTGGGCGGCGTCGAGAACGACAATGTATTTCGCTTGCGGAGCGGGTGGGGCCTGGGCGGGGAGTCCAACGCTGCCAGAAAGAGCCAACGCGCCCATCTCGAAAAAGAAAATGATCCGCCGTGCCAAACTCATGTTTCTAAGCCTACATCACAGCCGGAAGCAATGTTCTCATTCAACAAGAAAGGGGTTCCCAGGGGTAGCGACTCGCTGCTTTCCCAGGATGCATGGATGAGGTCAGATTCTCATCCGGCGATCCAGCTCCTCTTCCTTCCGATCCAGAAGCCCTGCTTTGACTCGGGAAAGCAGCTTTGGGTCGTTGGCAACATCCAGACCGAGACTCTTCAATCCATGCAGAATGCGATACGCTTCGGGCGGGTCGATGCTCCCTAGGAAGATCGTCTTTTTACTGCCGTTTACCAGAAATCTGATACCGTAAACGTTCCCGCCTCGACCCGAGCCAAAATACCCGAGCCGGAATCCCGATACATCTGAGACGTTATATGTGCGGGATACCCAGTGCCCGGTGAACGAATGCCAGGGGATTCTTGTCGTGGTAACCTGAGCGCGATTGCAGATCAGAATCGCGCCAGCAGGGCAAAACAAGCGGACCCCAAGCAGCATAAACAGAAAGAGAATGGCCGTGGACATCACAACAGAATCGAAATTGAGCACCGTATAGTGATGCGCCAGGTACCACCAGTTGTTATGTCCATAGGAGTCATGCGACAGCCAAGATCGGTAAATCCCCCAGATCCCCAAGCCAATCAGCAGGGTGCCGAGGACGGTGCGACTTTGTTTGGGACCAAACGGCTGGCCGCAAATCGCTTCCACCGAGTCGCTGGTGATCTTGATCTCGTATTTAAAGCGTCCGCCGTCTCGCTTGCGCATAATATTTCAATAGTTTAGAACCTGGATAGGCTAAAGAGCCGGTCCGAGGTCATTCAGCTCCTCAATGCGGAGCATTCGAATATCGCGGACACAACTCTTGAGCCAAGGGTAGGCATTGCTTACAGCTTGCGCTGCCAAAACGCACTTGACGGCGTTCATATCCGGGCCGCCGAAATAGACGCTTCCCTGCTGCCAAATGAAACCAAAGGGCAACAATATCTTCTTGATATCCACATAAGCATTGTTGTAGGAGGGATGCGGGTACAAAATCCGCAATTGTTCAATGTCGAGGTCGAACGCGATCGCGTACATGCGTACTCTCCCGATCGGAAGCTCGTGAAGATCGCTTCCCATCGACTCAACTTGTGGTTCATCCAGCAAAAGGGTGCTCATGATCCCCTCCGAGACTCGCCTGCGCCATCATACCACCGCTCAGCCTGGCGGTTGTTCAACCCTCGGTGCCGCGCTGTGACAAGTAAAAGGCAAAAGGATTCCAAGGTTTACCTGCGGAACCCTGGAATCCAATCTCCTTCACTCGTAGCAGAGTCTTCACTGTTCCTTCTGCCGCTCTTCCCTGCCTATTCCAGTCCATAAATCGCCAACCCGCTCAGCAGCTTGGGGAAGAAATCCGTGGACTTCTGCGGCATCACATCGCCGGCGAAGGCCACTTCCCTGAGTTGTTCCATGGAGACGGGGTTGGTGAGGAAGGTGACATCGGCCTGGCCGCGGCGAACCTGCTCCACTGCTTCGCCGGCATCGCGGAGGTAGCGGAGGTTGGTCTGTTCGCGGACCTTTTCGGCGTCGAGGCCGAGCAGCTTGTCGAGCGCGATGGAGTGCAAATGACTAAGGTCTAGATTACGTTGACGCTCGGGCAGGTTGGCCAGGGCGGCGCTGATGACCTCAGGCTTGGACTTGAGCAGGAAATCTCCGGCGCTGGTGACGGCAACGAAGGCTGTTCCCTTCTGGCTGCCGAGGGTCGCCATGTGCTCGGTGGCATCGCCTGCGGAAAGCCTCGTAACGGTGAAGAACTCCTCGGCGGCCTTGAGGAACGCGGCGGGATCGAAGCTGGCGAGCGAGTGCACCACGCGATGGGTGGGCAGAATCACCAGGCCGTCGGAATCCATGTTGACGAAGGTCATCATGACGGCTGCCTCGGGGAACTCGGGCTGCGGCAGATGGGAGGGATTGGTCTCGTGCCTGACCGGAGCCGAGGGGGCGTGTTCCCGGGAGTAATTGAGAGCCGTCTCGTAGCGATGATGGCCGTCGGCGATGATCAGCTTCTTGTCGGCCATGGCCGTGGTGAGCAGGCGAATGACCGCTGGATCGGAGACCTTCCAGATGCGGTGCACAACGTTGTACTCGTCGGTGACTTCGGCATCGGCGGGTCCGCGGCCGTCGTAAAGGATGCTGTCCACGCTGCCGGCGGGATCGGAGTACAGCATGAAGATCTGGCCGAAGTGAGAGTGGGTGGCCTTGAGCAGGTTGAGGCGGTCGCCCTTGGGCTTACTGAGGGTCTGCTCATGCCGGAAGACGACTTTTTCGGAGTAGTCATGGACCTTGCCGATGGCGATGAAGCCGCGGCGTTCCTTGATGATCTCGGTGCCGGGAACGGTGAAGCGCTGGGAGTAGGCGAAGATGCAGGGATCCTTTTCACGGACCAGGACGCCTTCTTCCTTCCATGCCTTGAGATCGCGGGCGGCGCGGGTGTAGACACTTTCGCCGCGTTCGGCATCGAACAATTCGGGAAGGCCGAGGATGATGCGCACGAGGTTGTAAGGGCTGCGCTGGTAATAGGCCTGCTGCATCGCCGGAGAGATCTTGTCGTACGGTTGCGTGACGACGTCCTCGAGGCGAACGGAGGAGGGGTTATAGCGCCAGGCGCGGAAGGGGTAGATATTGGCCATAGTGAAAGTCTAACTCCCGTTTCAGGGTGGAATTTGCCTATCGAAGCCCATTCTGGCGCTGTGGGACCGACGTGCTCCTAGGGTCGATTGTATCCCAGAGGGAGATTTGCACCTTCCGTTGGGAGGGTCTCGCAGCTCCTGGCCGAGCCGCGTCACGGGTGACAGCAGGGTGACAACAAAGCTATTCGAAGCGTGCTAAGATCGGCATCATTCCGCAGGGAGAATGGGAGATGAGCAACAGGATCCTTCCCGCTTGTTCGCGTATCGATGACGTAATCCCGGAAGATGGCTATGTCGTTTGGGCGGCCCGGAAGGTGCGCTGGGGGCTGTCCAGGCGAGGGCAGGGATTGGCGCTGTGCCTGGCCATGTGCTTGGCGCTGTGCCTTACGCGCATCCAGGCCCAGGAAGATCCTCTGAACAAGGTGCACGTGACGCCGCAGGGCAGCGATGCGTCCGCGCCGGCAGAGGGTGCGCCCGCGGGGGCCGAGGCTGCGCCCGCGACCGGGCCGGATGCCTTGAAGATTCGTCCGGGTTCGCATATCCGGTTGGATGTGGACCTGGTGCTGGTGCCGGTGACCGTGACGGATCCGATGAACCGGCTGGTGACCGGGCTGGAGCAGGAAGACTTTCAGATATTCGAAAATGGCGGGCAGCAGAAGATCAAGACCTTCGCTTCCGAGGACGCGCCGGTATCGATCGGGATCATTTTTGATTTGTCGGGGTCCATGACGTCGAAGCTGGTCCGGGCACGGGAGTCGATCATACAGTTCATCAAGACGGCAAATCCGCAGGACGAGTTTTTCGTAATCGGGTTCAACGACCGGCCAGAGCTGATCGAGGACTTTACCAACTCGGTGGAGGACATCCAGGCGCGGCTGGCGACGGTGCGGAGCGGTCACCGGACCGCGCTTCTGGACGCTATCTATTATGGGATGAGCAAGATGCGGGACGCCAAGCACGATCGCAAGGCGCTGTTGGTGGTGTCGGATGGCGGCGACAACCGCTCGCGCTATACCGAGGGCGAAGTGAAGTCGCAGGTGCGGGAGTCGGACACGGAGATTTACTCGATCGGGGTCTTCGATCCATATGCGGCGACACCGGAAGAACGCGGCGGGCCGATTCTGCTGAACGAACTGTGCGAAGAGACGGGAGGGCGCTTGTTCCGCGTGGATGACCTGTCGGAAATGAGCGACATCGCCGAGAAGATCTCCTCGGAGCTTCGCAATCAATATGTGATCGGCTATCGGCCCAAAATACTGGTGCGCGATGGCAAATGGCGTAAAGTGAAGGTGAAGATCAATCCGCCCCAGGGACTGCCACCACTCACCGTCCATGCACGAACCGGATATTATGCGCCCTTGCAATAACATGATCCTCGCAGTTCTCTTGTTTGCCGCAGCGCAACTGCTTCCCGCGCAACAGGCTACCCAGCAGAGCATTCCGGCGCTTGAGCCCGGCAACCAACCAGCGGCGGAGCAAGCTGCAACACCGATCGCGGTTGCGGCGCCGGCCGCTGCGGATGCTGCGCCTGCGAATGCGGCGCCGGTCACGCAAGTGTCGCCGCTGAGCAGGGCGATGACGCCCGAGCGGGCGGATGCGCTCCCGGCGAGGCCCCAGTCCGATGCGCCTCGTTCGCTGGCCTCGGAGGCGTGGAAGGGGCTGATCCTGTCGCTGATGGAAGACAAGCAGTATGCGGAAGCGCTGAAGGAGATCCAGACGATTCCCGCGGATGTGCGCCAGCAACTGGAGGCGGACATCGAGTTCGAGCAGGACGAAGCGACCCTCTATGGCGCACTGGACGATACGGCGCATGCCGATGTCTACCTGAAGCGGGTGGAGGAATACTACATACTGCACCGGACCACTGCACCGGCGGGGATCGAGATTCAGCATGCGTGGCTTTTGTATAACTTCAAGGCCGAGGAAGCGCTGTACCCCGTTCTGCTGGGTTTGGACGGCCGCAGCGACCTGACTTCGACGCAGCGGGCGGAAGTGGCGAACCTTTGGACCAGCTGGGCGGTGCGCCGGGCCTTTGGGGCGATGGACGCAGGCTACGCCGTGCGCGGGGTGCAGATCCTGGAGGCGGCCTCGGAGGAGTTTCCGGACAACCTTAGCATCCGCATGGGAGTAGCCGCGGCGTATGTGAAGGTGGGCCGCTCGGCGGACGCGGTGATGCTGTTCAAGGCGCTGCCCATGCAGCAAGCGGGGGTGGGCGACTACCAGGCTGCGGTGGGAGCGGCGCTGACGACCGGCGACAGGGCGCAGGCGGAAGCCTGGCTGCGGATGGCGCTGGAACGATTCGGGAACGACGCGAGGATTCTGGGACTTGCGGCGCGGTTTGAACAGGCTACGGGCAACAACCGGCGGGCTGCGGAGTACTGGCAGGCGTCGCTGGACAGGCTGCCTCCGGGAGCAACGGCGCAGAGTCTGGAGATCGTATTCAATCTGCCTGCCGGATCGTATCACTCGCCTTTGCCGGGGGATCTGAAACTGCTGCTCGATCCGCGCAGCGATCCGGGCTCGGCAGCCAGCCGGGTTCCTCCGCTGCCTGCTTACGGGCCGGACTTCAAGCCACTGAGGTGACGGTAACCCGGATGTAACGGTAACAAGGACAGGCGGACCAAGGCGTTTTGGCAAGTGGCGTAAAGTGAAGGTGAAGATGAATCCGTCAGTTGGTCCCGTCAGGGATCTGGTGAGGAATTTCATCTCAAGTTGACCCACGCACACGGGATGGTACATGCACCCATCGATTGACCTGCGCACTAGTTCCAAATTAATTGTGGTCACTTTTCTGATGGCGACGGCGCTGGCGCTGCCGGCGCAGCAGCCGGGCAACGCGGCTGGTCAGACAGCGGCTACTCAGCCTGCGCCAACCCAGCAGCCTGCCTCACAGGCTCCATCGCTGACCGAAGACCGCGATCCGGTGCGCTCGCCCGATCCCGAAGGCGCTGCGCAACCCGCGGCCGCGCCCTTGCGCAAAAGCGGAGACAGCTACGTTCTGCGCACGGATGTGGAAGAAGTGGTGCTGAATGCGACGGTGCTGAGCGGGACCAAGCTGGTGCCGGACCTGAAGAAGGAAAACTTCAAGGTCTTTGAAGACGGGGTGAAGCAGACGCTGCTCAGCTTTCAGCACACCGATGTTCCGGTGTCGATTGCGGTGGTGGTGGACAACAGCGGATCGATGGCCAAAAAGCGGCCTTCGGTGAACAAGAGCGCGCTGGACCTGATCCAGGCGTCGAACGCGCAGGATGAGGCATTCGTGGTGAATTTCTCGGACGAGGCGTTCATCGACCAGGAGTTCACTTCGGATGTGAACAAGCTGCGGGACGGGCTTTCGCATATCGAGTCGCGGGGTGGCACGGCGTTGTACGACGCGGTGGTGGCCTCGGCGGACAAGCTGGCGGCGGATGCCAAACGGCCCAAGCAGGTTCTGATTCTGATCACCGACGGCGAAGACAACGCCTCGACGCTGAACCTGGAACAGACCATCCACAGAGTCCAGCAACTCTCAGGCCCCACAATCTACTCGATCGGATTGCTGTTTGGCGACGAAATGACGCGCGCCGAAGTGAAGCACGCGCGGCGGGCGCTGGAGATGCTGTCCACGGAGACGGGCGGCATCGCATTCTTCCCGAAAAACATCGAACAGGTGGACCAGATTGCTGCCGAGGTGGCGCAGGATATCCGCAGCCAGTACATGCTGGGCTACCACTCGACGAAGCCGAGCAGCGAGCCGGGCTTCCGGCGGGTGGAAGTGGCGGCCGAAGCCAAGGACAAAGGAAAGCTGGATGTGCGCACCCGGACGGGTTACTTCCCGATGCCGCGGAACCAGAAAAAAGCGCCGGCGACGGAGCAGAAGTAGCGGCGGGAACGAACATTCGCTTTCGGGGGTGACAGAGTGCGTCGTTTGCTGGCTTTTTGGGTTCTTGGTGCAGCCGTGCTCCTTTCCGGACCGCCTGCGCGCGCCGAATATACGGTTGTGGTGATCGAAAGGCCGTTTCATTCCCAAAAGCTCGCCGGTGTTGTTCTGGACCCGAACGGGGCACCGGTCGAAGGCACCAGGGTTGAAGAGCGCGACGCGACGTTTGGCCGGGTCTTGGGGTTCGCCATCAGCGACCACAAAGGGCATTTCTCCATCCGCAGCTCCGAACCAGGTTCAAACCACTATCTGAGTTTCTTGGCGCGCGGATTCAATCCGCTGCGCATCACCGTTTCACTCCGTCCGCTCGCGCACCGGGAATTGAAGATCAGGCTCCCCATCGGAGGGTGACTCCACCCCGCTCACGATAAGCTAGAAACACAGGAGCGAAACGCCGACGATGTCCAAATCCCCGTACAAGTACTCGACGCTTGCCATCCACGCCGGGCAGCACCCGGACCCCCAGACGGGCGCTGTGAATGTGCCTGTTTACCTTTCCTCGACCTTTGAGCTGACCGGCATCGGAACCGACCGAGGCTGGGACTACTCGCGCGCCGGAAATCCCACCCGCGACCGGCTGGAGGAATCCCTGGCCGCGCTGGAAGGCGGAGTGAGCGGGCACGCTTTCACCAGTGGCATGGCGGCGATTTCGGCGCTGGTGGCCCATCTGCGCGCGGGCGACCATCTGGTGTGCTCCAAGGATGTCTATGCGGGCACGGTGCGCCTCTTCGACCGCTTCGTTAGCGGATACGGCATCCAGATCGAGTATGTGGACACCAGCGACCTGAAAGCCGTGGAAGCGGCGATGCGGCCGAATACCAAACTGGTGCACATCGAGACGCCCAGCAATCCCCTGATGGTACTGACGGATATCGCGGCGGTCTGCAAGATCGCCCACGCGGCCGGGGCGGAAGTCAGCGTGGACAACACCTTCATGTCCCCGGTGCTGCAAAGCCCGCTGGAACTGGGCGCGGACGTGGTGATGCACTCGACCACCAAGTACCTGAACGGCCACTCGGACGGGCTGGGCGGAGCGCTGATTGGGTCTACGCAGGAGCACAAGGAACGGTTCCTGTTGGTGCAGAAGGCGGCGGGAGCGGTGATGTCTCCTTTCGAGTGCTTCCTGGTGTTGCGCGGCATCAAGACGCTGCCGCTGCGGGTGTGGGAGCACGAGAAGAACGGCCGCGCGATTGCCGAGTATTTGTCGCAGCATCCCAAGGTGAAGAATCTGGCTTACCCCGGATTGAAGAGCCATCCGCAGTATGAATTGGCGATGCGGCAGCAGAAGGGCTTCGGCTCCATGCTGAGCTTCGAAGTGGCCGACCGCGAAGCCGCGGGACGCTTCCTGGCAGCCATCAAGATCTTCCTCAGCGCCGAGTCGCTGGGCGGAGTGGAGTCGCTGGCTTCGCACTCAGCGACGACCACGCACGCCTCGGTGACCCAGGAGCAGCGGGATGCCATGGGGATTACCCAGGGCCGCATCCGCCTCTCCATCGGCATCGAGGACAAGGAAGATTTGATTGCCGACCTGGAGCAGGCGCTGGACAAGGCGTAAGGCGACACCAGCAAAGAAAACAAGGAAAAAATGGACGGAAGCGCGCTTGCGCCTCCGTCCATTTTTTGTTTTTCGTGCACTTCCAAGTATCGAGATCGCTGGGCTGAAACCGTGGATCCGAGCTCTGCAGATTCGGGATACATCGGCCCCGATCTCGCCGTTTTTGCATCACAAATGGTGCATAAAACCGGTATTCAGCTTGAATTCGAGCTGTCTTCTTGAAGAGGTATGTTGCTCATCTTCTTATGTTTGAGTGGATACATCGCACCGGTATCGGTGCATGATGGCAGGAGGGGGGGAGGGTATGCATTTTTCGCTTATCGTCATTATTTTCAATCGGATAGAAGGAAATAAAGGCGCACTCACCGGCACTTAATCGCACTTTCGCGCTGTTTGCTTTGTTGAGGGCCATGGCCGACTCCTTGGAGCGATTGTGCGCCAAAGGGAGGGAATTATGCGCAAACGGGAGCCCGACCGAGAGGCGCAAGTATCTGGCCGTGAGCAAGAGGATTTCGAATCTTCTGGCGAGAGCCGGGCGTTGACGGGTTCACACGGGGCCGCAAACTGGCTGCACGCCGAGGCGATGGGCGGATTTTTCTTTATGCAACAGCTGACATTCGAGCTGGCCTGGATCGATTGACGATGGGCGACATCATGGGAGTGATCTAGAAGGATGGGGAATATCTGTTTGAAACTAAAGGCACTATCTGAAATAATTCGGATCAAGAGAGAGGGGGCTGAGCTAGAATCAGAGAAAGGCTGGTTGCGATGAGAAAAGCAGTTCACGGACAGAATATGGCTAATCTAGCGACAGATCAGCTAGCCGCGATCTCAAGGCTTTTTTCGTCCAGTATCGTACGCGAAATGTCCCGAAAGGGCAGATCTCCTCTGTTCGCACGGTTGGTAACCCAATCGCAATTGCTCCCTTCGATATCGTTGTCCGACCGCGTGTGTACACTTTTCGAGGCCGCATTTTTATTATTGAAACGCGAAGGGTACAGGCACGAGTACATCTACAAGGCCGCGCTCACCCATAAGATTCTCCTCGGGAAACACTCGCTCCAGACAGCGTCGATGATCAACGAGTTTCGGGTGGGTGGATGCAAAGCCGATGTGGCAATTTTGAATGGAACCGCGACTGTGTACGAGGTGAAGTCGGAACGCGACTCGCTCACCAGACTTGAACGCCAGATCGCAGCGTATGCTACCGTGTTTGCCAAGGTTTATGTCATCGCAGCAGAGAGCCACATACGAGCTGTGACCAGTACTGTTCCGGATTTTGTAGGTGTACTTTGCCTCAATAGCCGCCATCAGATTTCGACCTTGCGGGATGCCGCCAACCAGCCAGAGCGCACGTCACCGGGCGCAATCTTCAATTCTATTCGGATGGAAGAAGCGCGCATGATCCTTTCGTCGTTCGGCGTATGTGTCCCATGCGTGCCAAACACCGAGCTTTATGCGGTTTTACGCGAAGAGTTTGTGAAGCTTGAACCAACGCAGGCACATGAAGGAATGGTTCGTGTCTTGAAGCAAACGCGCAATCTGCTTCCGCTTTCAGCTCTGGTCGATCAACTTCCACTTTCCCTTCAAACCGCCGCTCTCTCGGTTCCAATGCGCAAAGCGGATCACCAACGCTTAGTTGATGCAGTAAATACACCTTTGAAAGACGCCATGGGGTGGGCTTGAAAGAATGTATCATCCTTATTTCCGCGGAAAGCAATTCGACCTTCTTTGCATTCGAGAAATGGCGCCGGTTCTCAAGAAAGCCGGATTTCTCCCGATTATTGAACCGGTTAGAGACGCGTTCGGTGGTCTGAATCGAGCGCTTGATGCGATCATGGAAGTCAATGGACGTGCCATTGTCATTGTTAATCCGCGCCACGGTGAATTGGCCAATTCTAGCGCAAAACTAAGCGAAGCACTCAAAAGCGAATATTTCGACACTGGATGTATATGGGCTGGAGTTCTTTTAAAGCAAGGTATTAGCATCCCTGAAATAATTAGAACTTGTCGAAACCATGAAAATTATGCAACTGTCTTGATCCACGCGGGATTTGGGGAGGCAAAAAAACTAGCTGAGGAATTGGGGAAGGAAGCGGAACCCGCAGAACAATTCCACGTATTTATTGAAAAGGATTGTGGCAAGCTCTACCGAAAGCATTTCAGCGGTTCCAAGAGGGTTCTTCTCAGAGACGGTTTCGAACGCAAGCGTAATCGGGATTACGATCTACTAGAGCCGTTCTCAGATCTACATGTCACCTTCGAAGACGAAGGAATGGATGGATTCGGAGATTTCCTGATCGTCGGAGATGACTACATCGAATCTGGGGGACCAGCTTATGCCGTCGCGATCCATCTGACATTTATCGATCCCGACCAGGACGATTCGATGTGGATTTACCACTTCGTGTCTGAGCGTCAGGATACGCCCACCGATCCGGCGGGCAAATTCGCAGAAGCACTCGCGAAGATGATGAAAGTCCTGAACAAACCAAACTCCAAAATCCTTGAAACCAGTGCGGTAAGGGAATTCAAGGAGTTACACAGGCAAAGGCATTTCCCCGGTCTGGGGTACGTGAAGAAGCTTTCGATGAATCACCACATCGAGACATTGGCCGACTATTTTCAGAAGACGGAATAATTCATGACAAACTGCTGCGCAGAGTGTTTTGGTGATCGCGTCTTACGCCGGCATATTATTCCTATTCGCTCAAATGCGATAGGACGATGTTCCTACTGCGGAACCGATAAAGTTGCACTGATAGCTCCAAGGGAGCTTACCGAGTACTTTGAGCTGCTTGTAAGCGCGTACCGACCAGACCCTGCGGGCAAGCTCCTTGTTCAATGGTTCCGCGAGGACTGGGGAATGTTCCAGCACCCGAGGATGGATGATCCCCGGGACAAGGACCTCCTTGCCGAGATCCTGAATGATGGAGAGATAGTCCGGCAGCAATTCGTGCCTGCGAGCAATCCCACTATCGATCCTCTGAGTGAATGGGAAAAACTGCGCGATGAACTGATGTACCACAATCGCTATTTTCCCCAGACGACTATTGACCCGAAGCGTCTGGAATCGCTTCTTTTGCCACTGATGCCCGATGTCGACGAAGTCCCAACTCAATGGTATCGGGCGCGAATTCAAACGAGTGATAAACCTTTTAAGGTGCGGGAGATGGGCGCCCCTCCCAAGCAGATCGCATCACACGGCCGGGCTAACCCTGCGGGCATCCCGTATTTGTACCTAGGGTCAAGCCCGGTAACGGCCATAGCGGAGATTCGTCCGCACACTGGCCAACGAGCATGTGTGGCAGATTTCACGATTCGCCCCAAACTGAAGCTCATTGATCTGCGAAATCCTCGAAGAATGGTGTCTCCGTTCCCGTTTCTGCTGGAAGATGACGGTGATATTGCCGTTGGAAAGATCCGAAACGATCTGCCCTTTCTGGAGCGGTTGGGGGATGAACTTACACGGCCAGTTGTTCCGCAGTCCGCAGCTATCGATTACACCCCAAGCCAATATCTTTGCGAATTCATCAAAAAATGCGGATATCATGGCGTGATCTATCGAAGCTCGGTTAGCGATGGAATTAACTTGGCTCTTTTCGATCCAGCGCGTGCGCGTTGCGGCACTGTTGTTCAGTACGGTGTTACTCGCGTAAGCGTCGACATTGCCGTGAGGGCTTAGCTCGAATTCGAAACTCCGGGCATCCAGACAGGTCCCTCACTTGAGCGATTGTGTCACAAAGGCCTGACCGGGTGATAAGTCCAACTAGGACAGTGCACGCAAATTGGGTCGGTAACGAAAAACGCCCCAGGCTCCGCGGAAACGCAGCCTTGGCTTGACCCTGTGTTTCGGTCGGATAGCTGCCTGGGCGCCAAGTATTCAGGGGTCAACCCGGCCCTGACTGCAGGGAACGGTCGAATCCGGCGAATTCCGTCTTCTTCGCCCTGGCCGCAGCGGTTGCCCTGCGCGTAGCAGCGCCCGGCGCGCAGCGGTCGCCCTTCGCGTAGCGGTTAACGCCCGCCCTGCGCGCAGCAGGGGTTTTCCGGCCACTGGTGGCGGGGATAGCGGCGCATGAGTTCGCGGCGGACCTGCGGGTAGAGGCGCTGCCAGAATCCGGCGAGGTCGGTGGTGGTTTGCACGGCGCGCTGGTTGGGAGCCAGCAGATGCAGGACGACGGGCGTGCGCTCAGGACCGATGCGGGGCGTTTCCGTCATGCCGAAGAAATCCTGCAGGCGAGAGGCGATCCACGGCGTCTTGCCGCGCTCGTAGTGGACCTTCGTTGTTCGTCCGCCGTGCAGGCGCAAGGTGAGCGGGGCCAGCTCTTGAAATCGCTGGCCCTTGAAACGGCCTTGGGGAAGGCGGGCTTCCAGAATGGAGGTGAAATCGCGGGCGGCGGCCTTGAGATCGGCGAAACTGCGCAGGCCCTGGCAGAGGTCGCGAAGCGCGTCGGGGAGCGGGGGAGCGGAAAATCCGGCAAATTCGACCCTGCCGAGCCACTGTTCAAGGGCTTCGGGATCGACAAACCGCTCGACGCCGGATTCGAGGGCTTTCTCGGCGAGCAGGGCGGCGGCGGCTTCGGGGTCGGGCGCAGTGTTGGTCGATTCCTGCAGCACAAGTTCGTCGTAGACCAGGCGGCTGATGGCATCGACGCGTTCGGCAGTGCGGTTCCAGGTGGGGATGGTCTCTTCGCGCACGCGGTCGGGAAAGAGGTCGATGAGCCACTCCGGCTCGATGCGGGCGAACAGGCGAATCAGAGGCTGCGGGTTCTCGGCGCGGTCTTCGACGCCGAGCGCGACGAAAAACGGGTGCACGGGCGGCTGCCCGGCGATCTCGGCGGATGAACCCGTAGAAAGCAGGACTTGAGAGCCGGAGCGGAGACGGGCCACGCGGTCGGGAAAGCCAGTGAGAATGGCCTGAAGCAGAGCTTCATCGTCGAGGGTGTTGTGAGAGTGTGCGGGGTGAGGCGGGCGGGCCTGTGTCGGACGAGAAAGGCGGCGAAGCTGGCGTAATTGCTTGAGGAATCGCTCGTCGCGGGGCGCGCCGGGAAGCCCGTCCAAGTGGGCATCGACGGCGGCCAGCAGGTCGTTGGCGTCGAGACGAACTCCGGAAGAAAGCAGTGCTGCGGCGACGCATCCGGCCTCGCCCACGCCGCGCTCAACGGCGGCGACGATCATGCGCGAGAGACGCGGAGGCAGGGGGAATGCGACCAGCTTGCGGGCCATCTCATTCTTTGCTGCTGCGCTTGCGCCCGTTGCGCCGAGGCGGTCGAGCAGACGGCCGGCATTTTCCAAGGCTACGGGTGGAGGCGCGTCGAGCCAGGCTAGATTGGAAATGCCCATCGCGCGTAGAGACAGGCAGAGCTGAGCGAGATCGCTGCGCAGGATCTCCGGGGTGTCGTGATCGGCGCGCTGCTGGTAGTCGGCCTCACTGTAGAGGCGCAGCACGCGGCCGGGTCCAGTGCGTCCGGCGCGCCCGGCACGCTGGCGGGCACTGGCTTTGCTGACCCGGCCGATTTGCAGGGTGGGCAGACCGGTCCAGGGAGAATGCGAGGCGATGCGGGCCAGTCCGCTGTCGATGACCGCAGTGACGCCGTCAATGGTGACAGAGCTCTCGGCCACATTGGTGGATAAGATGAGCTTTCGCTCGGCGGAAGGCGCGACGACGCGGTCCTGCTCGGCGGGCGAGAGGTCGCCATGCAGCGGCAGAACCAGGATTCCATGGGCGCGGGCCAGCGGCTCGCAAGCGCGCTGGGCGCGGCGAATTTCGGCGGCTCCGGGAAGAAAGACCAGCGTGTTGCCCTGGTACCGCTCGTCGCCCTGTTCGTTGAGCAGCTTGGCAAAGGCGTCGGCGACCTGCTGGTGCAGGGGATCGGGAGAGTAGGGCAAGTGCCGGATATCGAGTTCGAATTGGCGGCCCTCGGAGCGCACGATCGGGCAGTTGTCGAGGAATTCCGCGACTGGAGCGGCGTCGAGAGTCGCCGACATGACGACGAGCCGCAATTCCGGACGCTGGCGGCGCAGGCGCTTGAGCAAGGCAAGGGCGAGATCGGTATCCAGATGGCGCTCGTGGAACTCGTCCAGAATTACGGCGTCGACGCCCTTCAGCGTGGGATCGGAGAAGAGGCGGCGGGTCAGCACTCCCTCGGTCACGAAGTGGAGGCGCGTCGAGGGGCCTGCAACGCGCTCGAAGCGAACCTGGTAGCCGACGGTCGCGCCCAGCTCTTCGCCGAGCTCCCACGCCACGCGGCGGGCCGCCAGACGGGCGGCGATGCGGCGCGGCTCAAGCACCAGCACGTTGCCCGCAACGGCCTGCAGCAGGGCAGCGGGGACACGCGTGGTTTTGCCCGCGCCCGGCGGCGCTTCGATCACCAAAGAAGGATTCTGCTGGAGAGATGCGAGGATCGCGGGGAGAAGGTCGTCGATCGGCAGGGTTGGTTGGCGGGATGCCACGCGCCCGGCGGGAATTTGAGCGGCGCGGACGTTCAAGCGCGGGTGGCTCCGAGCAGGGCGATGATTTCGGCGGTAGAGCCGGTTTCGCCGAGGCGGGGAAAGATGCGGGTGGTGGTGTGGGCGTGCGCCTCGGGGCTCATGTCGGTCATGGCGTCAAGGGCCAGGGTGACGTTGAAGCCGGCTTCGTACGCCTGGCGGGCGGTGGACTCGACCCCGATGCTGGTGGACACGCCAACCACCACAACTTGCGTGACGCCCCGCGCCTTGAGCCAGGCTTCGAGGCCGGTGTTGGTAAATGCGCCCCAGGTCCGCTTGGTGACGGTATGGTCCGTAGGCTGGCGGTCGAGCTCGGGCACCAGTTCGGCCCAGTCGGCGGGCATCTGGCCGACGCGGCGGGGCTGCTCGGCGCGGCCCGGCGCTCCTCCGGTGACGTTGACCAGAACGACAGGCAGCCGGTGGCGGCGGAAGGCTGCGGCCAGGGCGGCTGCATGCTGAATGACTTCGCCGACCGGCTGCGCGGTGGGATGAGAGACGATGCCCTTTTGCAGGTCGATCACGATAAGGGCGGTGACAGGGTCGAGCGTGGTGAGAGACATGCGATTCTCCGGTTGCTGCGCTGAAAGAGCCGCGTCTTCCATCGTAACCGGTTCACGTCAAGGCAACTGACGCGTGTGCGACAAGCCAGAATGCGGAAGTGAAGCGATAGGGTTTCGGAGAACGATTGGGGCTATTGGGTTCGTCCTGTCCCACCCTTGCCTGAAGAAAAGAGCGCGGCAAGGGCGGGGCAACCAATCTGAATAGACGGACCGGATCGGGAACAACGACCTTGATGCCGGCCAGATTAGACGGCCGGGGCGAATGCGGCAGCCTTGCTCTCCAGTTCCGGATCCCAGTTGCGGGGCTGATAGATGCAACAGGGTTCGGCCGCCAGCGGGTCGCCGGTCAGCGCATAGGAACGAGCACGCGATCCGCCGCAGATCTCCTTGAATTCGCAGGCTCCGCACTTACCTTCCAACTGGGAGGTATCGCGCAGAGACTTGAAAATGGGCGCGGTCTGGTAGATCTCCTGGAGCGGCGTCTGCTTGACGTTGCCGGCATGAATGGGCAGGAATCCGCTGGGATAGACGTTGCCTACATGGGAGACGAAGAGGAAACCCTTGCCGTCGTTGACGCGGCGCGTGGCCCAGCCCATGTTGCGATCGGCCGGTGCGCTGGCGGGCGCTCCCGGATCGTATTCCGCAAGCGCAACGGGATGGCCGCCGGGATGGCCGCCTGGATGACCGTGGCCCATCTTGCGCTCTTCCAGATTGTGCTGCAGCAGGTAACGCCGGTAGTGCATGGCTTCGGTGGTCTTGATCTGGAAGGGCGCGCGCTGCGACAACTCGTAGATCTTGCCGAAGACCTGCTCGAATTCCTCTCCGCTGAGCAGATCGTCCAACTGTCCGCGACCCACCGGGACGAGGAAGAAGACATTCCACATGACGATGGCCAGTTTCTCGAAGAGGGCAACAAGATTGTCCATGTCGTCAACATTGTGGCGGCTGATGGTGGTGTGCACCTGGATGGGCAACCCGGCTTCGTTGGCCCATTCAATGGCCTGGATGGTGCGTGCGTAGGCGCCCTGCAGGCCGCGGAACTTGTCGTGAATCTCGGGAGTGGACCCGTCCAGCGAGATTCCCAACCGCACCGTTCCCGCTTCCTTGAGCTTGAAGATCGCCTCGCGGGTCAGCAGCGGCGTCGCGCTGGGGGTGACGGCCACCTTCACGTCCTTCTCCGACGCATAACGAATCAAATCGAAGACATCCTTGCGCTTGAGCGGGTCGCCGCCGGTAAAGACGAAGATGGGCACATGCATGTCGGCGATTTGATCGATGAGCGCCTTGCCTTCGGCGGTGGACAGTTCGTCAGGATGAGGAATTGGCTGCGCGGCGGCGCGGCAATGCTTGCAAGCCAGATCGCAGGACTGCGTCACTTCCCAGATGGCCAGGAAAGGTGTTTCATCAAAATTCAGCCCGCCGCGCGCGGGAATGTTATGCATCGGTTGCATGAAACCTCCAGTGAAATCGCGGCAGGGCGAAGATGGGGTCCGCGCCTGGGGATTCGAGCGAGTTCTCCTCTTATCACGGAAACCCCGGACTCGGCCATTGAGACGGCTTCGCTGGGAAGGGGTCGCCTTCGAAATGGAGACGCCGGAGCGGGATCAACGGACCAGAACGCCAAGGCTTGGTGCACCACGATTCCAGTCAAGAAGACCAGTGTTGGTGTGTAACGTGCTGTGATATGGATCACTTGATTCAGAGGTAACGTGAGACGGTATCCCGGTGTACTGGACAAGGGCCGGAAATGAGCGCACAATTCGCTCATCCAATCAATGATCGCCTCCGAGGCCGCGTCATGATTGGTTGATCCTGTATTCCGGTTTCCGGAAACGGGAAGACTAGCACTGTCCTCGTGCTGTACGTCACACCGATCTGTGCCGCCCGGCACCGTAACCCAACTGCAAGTGGCCAAAGATTATTCCGCACGTTCTAGGAGGTTCCCATGGCCGCTCTAAGCAAGCCAGGATGGAGCAAACCCTCCACCATTCTGTTCGCCTCCGAGATTCCCGCCAACGAGAAGGCTTTTGCCTTTGCGCTGGCGCAAGCCGCCGAATTTGGCGCGGATCTCATCCTCTTCCATGCTTATGACACGCTGGTTGTGGCCGCTTCGGAGACCTCGGGGATCCGGTATTACGACTATGCCGCGGCCGCGCGTGCCGAAATCAAACATCTGGAACCGCTTGCCGAGAAAGTGCGGGGAGCCGGCATTCGCTGCGAGATCATCGTGCGACCGGGACTGGCAGCCGATCAGATTCTGGCTTTCCTGGGAGAACGGAAGATTGACCGGGTCGTGATGGGCACGCATTCCCCGGGGCCGATTGGAAAGCTGCTGGTTGGTTCGGTGGCAGAGGCCGTGCTGCGCACCGCCAAGGTTCCGGTTTACATCGTCGGTCCCGACGTGGTGGATGGCACTTTCCGGCAGTTTGCAACCCGCACCATCCTGTGCGCGGTCAGCCTGCAGGAAAGCAGTTACGTGGTGGCCCACTTTGCCGCGGAACTCGCGGCGCAACACAATGCACGGCTTGTACTTCAGCATGTGATTCGGCCGCAGGAGCGCGCCGAGGTGCTGGCGGGCCGGACCATCGACCAGGTGGAACATGATCTGCTGTCGCTGGTGCCCGAGGAGCTGCAAGGCAAGATTTCGGCGCAGGCCATCGTGGTTCCGGGCGATCCAACCGAGGAACTGCTCTACCAGGAAAAGGCGCAACAGGCCGACCTGATCGTGCTGGGCGCGCAGGGAGCATCGGCGTTCGCCGCGATTACACGCCACGGCGTGGTGTATAAAGTGCTGGCGCATGCGCATTGTCCGGTGATGACGTTGTCGCCGGTGGTGCTAGCCGAGTGCGGCGCCAAGGAAAGGGCTCACGCTTCCGAGGTCTTTCTGGCTGGTGTTTTCTAGAAGGAAGTGAACCGGGCGGTTGCGTTGCGGCCGGCCCGCGAAAGGGAAGTTCCGTGCCTCCTGCCTGCGACCGAAGATGGTTGCGGTCAGGAGGCACTTTCCTTTTGGAGCAAGGCGGCGGTGAGAGTTATTTCTGCGGCTTCTTCGGGACCTGGCGGGCGGGCGCGTTTGCGGCGGGCCGTGGGCGGGTCAGGCAAGGCTGACGGGCGCACAGCACCCCGGTGATGCCTTGCCCCTCTGCGATGGTAAAGATGCGGTCTTCTGCCGGTAACTTCACGGTTTCTTTGGCTCCCGACGGCCAGTGAATCTCGGCGGTCCCGGCATCGGTGGCGTCTCCCAGGCCGAAATGCGGACGCTGGTCGTTGGAAGAGATATAGCTGCCGCCGCTAAGAACATCCTCGCGCTGTCGCATGCCGTTGGCGTCCAGATAAACCGTTGCTCCCACTGCATCGCGGGGGCTTTTGGGACCGCCGATGAGCTTCAACTCGACCCAGTGGTGTTTGTCGGGGCTGACGTTCTTCAATAGCACCGGCGGGCCGTCGATGGGGTTGATCACCACATCGATCTTGCCGTTGTTGAAGAGATCGCCGAAGGCCGCGCCGCGACCGGAGGTGAGGGTCGCCAGTCCGGAACCTTTGACCGGAGGAACGTAGTCGAACTTGCCCTTGCCGTTGTTGTGGAAGAGGAGCGGGCGCTCGGCGAAGGTGGTTCCCCAATCGTGCTGGTCGACCTGCGGGTAGACGTGGCCGTTGATCATCATCAGGTCTTTCCAGCCGTCGTTGTCGTAGTCGAGGAATCCGTCGCCCCAGCCGACGAATGGGATTGCCTGCTGCACAATGCCGGCCTGGTCGGCAACTTCGCTGAAGCTCGCTTCGCCGTCGTTGCGGTAGAGGGCCTTGAAGTCGTCGGAGAAGTCGGTGACCAGCATGTCGACGAGGCCGTTGTTCAGGTAATCGCCTACTGCCAGGCCCATGGAAGCTATCTCGCGGCCGTCCTTGTTGAAGGCGAAGCCGGAGACGTAGCTCTGGTCCTCAAAGGTGCCGTCGCCCTTGTTGATGTAAAGGAAGTTGGGCTCGGAGTCGTTGGCGACCAGCAGATCCACCTTGCCGTCGTTGTTCACATCCACAAAGATGGCGGTAAAGCCGTAGTAGTTATTGGGGTCGGAGACTCCGGCCTTGACGCCGACATCGGTAAAGGTTCCGTCGCCGTTGTTGTGGAAGAGGTGGTCCGGTTCGCCGGGCAATCCATGCGGGCCGCACATCACCTGCACGCTGCGCAACTGGCAAAAAGCAAAAGGAACCGAACCGTCGCTCGGGTCGGGCTCATGCTTCAAGTCGTAGTGGACGTATCCGGAGACGAAGAGATCCAGACGCCCGTCGCCGTCGTAGTCGCCCCAGGTTGCGCCGTCGGACCAGTTGCCAAGCGTGACGCCGGCCTTTTCCGCCACATCGGTAAAGGTGCCATCGTGGTTGTTGCGATAAAGGCGGTTGGCGCCGAAATTGGCCACGAAGATATCGGGCCAGCCGTCGTTGTCGAAGTCGCCGATGGCCACGCCGAAACCCCAGCGGTCGTTGGTGACGCCGGCCTTTTCGGCCACGTCGGTGAAGGTGCCGTCGTGATTGTTGTGAAAGAGCGCAGCGTGGGGAGGGGTCTTCTTGCCGCTCTCTGCGTCGTAGGTGGAACCGTTGACGAGATAGATATCCAGCCAGCCGTCATTGTCGTAGTCGAGGAGCGCCACGCCGGAGCCGTCCGTCTCCAGGATGTATTTCTTCTCTTTTGTCCCCATGACGTGTTGCCATTTATCGAGGCCGGACGCATGGGTGTCGTCTTCGAAAACCACGATGCCGGTGTCGACCGTGCCGCCGGCGGTGATGGGGCGCTTCTGCGCGTCGTAGACGGGCGCGAAAGTGCCAGCGGAAGCTATGCCGCCCATTCCGCCCCGCTGAGGCGGTGCGGGGGTTTGGGAAAAGGCGAACGGCGCTACAAGCGCCAACGCCAAGCCGCGGGTCAGCAAATGATGGATCCTGCCCCTGAACGACGCAATTGCTCTCCCACCCTTACCGCAAAAGACGGAACGAGCCGCAGGTCCTTCGAATCGCTTCGCTCCCTCAGGATGACGGGGCACGGGGCGTTTGTATTCGTGCGCCGGTTCAAGTTGATCGATACGATTGCGGAAGAATGCCACAAAGTTACCTCAAAGACTTTCAATCCCATCAACCTGCGATGACGTGGTCGCCATTCGCTATTTGCTTGCTGCTGGTGTTACAGGTGCTGCGGGTGCTTTGGGTGCTGCGGCCGCCGGTGCGGCAATTGGCCCGGTGTTTGCAGTGGTGGCGGCACACGGATCGCCGCCGCAAAGTGCGCCGGTGATTCCGTGGCCTTCGGTAATGGTGAAGATGCGATCTTCGGCGGGGAGCTTGACGAACTCCTTGGCTCCGGAGGGCCAGTGAATCTCGGCCGTTCCGGCGTCGGTTGCGTCGCCCAGGCCAAAGTGCAGGCGGCGATCGTTGGAGGAAATGTAGCTCCCGCTGGAAAGCACATCCTGACGCATGCGCATCCCGTTGGCCTTCAGATACACGGTGGCGCAGGTGGCGTCGCGCGGGGATTTCTTGCCGGTTTTGGGATCGACGCCGCCGACGAGGCCGATCTCAACCCAATGGTGGTGATCGGGATTGACGTTGCGCAGCAGCACCGGAGGGCCGTCGATGGGATTGATGATAACGCCGATCTTGCCATCGTTGAAGAAGTCGCCGAAGGCAGCGCCGCGCGCCGGAATCACCACGGCCAGGCCGGTTCCCTTCACCGGGGGAACATATTCGAACTTGCGCCCCTTCACGTCGGGCACGTTATGGAAGAGCAGCGGGCGCTCGGCAAAGGTGGTGCCCCAATCGTGCTGGTCCACTTCGGGGTAGACGTGGCCGTTGACCATGAACAGATCGAGCCAGCCGTCGTTGTCGTAATCGAGAAAGCCGTCGCCCCATCCGACAAAGGGAATTGTGACCTGCGCAACGCCGGCCTTATAACTGACGTCGCTGAAACTGGCGTCGCCATCGTTGTGATAGAGCACCTTGTAGTCGTCGCCGAAGTCGGTGACGAAGAAATCGATCTCGCCGTTATTTTCGTAGTCGCCGGCGGCGATTCCCATGGAAGCGATTTCGCGGCCGTCCTTGTTGAGGGCGAAACCGGAGACATAGCTGTCATCCTCGAAGGTGCCGTCACCTTTGTTGATGTACAGGAAGTTGGGCTCGGAGTCGTTGCCCACCACCAGGTCCGGCTTGCCGTCGTTATTGATGTCGACAAAGATGGCGGCGAATCCGTAGTAGGCGTCCTTGTCTTCCACACCGGCCTTTACAGTGACGTCGGTGAAGGTGTTGTCGCCATTGTTGCGGAAGAGATGATCGGGCTCGCCCTTCAGGCCGCGCGGGCCGCAGTTGACCGAAGCTCCGCGGTACTGGCACTGCGCGTAACCGACGGCCTTGGTGCCAGCGATGGGCAGATTGTCGCGGTCGAAGTGCACGTAACCGGTGACATAGAGATCGAGCAGGCCGTCGCCATCGTAATCGCCCCAGGTGGATCCCGGCGACCAGTTGCCGAGCGCTACGCCCGCCTTCTCTGCAATGTCGGTGAAGGTGCCGTCGTGGTTGTTGTGGTACAGGCGGTTCTTGCCGTAGTTGCCGACGTAGATGTCGGGCCATCCGTCGTTGTCGAAGTCGGCGACGCTGACGCCGTATCCCCAGCGATCGTTGGTGACGCCAGCATGGGCCGCAACATCCGTGAATGTCCCGTCGTGGTTGTTGTGGAACAACGCCGCGTGGGGTGGTTCTTCCTTGCCGTCGAGCGCGTCGAAGGTGGAACCGTTGACCAGGTAAATGTCGAGCCAGCCGTCGTTGTCGTAATCGAGCAGACCGACGCCCGAGCCGTTGGTTTCGACGATGAACCGCTTCTCGGGCACACCCATCTTGTGCACCCAGCCAGTGAGTTTGGCCTGCTTTGCCACATCCTGAAAGACGATGGGGCCGGAGTCGACAAATCCGCCGGCGGTGATGGGGCGCTTGTTCTCGTCGTAGACCGGGGCTGCGCCGAGGCCGCCGGCGATACCGCTGGACATGCCTCCGCTTTGGCCTCCGCTTTGGCCGGATTGCGGCTTGGGGGCAGCTTGCGAAAGCTCCGGTGAAGGAGCCGGCTGAGGGGCGTCGGGCCGGACGGGAAGTTCGAGGACCGCGGTCTGAGCTGCGGTCTGGGGCTGCGCTTGCGGACTCGGCGCGGCGGACACCTGCTGCGCAAGGCTGTCGGCAGGAAACGAAAGAGCAGCAATCAGAACGCCGGAAAACACTTTATATGCAAGCAACGACGGGAGTCCTCCACCGTTTGAAGTCTACCGTAAGGGCCTTGCAGGCGGCAGCCAGTCTGCCTGCACCCAAGCAGCCGGGACCTGGGAAATTCATGGAAATGGCTGTCAGGCGCGCGTATACTGAGTGGCAAGGCGGTGTGTATCCAGAGCGAGCCTGAAATTATCTAGCCGCCAGGGAGTGAGGTGCGTCTTCCTCAGGGACTCCGGTTCACTGACGTTCGACGTTCCACCATCGGAGACTACCCGGTGGCGCGCGGTTGCCCGCGTGCTGCGAAGTCCCATGGACGCTTTGAGTTGTACCCTCCTGCCAGCTTTCTGTACGCTTTGCGGCTCCCCTCTGCCGCATCTATCTCCTGTGCCAATCTGCGCTGCCTGCTGGATGGAAATCCCCATCCTGAGCGGGAACCTGTGCTTGTGCTGCGGTGACCTGCTTGGCTCGCCCGCGCCCGACCCGGCAAAGCCGGAAGGCGATCCAGCGCGTACCGGGCTTTGTCGCGCTTGCCGCATGGTTCCCCCGCCTTTTGTAAAAGCTGTCGCCTACGGACCTTACCGGGACCCGCTCCGTTCCGCCATCCACGCGCTCAAATACGAGCGGATGCACCCGGCGGCGCGTCGGCTGGGCCGTCTGCTTGCGGTGGCAATCGGGCAACTGGCTGCCGAAGCGCCTGCCAAGATGCTGGTGGTGCCCGTGCCGCTGCACCGGTCCAAATATGCGCAGCGTGGCTTCAACCAGGCGCGGTCGCTGGCGGTTCATGCCATCGAGGCTCTGCGCCGTACGCATCCCCAAATGCTGCTGACCCTTGCGCCGAGCACCCTGATGCGTCTGCGCCCGACCGAAAGCCAGGCCGGGCTCACCAGCCGCGAGCGCAGGCTGAATGTGCGCGGAGCGTTTTCGGTGGCGGACCCAGATACCGTGGCGCAGCGGCACGTGCTGCTGATCGACGACATTTTTACCACTGGGGCCACGGCGCGCGCAGCGGCCCGGGAACTGGTTCGGGCCGGGGCGGCGTCCGTTTGGGTAGCTACGCTGGCGCGGGCTACGAAAGCAACTGCGTTCCGTTCGGGCGCGGCGAGTTTCGAAGAGGAGAAAGACGACACTTACATGGCCGGCACCGCGCCGGCGCCAACCCTGAGCCGGATTGCACATCATCCTACGGGCCAGACAATTTACCAAGAAAGCATCCATTCATCGCACGACCAACCATCTTTTTGACGAGGGGTTAAGAGATGTCGCTGGGAAAAGCCATGATTCATGCACGCATGCAGAAGTCGATGTCCAGAGCCACCGCGCAAGGCGCAAGTGCGGGCGGCGATGCGGCCGCGGTGCAACACAACCTTCAGTCCAACCACCTTCTGCAGATGCCGGTTCTGGTGCTGAACGCTTCTTATGAGCCGATCAACATCTGCGGTGCGCGGCGCGCCCTGGTGCTGGTGCTCAAGGGCGTTGCGCGGACCGAGGAGGAACATGGCCTGACGCTCCATGCCCAGCGAAGCCGCATGGCCATGCCGTCGGTGATCCGCCTGCTGGAATACCGGCGAATTCCTTACCAGACCCGCGCCCTGTCGCGGAAGAACATCCTGCTGCGCGACCGCAATACCTGCCAGTATTGCGGCGTGATATTGCCGGCCACAGAGCTGACCCTGGACCACGTGATTCCGCGCTCGCGCGGAGGCAACTCCACCTGGGAGAACCTGGTGGCCTGCTGCCACTCCTGCAATCGCCGCAAGGCCAATCGCATGCCACACGAGCTGGACGACATGGCCCTGCTGCGCGAGCCGCGTCCCTTCTCGCTGCACACCAGCCGGCAGATCATGCGCATGCTGGGCCACGGAGACGATCGGTGGCGGAAGTACTTGTTCTATTGAGGGAGTAGGGAATAGGGAATAGGGAATAGGGAGTAGGGAGTTGGGAGTAGGGAGTTGGGAGTAGGGAGTGGGGAACAGGGAACATGTAGATTTGCGAACTGAAGGCCGGTTCGGTCAAATGTCCTTGCAACTGCCAGGTTTCCAATGCAGAGGCGCATGAAGTCTCGGGCCAATTCGTACCTGCAAGAACGGATTGAGGAGAGAGCGATGGGCGCTTCGTACAAAGAACTTGTTGCGTGGCAACGCGCGGTTGAACTTACGGTCGCAATTTACAAGCTCACTACTTCGTTTCCGACCGATGAGCGCTTCGGCCTGACGAACCAGTTACGGCGGGCGTCTGTCTCAATCGCCAGTAATATTGCAGAAGGATATGGCAGGTCTACAAAGGGCGAGTATGTCCTTTTTCTCGGGCATGCGCGCGGTTCCAAATGCGAAGTTGAAACGCAGCTCGTGATCGCGGGAGCGCTCGGTTTCGGCTCGGAGGAGCAACGACAACAAGCCGTGAACCTTGCCGACGAAGTTGGCCGCATGCTGGTTGTGATGATGAGAAAGTTGCGCGCGTGAGCGCAGCCCTCCTATTCCCTACTCCCTATTCCCTACTCCCTACTCCCTACTTTTGCGTTTTCCCTTCCGGCTTCTTGATCTCCGGCGGCGTGGCTTCGCCCTCGTAAATCAGCTTGGTGGTTACGCCGTACTGCTTGTAGTCGGAGTACTTGATGATGTCGCGGATGTGCACGTCCTGCGCCATGTAGCCTCGGCCACCGGAGAAGTGCAGAATTCCCTCGCCCTTGGTGTAAACAGGAAACCAGTAGTGGCCATCGACCTGCTGACGCCAGGTCATGAAGGGCGGGTGCAGATCCTCCTGATTCTTGCGGGTGTCGTCGGGGACCATGCGGCCATTGGTGACGACGATCTGCAGGTCTGTCGTATCGACCCAGACACGGCCCAGGAAGTAGCGCTTCTTCTTTTCGATGAGCTTGGGCTCGACGTCGAAGACATAGCAGTCGATCTCGTCCACGCGCTGGCGGCCCACGTACTTGATGTTGTACTGGGTGATCGCTTCGGTGGTGAGCACGAAGGAGTAGCCATGCTGGATGTCCTGCATGTCGGACGGGGTCATCATGATGTCTTTGAGCGTGCTTTCCGGGGCGTAGACGGTCTTCTCGGTGCGCTTGCCATCGGGATCGAAGATGACGTCGTCCACCTGGTAGTACTCTCCGCTGACCTTGTTGTCGTCGTCGACGGTTTGCACGCGGGCGACGCGGCGGAAGGTGTAGTGGTTCAGCGCCTGCTGAAATTCGCTCTCCCTGGCGGCGAATTCCTTGATGATCTGCTCGGGCGGAATGGGCGGCTCGGTGATGTCCATGCGGCCGAAGCCGGAGTCGAGGGCCATGGGCGTGAAACTGTCCTTGTCCTGCGCGGGAAGGCGCGGCACAGCTAAGGCCAGCGCGCAAGCCGCAACCAACGCCGCGATCCCAATCCGTGTCTGCACTGTTCTTCTCGCTCTCAAATTCGATTCCACCGGTTTTGTCCCTTTGGCTGAGGTCTGGCGCGGAAGTGACGCGGCTTTCGATCCTTCAGAGGCCAGCCCACAGAGGTTAGACGCGACAAGAGGAGCGAGGGTTCAGAGGCGCGAAGTGAGAATGTAAAAGCACTGTCTTTGGTGCAGAATCCCGTGTTTGAGCTGGCTTTGTCTTCGCGTTTTTTCCTGGAATCTCGTGGTAAATCCTGAAATATTCGGGTTTGCCCCGAAATATGCATGCCCGCGCCCTGAGATTTCCCAAAGTCTCAGGGGCGCGAGACAAAATCGAGCAGATGAAGGTAAGACCGATAGACCTTGCCGGTCGCACGGGTCATGCCGATTTCGCAGGTGCGGCTACTGGAGTAATACCCCTCATGTTCCGCTTCTGTGGCCTGCGCGGCCTCAGGCGCGGTGGCGGAGGCGGTCAACTCTTCAAACAGGAAGCCCCGGTCTCCGGCAAACGCGCAGCAGCCGGCATCGCGCGGAACCAGCACGTTCTCGCTGCAGGCATGCGCGAGGTTCACCAACTTGGGCACAATCGCCATTTTCACCGCCGAGCATACCGGATGAAGCGCAACCGAGTGAACCTTGCGCTTGATTGGCAATGTCGGCAGCAGTGCATCGTGCGCAAACTCGACCGAATCGAGAATCCTCAGTTTGTCGAACTTCGCCTGATTCTCAGGCGTGAGATAGGGGCGGGAGGTTTTCAATCCGTAGGTGCAGGGGCTGGTGTCTACCACCACCGCCAACTCGCCGCCGTTCGACCAGCGGAAAAAGTTGGCGACTGTGCGATTGACCGAGGCTGCGTGCGCGGATTCAAAGCCCTTGGATGAAAACGGAACGCCGCAGCAGTTGCCGCGCGTGTCTTCTGGAACGCGCAGCCTTACACCGGCGCGGTCGGCCACATTCAACAGGGCCTGCATGGTGGAAGTCTCCTGCTGCTCGCCGGGAAGCGCGCCCATGATGCGCGAGATGCAGGCCGGAAAGTAGACGGCATCGGCTTCGGCAATTTCGCGCACCGGAACTGCGCCGCGCCTCGGTCTCGGCATCTCCGCGCTCCATTGCCAGAATGGCTCGTCCATCACGCGCCGCGAGACCTTGTTGAGGATCCCGGTGACGCCGCGCATGAAGCCAAGGCCAAATACTTTCTGTGTCAAATGGCCCGCGCCCATGGCAAAACGCGCGCCGATCTCCACCAACCCCAGGTTGTTGGCCAGCAGCAGTGCAATGCGGTTGGCAGCTTCCGTGTGGCGCAGTTGGCGGAAGCGCTTGGTCAGCTTGCCGGTGTCAATGGAGACAGGACACGCCGTCGCGCAAAGCCCATCCACAGCGCAGGTGTCGAGCGCCATATACGGGAAGTCGCGGTTCAGCGCGTCGTATGCGGCATGCGTACCGTCGTCTTTCAACCGCTGCATCTCGCGCCGCACCACGATGCGCTGCCGAGGCGTGAGCGTGAGATCGCGGCTGGGGCACTTCGGCTCGCAGTATCCGCACTCGATGCACTTGTCCACCTCCGGCTCCACGACGGGCATTTTCTTGAGATCCGCCATGTGCGCTTGTGGATCGGGGTTGATGATGACGCCGGGATTCAGCAAGTTCTCGGGGTCGGCCAACTGCTTGAGCTCTTGCATCACGGCATATGCGTCGGGACCCCACTCCGTCTCAACAAACGGAGCCATGTTGCGGCCCGTGCCGTGCTCGGCCTTGAGCGCGCCGTCGTACTTCTTTACGACCAGCGTTACGACATCGTCGATGAAATTCCTGTACTGGGCCATCTCCTTGTCGGTGTTGAAGCCCTGGGTGATGACGAAGTGCAGGTTGCCGTCCTTGGCATGGCCGAAGATGATGGCGTTGGTGTAACCGTGCTTCTGGAAGAGCCGGGTCAGGTCGACAGCGGCGTCGGCGAGGTGTTCGATGGGGAACGCAACATCCTCGATGATCACGGTGGTTCCAGCGGCGCGTACCGCGCCCACGGAAGGAAACATTCCTTTGCGGATGTTCCAGAGCTTCTCCTGCTCGGCGGGGTCGCTGGTAAAGAATGGTTCGCTCAGGAGCTTCAAGCCGGCAACAGCTGCCTCGGCCCCGGCCGCAATTCGTTGCGTGGCAGAGAGGTCCGAAGTTTGGAATTCGACCAGCAAGCTCGCCGCGCTCTCGGGCAGACCAAGAATCTGCGCAGGCATTCCGGGCTTGTCTTCAACGGAACGCATGGAGGCGCGATCCATCAACTCCAGCGCGGCCGCACCCGCTTCCCGCAGAGGCACAATGGCCTCGCAGGCCGCGTGAATATCGGGGAATACGAGCAGTCCAGTGTATTTGACGGGCAAGTCAGGGACGGTCTCGAGGACAGCTTCGGCGATGAAGGCCAGTGTTCCCTCGGCTCCGATCAGCAAGTGGCTGAAGATCTCGACCGGCGTCGAGAAGTCGAGAAATGCGTTGAGCGAGTACCCAGTGGTGTTCTTCATTTTGTACTTGGAGCGAATGCGAGCGGAGAGCGCGGCATTGGACTCCAGCCGGGCCTTGAGATCGAGCAGCCCCGCCGCCAGTTGCGGTTCGCCGGCGCGGAAGAGGGCGTCGCCATCGGGCGCGGCGGTGTCAATCACTGTCCCCGACGGCAGCATGAAGGTCATGGAGCGCAGCGTGTGATAGGCATTCTGCAGAACACCGCAGCACATGCCGCTGGCGTTGTTGGAGAGGATGCCACCGAGGCGAGCCGCGGTGATGGAGGCCGGATCGGGGCCGATCTTGGTGCTGTACAGCTTGAGGATCTGATTGGCCTGCTGGCCGATGAGTCCGGGCTGCACACGAAGCAGCTTGCCGTTCGCCTCCACCTTGGAGCCGCGCCAATGGCGGCCGATGTCCACCAGGATTCCATCGGTGATGGCTTGACCGGAGAGGCTGGTTCCGCCTGCGCGAAAGGTGAGCGGAATTCTCGTCTGCTGGCTGTACCCAAAGAGTTTGTGCACTTCTTCCATCGTGGTTGGCTGCACCACGGCAAGCGGGACAAGATGGTACAAGCTGGCGTCGGAAGCAAAGGCAATACGATCAATCGGGCGAGCAAGAACGTGAGAAGGATCGATCAGCAAACGCAGCTGCCGGGCAACTTCTTCCGCACTGAGAACTTCAATTTTCGAATCTGTTTCGATCTCTGCTGCTACCGAGGACGACATTGCTTGACTCCAGTGTTCCTTGTTGCCGAATGAGTAAGAGCCGCCCATGCACGGTGGACTGCGATGCATGGGCGGCCGGGCGCTGCGTTAACGAACTACGAGATGGCTGAACGGGAGAACGTACGCCATCAAGTAAACAAATACACCTACCAGGCTGGCGAGCCCGAGGCTGTGCCAAAAGACGAAGCGCAGAATCGAACCTTCTTGCCCGTACTGCTGGGTTGCGGTGCTGGCGACGACGATGCTTTGTGCGTCGATCATCTTACCCATCACGCCGCCGGCGGAGTTGGCCGAGGCCATCAGAATCGGCGAAATGCCAATCTGCTGAGCCGTGAGTTTCTGCAGGCTGCCGAAGAGCACATTCGACGAAGTGTCGGAGCCGGTGGTCGCCGTGCCCAGCCAGCCAATCAGCGTCCCGAAGAACGGATAGAAGACGCCGCTGCGCGCAAAGGCCAGGCCCATGGTCGCATCCAGCCCGCAATAGCGCGTGATGAACCCCAGGGCAAGCATGGCGGCGATGGTAATCACTGTCAGGCGAATGGTGAACAGCGTCTTGAGGAAAGTCTCCAACAGCGCTTTTGGCCGGAGTCCCATCAGCAGCCCGGAGATGATCGCGGCCACAAAAATGCCGCTGCCGGTGGCCGCGGCCCAGTTGAGCTTGTAAACCGCAGCTTCCATGGTTGGCTTGAGCACTACGGGAGGAATACGTTGGACAATGTTGTGCAGACCTGCAACGGGAAGCGCGATGGTGGTGAGCTTGTCCAGCGGCTTTGAGAATTGCGGAAGGCCCCAGCAGAAGACAACCAGGCTCAGGATAAGCCAAGGCAGCCAGGCCTTGAAAGTGTGGCCGGCGCTGTGATCGAAGCGCTGACGAGCGTGGCTGGTAATGTCCTCGCCCTGCGCATTGAGGACGTGCTTCGGCTTCCAAAAGCGCAGAAAGACAATCAGCACGACGATGGTAGATGCTGCGGCGACGATCGCCACCAGGGATGGTCCAAAGTTGGACGCCATGAAGTATTGAGCGGCGGAAAAGGTGACCGCGGCGATCAGAATTGCAGGCCATATCTCAATCATGCGCTTGAATCCGGCGTAGACCCAGATCAGCCAGAAGGGCACCATGATGCAGAAAGGAACAAGAATGATCGAAGTCATCTTGGTGAGCAATTGGACATCCAGGCCGGTTACCGCTGCCAGGGTTATGATCGGGATTCCGAGCGCACCGAAGGCCACCGGCGCGGTGTTGGCGATCAGTGAGAGTCCAGCCGCCTGAATCGGCTTGAATCCGAGGCTGATCAGAATTGCGCCGCACACCGCAACGGGCGTGCCGAAGCCCGATGCGCCCTCGAAGAACGCGCCTAGGGCGAAAGCGATCAACAGCAGTTGCAGCCGCCCGTCTTCGGTTATGTTGGTCAGGCTTTCCTGCAGAGCGACAAAACGTCCTGTCTTCACAGTAAGTTGGTAGAGAAAGATAACCGGCAGGATAATCCAGCAAATGGGAAAGAGGCCGTAACTCGCTCCGTAGACCGTTGTGGTCATCGCCAGGCGTACGGGCATCTGGTAAACAAAGATGGCAATCGTCAAGGCTGTGGCGAGGCCAATGACCGCGGATACGTGAGCTTTCAGTTTGAGAATGGCCATCGAGCCCAGCAGCACCACAACCGGCAGCGCTGCAAGCAGTGTGGAGAGCCACCAGTTGCCGGTCGGGTCATATCTCTGCAGCCAGGTACCATTCTTTGGATTCGTGCTCAGAAGATAAAATGCGCCGGAAAGCAAGGCGATAATTCCCACGGCAAAAGTCGCGAGAGTCTTGGTGGAGGACGAACTTCCGCCCGATGGTGGCGCGGAACCGGCTTGTTGGGAAGGAACAGCGATGTCCATGAAAAACCTCATGTGCGAGCAGTCTGATTCCGTTCCCGATGGCCCAGATAGAGCAAGGGGGACGGCCGGGTCGGCGAATAGGAACCGAAAACGGGGTGGCGAATGGATCTCATCTCGGGAAATCGTCCACGCAGCAATTTACCCCGTTTTCCGGGATTCGCAAGATGTATACATATCTCATTATCTGCATGTCTGACAAGTGTAATTTGATCGCCCTGGGCACGGACCGTTCTAAGATGGGAAGTCGATTGATTCTAAATAACTTATAAAGATGAATGATCCGCGTCCGCAGCGCAACCGCGCGGCCGGGGCGCGCGCCCCTCGCTTTCGCCCCATCGAGCCAGTCTTTGAAGATTGCCGCTTGGGGGTTCCACCCTGGCCGCGCTTTTGTCTTCGTGGCTAGTCAGGGTGGGAAGTCAAGCACACAGTTCGACGGCCGGATCAACCAAGCGCGCCTATTGGCAATTCCGCGCGGACGAAGGTGTAGGGGCCCTCCGGAATCATGGCCACCTTTGCATCGGCCGGCAGCCCCGCGAGCGTGGCGAGAACGGCCTCGTCGATGCTGCGGAAGGAGCGGTCGCTGAGCGAGCCCAACTGTCCGTTGGTGACCCCGGGGGTATAAAAGAAAAGCTCGTATTCCTCGCCGGCGAGGGCCAGCTTTTCCAATTGCCACTGGTCCACTTCAACGGGCAGCACTTTCAACTCGGCCAGGAAGCTCTTGAAATCCTTCATGCCGGTAAGTTTTCGGGCAAACTCGTGCGAGCCGACACCTTCCGCGCATTGCGCGACGGTGAGAATGCGCCCGCCAGGCTTGACCACATGCGTGGCCGCCGTGAGCCCCTTGACGATCTGATAGAAAGTGAGATCGAGCGGGTAGCCCGCCGCGCTGGTGATGACCGCATCCACGGGCTCGTCCATCCGCTCCAGACAACTCCGCTCCACGAATGCAACACCGGCAGCGTGGGATTTGACCGGCTCGCCGGCAAAGACGCCGGAGATGTGCCGATCCTGCGTGAGAGTGACATCGAGCGCAAAATCGTGGCGCGCCATCCGCGCAACCTCCAGCAGCTCGGCGTGCAGCGGGTTGTCCGCGATGGATCCTTCGGTCGCCATAGGCTCCCGCATGAATCTGGGCGAATGGATGACTTTGATGGTCTCCTGTGCGGCCAGGCCTGGCGCGATCAGCTTGCGGCCTCCGCTGAAGCCCAGCATCAGGTGCTGTTCGATAAAGCCCAGCGTGATGTGCAGTTCGGCCGCCATGAAGCGCTCGTCGATGTAGACCGGAGTGCCGCGCCGGGTCTCGCCCAGAGCACGGTGTTCGTGAAGCGCTTTGGCGTCGTGGCTGACAATCCTGTACTTCGTGGCAATTTCAGGGCCGACGATAGTGAGGATCTCCTCCTCGGTCGCGGCGCGATGGAGACCGGTTGCAATCAGAATCGTGATGCCCTCGACCGGAATTCCAGCCGCGTGAAGATGCTCAAGCACCGGAGGAAGCGTCACGCGGTTGGGCGCGGGCCGGGTGATATCGCAGATGGAGAGGGCTGCCGTCTTTTTGCCGGCGGCCAACTCTTTCAAGGAAGCACAACCGATGGGTTTCTCAAGCGCCAGATGCAGTGCAGCCGCTTCATCCGCAAGCGCGTCTCCGGTTCTGCTGTAAACGATCTGGGTGCGGTACGAGTCGGGGACCGTCACTTCGATCCCGCTCTTGCCAAAGGAGAAATGCGCCTTCATGTTGCCTCCTGGTCTGTTGCGCGGAACCAAGCTTGCTGCGAATCCGGCAATTGTATGACAATACAGCTTGTCTGCTATTCTGAACAGTGCGGAGGGGATTGTCCAGCCTCCGAGGATACTTTTCCACTTTGGAGGAATACCGTGATTCGCTCCACCGCCGAACTGAAGCCCGTCTCCAGGACAACGCTGAGCGAACAAGTCGCCATGCAGCTTTCCGCGGAAATCGAGGGGGGAACGTGGGTTCCGGGAGAAAAGCTTCCCTCGGAAGCGGATCTCTGCAAGGTTTTCAACGTGGGCCGGTCGACCTTGCGCGAAGCGCTTAAGTCTCTTTCGTTCATCGGCTTGATCCGGATGCGCGCCGGGGAAGGCAGCTACGTTGCCGACGAGCGCTCCAAGTACATGGAGCGTCCGCTGCTGCTTTCCAGGGGCGTGCTGAACACCGAGAAGGAGGTCAATGACCTGTGCGAGACGCGCCTGGTGATGGAGGCGGAAACGGCAGCTTTGTGCGCTCAACGGGCGTCCGAGCAGGATTTCGGCGAATTGGAGAAGATTGTCCGCGAGATGAAGATCTCGCTTGAAAAAGGGGGCGAAGAGTTCAGCAAGCTGGACCTGAACTTTCATATGGCAATCGCCGCCGCAACCCGGAATGAGGTAATGATTGATTTTTTGAAGCATATCCGGGAAGCCCTGGAGGAACTGATTGTAAAAAGCCTGTTGTTGCCCGCTGGAACGGACATGGCCTACAAGCAGCACCGCGCACTGCTGGATGTGATGAAGCAACGAAATGCGGGTAAAGCACGCAATGCGATGCGCGCGCATCTGCTCTCTTTCCAGCGTGGTTACCGGGTATTGTTCCGCGCCTCGAGTTAGACCGGAACCACCTTCCGCGGACGGTGAAGCAGAGCGGACTTTTTTCTTAGGTCAACAGAAGCCGATCTGCCGATCAAGGCGGAGACTGGCTAACTGGTGTGCCGGCCGATCGCCAAGTTCGGGTAAGGCGAGCAAGCACGAGACGGGACCAACCCGACGCGCAAAGGTTATGCAGACCGTCTTATTGAGGGGCCAGAGCCCGGTATTCATGCGGGTCCGGCATCCGGCTCTCTCTTATTTGGTCCTGCCCCATTTTCCGAAAGAAGATGCGAGATTTTCGATTTGCTCAAGAGGGCCAAGGCAGGCACGTTCTCCTGCCTCGATTCAGCGCGCCATCGGAGCCGCATGCAAGGACTTTCGCAAGAGGCCGGAGGACAGTTCTAAGATGCGATGTCCTTCGTTTCCATCGCGGGCAGAATAAACGTCGCGAGGGGAGTGGCATTGGGGCGTCCGGTGAAATACCCCTGTACCTCGTCGGCTCCAAGGGCTTCGATGATCTTCAACTGGGAGGCCGTTTCCACGCCTTCCACGATGACGCGCATGGAAAAGCTATGCGCCAAGACGATGAGAGTGTCAACCATCGATTCGCTTTCGGGCTCCGTGCCCAGCCCTCTCACGAAGGAAGAGTCGATCTTCATGGTGTCGAAGGGCAGCGATCGCAGATTGCTCATCGAAGAAAAGCCAGTGCCAAAATCGTCGATGGCCAAGCTGATTCCAAGGTTGCGTAGTTGCTGCATGATCTCGGCAGCACTGATGAGATCGCCCATCATCACCGATTCGGTGAGTTCGATTTGCAGGATTGAGGGCGCTAGCCCGGTCTTCTCCAGGATGGCGAGAACTTCTTCGACAAACCCTTTGCGACGGAACTGGATACTGGAGACATTCACTGCGATCTGGAGAGGGTGAGCGAGAAGTCCCTGCCACTTGGCGGCCTCGATACAGGCCTGTTCCATGATGAAATTGCCCAAAGAGACAATCAACCCGCTCTCTTCGGCGATGGGGATGAATTTGCCGGGTGGAATGGAGCCCAGGGTCGGATGCGTCCAGCGTGCCAGCGCCTCGAAGCGGATGAGGCGATTGTCGAGCAATTCAAACTCCGGCTGGTAGTGCAGAGTAATCTCGTTGCGCTGCAAAGCACCGCGCAAATCCTTCTCCAGGCTCAATCGTTCCTGTACTCTGGCCCCGATTTCCGGGGTGAAGAATGTCATCCGGCCCTTGCCTTCCCGTTTGGCCACGTACATGGCACTGTCCGCTTCTTTGATAAGCTCCTCGGAGCCGATGGCACTATCGGGAAAAATGGAGATGCCGACGCTGGCGCCTACGGAAACCTCGTGGCCGTCTACGGAAAATGGATTGGAAAGCGCGCTGAGCAAGTTGCCGCCCACCAACGCGGACTCGTCTTTTGCCTGAATGCTATCCAGGATCACCACGAACTCATCGCCTCCCATCCGCGCCAGAATGTCCTGCTGGCGTATACGGGAACGGAGGCGCGCAGCCACCGCAACCAAAAGGCCATCGCCAATGGCGTGTCCCAAGCTGTCGTTGATGGCTTTGAATCCATCCAGATCGATGTAGAGCATGGCGAGCATCGAGCCGTCGCAACGGACCTCTTCGAGCAGCTCATCAAGCTTCAACGCGAGCATCTTGCGGTTGGGCAGGCCGGTCAGAGCATCGTTCAGGGATTCGTGAACCGCCGCATCCTTGGCCGTCTGCAATTCTGCCTGATGGCGGCGCAGTTGGGAGATGTCGATCGCCGTGGTCTCATACAACATGCCCTTTGCGGAATCCACAGGGGTGATATTCATGAGTACGTAAACCTGCCTGCCGTCGTCGCGGCGCAAGGTCGAGTTACGATTGCTCTGCGCTTCTTCCCGCAGCAAGGCCTGACGCAGTTTCTCGCGCTCCTCCGCATCGACCTCGAAATCCCAATAGCATCGACCCTCCAGCTGTTCGCGCGACTCCAGGCCAATCAGTTTGACGAAGGCCATATTGAAGTCGAGGATCGAGCCGTCTGGACGCCAGCGGAAAACCGCAGCCAGATTGCGCTCAAAGAGCCGCTGGTATTGCGTCGCCATCTGCAGTTCGTTCTCCATCGTGGAGCGAATCAAGGCGGTCTGCTTGCGCACGGTTCGCCGCAGCATCCCCACCCAGATCAGAACGGCAACAACCACGAAAGCAGCGATCCCCAGTACGCCCAAGACATGCCTGACGGTGAACCATCCAGTATTATCCAGGACGATTTCCGAGGGCGATGGGACAAGGAGTTGAAACGATTCGGGCCACTGCGATTTAACTTTACGAATCACCGCAACACCGGTCAGCTTCAGAAACGCGCCTTCGGGCAGACCGACAATCTCGCGGGTAATTTCATTGCGGGGAAGGCGAGCGCTGAAGCGCTGCTTGCCGTCATCGAGAAAAAAGACAAACTCCGTCGCATTCGTGCTCTGGCCGACCAATTGGGCGCTTAAACGGACCCGCATCCCGCTCAGGCCGCGTTCAAGGACCTGGGATGCGCTCACCTCCAAAGGCGCGATAGAGGCGTTGGTGCTGTTCGGAGCCACACGCACCATCGAATCCGAGAGCATCACCGTGGTCAGCTCTCCCTGGCTGGGAAAGCCGACCACGTCCACAAGCTGTCCCAAAAGAAGGGATCCGGTATCGGGATTCATCACACTGAGCGCCCCGGAAGCATCCTGCACAATCAACCTTCCGGCACTATTCCAAGTAATGAGTCCGCGCACATGAACTTGTTTTACGAAACGCTGGTTCGCTTCCGCAACGCCGAGTTTTCCGATGGGAGTAAGAGGAAGCGCGAAGGGCTCCGGCAAAGGAGCGCCCTGCACTTCCAGATCCTCCAGGCGGTTAACGAAGAGCTGTGCTCCCGCCGGCTTGTTGGAGGCATCCAGGTGAATGCCGCTGACGCCTTTGATACGAACAGTGGCCCCGATCAGGCGAGTAGCCTTTGGGTCGTTCGGTTGGGGAATGATGACCCAGCTCGACGATTTGCCATCGAAAGCCCGGAAGCAGATACGCGTCTTGACCTCGTCGCAGGGGCGTAGAACTCCCACGGTACTGACCCAACTGCTGTCGGCTACACCGGCATTCAGTTGTGCGATGCTTAACTGCTGCGCGTTGGGGGGCGCGCTGCGACCCACAACGGTCACTTTCGCATTGGTCACAATCGGGGCAGTATCTCCCGCAGCGGTAACCGCATCCACCCGTACCACTGCGCCGAGAGGGTAGACGGTGGAGGAGCCGTGAACATTTACATAAATAGAGCCGCTCGGGTCATCGATGAACAACAAGCCCCATTCCGGATCGGAATAGATCACCACTCCCTTCAATTCGACCGGGTGGGCACGCGCGGCATCGACCATGCTCATGGTGTGAATCTGCTGAATGGTGCGCGATTCGTACGAAACCTGAGTGTTCCCTTGCGCCGGTGCAACGGGTGTAAACGGAGCGATGTCGTCCAGGCTATTGGCAAAGATTTGCGCAGACGACCGCTTGCCCGATGCGTCGAGATGACTGCCGGAAATGCCCTTCACCCTGACCTTCGCACCAATCAGGTTTTCCGAACGCTGGTTCTTCGGCTTGGGGATCACTACCCACGCGGTTGCGGTCCCGTCGGTTATCCGATAGCAGATGCGGTCCCAACTTGTGTCGCAACTCTGCAGCACGCCAGTGGTGTTGACCAAATGGCTTTCTCCGGCGCCTTTGTTCAACTCGGCGACATTAAACGGCTCGGGCACGGGGAGGGGGGCGTTTCCCGTCACGCGGATGTTGGTATGAGTCAAGGACTTCCCATCGCCTCCGCCGCCCGTTGAACCGGTTACGGCGATCCGGGAGCCTGCGCTGAGGGGTGTCTTGCGTCCGTGAATGTCGAGAAACATGTAACCGGTAGAGTCATGGACAAACAGCAGGCCCCACTCGGCATCCGCATAAGTCACCACCGCGTCCAGTTCCACGGGGATTCCCTTCCGGGCGTCGTCGGGGCTGGTGGAGTAAACAGCCGCGATCGTGCGCAACACACGCGCTTTCCCGGGGGCATTACCGGCATGGGATAAGACGAAGGAGGGAAGAAGGAGGAGAGGAAGAAAAAGGAAACGAAGAACCCTTAGCGCGCGGAAATCGCGTCTCTCCTGCATGGATTCGATACAGACCGGAATGCGCATTCAACCCGATTCCTTCTTGTCCCAGAAGGACGGCTGCGCCTCTCGCCAGGCCCAGTCGCAACCTCTAAGATAAAGTGGCTAAAGGACAAGCTCCTCAAGCCGTCATGATTCCCAGGATGCCAGGATCCCGCCGCGTCCTGAAGATCAGAGCATTTCCGAAGAAGTTCCAAGTACACCATCCATCATCGGCAATGAAGCTGTTTTCTTGATGACGCTTCCGTACCAAGGCCCATTTACTCACTGGTGGTGATTGACGGCAGGTCTGGATTCTAGTTGATATTGCGTCCCGAAGCCATGCTTAATTTCCGTTTTTCGGCCGGATCGTCGACAGTCCGGACACGACCACTTTCAGAGAATCGGGAGGACTCAAGCGACATAGGGGAAAGGCAGCCGGTTACACAGCCGCGACCACCGCTCACGGCCGGTGATACAGTGCAGGGTCTCGATGCGGCATGCAACCAGTTACTCCATTTCACGCTTGCAAGCATTACACTGATTTTCGGACGGCTACATCTATTCCTTTGCTATGAGGGAGATTGTCATCGATGGCATACCGGTTTCTCGCATCCGCCCTGTTTTGCCTGCTCACTTCTTCATGCGTCGCGCAGTCCGCGCCCGCTTTGGCCGACAAACCCGAGACCAGGATCGATGCGCTCTTTCAGAAGATGAACACGAGCGTTTCTCCCGGCTGCGCGCTCTCCGTTATCCGTGACCACAAGATCATTTACGAACGCGGCTACGGCATGGCCGATCTCGACCACAACATCCCCATCACACCTGCTACTGTTTTTCACGTCGCATCCATGTCGAAGCAATTCACGGCCGCATCGATTCTGCTGCTGGCGCAGCAGGGTAAGCTCTCGCTCGACGACCCGGTGCGCAAATATATCCCCGAACTACCCGACTTCGGCACACCGATCACGATTCGCGAACTGCTGCACCACACCAGCGGTTTGCGCGACCAGTGGGAGCTGCTGCATCTATCCGGATGGCGCTATTCGCACGATCTCATCACAGATGCCGACGTACTCTATGTTGTCTCGCATCAGCGCGACCTCAACTTTCCACCCAATACTCAATTCCTATACAGCAACACCGGGTACACGCTCTTGGCGCAGATCGTGGCCCGCGTCAGCGGCCAGTCGTTTCGCAGCTTCACCACCGAGCGCATCTTTGTTCCACTCGGCATGAAGAGCACGCACTTCCGCGACGATTTCGACGAAATCGTCAAGAATATGGCCTACGGCTACGTATCATCCGGCGATACTTACCGCCTGAACGTCACCAATTTCGATACCGTGGGCGCCACCAGCTTGCTGACCACCGTGGAAGACCTGGCTCTCTGGGACGAGAATTTCTATACGCCTCGCGTCGGCGGGCCCACGCTATTGCAGCAACTGCAGGAGCGCGGAAAACTCAACGAAGGAACGCAGCTCGACTACGCTGCCGGTCTCGAACTCGGCAAGTTCCGCAACCTCAATACGGTCGACCACAGCGGCGCCGATGCGGGCTATCGCTCCGACATGATCCGCTTCCCCGATCAGCATTTCACCGTGGCCTGCCTCTGCAATCTAGCCTCCGCAAATCCCAGCGAGCTGGCGCAGAAGGTCGCCGAAGTCTATCTCGGTTCCCAGATGCAGCCGGAAGAGACTGCTCCTGTCAACAACGACCCGAATGCCATCACCCTTACTCCCGAACAGATGCAGGCCAAGGCCGGCATCTATGTCAACGTAAAAGATCCGGGGGATCTGGTTCGATGGGCGGTCAAGGACGGAAAGTTACAGGTGGGCGATATCGGCAACGATCAAACCTACTTTGTGACGGCGATCGGCGAAAACAACTTCCAGGTTGGCGACCGTGAGCACGTTGACTTCACCTTTCTTCCTGCTCAGACCGGCGCGCCGCTCAAGTTCATGCTGAAGCAGGTTGACGGCAAGATCGACACCTACTCCGCGGTCCCGGCCTTCGCGCCATCCCGCGACCAACTCGCCGAATATGCCGGCATCTACAGCAGCCGTGAGATCGATCCGCTCTATGAGCTGAAAGTCGAATCCGGTCAAGGTGGCAACGATCGCCTTGTGATGCACTTTTTAAAAAGCGAACCCGCCCCACTGCAACCGGTTACTCGCGACTACTTCACACTCAATGGCGGCCAGGCCCGCTTCACGCGCGACAGCAACGGCACGATTACTGGATTTTTGCTGAGTGCCGGGTCCGTGATCGACATGCGCTTCGAACGCGGTCGTCCCGCTATTCCAGCTCGCTAGTTACCTCTGAAGCCGTTTGCGCGGTCTGTCGGTAGGCGGGAAGGAATGGTAGCCATCACCACCCCCACCATGCTGGGGCTGGTGGAAACTTGCAAAGAAGTCATGGTTGAGGCGTTGGCTGGAGGAAGAAGAGCCACAGGAACCAGCAAGTGAATTCGTACGAGCGATGGCCGGGGAGTAATGCCGTCGCAGGCGGCGGAAGTCACATCCCGCAAGGAATCTGGGCAACGGAATCCTGAGTTTCATCGATGCAATGCGATGGGCGAGGACGGGAGTAAACCCCAAGCCGAGTGTATGCGTACCAGCGCTCAAGCCTCGCCAAGTTGGGAAGGCTCACGGAATTGACCTTGCCGTAATTCATGCGTTGCAACAGAATGATGCTTGGCCGGTATGGAAAGGCGGTCAACCGGGATGGTTACTACCGTTCTCACTACAAGCGGTGCGTAGTTCAGCAGATAGGGCTTGCAGTGGTAATCGCCTGCCGCCGCCAATGCGCGGGGAATCGTCGTTGCGGCTGGATCTTCGCCCACCCTTCCCCAATGAGAATTTGGGCCACCTGATGCATCTGGAATGAAGGATTCCGGGCCGGTGACGGAATGTGGTGAAAGCGACCGAAGCTCCGGAATCTGCCTCCTATATCCCCGATTAGATGTTGGCCTACTAACAGTCGCAGGGAAGCCACCCACGCTCTTCGATAGTTTTTCATGATAGAAAAGCACGTGAAGAAGGCGGGCCTTGGCGGCCCGCTTTTTGTTTGCGATCCAGTCAATGCTGGCGGGTGTTGGCAAGTGCGCGAAGGATTGTGCGGGTATTCTTGTTCATCTCCTGACGAAGGTACATGGTGATGGCGAACAGGAGGACCAGAAAGAAAAGGTCGACGCGAAGGAGCGAGTGCAACAGCCCGCCTAGGGTTTCCGGCGGGGACAGGTGAAGGTGCATCCAGACAAACACGACGACGGCAAGGATGGCGAGAACGCCCACAATCATGCGGGAGGTGCGTTCGGACCTGTCGGCGGCTGCGAGAGCCTGCTGGACGAAGGCGAGTTCGGCGTTGGCATTTTCGGAGTTGGGCTGCTGGTATTCGGGGCTCATTCTGGTTTCCTTTCGGAGGTTAGGTATTTGCGAAGGGTGCTGACTCCGTAATGGAGGCGCGACTTAGCGGTGCCGATCGGAATGTCGAGGATGGCGGCGCTTTCCTCAAGCGTTAGGTCGTGCTGGTAGCGGAGCAGGAGCATGGCTCGGCTGGCGGGCGAGACGCGGTCGATGAGGGTCATGAAGGCCTCGTCGGGCGGCTCGCCAAGACCGGGGTTGAAGTCAGTGAGGTGTTCAGGGGGCGCGTCGTCGAGGGGATGCCAGCGGCGGGCGTGTTTGAGATGCGAAAAGGCGATCCGCGAAGCGATCCGGAAGGTCCAGGGGCGGAAGACGGCGGGCTCGCGAAGGAACGGGAGTTTGCGGAAGATCTGGAGCGAAGTTTCTTGGAGAATGTCGTCGGCGAGGGCTGTGCCAACGAGACCCCGGATGTAGCGGAGCAGCGGTGCATAGACGTCACGCAAAAGTTGCTCCAGTGCGGCCCGGTCGCCGGTTTGAGCGAGAAGGACCATCAGGGTTTGGTCGAGCGTCGCGGGCTCCTTCGCTTGAGTTCGGGTGTCCATGCTTGAGAGAGGTGTTGGGACCGCTGAAAGTTCGGTTATCGAGAATAAATAATTATGAACGCTTGAGGTCGAGGATTGAGCTGACGATTCCGCCCGCCTTTCAGTTCGTTAATCCTCGTCCATCTGCAGGCGGCAACAAACCGCGCGGTGCTACTGAATGAAGATGTTTTGGGGGTCACTCGGCAAGGCCGGCTTCATCAGGTAATCTGTCCAAATGCCAAGTATTCGCCAAGGTTCCATCCACTTGTTCCGTTTCGCCGGGGTTGATCTCTTCCTCCACTGGTCCTGGTTTCTGGTGGCTGCCTACGAAATCCAGAGCCGCCAAGGCAGGTACAGCTCTGTCCTATGGAATCTGTTCGAGTACGTGGCGCTGTTCCTGATCGTGCTGATGCATGAGCTGGGCCACTCCCTGGCGTGCCGGCAAACCGGTGGAACCGCGGACCAGATTGTGCTCTGGCCGCTTGGCGGCGTCGCATACGTAAACCCGCCGCAGAGGCCGGGCGCGACTCTTTGGAGCATCGCGGCGGGTCCTCTGGTCAACGTGGCGCTTCTGCCCATTCTGTTCACAGCTGTAACGATGACCCGATCGATGGGATGGACGAGCACCATGCCCGACGTCTACCAGTTGTTGCGGGCCATCCTTTGGATCAATGTGTCCCTGCTTGCCTTCAACATACTGCCCATCTATCCCCTCGATGGCGGACAGATTCTTCGGTCGTTGCTATGGTTCGTGCTGGGGCGCGCGCGCAGCCTGATGGTGGCGACGGTTCTGGGCTTGATAGGCATTGTTGGATTCATCGGCCTCGCACTGTGGGTCAGGTCTATCTGGTTCGCGGCGATGGCGGCTTTTATGCTGATGAACTGCTGGAGCGGGTTGAAGCACGCCCAGGAACTTTTGCGCCTGGCGAGATTGCCGCGTCGGGACGGTTTTGCCTGCCCGAGCTGCCGGACCGCGCCGCCGGTGGGAGTGTACTGGCAATGCGGTCACTGCGCGCAGCCCTTCGACACCTTCCAGAGCGGCGGCGTCTGCCCGCATTGCGCGGCACAGTTCGCCACCGCGACGTGCCTCGATTGTAGAGAACAGCGCCCGTTCAACGAATGGATCATCGGCGGCCATCGTGATCCTGGCGTGGTAACCGCCAGCTTTCGTGATAGATAATCCGGGGGATTTTCTGGCTTACGCGAGTGAAGCCGCGCTCGTTTCCAGTCAGCTCGCGCGTGCGCGAAGATTCGTAACGCTTTCGCGCGTGACCACCTAACCTGTCCGATGCGATTCTCGGAGAGATCAACACTTGGAATATTGGTTTTCGAGATATAGGCCAACGCGCGAGGACGATTTGCGCTGGTATTGCCGCAGCTACGGGAATTGCACGAAGACCAAATGACTTGCGATAAGGCGACCTTCCTTTCCCGATCTTGCATCGCAGCACACCTCGGCGATCTTGGCGTCATGGCTCCCGGATTGGCGATCGTGAAGATGCAGACGATATCAATAAAGAGTCAAAATCAATAAAGAGTCAAAGACGCAAGACGTCATGGCAGAATTCGTGCAGAACCAACCAGAATAGCGTCATCAAGCAAGCCAGGATGAACCCAAGCCCGAAGAGGTTCGCGATTCGGAAGAACCGGGTTGGGCCCGATTGTCTTCTCATGTGCCTGATACCCAACTTGGATGCAGCCATAGAATCTCCAGTGAGGATTGGTAAGTGCAGACGAGACCGTACAATCGTTCTTCCGTAGTGGAGTGAGCAACGAATGCGGCAGGCAGAGCAGCAAGGTCGCGTCCTTCGTCGCTGCGATATCGCCTTCATTCAAACGGTCATGTTGCGCACATGACCGATGAAACACAGCGCGTCCAGAGAAGGCTGTATCGCGACCCATTACTCGCTCACCCACTCCGATGAGGAAGGCGGTAGGACATCGTTTTCGCGAGCAATCCACACGTAAAGCGTAGGCAGAAGGAAGATGCTCAGGACCAGATCGACCACCAGACCACCTACGATGACGATGGCAAAGGGGCGCTGAGAATCGGAGCCGATGCCATGCGAGAGTGCCGCGGGCAAAAGCCCTAGCGTGGCAACCAGCATGGTCATCATGATCGGACGGAGACGCAGCACTGCTCCTTCAATTGCCGCGCCTTCAACCGTGTGGCCGCCCGCGCGCAACTGGTTGATGTACTCCAGCATGATTACCCCCGTTTGCACCGAGACGCCGAACAATGCAAGGAAGCCAACGCTCGACGACACGCTGATGTTGGTGTGCGTAATCAGCAGCGCCAGCGCTCCCCCGACGGGAGCAAGGGCCACGTTCACCAGGATCAGGCCAGCCCACTTGAAGGACTTGAACATCGAATAAAGGATCACTGCAATCAAGATCACCGTTAACGGGACGATCATGGCTAACCGCTTATCGGCCCGCTGCTTGCTTTCATATTCGCCTGCCCACACATAGTGATAGCCCTTGGGCAGAGGAACCGTTTTGTTGACGGTGGCGATGGCGTCTTCAACCGTGCCGCCAAGGTCGCGCCCGCGCACGCTGTATTTGATCGGAATATAGCGCTCTTCATGTTCGCGGTAGATCTCTTCAGCGCCGTCTGTGGTGCCAACCGTTGTCAATTGGGCCAACGATACTCGTTCGCCGGAAGGAGACAGCAGGCGAACATTCTCGATCGCTTCTTTGGTGTCGCGAAAGGATTTCTGATACCTGAGCACGAGATCGTATCTCGCCTCGCCTTTGAGAATTTCACTCAGGACATTGCCGCCAACCGCGGTCTGAATCGCATCTTGAATATCGCTGACGTTGATCCCAAAGCGCGCTGCGGCCTGCCGGTTCACTGTGAAGGTCAGGTTGGGTTGGCCGATGATGCGGAACAGGCCTAGATCCGCGACGCCTGGAACCTTGCCCATTGCATTCACAACCTCGGCGCCCTTCTCCTCCAGAACCTTGAAGTCGTCTCCATAAATCTTGACGGATAACTCGCCCTTGACACCGCTCACCGCTTCCTCCATGTTGTCTTCAATGGGCTGCGAGAATCCCCAGATCACGCCGGGAATCTTTTCCAGTTGCAGATTCATCGAGGCAATCAGCGCGTCCTTGTCCTGGTGAAACACAGGACGCCACTGCTCCTTGGGCTTCAGATCGACGAAATACTCTGTGTTGAAGAATCCCGTCCAATCGGTGCCATCATCCGGGCGGCCGATCTGGTCGACGACCTGGTTGACCTCTGGAAAGCTGGCCAACGCAATGCGCGCCCTGTTGGAGATTGCCAGGCTCTCATCCGGACCTGTCGATGGAGCAAGCGTGCCGCGGACCCACAGTGCGCCTTCATCCAGATGGGGAAGAAACTCGGAACCAATCACATTCCCGAGAAGATAAATTGATAATGCAACCCCGGCAATACTTACTCCCAACGTGATTGCCCGGTGGTGAATGGCCCAGGCAACGCCATTTCTGTAACGTGCAACCAGGAATTCCATCAAGGGATTGCGCCACTCCTTAGCACCGTTTCTGAAGAGTAGGCTCGATAAAACAGGGGCAGCCACAACGGAAAACACCAAAGCGCCCAACAGCGCGAATGCCACCGTCCATGCCAGGGGCTTGAAGAGACGGCCTTCGACTGACTGCAACGTAAAGATGGGAAGATAAGCGGTGATAATGATCGCAATGGCGTAGAAGACAGGCCGCTGCACCTCGTGCGCGGCGTCTCTAATCTTCTGCTGTGCTGTTCGAGTGTCATCCTGATGCGAAAGATGGCGAACGATGTTTTCAACCATTACCACTGCACCATCCACGACCATGCCGAAGTCGAGCGCCCCGAGCGACAGGAGATTTGCCGGGATGTGCTGAAGATCAAGACAGATGGAAGCGAACAGAAGTGAAAACGGAATCGTTAACGCAACGATGATCGCGCCTCGAACATTGCCGAGGAAGAAGATGAGGATGATCGCAACAAGGATGATCCCCTCTGAAAGATTGTGCAGCACCGTGTGAGTCGTCAGATGAACCAGGTCGCTGCGGTTGAGAAAGGGCACAACTTTCACGCCCCTAGGAAGAATGCGATCGTTGATCTCCTTGACCTTTGCTTCGATGGCCTTGAGAACAGGGTCGGCGTCATCTCCCTTTTGAAGAAGCAATGCGCCTTCAACAACGTCTGCATTGTCGATCAGTTTGCCATTGATATCCTTGTAGGTTCTCGATATCTGGCCCAGCCGAATCTTGGGCCCCTGGTCTACCTCGGCAATATCCTTGATGCGGATCGGCGTTCCGCTCTGCGTCTTGATCAGGGTATCTTCAATCTGTTGAATCGTCTCGTAAAGACCTTGCGCCTGAACGTTGATCTGCTGCGCTCCAGCCACGATGAAGCTGCCGCCGGCATTGGTGTTGTTGTTTTGAAGTTGCTGCTCTACTTGCGCAATGCTCAGTCCGTAGCTGACCAGCTTATCCGGATCGAGCCTGATTTGGTACTCCTTGGTCAGGCCGCCAAAGCTGGCAACATCCACAATGCCGGGTATGTTTTTGAATTGCTTCTCCAGCGTCCAGTCTTCGAGCGATTTCTGCTCCATGACATCGACACTCGGATTCTTGCTCTCAATGGTGTACCAATAGATCTGTCCCACCGGGCTCCAGTCGGTTTGCAACTGGGGCACAAGTCCATTCGGCAAGGCGACCATACTGAGCCGCTCAAGAACCCGCTCTCGATTCCAGCGATTGTCGGAAGAGTCGGTGAAGTTCATGATGAGGCTTGAAATGCCGGCAAGGCTGAACGAGCGGAGATTCTTCATCTCCGGGATTCCGGCCATCTGAATCTCAATCGGAACAGTAATCTGTTTTTCGATATCCTCGGCGGAATGTCCGGGCCATTGGGTAATGACGTTGACATAATTGTCGGCAACATCGGGATAGGCATCGATGGGGAGATTATGGAATGAGATGCCGCCCCAGATCAGCACCATGATGACGGCAGCCAAAACGAGGAAGCGATTCTTCAGCGCAAAGTCGACGATTCTCTGAATCATTGCGCCTCCAATGTGGCTTCCAATTGCAGAACGTTCGAGACCACTTGCTGCCCCGGAGCGATGCCCGCGAGCAATTCCTGTTTGTTGCCTTGCAGCATAAGGCCGGGATGTACTTCGATGCGCCTGTACTGCTTCTCTCCGGCGGGCACGAAGACCCAATCCCGATCATGAAGGTGCAGCACGGCAGGCGCGGGAACCACGGCGTGAGTCTCCGTCGTTTTGCTCGCAAATGTAGCCGTGACAAACATCCCCAGTTTCAAGATTCCTGGATTCCGGATTTCAATGCGAACCTTGGCCGTGCGAATCGATGGATCGAGGACTGGACCAATATCGCTGACGCGTCCCGTCAGTACACGATCGGGATATGCGTTGAGATGAAGCTCGGCGGACTGCCCAAGCGTGATCTTTGGTATGTCGTTCTCATAGACATCGCAAACCACCCAGACGGTAGAGAGATCGGCGATGGTGAAAGTTGTTGCGGATCCAGAGAGGCTCACGCCGGCAGCGGAAGCCTGGGTTACATTCTGCGCAATGATGACGCCCGAGATGGGAGCATAGACATTCACGACGCCACTCGGATGGTTCTTGTCCACACCAAGGGTTCTCAACTGCTCTTCAGCGGCCGTGAGATCGGCTTTGGCGTCGTTGGCAGTGTCTTCAGCTTGTTCGAGCACGGATTGTGCGATGGCCCCATGTTCATACAGATTCCGAGCCCGTTCAAACGCTTTGCTGGCCAGCTTCTGATCGTTCGATGCCTTTTGATAGATATCAAAAGCGCCAGCAACATCCGGGCTTTGAACCTTCAACAGCAGGTCGCCCCTTTTCACATGATCGTCAAGACGCGCCTCGATATCGACCACGCGGCCATTCGCGAGAGAGATGACCGGGATCTCTCGCGAAACGTCGGGCAGGACCGATCCGGTCACAGACAACTCCGAAAAGGCTTCTCTCTTTTCCGCAATCGCGAGGGTGAACTGACTGGGGTTATCGACGGTTACCAGGCTCATATCGCCGGCTTGCGCGACCTGTGGCGTAGGCGGCGCGCCATCGGCCGGCGCGAAGTCTTTCTTGCACGCTGAAAAGGATGAGCACGCGATCATTGTTAAAGCGAGCATCGGCATCTGGTAGTTCTTCATTGGATCACCTCGCGCCCCACGGCAAGATTCATCTGGCCTGCAAATGTCATATATGAACCGATCAACTGCAGATAGGCCAACTGAACAACGCGGTAGTCGCTCTGTGCGTTTAGGAAGTCCATCAGCGAAGCTCCACCTTGCTGGTAAGAATAGGTGACCGTGTCCCGCACATAGAGGGCCTGGTCTCTGTACTTCTCCTTGTAGGGCTTCAGCAGCGCGATGCTGCTGCGTAACTGCTCGTACGAAGCATCCACATCGCTGAAGACCTGAGCCTTGGCCGCGTCCGCGGTCTTCTCATTCCGGTCAATGTCGAGAAGAGTGCGCGCCTTTTCGCCTTGATTGCGATCGAAGATGCGCAACGGGATGTTCACACTCGCGCCCAATGTGTAGCGCCCGAATGCGTTGTTGAACGCGGGGTTATAAGAGTACCAGGTACTGTATGTCGGGTCGGTGGATCCGTTCGCGACTGCCAGCTTATGATTTGTTTTGGATTGCTCGATCGACTCAATGGCTGCCCTCAGATCGGGCCGGTTATCGAGGGCAATCCGGTGATAATCGCCAAGCGTCTGAAGCGTTTCATTCCAGTCGAATACGCCGGTCACATCGAACAGATCGACCGGAGTGCGATCGTCCAGCAGCTGCAATAGCTGAATCTTCGACGTGCGCAGGTTCACTATCGCGGTTTCAATCTCCGCTTCATACTGGACACGCAGGAGTTCAATTCTGGCCAGATCGATTTTGGCGATGTCGCCTGCCGCAAAACGGCTACGGCTGATCTCAACGATCTTGTCGTAGTATTCGAGGTCGGCTTTAGCGAGTTCAAGAACGGCCTTCGCCTGGAGCGTCTGAATAAACACCGTTCGCAGGTTGAAGAGCAGATTGCGTTCAAGATCTTCGTGTTGCGATCCCGCGATCCGCGTCCCTTCCTTGGCGGTTTCGAGACGGAGTTCCCGCTTGTTTTGCCGTTCGTGCAGGTAGTTGATGCTTGGAACAAGTTGAGTTCCGGTGAGGGGCAACCAATGAGTTCCCAAACCCGGAGTTGTGTGAGGAGCGATTTGAAGCCCATCACTCGACAATCCGATACCAGGATTGGGACGCAAGAATGCCGTGATTTCCTCGGCCTTCATCTCTTGAACATTGATCTCGTCCGCCTGGAGGGTGGGATTCACTGCTTCGAATTTGGCCTTGACCTCTTCCCAGCTGAGAGCCTGTTGACCGACAAGCGGTTGTGCAAGAACGGGGAGCAGCGCAAGAAAGCCAACACCACGAAGGGCTCCGCGTAAGATATTCAGAACTCTCATCTTCGATTTCAACTCCATTTGGCGAACGAATTGGTGCTGTGGACTGCCGGGACGACATGAAATGGCTGTGGGCAGTTTCAGAATAGGTTGCTGGGACGAGGGACAGGACCAATCTTTTGGCCAGCAATGGCTATCTTTTGGCTTCGGGAAGGCTATCTTTCGGCCATTGCCTGTTTCAGTTCACAATCGGCGACGGAGTCAGCGCTGCGCGCAGGAGTTATGTTTCCAGTTGGCGTCTATAATGATTCGAGTTGCACGACGCCGCCGGTCTTTGCATGGCAGGTGAATATGTACGCAGCATTGTTTCAGGGAAATCGACGAACTGTTATGCTCCGCGCTGGAGTCCTGATTGCACTCATTGCGATTCTGGATTGGCTGGTGGTTGGAGAGATTCTGCTTGGCTTTCTCTACCTGGTGCCGATGCTTATGGTCGGCAGCGTGCTGGGCCGCCGCCAGATCTGTGTTGTCGCCGCCCTCTGCACCGTCCTTGCCGAGATCTTCAGCGATCTTGCATGGGACCCGAGAACCGGCATATCCCGCGACGTACTCTGTTTTGCAGCATTTGTGGGTGCTGGTTTGTTTGTTCGCGAGATCACCCGCAATCGCGCGGCGACCATGGATTATATCCATCAGATCGAGCATCAGAGAGATGCCCGGCGCGAAGCCGAAGAGCAATTGCAGGTTCTGATCGAGACCAGTCCCATCGCGATCATTACAACCGATCACGATGGTTGTGTTGTCATGGCCAATGAGGCTGCGCACCGAATGCTCGGGGTTGCGCAGGGAGAGCTTCCCGGCCGTATTATTTATCGATATCTTCCGTCTCTTACCAATGTTTCATTGCACGATTCTCGAGAGCAATTAATTCGCGCAGTGATGCAAGCGCGCGGGCAGCAGGAAGATGGGGAAACATTCCTCGCCGAAATTTGTTTCTCAACTTACGCCACAACAGCCGGAGCTCGCCTGACCGCGATTGTGATGGATGCATCGGAGGATCTCCGCACCCACGAAGTTTCCGGATTGCATCAACTGCTTTCCGGATCGAGAATAGCGGTCGCGGCTGCCTTCCATGAAATTCGAAACGTATGTGGCGCCATTCGGGTGGTTCATAAGAATCTGGACAATGGTGGCGCACTCGCGGGGAACAAGGATTTCGAAGCTCTTGGTAGTCTGGCTGTAGCACTTGAACGTATTGCGAGTGTGAATGTGCGGCAATCCGCTACACTCCCGACCGAGGTAGATCTCACGGTCCTGCTCGATGAATTGAAGATTGTGGTCACACCTTCGCTGCAGGAGGAATGCATCCTCGTGAAATGGGCAATTGAGCCGGGCCTTCCGATGGTTTGGGCGGATCGGCCAAGTTTAATGCAGGTGTTTCTCAACCTTGTCACCAACAGCACGAGAGCGTTGTCCAAGAGGGACGAGGCGCTGCTGTCGATCGCCGCGAGGAGCATTGGCGATCGAGTCCTAGTCGAGGTCTCCGACAATGGCGGCGGTGTGGCTCACCCAGAGCATTTGTTTCGTCCATTCCAGGCGGGCGCCGAGGCAACGGGACTTGGGCTCTACCTGTCGCGCGCATTTGTGCACTCGTTTGGCGGCGATTTGAGTTATAGTCCTCAGGACGTTGGCGCCTGTTTTATCGTGAAGTTGAAATCGGCCGCTTTTTCGGAACAGGAAGCGCAATGAAGAAAATTCGGATCTTGATGGTGGACGATCATAGCCTCTTTCGCGAAAGCCTCGGCAGACTCCTGCAATCGACTTCCGACTTCGAGGTTGCCGGACAATGCGCCACCATCCCGGAGTCGATGGCGTTATTGTCAGAGGCCAGCGTAGATCTGGTTTTGCTCGATTTCGATCTCGGGGAAGAACAGGGATTCAGCTTCTTTGCCGAGTTGAAAAGGCGTCGCATTGAAGTGAAAGTGTTGATGGTTACGGCGGGCATGTCGGACCTGGCGACGATGAGGGTGATGGAGGCCGGCGCGTCAGGGGTATTTCTCAAGCACAGTAGTTTGGAACAATTGCTGACAGCGATTCGTCAGGTTGCGAACGGCGAGGTCTGGCTGGATACCGGAGCGTTACACGCGCTGATCGACGGCAAGAGCGCGCTTTCAGAGAATTCCGGGATCACGCGGCCTTTGACTTCCCGTCAAAGTCAAGTGATGAGAGGAATTCTCGCACTAGTGTCCGGTTAGATGTCGAATAGATTCAGCTGGTTAGCGAAGGGCGATTGGTCGGTTATGTGTAGACTTGGCTGAAGGGCGCATGAAATCTCGGTTTTCTCGAAGATCGATACCGACA
>Ga0181529_10000478_pt1 | contig 57858 bp, 43 predicted proteins | sample PEATcosm2014_Bin_36_FD_119763 | JGI IMG/M metagenome (GOLD analysis project Ga0181529, IMG submission 119763) | Peatland microbial communities from MTU Mesocosm Facility, Houghton, MI, USA - PEATcosm2014_Bin10_30_metaG | ecosystem: Environmental > Terrestrial > Soil > Wetlands > Peat | place...
CATCGCCATTCCTTCTGGAATGAGATCTATGAGGCAGTGCTCGCGCCCTACATTCTGGCTCCAACTCTGCTTGCCCTCATCAATCCGAAACTGGGCAAATTCAATGTCACCGACAAAGGCACCACGCTCAGCCAGACCAAGTTCGACAGTAAAATCGCGGTGCCCACAAAGTGGATGCTCTTCCTGAACCTTCTGGCCATTTTGGCCGCACCTTATCGGCTGTATGTCACCGATCCGCAGCACCCCGGCGCCGTCATCATGAACCTGGTCTGGGTACTGTTCAACATGGTCATTCTCGGCGTGGCGGCGGCCGTGGCTTACGAGCAGAAGCAGATGCGTGAGTCCGTGCGCATCCAGGCAAAGATCCCCGTGCGCATCGACTTGCCCGACGGCCTGCAGATTCACGGCGAGTCGATCGACATGTCGGTCGGCGGCGCTTCCATCCAGTTGTTCCAGGAGACGACGGGCTTCGCCATGGACGATTCGTTCCAGCTTGCCTTTCCTGAGCAGGCCGGCAACGCGGAGATCGGCGCCACGGTCGTCGGCATCGCGGACAGGGAACTCCGCCTGGCCTTCGCGCTGCCCACCATCGCCGAACAGGAAACGCTGACCAGGGCGCTTTACTCGCGCGCGGATGCATGGATCGGCTCCATCAAAACCAGGGAAGTCGATCGCCCGCTGGTCAGTCTGGGGCGGGTCTTCCGGCTTTCGATCTACGGAATCTACCAGGTGCTCAGAAGTCTGCTTCCCGAAAAGACAGTGGCTGCTGAAGCGCGTTCCGCGACCACCGCCGCCGCGATCCTGCTGGCGCTCGCGCTGGGTGCCTGGAGCCAGGCCCTCGCGGCCAGCCAGGCGTCCGGCGCATCCCGCCCCGGTAACGCCGCCGCCCAGAGCAATCCCCAGACTTCGCCCGGCAGCGGCTCCTCGATCGCATCCAGCCCGGTCTCCGGCGCATCCGCCAATGCGGCTTCGCCATCTTTGGCCTCCGGCAGCGGCGGCGCTTCCCAGGTGCTGAGCCTCAAGGATATGGGTCTGCTGCGCGCCATTGAGATGCGCGGGCCCCACTCCTACTACTCGCTCCATTTCACGCTGTCCTATGCCATGATGCCCCGCGGCGCGACGCTCAAGCTCGTCTATAGCGTCGAGCCCGGCCTCGACCCGCGCAGCGCCTCCCTGGGAATCATCGTCAACGGCATTTCCGTCGCCACGCTTCCTCCTGAGCCGGCCGCGCAGTCAAGCGACGGTTTCACCACGGCCAGCGTTCCCATCCCCGATAGCCTGCTGGTGCGGAGCAATGTTCTCACCTTCGAGTTCATTGGCAGCGGCGTAATGCAGCGCGAGGAGCAGGCCCGGGCCCACGTCTTCGTCCGCATCGGCGCCGCGTCCACTTTGGAGGTGAATGGCGACCGCATCCTCTGGGAAAATAACCTGAACCAGCTTCCGCTCCCGATCTTCGACAGCGATCTCCAGACCACGACCACCGTTCCTTTTGTCTTTCTTGCGCAGCCCAGCCCGAAGACGCTCGAGGCGGCGGGCATTGTGGCCTCCTGGCTGGGAGTTCTGGCCAGCACCAAGCCGGTTCGCTTTGTTGTTTCCCAGGGTCAAATTCCGCCCGGCAACGCGATCGTCTTTTCCAGCAATCCGTCGCAGCTGCCCGGTTCCTTCCCCATGCCGGTGGGCAGCGGCCCGCTGCTCGCGCTCAGAACCAATCCATCCGACCCGAACGGAAGCGTTCTCGTTCTCGCCGGCGACGATGAAGATCAGCTCCTGACCGTTGCCCGCACGCTGTCGCTCACCAAAGGCGCAACCGCCACAACCCTGCCGGAAGGGTTTGTGCTGAGCGGCGATACCGCGCGCATCCCGGATTTGGCGATGCCACCAGCCAGGGTGCGGGGCGATGCGCCGCGCTGGCTGCCCACCAGCCGGACCGCTCCCTTGACGAACTGCCGCAATCCGGACGCTCTTCAGACCGACGGCTCCAGCCCCATCCCTCTTTACTTCCACCTTCCGCCCGACCTGTTCTATGGCGAAAATCAAAACCTCACGATGCACCTGTACTACCGCTATAACGCTTTTCAGGCAGCGCCTGGATCGGCCTTGCGCGTGGTCGTCAACGGCACGCTGGTGAATGAAATTCCGCTGCTCCCAGGCGCCGGCTCCGCGAATGGCCAGCGTCAGATTCTGGTCCCGGTGGCCGCTCTGCGCCCCTTCGGCAACACCATCCTCTTCAACTTCGACTTCATCCCCGCCAACCGGCCGGCGGTGCAGAACTCGCCTGCCGCGACTCTCAGAGGCGAAATCCTCTGCAACTCATCGCTCGATCTCCAAGGGCTTGCATTGTGGACCAGAATGCCCAATCTCGAGATCTTTGCCAATGCCGGCTTTCCCTTCACGCAGATGGCGGATTTGTCCGAGACCACCGTGGTCCTTCCCGCCGTTCCCAGCCCGGAGGAGATCGCTCTCTTTCTTCATCTCATGAGCCACTTCGGCGCGCAGACCGGATATCCCGCCCTGCGCGTCACCGTAGACGGGCCGAATGCGGTCCTCAGCAAAGGGCGCGATTACCTGATTCTTGGCACGATCGCCAATCAGGCAGCCTTCGGATCCCTCGATCCCTTGCTGCCCGTGACGCTCGACTCGAATGGAGTGCAAGTCAAGCAGGCGCGCGGCTATTTCGCCCTAGCCTCGGCGATCGAAGCCGATCTGTCGCGCCGCTGGTCCCAGTTGCTCGGAAGCGCCGTGCCGCAGGATCGGCCCGCCAGCGGCTCTGGAGTGCCGGATGCCATGATCGAGGAGATTCAGTCGCCCTCGTCTCCTGACCGGTCCATCGTTCTTGTCGCGCTCAAGCAGAATGCCTCGGCGGATGCGTTTGCCGATGTCTTTCTCGACCGTTCGCAGACGCACGACATCGCCGGCGCGGTGAGCCTGCTGCAGATGTCGAAATTTGTCTCGTATCCGATGAGCGGCGGCGCTTACCGTGTCGGAAACATCTCCTGGTACGCCATGATGCGCATCTGGTTTGCGCAATATTTCCTGCTGCTGCTTTTCGCCGTCACGGCGCTCAGCTTTCTGGCGGCCTCATGGACGCGCGGCTGGCTTGCCCGGCGGGCTCACGAGCGCTTGAAGCTGGCGGAAACGGCCGGCGAGGCAGACTGACCAACAGAAGGCAAACGCAAGGGAAAACGGTCCCGGTTCCGCTCTACTGCGGTTCGACCAGATGGTGTGCGATGGCGAACAGCGCCAGTTCCAGCCGGGTGGAGACGCCGGTCTTGTCGAAGATGTTCGACAAATGCCGCTTGACCGTTTCTTCGCTCAGGTTGAACTGCTTGGCGATGTCGCGGTTGCTGCAGCCCTCCACGATGGTGCCCACCACTTCCAGTTCGCGCGGAGTAAGGCCGTAGGTCTTCCGCTGCGGCACGGCGGCCTGCTGCATCAGTTCGTGCAGCGCCGAGACCAGATTGACCACCCTCTTGCCGCCGATCCAGTAGTCGCCCGAAGAAACGGTGCGGATGGCGGTTTGCAGATGACCGGCCAGAGCGTCTTTCAGCACGATGCCGCGCGCCCCGATCTGTAGAGCCTCAATGATCTGCTGCGTGGTGATGGTCGAGGTCAGCAGAAGAATCTTGACCGTGGGCGTCCCGTTCATGATGGCGCGCATGGCTTCCAGACCGGGCAGCCGCGGCATCTGCACATCGAGCAGCAGAATATCGGGTGCCAGTTCGAGAGTCTGGGTGATGGCTTCGTCACCGTCTGAGGCTTCGCCGATTACGTCGAAGCCGTCTTCTTCGGTGAGCATGTTGCGCACGCCGATGCGGACCACGGGATGGTCGTCCGCCAGCACAATTCGGATCGGTCGTTCCACTTGAGCGGCAAACCTCCGAAGACCAGGTCGTGTTTACGCCGGGAATTCAGTTTTCAGCATACGCTTCAGGTTGTGCGTGGCGGCGCGTAAATCGCTGAGGACAGGCGATCTGTTATCCAGATGATTAACCCCGCCCTTGCTTCCGGTTTCGAGAGCGCCGGCCTCGATGGCCGCGCCCAGCCGTGCGGCCTCGAGCGCGCCGGCCATGCCGCAGCCTCCCTTGATCGCGTGACCGAGGCGCCGCACCTCGGCGGCGTCGTCTTTGGCGATGGCAACCTGAAGCGCGTCCAGCCGCCGGCCCAGATCCGCGACGATGGCTTCGTAGATCTCGCGCACCTTGGCCTCGGGCATCATCTCGCGCAACTGAGCCAGGGTTTCGACATCGACGACCTGCTCGCCGGACTCCGGCAAGGGCTTCCGCTCCGCAGATGGATCGTTTTCGATGCCGGCGGGCGCTCCCGAGACCGCGGCCGGTTGGGCGTGCTCCTTCAGCAGCTTGTCCAGATCTTCGGCGCCAAAGGGCTTCAGCAGAAATCCGTCGGCCGCCGCGGCCACTTCGCCGGGCGCGCAACTGCCGCTGATGGCCACGATCGTCGCCAGGCTCCGCGCCCGCAACTCCCCGATCAGCCCGATTCCGCTCAGGCCCGGCATCTGCGCGTCCATTAGGATCACCTCCGGAACGCAAGCCCCGTCGGCGAGCAGCTTCAGCGACTCCGCTCCATCGGCCGCGGTGTGAACGGTGTAGCCGCTCATGGTGAGCACTGTGGCTGTCACCTCGCGGCTGACAAAGTCATCGTCGATCAGCAGCACCGTGGGGAGCTGCCGGTCATCGCTGAAGTTGAGCATGGATATAGTGTGCCACCTCGCGGCCGGAATCGGCTCTCATGCCCTTATCAGGCTTGGTTCCTGCTCGCGCGAGCGCTGTCCGCCACATAGATCGTCGTTGATGTCTTGAAAGGGCGCGACTTCAGTCGTGCCGAAAATCCAGCAAAATCAACGGGGCTTTAGCTCCTGCGGAAGAACCTTCTCCTCTTGGCGAACGCTTGGCAGATTCACCAAACAGTGCCTGGCCCCACAGGGAATGTTGGATCGCAGTAAGTACCTCCGCCAGAGCCGGAGGCTTTATGGCGGGTTTCCCCTCAAAGGGGCCTGTGCGGGAGTGCTCCGTGCCGAAAGCAGCCAGTTGCCCTGCGCCGTAGGCGCAGCGTAGGTTAGCCCCGCGCTTCAGCGTGGGGTCGGCTTTCGCGGGCGTCCGGTGCTTCAACAGATCGAAGAACGGAGGCGCGCTGTTTCCCGTCCCTCCGTGGAAAGCGCCCCGCGGACGAAGGTCAATCTATAGGGACTCGAAGAATCGGAAAGAACTGGGCAAATAGCTTGAAAAATCAACAAGATGCGGACCGTCTTGGCCTCGGCATCCCCTTTGCCGAATATATCCCTCTTTTGGCGCACAATTGAAATAGGGAGAAAGCGCAATGAAACCACGCGGTGTCGCCGAATCGAGAACGGAGGTAAATCCTCTCTGGAAAGCTCGGTCCGCCGCGTTCCCTGCGTCGGCCTGGATCTCCCAGGATCGTCCTCAGCCCTTTGCAAGCCGGCTATCCTGCTATTTTTTTGCCTGCGCTTTTTCGCTGTGAAACTGTGAGAACCAACCTAACCCGAACAGAATCAAGGGCCATTTTGGAGAACCCCACAGTTTCAGTGGATACGTGAAGCGGTGAAACTGTGGGGTTTACGCGGCCTTCGCTCCTACTCGTTCATGGCGGTCACTTCGTGCAGCCAGCCCGGCGCCTTCAGCAGTTCGCGTGGCCGCGAGCCGTCGGCGGGGCCGACCAGGCCGTCGCGCTCCATCAGATCGATGAGATGCGCGGCGCGCCCATAGCCAATTCTCAGGCGGCGCTGGAGCAGGGAAGTTGAAGCCTTGCCGAACTCGAAGACCAGCCGCACTGCGTCGTCGAACATGGGGTCGTTCTCGTCCGGGTCGCTGTTCGAGCCATCCACCTGGGCGCGCTCGTCCTTGGGCGATTCGAGGAAGCCTTCGACGTACTCGGCCTGGCCCTGCGCCTTCCAGAAGCCGACCACGGCAGCGGTCTCCTTTTCGCTCACGTAGGGAGCGTGGAGGCGCATCAGGCGGCTGGTGCCCGGAGGCAGAAAGAGCATGTCGCCGCGGCCCAGCAGCGCTTCGGCGCCGTTGGTGTCGAGAATGGTGCGCGAATCCACCTTGGTGGCCAGGCGGAAGCTGATGCGCGTGGGGATGTTGGCCTTGATGAGGCCGGTGATCACGTCCACGCTGGGTCGCTGCGTGGCCAGGATCAGGTGAATGCCCACGGCGCGGGCCATCTGCGCCAGCCGCGTGATGGATTCCTCCACGTTGGCGCGGTCCAGCATCATCAGGTCGGCCAGCTCGTCGATGATGATGACGATGTAGGGCAGCGGCTCTTCGTCCTGGCCGTCGTCGAAGAGCGAGGGCATGGAGCCCTCGAAGAGCTTGTTGTACTGGTCGATGTTGCGCACGCTGCGGCTGGCCAGCAGCTTCAGGCGGCGCTCCATCTCGCGCACGGCGTTGCGCAGGGCGTTGGCCGCGAGTTTCGGTTCGGTGATGATGGGCGTGAAGAGGTGGGGAACCCCTTCGTACATGCCCAGCTCGACGCGCTTGGGGTCCACCAGGATGAGCCGCACCTGCGCGGGGGTGGTGCGGAAGAGCAGGCTCATGATCATGGCGTTGATGGCCACCGACTTGCCCGAGCCCGTGGAGCCGGCGATGAGCACGTGGGGCATCGAGCCCAGGTCGGCGGTGACGATGCGGCCGTTGATGTCCTTGCCCATGGCCAGGGTGAGGCGCGACTTGGCCTTGTGGAAGGTGTCGCTTTCGATCACGTCGCGCAGATGGATGGTCTCGCGTTCGCGGTTGGGCACCTGGATGCCGACCGTGCTCTTGCCGGCCATCCTTTCGATCAGAATGCTCTCGGCCCTCATGGCCAGGCACAAGTCTTCGGCCAGGCCCGTGACACGCGAGTACTTCACGCCGGCTTCGGGCTTGAACTCGTAGGTCGTGACCATGGGTCCGGGGTTGATCTGGACCACCTGGCCGCGTACGTCGAACTCGGCGCATTTTTCCACCAGGACCTTGGCCTCTTCGCGCAATTCGTCCTCGCGGACGGCTTGCGGGCCTTCACCGGCATTGAGCAGGGTGCTGGGCGGCAGCTTGAAGCCGCTTACGTTTTTGGGCGCCACGGTCGCGGCGCGCACGGCCGCATCGGCCCGGCCATGGATGGCGATCTCTCCCGCCGGCCGCGGGGCTGCGGCGGGCGGCTCTTCATACCGGGATGGCGCCGGCCGGGATTCAGTGGGACGCGTCTCCGCCGGCTGGGGCTCGACCGGCCGGGCGCTCACGGCGACGGGGACCGGCTCAACCGGCGCCGGCTCGGGATCGGCCACCGCGCGCTCCCAAATGCTGCTCTTGCGCGCTTGCGCGGCGATGGCAATCTCATCTCCCGCCGGCTGCGGAGCCACCCGCTGAAAAGCCGGAACATCGTCGATGGGGTCGGCCTCGGGCTTGCGTCCGCGGCCGAAGAAGGAGGCAAACCGGCTGGGACTCGGCGCCACTGGAACGGGTGGCAGCTCTGTTTCTCCCAGCAGTTTGGCTTCGCGTTCCGCCTTGCGCGCTTCCCTGGCCTCCGCGCGCTCTTCGCGCCAGTTGTGCCAGCGGTCGCGCCATGAGACGGCGTGGAGCCACCGGTCCCCGAGGCTTTCCTTGACCGCCAAGATGCTCACCGCCGAGGCAAAGTAAAGTCCCGTGGCGGCCAGCGCGCCTGCAACCAGCCAGGCGCCTTGAATGTTGAGGTAGCGGATCAGCACCGGCGAAAGGAGCTTGCCCACCACGCCTTCGACGGGCACCGTATGGAGCCAGAGCCAGCGCCAGGGCAGCAGGGCAAAGATGGCAGGCACAAAGACAAGCGCCAGCACCGTGCCGATCGCGCGCAGGAATCCCGACCCGCTGGGGCGGGAATGCATCCAGGTCCAGCCAATCCCGCCCAGCCACACGGGCAGGAAAAAGGCCGTCAAACCCAGCCATTGCAGCAGTAGATCGCTGAGCCAGGCGCCGAAGAGGCCGACCCAGTTGCGCGCGGCGTGCGGCGCGGAAATGCCGGCGGCTGTATTCAGCGAGGGATCGGAGGGATGATAGGTGGCCAGCGCGAGAAGCAGGAGAAGCGAGCCCAGCAGCAGCACAAGCCCCAGAAACACGTTCAAGGGGCGGCTTCGCGTGGGCGAAAGAACAATGCGAATGGGCTTCATGGCGGGTTCGCTCCCGCTCCGTAAGCTCCGCGAGCGAGCCGGTGGAGCGGGCGGAGAATCCCAGAGCAGTCTTTATTATCCCCGGACGGAAGGGCGAATTTTCAGCAAAAGAAGGCGGGGGAACCTTGCTGCAAACCCCCGCCCGTTGTGCCAGATGAATGGAGCAATCAGCTCCCGATGAATTTCGATCCCCAGATCAGCAGTGCGCCGGCCAGGATGATGCGGTAGACCGCGAACATCACCAGGCCGTGCTTCCGCACCCAGAAGAGGAACCACTCCACCACGCCCAGGGCCACGATGAACGAAACCACGGTTCCGATGATGAGCACGATCCAGTTCTCCGATGTCATCACCACGTGGGCCGCGACGCCATGGCTGGGGTGAACCTCCTTGACCAGATCCCAGCCGGTGGCCGCGATCATGGTGGGAATCGAGAGCAGGAAGCTGAATTCGAGGGCCGCGGGACGGCTGAGGCCCACGATCTGGCCGGCGGTGATGGTGGACATGGAACGCGAGGTTCCAGGGAAAACCGCCGACAGCGTCTGGCAGAGGCCGATCCAGATCGCCTGCGGCAGGGTCATCTGCTCCACGTCGCGGATGGCCGCCTCGTGGCGAACGCTCCAGGCATCGATGATCCACATCGCGATGCCGCCGATCAGCAGCGCCAGAGCCATGGCCTGCAGGCTGCCCAGGTTCTTCTCGCTCCACTTATGCAGCAGCAGGGCGGGCGCCGAGGTGAAGGCAAAGGCGATCAGCGTGAGCGAAATGGGATGATTCAGCCAGTTGCGGTCCCCGTTTTCGCCCTTGGGAAAGGTGCGCATGAACTCCACAATCCGTCCCAGAAACAAAAGGCAAAGGGCGAGGATGGCGCCCAACTGGATCACAATGGTGTACATCTTCCAGTACGGGTCGTCCAGCGGGATCTTCATCAGTGCTTCGGTAATGCGCAGATGCGCCGTCGAGCTGACCGGCAAAAATTCGGTCAAGCCTTCCACAATGCCCAATAGGACAGACTGAATATATTCGTTCAAGAAGCCTCCGGAGTGCAGTCGGAATTCGCCGGTACAAGGGCGCAGAAAACCTCTGCCCACTCACTCCCGGTCGATGCCGTAAACAGGGATGCCTTCATCCAATTTGTACACCAGAGCCGCGGCCCGGCAAGTGAAATCCGATTGGGCGAAGTGTTCTTTCAGCTTCGCGGCCAGCTCGCGCGCGTGGCTGTGGGCTTCGTCGCTCTTCTTGTCGCTGCCGTCGGCCGCATACATGTCGGCGAGCACCGCCTGGCGGTAGACGGCCTGATAGAGCGCCTGCGCCGTGCGCGGTCCGTCGGGATACTCAGCCGCGTACTTCTCGTAGATTTCGGCTTCCTTCTCCGGGCATTTGGGCTGGCCCTGCCAGTCTCCGCAGAGCTTGTTGTCGATCAGCTCAAAGGCCGCCAAGCCGGCCTCGCGCGTATGCGGATAAAACTTGAGAACCTTCTTCAGCTCGTCTTCGTCCATCTGATCGCGCAGGTAGGGGTCTTTTTCTTTGGCCGAGGGCCGTGTGGAGGCGTCGGCCTTTTGCAGTTGCCACAGGATGTCGGCCGCGCGCCACGAAGCTTCGGCCACGAATGGCGAATTGGGAAACATCTCCACCAGACGCCGGTAGAGCAGGCGGGCGCTCTGGGCGGCGTTGGCCGGGCCGCGCGGGTCATTGGCCAGCGCCTCCTGGTTGGCCGCCTCGCCCAGTAGCACCTGGTCGCCGTTTGCCGTGGTCTCGATGACTACCCCTTTGGACTCCATCCAGCCGGAGATGGGCGGCGGCGTCTCGTCGTGGCCGAAGAGGGGGGCGTCTTTCTGGCGCGCCTCCTGGATGTCGGTGTTGGCGTAGACGCGCAGCCAGGGACCGCTGTGCTCGGCAACCACCATCTCGCGGCCAATCTGCACTCGGTCCACCTTTTGCGACGTGGAGTCGGGCGAAACATAAAGCCAGGTGATGCGCAGAGGCGTGGCGCGGGGTCCGGCCAAAGGCTTTTCCAACTGCGGAGGCTTCTTTTGGCCAATTACGGGCAGCGCGGCGCACGTGACGGCCAAGGCGAAGGCGAGGGTCCGAAAGGCGAAAATGGGGAATTTCATCACGTGGAAAATCATAGTCGAACGACGTTAGAGCGCGTTTTCTGTGAGCACCTCGGCCAGCAGTTCCGGCGCAACGTTCCCGCCGCTGACCACAGCTACGGCCTTTCGGTAAACCGGCAATTCCGCCGCGTGGAAGAGCAGGGCGGCCGTGGCTACGGCTCCGCTGGGCTCGGGAACCAGGCGCGCGGTGGTCACAATGGCCCGCATGGCGGCGCGAATCTCCGCCTCGGTGACTGTAATAATCCCATCCACAAAGGCCTGGATGTGGGAGAAGTTGCGCTCGCCCACGCTTTGGGTGCGCAGGCCGTCGGCGATGGTCCGGCTTGTCAGTTCGGCCGGCCAGGTGACGATGGAGCCGGTGCGGAAGCTTTCCGCCGTGTCGCCGGCCAGCTCCGGTTCGACGCCGAAGACTTTGGTCTTGGGGCTCAGTTGCTTCACCGCCGCGGCCACGCCGCTGAGCAATCCGCCGCCCGAGACCGGAACCAGTACCAGGTCCACGTCCGGCAGCCCCTCGACGATCTCCAGGCCGCAGGTGGCCTGCCCGGCAATGATCTGCACATCGTCATAGGGCGGAACGACCACGTAGCCGTGCTCGCGCACAAGCTGCTCGGCCACGGCCAGCCTCTCGCTGGAGGCTAGCCCGACGTCCACCACTTCCGCACCGAGGGCCAGCGTTGCCGCGCGCTTGATGGCCGGCGCGTTCGAGGGCATCACGATCACCGCTTTGGCTCCCACCTCGCGCGCCGCATAGGCCACGCCCTGGGCGTGGTTGCCGCTCGAATAGGTGATGACGCCGCGTGCAACTTCCCCGGGCGTGAGCTGCAGAATCTTGTTGGCCGCACCGCGAATCTTGAAGGCGCCGATGGGCTGAAGGCTTTCAGCTTTCAGCCAGATTTCCTTGGACGTTCCGTATCCGGCCAAGCCCGGAAACGGCGCATGGACCAGCGGAGTTTTGACAGCGATGTGAGCGATGCGCGCCGCGGCGGCGCGGATGGCGTCGAGGGAAACGAGTTGTTCGATCTTCTTGTGTCCTGTCAGCATATTGTTGCATCCGTTCAACGTGCGAAGGGGACGAACTGACGCTCGTCCCCTTCAATTGCAACTGCTGCGTCGTTCTCAGATTTCCAGGATGACCGGCATAATCATGGGCCGCCGTCCGGTGGTTTTCTGCACCAGGCGCTTCAGTTCGACACGGACCTTTTCCTTCACCATGCCGTAGTCGGTCTTCTCTTCGCCAGACAGGCCGTCCAGCGTCTTGATGACCAGTTCCCGCGCTTCGTCGGTGATATCCGCGCCGCCAAAGCCGCGCATCACCACTTCAGGCTGCTGCTGCATCTTGCCGGTGCGCTTATTGATGGCCAGCACCGCCAGGACGATGCCGTCTTCGGACAGGATCTTGCGGTCGCGGATGACCAGGTCTTCCACCACATCGATGGAGGAGCCGGAGTCAATGAGGATGCGGCCGGCGGTTACTTTGTCTTTCTTGCGGGCGTCCTTTTTGTCCAGTTCCAGCACGTCGCCGTCTTCAATCACGATGGCGTGCTCAACGGCGCCGGTATCCATGGCGATCTGGGCATGTTTCCTCAGGTAGCGATAGTCGCCGTGCACGGGGATGAAGAACTTGGGCCGCACCAGGTTGATGAGCAGACGCTGCTCCTCTTGGCTGCCGTGGCCGCTGACGTGAATCAGGCCATTCGAGCCGTCGTCGTAGATCACGTTGGCTTCGCGCCGCGAGAGATGGTCGATCACGCGGAAGATGCTCTTCTCGTTGCCGGGAATCACGCGTGAGCTGAGCACCACGGTGTCGCCGGCGTCGATGTGCGCGTGCTTGTGGTTGTCCACTGCGGCGCGGCTCAGGGCGCTCATCGGCTCGCCCTGTGTGCCGCTGATCAGGATCATCAGTTGCTCGGGCGTGTAGTCGCGCATCTGGCCGGGATTGATGACCAGCCCCGGCGGAATGTCGATGTATCCCAGGTCCTGGGCAATCTCGGTGCTCTCCATCATCGAGCGGCCCACAATGGCCACCTTGCGCCCATGCGCTCGGGCCAGTTCCAGCGCGATCCGGATGCGGTAGATGGACGAAGAGAAGCAACTGAAGAAGAGTTTCTTCTTGGTTCGGGAAAAGACCTCGTCGAGCCGCGGCCGCACCGCCGACTCCGACGGCGTGTAGCCGGGCCGTTCCACGTTGGTCGAGTCCTGCAAAAGCGCCAGCACGCCGCGCTTGCCGTATGCGGCAAAGGTGTGCAGGTCGAATGGCTTGCCGTCCAGGGGCGAAAGGTCGATCTTGAAGTCGCCGGTATGGATGATTACGCCGACCGGGGTCTCGATGGCCAGCGCGATGGCGTCGGCCAGCGAATGGGTCACGCGGATCGGCTCAATGATGAAGGGGCCGATGGTGAACTTCTGCTTGGGCGCAATCTCCACCAGTTCGGTCTCATCCAGCAGATGATTCTCTTCGAGGTTGCCTTCGACGTAGGCCAGGGTGAATTCGGTGGCGTAGACCGGGACCTTGAGCTCGCTGAGAAACCAGGGCAGGCCGCCGATGTGGTCCATGTGGCCGTGGGTGAGAATGATGGCGCGAACATGTTGTTTATTTTCAACCAGGTAGCTGATATCGGGAACCACGATATCCACGCCCAGCAACTCCGACTCCGGGAACATCAACCCGGCGTCGATCACGATAATGTCGTCTTCCCAGCGCAGAGCCAGGCAGTTCATGCCGAACTCGCCCAGTCCGCCGAGGGGAATGATCTTCAGTTTTTTTGTTTGCATCTGTCATCTTCGATGCTAACACCCGCGGGCTTCTCGATCAGGTCTATACTGCTCAGTTGCTCCACCCCCCAGGTCGCCAAAGCGCCCCTTGACGTGCGCCCGAGGGGGAGTTTCGGCAAGATCGCGGATGGCTCGGGAGCCCTCTCGGCCGATTTCAAAAAAATTCTAGAAAAATAACCGCCGAATGCCGATAGTACGGCCACCAACACCGAACAAGGAATACTTTTGCCACTGCGGGCCGCTCGCGCTGCCACGCCCGCCGCGACAACGGGACCGTGCAGCTTTCTGGATAGTGCCAGCGAAGATGCGCGTCATGGAGTCGACGAGGATGAGCGACGAACAACAGAAGACAGGTGAGGAACAACGGCAGGCGGGTGAGGAGCATCCGCCGACAGGCGAGGAACAACGGCGCGCTCCTCGCTTGGAATGTACGGGGATTGGCGGCGTTCAAAAGCTGCCCGCGGAGGAGGTCCCCATTCCGGCAAGAATTGCAAACCTGAGTACGGGCGGATGCCTGATGGAATTGCGCACGCCGGAGAGCTTCTGCATCGACGAAATCGTGGAGTTGATCTTCAACGTCAACCACCTGCCCTTCAGGGTGCGTGGGAAGGTAAGAGCCATTCGCTCGAACAAACTGGTCGGATTCCAATTTCCTCAACTGAGCGAGAGAGTACGAAGGCAACTTGAGGACCTGATAGGGGAACTGATCGAACACCTTGCCAAGTTGCATCAGGAGAGCATTGCGCGGCCTCGTGACGAAGCCGAGGTTCCGGACACCCCCGTTGCAAGCAAGGTGTATCCAATGAAACCCGCTGGAAGCCACCCTAAACCCGCTGAAAGCTACCATGACGACAGCGTCCGAATTCCGGCTCAACGCGGGCGCTGGTTTTGATCCTTCGACCCAGAATCGGAGATGTCTTTTCTGGAGACCATCGGAAGTTTCTTATTTGATTCCTTTGGCGTTGAGGTGCGGTCCGTACTCCATGTCGGAGCCTTGAATGTGGTTGGTCAGCCAACTCTTGATAAAGTTCATGGCTTCTAGCGAGAGCTCAAGGGATTGGCCGTTTTCAAAACGTGATTGCATGTTCATGACTCGCCGGGCCATAAGGTCGTGTTCGGCCTTGTGGGCGGCTGCACCGGGAAAGCCGGCTTGGGCAAAGAGCCGCTCTTCACGGGCGAAGTGGATCTTGGTGTACCTCGACAATCCCTCGAGCACGCTCTCCAGAGCCATCCTCGTACGGCCAGTCGTGATTCCGTCGTGCAGTTCGTTCAACATCCTGATCAGCGCTTTGTGATCGTTGTCCAGTATCTTGACGCCCACGCTCATTTCTTCAGTCCAGGTCATCAGCGGCATATGCGGTGTTTCCCTTCCGGATCCGGCTCATGCCCGTGAATTCGTGCAATGAAGCTTTGCGGTACGTAGGGCTTGCCACTTTCTCGCCTGCCGGCGCGCCGATGCAACTTCCTGTTCCCGCGGTCCGTCAAGGACTATCGGCCGGAGCTGAGGAAAATTATAGGAAGATGAATTGAATTGGCCCTTTACGTGCTAAGAAAGGTTCCGGGCCGCAGGAGGCTGGTCTAGGGCGAACAGAGCGTTTGCCCGAGGGGCATGTCCACTCTAGCGGTTCTCCCATCGCTATACTCTGAGGCCATGCTGCTGAGTGACTTTTTCCTCAAGAAAAAGCCACCTTGTACAGAGCTTGCAAGGGTAGATGTCTAGGAGAACCGCTCTAGCGCAGCAGATCTTCGAGCGTGGTGCTCAGGCTGGTTTTGTCGTCGCGGTATTTCACGATGACCGGGGCATAGACACTCAGGCCCCACTCTTGCCCTTTGCCTTTGCCCACGGTACGGGAGCCGGGTACCACCACCGCGTTTTCGGGGATGACGAGGGGCAGATCGGCGGTGGCGCGGAGGATTGCGCTGTTGACCAGGTCGAAGACGGGAGTTCCGCGGGTGAGGATGGTTCCGGCAGCCAGCACGGCGCCCCTGTGGACGATGGTTCCCTCGTAGACACCGCAGTTTCCGCCCACCAGCACGTCGTCTTCAACGACCACTGGGCTGGCGTTCACCGGTTCCAGTACGCCGCCGATTTGGGCCGCAGCACTCAGATGCACGCGCTTGCCAATCTGGGCGCACGAGCCGACCAGGGCATGCGAGTCCACCATGGTGCCCTCGTCCACCCAAGCCCCGGCATTGATGTACATGGGCGGCATGCAGACCACGCCCCGCGCCACATAAGCTCCCGCGCGCACCGAAGAGCCGCCGGGCACCACGCGCACCCCGTCGCCGGCGGCGAAATGGCGCGCAGGGTAGGTGTGCTTGTCGACAAAGGAAAGGCCACCGGCGGGCATCTCTTCAAGGGCGCCCAGGCGGAAACCCAGCAGGATGCCTTGTTTGACCCATGCGTTGACCCGCCAGCCCGTGGCAGAGACCGGATCGGGCGAGGCGGCGCGCACCTCGCCCCGTTCTAGGCTTGAGCGCAGAGCAAGAAAGGATGTCATGGCGGCCGGGTCGCCGATGGCTGCCGGTCCGGCGGCAAAGTGCCGCTCAATTGCCTTTTCGAGTTGGGCGATAGTCATTGCAATCCGAGTCTATCAACTCCGCACGCCCATGCGCGCCGACCGCGCCGGGAGCGCAAATCAGCCAAAGGCGATGGGGCCCGAAGTCGACTTGGTCTTGGAATGGCCGTTCAGGGGGGCGGGCTGGAGCCGGAAAACGTTCTTGCCTGCCGGAATCATCGACAGGGGTATGGGCGAACGATCCAGCCGTCCGTGCAGATGTTTGGACTCGAGCCATGCGCCGAGGCGCGGATCGTTAATCTCCGGCTCTCCCTGCCAAAAATCGGGCGCCAGCCCGCACTGAATCTGCAAATGATCCAGTTGCAGCTCGATGACAGAGACGTGTTTTGGAAAATAGCGCCGGACATTGTTCGCACCTACGTGCAGTCCGGTAACTCCGCGCGACTTGCTTTGCGTTTTTACCACCATGACGTACCTGCTTTTCAACGCTGTTTTGAGGTCAGTCTAGGGACAGAGTTTCAGAAAACCAAGAATCGGTGCATGGAATTCGCAGTACGAATTCCTTCTTCGGGACTCATCGGCAGGAGGGCCATTTTGGTTCGATGTTTCCTTTTCTTTTCACACGGTTCTAGCGTTTTCAAGGAGTGTTTCTTTGGGCGGACCCTCTGAAAGAGTTGCAAGCAAGATGAGGTGGAAAGCGAAAGACGGGACAGGGATCGGACATGGACTCATGGGAGCGGCAAGAAAGCGGATGTTACGCAGGCGAAATGCCGGAAGACAAGGAAGTCGCCGAGTCCAAAGTGCGCTATGCCGGCCGCCCGCAGCCGCAGGCATGCATTGCCTGCGGCCGACCGGGCATGGACAGCGGCCAGAGCGCAATTCAACTCGAGACCGCGGTCTCCCGCACGGGCTTGGCCCTGGCGTGCCCGTTCAGGGCGACGGGCCGAAGCCGGAAGGAGTTATCTCCCGCCGGAATCATCGCTAGGGGGATCGGTGTCCGATTGGGCATTCTGTGCAGATTCTTCGATTCCAGCCAGGCACAGAGGCGGGGATCGTAAATCTCCGGCTGGTCCTGCCAGAAATCGGGCGTCAGTCCGCACTGAATCTGCAAGTGATCCAGTAGCAACTCGATGACCGCGATGCGCTTGGGAAAATAACGCCGTACATTGGTAACTCCGATATGAATTCCAGTTACGCCACGGCCTTTGCAATGCGTCTTGACGACCATAAATGCCTGCTCCTCAACTCCAGATGAGGCCAGTCTAGGGAATCAGGCAATCGTGAGGGCCCATACGTGCATGGAAACCGCGAAACGGATTCCATTTTGAAACCCACCGTACGGAAAGACAATTGTGGGAAGAAGGGAGGCCTCTTCTTGCGCTCTGTCCTGAACTCGTCCGGTTGTGTGGTTTTGTGGGGTCGCCTCATCCGATTATGAGGCGCTGAAGCGTACATGGATTCAAACCCACTCTACTTTTGGAAAGGTGACGGTTTCTGTCTACTTTTGCACAGTTTTTTGGAATCTGAGCGGGAAAACCTGCTCGGCCGACAGAAGGACGCGGTTCAGGGCTGGGATTCGATGGACTCCCGCAGCGCGCCGGCGACTTCTTCCTGCTGGCTCAACGCGATGCGGTTGAAAAAAGGCAGAGCGAGGGTGCGCCGGGCGATGGATTCCGTGAGGAGCAGCCTAGCCGCGCCGGCGCCGGGATGAGCCTGCCAGGCCGGTTGCAGGTGAATGGGGGCAAAGTAGCGTCCAGATGCGATTCCGCTGCGGGTGAGCTCCGCCTGCACACGGTCACGGTCTACCTGCTGCGGCAGCCGGACCACATAGACGAACCAACTGATGGTGCGACGGGGAAGCGCAAGAGGCGGAAGTTCCAATCCTGGGATAGCGTCTTGAATTCCGCGCAGGAGCACGTCGTAGCGTTCTGCGGCGGTCTGGCGCATGGCAAGCATTTCGCCGATACGGCCCAACTGCACCCGACCCATCGCACAGGCCAAGTCGGACAGCCGGTAGTTGTAGCCCACCTCGCCGTGGTCGAGCCAGTCGCCGGAAGGCTGCCGCCCCTGGTTTCTGAGGCTGCGCAGGCGGGCGGCATGGGCGGGGTAGCGGGCCAGCACGGCGCCGCCCTCGCCAGTGGTGAGCTGCTTGTTGGGATAGAAGCCGAGGACGGCCAGGTCGCCGAAGCTGCCGGCGCGTTGCCCATCAAACTCCGCCCCGATGGCCTCGCAGGCGTCTTCGATCAGGACCAGGTCGTGGTGGCGGACAATATCCAGGAGTTCGTCCATCTGGGCGGGAACGCCGAAGGTGTGGACCGCGATGATGGCCCGGGTGCGCGGCGTGACAGACCGCTCGACGCTGGCGGGGTCAAGATTGAGAGTGATGGGGTCGATCTCCGCAAAAATCGGCGTGGCGCGGACCTGGAGCACCGCGTTGGCCACGGCGACAAAGGTAAAGGAGGGCAGGATGACCTCGTCGCCCTCGCCGATGCCCAGGGTGAGCAGAGCCAGGTGCAGGCCGGCGGTGCCGGAACTGACGGCGACGGCGTCGGGGACGGAGTGATAGGCGGCCAACGCCGCTTCAAAGGCTGGCAGTTCGGGACCGAGACTCAGATGCGGCGTGCGCAGGACCGCCGTCACGGCGTCGATCTCGGCCTGGCCGATGTCGGGCGAGGAGAGCGGAATCGGCCGCGGCGGGGTTGGCGTTGCGCGCGGATCAAAGCGCATGGGGCGGCTCAACTTCGGTGGTCAGCGGCGTGGGCTGCTTAATGAGCAGGCCATCGAGCGGGACGGTGGTGAGAACGCGTGCAATGGTGGTGGCCGCGGTTCCATCGCCGTAGGGGTTGACCATGCCGCGCAGGTTCTTTCGGAATTCCGGACTGAGTGCTGTTTCGATAGCTGCGAGGATCGCGACGGTCTCGGCGGGTGCGTCGATGATGTTGCGGGCGCGTTCACGGCCCTGCTGGCGCATGCCCACATTCACCGTAGGCAGGGCGAAGGAAGCCGCTTCCATGATGCCGGAAGAGGAGTTGCCAACCATGGCGTCCACCTGCCCCAAAAGGCTCCAGTAGGTGACGGCGTCAAGGTTGACGAAGATGCGGGTTCGGCCGCGGGTCGCGGCGAGGGCGCGGGTGCGTTCGATGAGCGCGTAGCTGCCGGCGTCGGCGTTGGGATAGACGAAGAGAAGCTGGCCGGGCGCCTGTGCCAGCGCGGCGAAGAGGGCATCGGCTTCCGCTGTCGTGTCGCGCAGGATGGTGACCGGGTGATAGGCGGCCAGGATCGAGGGCAAGCCCAGCGCCAGGCCGAGCCGGACTTCGAGAGCGGGGCGGTCGAGCAGCCCGGAGCGGCTCAAGTGGTCCAGCGAGGGGGCGCCGGCGAGGGTGACGCGCCAGGGCTCCTCGCCCATCGCTATCACGCGCCGGCGTGCAGTCTCGGTCGAGGTGAAGTGGATGTGGGCCAGCTTGGTGAGCGCGTTGCGCACCTGGTCGTCGATGGCGCCCTGGCTGATTTCGCCGCCCTCGATGTGGGCGACGGGGATGCGCAGAGCGAGCGCGACGGAGGCGGGCGCCAGCATCTCGTAGCGGTCGGCGATCAGGAGCAGCAGATCGGGCCGCCAGGCGGTGAGCGCGTCGGCCAGGCCCAGCATGGCCAAGCCGATGGTCTTGGCCATGCCGGTATCGCTATCGCTGCTGAGCAGGCACTCGATGCGCGCCTTAATCTCGATGCCGGGAAAGCCGTCGCCTTCGATTTCCTTGATCGTCGAGCCGAACTCCGGCGAAAGATGCGCGCCGAGGGCAAAGACGCCCAGTTCGACATCGGGATGGGCGGCCAGCTCGCGCAGCGGCCAGTAAAGGTGGCTGTAGTCGGCCCGCGAGGTGGTGACCACGCCGATACGCCGTTTGCCGGTCTTCGTTTCGCTCATAAGTAAGGGCTTCTGAGGGACGGATTCACACCTGAAGTATAAATTGGCGGGGTTTCCCTCCTGCATGGGATCAAAAGGCCATACTTTCCTCGGATGCGGTCTAATTGGCTGTTCGCATACACTGAAAGGTTCCGCGGCTCCTGGGTTCCAGGATGATCCAGCCGCGCAGGGGAAGAGATCGATGCGAATTGGCGGGCCGCTGGCCCTTGTTCTTGTGATGGCAGCCGCGACCACGGCAGGCGCGCAGGCGCGTTTCGATGCCGAGGCAGTGCAGCTCAACAATCGCGGTGTGGCGCAGATGGGCCAACAGTTGAGTGAGAAGGCTGCGGACAGCTTCGCCGAGTCGTTCAAGAAGGATCCGAAGCTGGCGCAGGCCGCCATCAACGAAGGCATTGCGCTGCTCTATCTGCAAAAGCTGGACGAGGCCAAGGCGTACTTGCAGAAGGCGATCGCGCTCGATCCCGGCAATGCGCAGGCGTGGTACAACCTGGGCCTGGCGCAGCACGCGGGCAACGAACTGGAGCCGGCGCTGGCCAGCTTCGCGCAGGCGGTCAAGGCCGATCCCCAGGATGCGGACTCCTATTACTTCGAGGGCGCCTGCTACGAAGAGATGAAGGAGTACGACAAGTCCATCGAGGCTTTCAAGCGAGCGCTCCAGTTGAATCCGCTGCACGCCTCGGCGGAGTTCCAGATGGCTCAGGCGCTACAGCGTTCCGACCGCAAGCCGGAGGCGAAGGAGCACTTCAAGCGCTTCCAGCACATCACCAGCACCAAGATTTCCGCCGCGATCGGGCTGGCTTACGGCGAACAAGGCCACTATTCGACCGTGACGCCGATCGAGGAGCCGGAAGTGGGCAAGAAGGCCATGATTCCGGTGAAGCTGGTGGCGCGGCCCATGCTTTCCCATGTCCGAGAATCTGGACCTGGGGCACCCAGAGTGGAATGGACGACGACCGGCGGCGCCTGCATGATGGACGTGACCGGTTCGGGAAGCATGGATCTGGTGCTGATGCAGTCGGGCGAGCAGGCCATTCGCGTGCTCCACGCCAAAGGCGACGGCGGCTTTGAAGAACTGGACGCTGTGGCGGCGGGGCTGAAGGCCAAGGGCCATGCCGTGGCCTGCGCCGTGGGCGACTACGACGGCGATGGGCTGAACGACCTGGCCATCGCGCTGGACGATGCGGTGCTGCTCTTCCGCAACCTGGGCAAAGGGAAGTTCCAGGACGTGACGGACGAGGCAGGGCTTGCTCCGCGCAACCGGCCCTCCGGAATTACCTTTGTTGACTACGATCACGACGGCGATCTGGACCTGATCTTGACCGGAGAAGGGCTCAAGCCGGGCGATGCGCCCAATGTTCTGTGGCGCAACAACGGCAACAAGACCTTTACCGAGTGGACCGAGCCCACCGGACTGGGCGGCACCGGCAAAACGGCGTCGATCATTCTTACCGACTTCAACAACGACCGCGCCGTGGATCTGGCGATGACCGGCGATGGCCCGGCGCCGTTGATTTATGTGAACCCACGCGAAGGCAAGTATCCTACCCAACCGCTCTACGACGGCGTGAGCCTGCCTCCCACCGTCGGCATTGCCGTGTTCGATTACAACAAGGACGGCTGGATGGATATCGCCGTCACACACGGCGGCGCGCCGGGCCTTACGTTGTGGCGCAACGTCGAGGCCGAGAATCACATTGGCCGGCGTTTCGAGCGCGTGCAACTGCCGCTGCAGGGTGCGCTGCGCGGATGGGGCCTGACGCCGATCGATATCGACAACGACGGCTGGATCGACCTGGCGGCGATTGCCGAGACCAAAGCCGGGCCGCTGGTGCGCGTCTTCCGCAATCGCGGCGACGGCAGCTTTGAGGATGTGAGCCATGCGCTGGGGCTTGACAGCGTGGTGCTGAAATCGCCGCGCGGGCTGATTGCCGCGGACATAGATGGCGACGGAGCGGCCAGCCTGATTGTGACCCAATTGAATGCGCCACCGGTGCTGCTGCGCAATGTGGGCGGCAGCAAGAATCACTTCCTGCGCCTCGACTTGACCGGCTTTGCCGACAACAAGACGGCGCTGGGCGTGAAGGTGGAGATCTTCTCCAACGGTCACTGGCAGAAGTGGGAGCTGGCCGGGGCCTCGGGCTATCAGACGCAGGCCGCGCCGCAAATCCTGGTTGGTCTGGGCGATGCGGAGGGCATCGACCTGCTGCGCATTCTGTGGCCCACCGGCGTGCTGCAGGATGAGATCGATCTGCCGCGCCTGGTGCAAGGGCGCGGTGTGATCGCCATGAAGGAAGCCGACCGGCGCGGCAGCTCATGCCCGGTGCTCTTCGCGTGGAACGGCCGCAAATACAAGCTGGTGACCGACGTGATCGGCGCGGCGGTGGTGGGCCATTGGTTCACGCCCACGCGGCGCAACATTCCCAATCCTGGCGAATGGATCAAGGTAGACGGCTCGCAGGTCGCCACGGTCAACGGCAAGCTGAGCCTGCGCTTCATGGAGCCGATGGAAGAGGTCAACTACATCGACCAGTTGCGGCTGGTTGCGGTCGACCATCCCGGGAATGTCGAGGTCAATCCCGACGAGCGCTTCCTCGACGACCCGCCCTTTGCCTCGGGCCGCGTCGTGGCCACGGCCGGCGCACGGCTGCCCGTAGGCGCGTGGGACGGCGAGGGCCGCGATGTGCTCGACGCACTGAGCCGGCGCGATCACAAATTCGCCAGCGGATTCACGCCGCTGCCTTACGACGGCTTCGCCAATCTCCACGCCTTGACGCTTGATCTGGGGCCGCTGGACGCGCACTCCCCGCTGCGGCTGCTGATGACCGGCTATGTGAACTACTTCAGCGCCACGTCGCTTTACGGCGCATGGCAGGCGGGCATCAAACCCATCTCGCCCTACGCCGAGGCGCAGTTGCCCGATGGTTCCTGGCAGCGCATCCCGGGCGATGTGGGTTTCCCGGCCGGCCTGGAACGCACCATCGTTGCCGACCTCACCGGCAAGCTGCCCGCAGGAACGCGACGCATTCGTCTGGTAACGAATCTCGAGATCTACTGGGACCAGGTGCTCATCGATCAGAGCGCCGGCGCGGAAGCAAGAACAGCGGAGCTGCCGCTCACCTTGGCCACGCTCCATTTCCGCGGCTATCCCACGCAAATTGAAGGCACCAGCCCAGGGGATCTGGATTACGACTATGACCGCGTAAGCCTCACCGGGCCGTTCCAGCATCAGCGCGGCAACTACACCCGCATGGGCGACGTCACCGGGTTGCTCAAGAGCATCGACGACCGCTACGTGATCTTCGGCAGCGGCGAGGAGATCGCCGCGGAGTTCGACGCGGCGAAGCTGCCGGCGCTGCCTGCGGGATGGAAGCGCGATTACTTCTTCTATGCCAACGGATTTGTGAAGGATATGGACTGGTGGGATGCATCGCCCTTTACCGTGGCGCAACTGCCGTTCCACGCGATGAGCGCCTATCCATATCCGGAGAGCGAGAAGTTTCCCGACGACGCGAACGCGCTCGACTATCAGTTGAACTGGAACGACCGTTTCGACTCGGGCGAGCCGGTGCGGTCGTATCGCTTCGACTACCGCGCCATGCCTTCGACTCCGGCTGAGGATACGGCGCCCGCCACCTGCGGTGGGGCAGGTAGCACCTGCGGTGCGGCAGACAGGACAGTGAAGCCATGAACCAGGTGACGCTGGCGCCGGCTACGCGGCAACTGGAGATGCTGCGTTCGGGCGAGATATCCGTGGTTGAGCTTGCCGAGGCGCATATACGACAGATTGAGCGGCTGAATCCGAAGTTGAATGCATTCGCCGATTTCGATGCGGAGAAGTTGCGTGTGCGGGCGCGGATGTATAACGCGTGGGGTTCGCGGCGCGCGCGGGGGCCTTTGTTCGGATTGCCGGTAACGGTGAAATCGTCCATCGCCACTGCGGGATTCCTCTGCGAGACTGGCAGCCTGCTGAATCGCGGCGAAACGCCCCGCGAGGATGCAGTGGTGGTGGCGCGGCTGCGCGCGGCTGGAGCGCTGATTCTGGGCACCACCAACTGCCCGGAATTCCTGATGGCCTACGAAACCGCGAACCTGCTGCACGGGCAAACGCGGAATCCGTGGGATCTCGACCGCTCGCCGGGCGGATCGAGCGGAGGCGAGTCGACGGCCATTGCGGCCGGGCTTTCCGCGGCCGGGCTGGGCAGCGACAGCGGTGGCTCGGTGCGCGTGCCCGCTCATTTTACTGGCATCTGTTCGCTCAAGCCCACGCCGGGACGCATTCCGGGTCGCGGCCATCTGCCGCCGTGCGTGGGTCCGTTCGCTATTTTGGGCGCCATCGGGCCCATGGCGCGCACCATGGCCGACGTTGCGCTGATGTTCCGCACGCTTTCCGGCCAGGACCCGCACGATCCGGTAAGCCCGCCGATAGCCTTGCATGAACCCAGCCTGGATGAGCTCAGGTCGAACAAAATTGGTTTTTTCAAGGACGACGGCCTGATTCCGGTGACGCTGGAAACGCGCGCTTCGGTATATGCGGCGGCGGCGGCGCTACGCGAGGCCGGTTTCCGCGTGGAGCCGTTCCGGCCCAGCACTCTTGAACTACTGCGCAAGCTGTGGTGGAAATTCTTCGTCCAGTGTGGGGCCATGTTTTATGAGCCGGCCATTCGCGGCAAGCGCGACCAACTGAGTCCTATCTTCAACGAATTTCTCGGCATTGCAGAGTCCGTTCCCCCGCTTACGGCAACCGAACTGCTCGACGCGTGGGCCGAACTGGACCTGCTGCGGGCCAGAACCCTCGCGGAAATGAGCGAGCACCCGGTGCTGCTGTGCCCGGTGGCCAGCGTTCCCGCCTTCCGACACGGCGAGCGCAGGTGGGGCATCGACGGCCGGCAAGTCGAGTATTGGGACGCCTGGCGGCATACGCAGTGGTTCAACGCGCTGGCCGCGCCGGCGGCGGTGGTTCCCGTGGGAAGTTCGCCCGAGGGGCTGCCGATCGGAGTGCAGATCGTCGCTCGGCCGTTCCAGGACGAGACCGCGCTGGGTATTGCGGCCATTGTGGATGCGGCCTTCGGCTACCGGCCGCCGGCCATCGCGCGTACAGAATAGTCAACCCCCGTCAAGTTCACCGGTCACAGGTAAACGCTTGCAGATTCAATCGAAACGGGTTGGAGGGAGCGCCGGGAGCGATTCCCCGTCTCAACCTTTCGGTGGAGGCGCGTCCCGTGCGATCGCGGTAGCCTGAACCTTCCCCGGATCGGAGCGCACAGGGTGCGTGAAAACTGGCACGAACGATTTGCTGAAACACCCGATGTTCTGAAGAGCGCAGAGCGCCAACAGACAGTCGTGCAGGTGTTGGACATTGAGATCGGCGGCGACGAATTCGTCACCATGGCTGGGCCCTGCTCGGTTGAGACGGAGTCCCAGTTAGTAGCTACCGCCGTCCATGTACGGCGTGCCGGTGCGCGCATTCTTCGTGGCGGCGCATTTAAGCCGCGCAGCTCCCCGTATGCATTTCAAGGTCACGGCCTGGAAGGCCTGAAGATGCTGGCGCGCGCGCGCCAGGAGAGCGGCCTGGCCATCGTAACGGAAGTCATGTCGGAAGACGACGTTCCCATGGTCGCCGAGTATGCCGACATTCTGCAGATCGGCAGCCGCAGCATGGAGAACTACACGCTACTGGAAGCGGCTGCGCGTTCCGGCCGGCCGATTCTGCTGAAGCGCGGCATGGTGGCAACGATCGCCGATCTGATGCGCTCGGCGCAGTGCATTCTAGACAACGGCAACCCCAACGTAATCCTGTGCGAACGCGGCATCCGCACCTTTGAAACTGCGACGCGCAACACCTTCGACGTGGCCGCCATCGCGCTGCTCAAGCACATCTCGCATCTTCCCGTTATCGCCGATCCAAGCCACGCGGCAGGCCATCGCGACCTGGTTCCCGCGCTGGCGCGCATCGCCGTTGCGGCCGGCGCGGATGGCCTGCTGGTCGAGGTGCATCCCAACCCGGACAAGGCGTGGAGCGACGGCGACCAGTCGCTGGACTTCGATGAATTCGACGGCATGATGGCCTCGCTCAATCCTTATTTCGCGCTGCGCGAAGCGGCTTGTTCACGGTCCATGGAGGCCGTTGGATGAACCGTCGGGCCAGAATCCTGGGAGTTGCCGCATCTTTTGCATTGCTGATTCCGGTTTGCGGGTTTTCTCCCGAGTCGGCACAGAAGCCGGATGCGGATATCATCGTCACCGCCGCGCCTGCCTATGAGCCGCTGGCCGCGTTGCGCGGTCAGGAGCGCTTTCCCAAGGGAGCGCAACTGCTGTTGGTTCATGCGGGCAAAGCGGAGCCGCTGGCGCCGGGGTTTCCGGCTACAGCGGACGCCAACGTTTCCTTTGATGGCAAGAAGGTGCTCTTCGCGGGCAAGCAAGCCGTCGGCGATCCCTGGCAGATATGGGAAATGACGCTCGCGGATCGTTCGGTACGCAAATTGATCGCGGGACCGGACGATGTGATCCGGCCGCTCTATCTGCCCGCCGGACGCCTGGTTTATGCGCGCCATACTCCCAAGGGATTTCAACTGGAATCCGCGGGAGGGGATTCTTCGTCAGCGCTCGCACCTCTCGATGCAAATGTGGGCTCGACAGTGGTTCCGCTTTCCTATTTGCCAGCCAGCGCAATTCCCGCCGATGTGCTACAGGACGGACGCATTCTGTTTGAAGCCGGCTTCCCGTTGGGCGCGGGATCGACGCCGGAGATGTTTCTGGTTTACTCCGACGGCTCGGGCGTGGAGTCCTATCGCTGCGATCACGGCAGCGCCCGCTGGGGCGGAAGGCAAATGGCTTCGGGCGATGTGGCCTTCACGCACGGAGCTTCGCTGGCGCGGTTTACTTCGCCGCTGGCGCACGAGGCGGCCATCGTTGCGCCGCACGCCGAGTATGCGGGCGCCATTGCCGAGACGGACTCGGGCGCATGGCTGGTGAGTGCGCGGGCCACGGCCGGCACGCATTACGCGCTGAAGCTGTGGAAGCCTGGCTCTCCAGCGCTGCAAACGCTGCTGGCCGAGAGCAGCCGCGACCTGGTCGAGCCGGTTCTGGTCGCGCCGCGCATCCGGCCCAATCGTCATCCCTCCGGCCTGCACGATTGGAACTACGCCAATATGCTGGCGCTTGATGCGCGCTTGTCGCGCGAAGGCGATCTGAAAGTCACGCCCACATCGGTGCGCCTGGAGACGCTCGACGCAAATGGCCACGCGGTTGTGATGGGCACGGCGCCGGTCGAGACGGACGGGTCATTTTTCGTGAAGGTTCCAGCTGACAAACCGATTCGCTTTGCTTTGCTCGGCGAAAAGGGCGCGGTGCTGCGCCAGGAGCACGGATGGTTTTGGATTCGGCGCGGAGAGCAGCGCATCTGCGTGGGCTGCCACACGGGACCGGAGCGCGCGTCGGAGAATCATGTGCCGGCCGTGCTATTGCGCACCACCACGCCCTTCGATTTATCCGGCGCGAAGGTCGAAACGCCGGGAGGCAATTGAAATGATGATTCGCTTTCTTATTTTGTTTGGCGCCATTTCAATGGCTGCGGCACAGACTGCACCGCAGCCACCTGCGGTGGGGCAGGCATCTCCGGTTGCGCCGCAGGCGCAGTTGGCCGCTCAGCCCGCGCCTGCCGCGCCGCAAGCTGTTCCGGCTGCTGCTTCCGCCGCACCGCAGGTGTCTGTCATTCGCTTTGAAGACGCCACCGACAAGGCGGGCATCAACTTCACTCATAGCTTCGGTTCGCGCCAGTTAGGCTCGCTCCTGGAGGGCACCGGCGCCGGCTGCATCTGGTTCGATTACAACAACTCCGGCCTACAATCGCTCTACGTGGTGAACGGACGCCCGCTCGACGACTCTATGCATCCCTATCCACTGAAAGAAAAGCCGGCTACGCCGCCGCACAATCATCTCTATCGCAACAACGGGAACGGCACCTTTACCGACGTGACGGAGAAGTCCGGCCTCAACCCGGATATGTATTCGGTAGCCGTGACGGCAGCCGACTATGACAACGACGGCTTTGTCGATCTGCTGGTGACCGGCTACGGCAAGACCATTCTCTATCACAACGACGGCAACGGCCACTTTACCGATGTGACGGAAAAGGCCGGCATCAAGGTGGACGGATGGGCGATCAGCTCCACTTGGCTGGACTACGACAAGGACGGCTGCGTCGATCTGTTTGTGGGCCGATACGTCAAATTCGATCCAAAATATCGCGCCTTCTACGCGGCGGACAACTATCCGGGGCCGCTAGACTACGAAGGCGAGACCAACAGGCTGTATCACAACAATTGCGACGGGACCTTCACCGATGTAACCGACAAGTCGGGAATCGGCGCGTTTGTTGGCCGCACCATGGGCGTCACGGCGGCGGACTTCGACAACGACGGCTGGGACGACATCTACGTAGCCAACGACCGCACGGAGAACTTTCTCTTTCACAACAAGCACGACGGCACCTTCGAGGAGATTGCCAACGACACGGGCACGGCCTTCGGGCAGAATGGCGAATCGACCTCTTCGATGGGTCCGGTCTTTGCCGATCTTGAGGGACGCGGTGTGCTCGACCTGTGGGTAACGGACGGGCACTATAACCGACTGCTGCACAACACCGGCAAGATGGCCTTTGAAGACATCGGCGCAGAGACCGGCGTATCGCAGACTAACGCGCAATATGTGAGCTGGGGCACGGGCATCTACGACTTCGACAACGACGGCCTGCTCGACATCCTCATCTTTCACGGCGGACTCATTCATCTCATCCCGCAGGAGCACACGCTGTTTCGCGGATTGGGCAACGGGAAGTTCGCCGACGTTTCGCGCGACGCCGGTCCGGTGATGAGCGTGCGCACCACGGCGCGCGGCGCCTGCTTCGCGGACTACGACAACGACGGCAAGGTGGATGCGTTCGTGGTGAATCTGGGCGCCAAGGGAACGCTGTTGCACAACGTCTCCACCGATACCGGCCACTGGATAGCCATCAAGTTGGTTGGCACCAAGAGCAATCGCGATGGCATCGGCGCACGCGTTGAAGTCTTTGCCGCGGGCAAGCGGCACACGGCGGAACGCGACGCCGGATCGGGTTATCTGTCGCAGGACGACAGCCGGCTGCACTTCGGTTTGGGCGCTGCTACCACGGTAGACAAGCTGATCGTTCACTGGCCCAGCGGACGCGAGCAGACCTTGGAGAAGTTGAGCGTGGATCGCGTGATGACGGTGGAGGAGCCGAAGTGAGAAGCCGCATCCAAACGGCAGTAGGCACGGGACTCGCGGCGCTGGCCGTGGGGTTGCTTGCGGCTGCGTTTTTCGCCGGCCGTCCGGTGCACGCGAACGCGGGCGACCACGAAGATTACGCTTCGCCGCTCGAAGTTCTGCTCTCGGCCGACGGAGCGCGGCTCTATGTGCTCTGCCAGCAGGCTGAAGAGGTGCGGGTTCTGGACTCGGCTAGCTATGCGGTCATCAAGAACATCGCGGTGGGCCGTGTGCCGCGCGGCTTCTCGCTCTCGCCCGACGGCGCGCGGCTGTTTGTCGCCAACTCCTGGGACGACACGCTCTCGGTGATCGACACGCAGACGCTGGTCGTGACGGCAACGTGGCCGGTGGGTGCAGAGCCGTCGAGCGTCGTCGAGGACCGCGCGGGCAAGCATCTGTTTGTGGCCAATCGCATCTCGAACGACGTGGCCGTGCTGGATGCGCAGACCGGCGCGGAAGAGAAGCGGCTGCTGGCCGGGCGCGGATCGAGTTATCTCACGCTCTCGCCCGATGGCGGCAAGGTTTACGCAACGCATATCTATCCCAATCCCCGGCCGAACCGGAGCGAATTGGACAATCGAATGCCGCCGGAGTCGGAGATCACGGTCATCGATACGGCGCGCGCCGTGGTTGCCGATCGCATGCCGCTGCACGCCGTTGCCGGCGTCTTCCACGTAGCGGTCTCCGTCGATGGCCGCCTGGGCGCGGTGGCCGAATACCACCCCAAGAACCTCGTGCCGCTGGCGCATCTGGAACATGGCGGCGCCTTTGCCGACACGCTTACGCTGTTTGGCGCGGATGTAGGCCTGCAGGTGGAAGTTCCGCTGGATGAACTGGAGCGCTACGCCGCGCAACCCTTCGGCGTGGCCATTGCGCCGGACAAGTCGCGCATCTATGTCACCTGCGGCGGCTCTGAGATGGTGACCGTCATCGATGTTCCAAAGCTGCTGCGCTTCATTCACACGCGGCCTCATCCGGCATCGGGCTCCTTCGCGCAGGATCTCTCAGCCAGCTCGAATTACGTGGTGGCTCGCATTCCCGTGGGCCACAATCCGCGCGGCCTGACGCTGGCGCGCGACGGCCGCAGGCTGTTTGTAGCCAACCGGCTTGAAGATACAATCAGCGTGATCGACACACGCACTGATCGCGTGGCCTCCACCATCCCGATGGAGGGACCCAAGACCGTATCCGTGCGCCGCCATGGCGAGCAGACGTTTTACACCGCGCGCCAATCCTTTCAGGGGCAGATCGGCTGCGCAAGCTGTCACATCGATTCCACCTTCGACGGAATCACCTGGGACCTGGAGCCGGACGGCTTTGGCCGCGACATCGTAGACAACAAGATGCTCGAAGATATCAAGGACACCGAACCCTACAAGTGGAACGGCGGCAATCCCGACATACCTACAGAGTGCGGACCGCGGACGGAGAAATACTTCTGGCGCTCTGAGCAGTACGACAACCGGACGCTGGCCGATCTCGCCGTCTACATCCGCAATCTTCCTCCGAGGCCCAATCGCTGGCGGCTCCCGCACGGCGAACTCACGCCGGCTCAGGAACGCGGCCAAGCGCTGTTCACGCGCACGGTAGACAAATTCGGCAAGCCGATTTCCGAATATAATCGCTGCTCCTATTGCCACAGCGGCCCCAAGGGGACCAACCAAAAGTTGTTCGACGTGGGGACGCGCAAGGGCACGGACAATTCAGGTCTTTTGAAGTCCGCGCCGTTGACCGAGATTGGGCTCACCGCACCCTACCTGCACGACGGCTCGGCGAGGACGCTGGAAGAAATCTGGACGGTCTACAACCCGGACGACAAGCACGGGCGCACGAACGACCTGACCAAGGATGAACTCAACGATCTGATCGAGTACCTGAGGACGCGATGAAGAAGTCAATCACGATCGCAATGCTGCTGGCTGCCGGAACCATGGCGCTCGCGGCGCTACCTGCAGTAGGGCAAGCGTCTGGTGTGCAAAAATCTCATGCCGCGCGAGCGGCGTCTGCCACACCACAGGCGCCCGCGCCATCGCGGATGCCGCGCTATCGCTTTGAGAACTTCACCACCGCCAATGGCCTGCCCGACAATCACGTCTTCGCCGTGTTGGTGGATGGCGATCGCATCTGGGCGGGCACTGAGAACGGCCTGGGGCTTTACGAAGACGGCAAATGGAAGACCTACACCACCAAGGACGGCCTGGCGCATCGAGCCGTTCTTTCGCTGGCCCTGGACAAGCGCACCGGCGATGTGTGGGCCGGCACCATGGCGGGTCTGAGTCGTGTCTCCGGCGGGCGCATCGACAGCTACACGCAATTGAATTCAGGGCTGAGCAACGATGTGGTCTACGGCGTCTCGGTGGGAGGCGAGAACGTGTGGGTGGCCACGGCCGCCGGCGGTTGCCGTCTAGATATCCGTACCGGCCAGTGGTCGCTCTATAACGAGCGCAACACGCCCATGGTGGAGATTTGGGCTTACGCCGTATCGGCGACGCCCACCAAGGTCTACTTCGGCATTTGGGGCAGCGGCGTGCTCGAGTACGATCAGAAGACCGGCCGCTGGGACAAGTACGACGATCCCGACGGCGAAAACGAGATAGTGCTGTTCAAAGACCAGGGTCTGATCCACGAGATTGTCACCTCGGTCAGTTTTGTAGACAATATTCTATGGGCGGCCACTTATTTCGGCGACAGCCGGTATGACGGCCGCTACTGGCACAACTTTCTGACGAAAGACAGTGGACTTCCCTCGAACTTCACAAATTTTGTGAAAGGCGTGGACGGAAAGCGCGCGTGGTTCGGCACTGACAAGGGGTTGGCCTACTACGACGGCGTGAACTGGGTTGTCTACCGCCATTCGCTCAAGGATGGCAAGCCGGAAATGACGGTGCGCGACGCACAGGGTAAGGTAACGCCGGTCGCAGTCACTACCGCACCGGCCCACAACTATGTACTCGGGATCGACTTTCAAGGCGACGACATCTGGGTCGCTACCGCCAAGGGTTTAAGCCACGGAATTCGACAACAACCATAAGGACACAAGGAGCAACACCATCATGAATGCATTTGCAGATATTCTGGAGACCATCGCGCACGCACCCATCAAGAAGCGCTCCATGACCAATCACGGCGTGCTCAACGAGGCCTATGCCTACGCCAAGCCCAGCTCGTTCTCGCGCGGCATGAGGATCGATATCGGCGGCGTCGCCATCCTTCTCATCTCCGGCACGGCCTCGATCGACGAGAACGGCGTGAGCGTTCATATCGGCGATTTCTCGGCGCAGTTGCGGCGGACGTTCGACAACATCACCGGCCTGCTTGAGGCCGAGGGATGCACTTGGCACGACATCGTGCGGACCAGTTGCTACCTGCGCGACATCGATCGCGACTACGACGTCTTCAATGCGGGACGCACCGCTTTCTTCAAGGAGCAGGGACTCGACCCGCTGCCCGCGTCCACCGGCATCCAGGCGCATCTCTGCCGGCCGGAGCTGCTGATCGAGATCGAGGCCATCGCCATGTTTCGCACCGACAAGGCAGACAGCGGCAAGGAGTAGTCGTCATGCGCAAGGGATGGTTGACGGTTGGGGTCTGCGCAATGGGCGCGGTCTGCGCAGCGCCACCTGCGGTGGGACAGGCGCCGCTTGCGCCGCAGGACGCAGTGCCGGTCGCAGCGCAGTATTTGAGCCAGGATTCGACGCTCGCCGCGGTCCAGAATGCTAGCCCGGTCGCGGTCACGGGCAAGGGAACGTGCGAGTGCGGTGCGCATCCGCCAGGTCCGCCCAGGGACCGCGCGGTTGCGCCCTATGCAGGAGAACCGAGCGACTTGAGTCCCTATGCCAAGTTCGCGGCGCCCTACGACTTCAACTACATCCATCCCAACATTTACTCCGGCGCGGCGCGCGACATTCCCGACCCCAAGGATCTGACTGAAGTGCGCATCGGCTTCTTCGGACCGATCGAGCACAATCCTGAATCGGTCTTTGGGTTGCGCATGTTGCACGGGGCGCAGTTGGCCGTGGAAGAGGCCAATGCACGCGGCGGCTACGGCGGCAAGCCGTTCCGCCTGATGCTGCACAACGACTACGACAACTGGCAGGCGAAGACGGTCTACGGCGACGACCGGCCCACCGACCCCACCATCTGGGGTTCGGCCTCCAACGAAGTGGTCAAGATGGTCTACGACGACCGAGACTGGGCGATCTTCGGGTCCATCAGCTCCGAGTCCACCCACATTGCGCTGCGCGTGGCCCTGCGCGCCGAAATTCCCATCGTCAACTCGGCCTCCACCGATCCCACCATTCCCGAGACGTACATACCCTGGTACTTCACCGACCTGCAGGACGATCGGGTACAGAGCCTAACGCTGGCGCGGCGCATTTTTACGGAGCTCAGCCTGAAGCGCGTAGCGATCTTTCGCGTAAACAATCGCTACGGGCGCTTCGGCGTTCCCAAGTTTCGCGATGCCGCGAGGCGGCTGGGCCATCCGGTGGTGATCGAGCAGAAGTATCTGCCTGGCGACACCGACTATTCAAAGCAGTTGCAGGTGATCCGCTCCTCGCGTGCCGACGCCATCGTGCTGTGGGCCGATGAGACGCAGACGGCCCTGATCCTCAAACAGATGCGCGCAGCGGGTATGAAGCAGCGCGTCTTCGGTGCCTATCGCACGCTGGGGCCGACACTGCTGGCCGAGGCTGGCGATGCGGCCGAGGGTTTCGAGGCGGTCTTCCCTTACGATCCCACCCGCAAGGACCCAAAATGGATCGACTTCAACCAGCGTTTCGTGGGCCGCTTCCACGAGAAGCCGGAGCAGTTTGCCTCGCTGGCCTATGACGCGATGAATGCGCTGCTCGATTCCATATGCAAGGCCGGGCTCAATCGCGCCCGTATTCACGACGCACTGGCCAACATCGAGCAGTACGATGGCGTGACCGGGCACATGGTCTTCGATCCCAACCAGAAGAACGTGGCGCCCATGTACTTGGGCACGGTGCACAATGGCGCGGTGACTTACCGGGTGGCGACGATGGAGAAGACTCCGCAGCCGCCTCTGGCCCCTGGCGCGCAAGCGGCGTCTGCCTCACCGCAGGTGCCCTATGCGCGCGTGGGCGAGGATGGCGTGGATTACGCCGGTCCGCATCGCCCGGACGTCCCTTCGGGGCCGGCGCGCGTGATACTCTTTGGACCGAAGGCGGCTCAGGTCGCGCAATCGGCTGAGATGCAGGCAGAGCTGGCGGCTGGCGCGGGAAAAGGGCAGCTGTGGACGCTGCTGCCGGTTGCCAGCGATCAAAACTGGGGCGCGGCCTCGACCGCGCTGGTTCACGCGCTGATGGACGAGCACGCATTGGCGATTGTAGCGCTGGATCGCGACGCTGCCCACCTGGCCGAGCAACTGGCGCTCAAGAGCTTTGTGCCGGTGGTCGCGTTGAGCGGCGACAAGACGCTGACCTCGACGAACGTTCCCTGGATCTTCCGTCTGCCGGCCGAGACGACGCCGGCTTCGGCGCTGCGCCTGCTGGAAACGGCCGCGGTACGCAGCGGGCCCAATCCGGAGCGGCTGCGGGACGTGCTGGCTTCGGGCGAGATGGTCTCCGGAGTCGCTTTCCTGCCCACCGGCGAGCCGCGCGGTCAATAATAGAAAGTATGGTGTCCGTTCGGCAGCGCCGGGTCGCGATCTTTGCCTGCCAAGCCGTGCTGATCGCATTCTCGGCCGCGTTTGCTTGGTTGTTGCGCTTCGACTTTGCTTTTCCGCAGCAGAAGCTGTTCCTACTGGCGCTGCCTCCGCTGCTGTCGCTGCGCCTGCTGGCTCTGGCGTACTTCGGCTTGTTCAAGGACAACTGGCGTTCTACCGGAATCGGCGATGCTGTGGATATCGTCAAGGCTGTTTTCCTCGGTTCGGTGGCTTTTCTCATCGCGGAGCGCTGGATCGCTGGCGCAAAATCATTTCCTATCTCCATCTACGTCCTGGAAGCCATCCTTACCGCGGGTGCGCTCATCGGAGCGAGGGTGTGCGCGCGGGCATTCTCCGAAAAGGCGCGCGCGAGCCGCATCAAGGCCTCGCCGGTGCACGAAGTGAATCTGGAGGATCTGCTGGGGCGGAAGCCCGTGGAATTCAATCTGGAACCGGTCCGGCGGAGGATCGCGGGAAGAGTCTTGATGGTGACGGGCGCGGGCGGCTCCATCGGCTCTGAGCTGTGCGATCAATTGCTGAGGTTCGCGCCCTCGAAGCTGGTTTGCGTGGACCGGGCGGAGACGCCGCTCTTCTATCTGCAGCAGGCTCACTCCCGCGCGGAGGTGAAGACAGTCTATCGCGTGGCCGATGTGGCCGACAGGTCTAGGTTGCGCGGTCTGATCCGGGAACACGACGTGCGCGTGATTTTTCACGCGGCGGCCTACAAGCACGTTCCACTGATGGAGGAGAATCTTGAGGAGGCGGTGAAGAATAACGTCTCTGGCCTGCTCTCGCTCATTGAGGTTGCCGATGAGACTGGCTGTGAAGATTTTCTCCTTGTATCCTCTGACAAGGCCGTCCGCCCCACGAGTTTCATGGGTTGCACCAAACGAATCGGAGAATTGATCGTTGCCTCCCGGCCCTCGCCGCAGATGCGCTGTCTTTCGGTGCGTTTTGGCAATGTGCTTGGATCGCAGGGCAGTGTGATTCCGTTGTTTCAGAAACAGATCAAGTCCAGCCGGCAGATCACCGTTGCCCATCCCGATGTGAACCGCTACTTCATGACCAGTGTGGAGGCGGTATCTCTGATTTTGCAGGCATTCGCCATTGGCAACCGGGGCGACATCCTGGTGCTCGATATGGGCAAACCGGTGGGCATCCTGGGCATGGCCAGGACGCTGATCCGTCTCTCCGGCATCGCGCAGGATAAGGTCAAGATCGTCTTTGGCGGATTGCGGCCCGGAGAGAAACTGTCGGAGGAGTTGTTTTACGATTTTGAGGGGCGCTCGGCGACGGGCGCCAGCAAGGTTCTTCGCGCACAGAGCCGGGTTGCGGCCTGGCCGGAGCTGCAGGATCGGTTGCGTGCGCTCGAAGCCGAATGCGCCACCGGCGTCCCGGCGCGCATACGCGCCAAAGTCAAGGAGATTGTTCCGCAGTACCAGTGGAATTCATCGGATTTGAGCGACGGGATGTCGGTCACGAAGCCCGAGGAACCGACGCGAAGCGGCGTGAGCACGGCGTTGCCGGGCGCAAGCGGTCATATTGCGAGCAAGGAGAAGATTCCTTGTCCCTGAACGCGAGTCTGAAGTTCTCGATGGGAGCTTCTGCTGAAGAAATCGAATGATGGACAAAGGAGCTGAATGACGAAGACGAGGATTTTGGTTTTTGGCCGTACCGGCCAATTGGGATGGGAATTACGTCACAAACTGGCCTGTCTCGGGCAGCTAACCCAAGTTGAGTATCCAGAGATCGATTTTTCCAATCCCGATTCGATTCGCGGCGCGGTGCGCGCGGCCGACCCCACGGTCATTATCAATGCCTCTGCGTACACGGCCGTGGACAAGGCCGAAAGCACCCCGGAGATGGCGATGGCGATCAACGGCACGGCGCCTGGCGTGCTGGCCGAGGAAGCCAAGCGGCTCGGCAGCATCTTCGTGCACTACTCGACGGACTATGTCTTCGATGGCACCAAGCATGGCGCTTACGAGGAGACCGATGTGCCCAATCCGCTTGGCGTTTATGCCCGGACAAAACTTGCCGGTGATCAGGCCGTCCAGTCGGTGGGCGGCGAATATCTGATTCTGCGCACCAGTTGGGTTTATGGGGCGCGCGGAAGCAACTTCCTGCTGACCATGCTGCGCCTGGCCAGGGAACGCGCGGAGCTGCGCATTGTGGACGATCAGATCGGCGCCCCCACCACCAGCGAATGCATCGCTCAAGCCACCGGCGATATCCTAGCGCAACTGCTTGCGCCCTCTGGCGGCGGACTTAAGGGGCGCAGCGGCATCTACAACCTGACCAGCACGGGAGCAACCTCCTGGTTTGGATTTGCCAGGGCGTTGCTGGCGAAATCGGCCGCGACCCATGGATTCACGGTGCCGAAGCTGATTCCAATCGGGACCAGTGACTATCCAACTCCGGCCAAGCGCCCGGCCAACTCGCGCCTTTCGTGCAAGCGGGTGGAAGAGATTTTTGGGGTGATCATGCCCGATTGGGAGCATGCGCTCGATCTCGTCCTGGAGACGCTTGCGGAAGCAGCTTCGAAGGTGGGTGGAAAGGCCTGAAGGAGTTTGAGCTTGAATGCAACTGGAAGGGGCAGCCCGTAGGCTGCCCCTTCTGTTTGCGACGAACCCGAAGGTCCCTGGGTTAAGGGAGATAGTAGCGGAAGGTGGTCCAGAACATGTTGTCGATGCCCTTGGCGCCGATGCCCGAAGCGCCCGACCAGCCCTCGCGGACTGCGTAGCCGTACTGGATGCCCTGGCGCAGGCGGCCCTTGTCGCCCTTGTAGATGTCGTACCAGTAACCGCCCGTCATTTCCTGCACGTCGCGGGTTTGCGCGCCGCAGGAGCCGCCGGGGTAGTAGCCGGTGGAGCTGCCGCTGTAACCGGGGCTGGCCAGAGTGTTGCAGCTTGAGTTGCTCAGCACGCGCGAGCCGTAGCCCAACGCGGCCGCCGAGGGAGCGCCCCAGTGGCCGCCCCATTTGCCGCCGGCGGCGAGTTGAGCTGCCGTGGGCGAAGCGGTGCATTGCGAAGCGGAGGTGAAGCCGGTGGGGCAGAAGGTAGCCGTGGGCGAACCCAGCGTGGTGGCGTGGGCATTCGCGTAATCGTCGCGGCCGGCGTAGTCGCCGCCGTAGTTCAGGTAAACGGTCAGGCGCGGCGTGGGATTGGCTTCAACCGTGAACAGGCCGGAGACGTTGTGGATGGGAGCAAGTCCGCCCCAGGAGTCGGCCGTGACGTCGGCCAGCGTGGAGTCGCCATAGCGGCCCATGCCGGGTCCAAAGAGGCCCTTGGCGCCAAAGGTCAGCTTGTTGGCGACGAGCGGCACACGCAAGCTGCCGCCGATGCCGCCCAGAACGATGCTGTCGGCAAGCGAGCCGGCCGAAGACGACTTCGGAGCCACGGCCGCGCCGGTTTCGATGTCCGTCTGGCCGCCGTACTTCGTGATGTCGGTGGTCACGCCGGGATAGACGGTCTCGTGGGCAAAGCCGGCGATGCCGAAGATTTCATAATGGCCCCAACCCGGGTCCAACGCGATCTTGGCGAGGATGTCCGGCGCCTGATTGAAGGAGAGGTTGGCGATGTTGGTGTTGGCCACCACCGTGTTGTAGACGGGCAGATAGGCCGTCGAACCGGGAATCTGCGTGTAGTTCTGCACGTAGGTCGTGGTCGCGCTGGCGCTGATGGCGGCATTGTAGTTGCCGCCGTTTTGCCCGGCGCTGCCCAGGACGGCATAGGGTGTATTGCCGGCCAGCGACGCAGTGTAGAGGAGTTGCGGATTCTCAGCCGCGATGCCGAAGGTTACGTGGTCGAAGCTCTTGACCACGCGGAAGCCGTACTGGCGGGTCCACACGAAGCCCGGAACGTAGTTTGGGTCTACGGTCAGCGGAGTTAGCACGTCGCCGGGAGCGCTGGTGATGCCCTTTTTGTCTTCGGTGGCCAGCGACCAGAGTTGGCCGCCCGCAAACGTCCAATGGCTATTGGTTTCGGCCTGGGCGTAGAGAATGCGCTGGCGCAGGACGTAGCTGTTGGACTGGTTGTTGTTGGAGGTGATGCCGGTGCCCAGGAAGTCGGCCTCGTAGTAGCCGCGCAGCGTGCCCCAGTTGGTCTTGCCCTCGGCCAGCATGGTGATGCGGGACTGACGGGCGCTGCCATAGAACTCGCTCAGCTTGTAGGCATCCGCCTCTTCGTACGGAATCGAGCTGAATGCGGTGGGAATGTCGCCGCCGGTGGCCTTGGTGCGGAAAACAGTTTCAGCCGCCAGATAGCCGCCGGGCGTGATGTTGATCCCTTTGTAGTGCAGTGCGTTGGGGCTGGCGATCTCCTTCTTGATCTTGGCGGTCTCGTCGGAGACCGTGGTGGCCAGCGAAGCTTGGTTGCCCTTCAGGTCGGTCACGGTGGTTTGCAGCGTGGTGACGGCGGCGGCGTTATCGTTGACGGCTTGGTTCTCAGCAGAGGCCGCGGCCTGCGCCTTGTCCGCAGCGGCCTGAGCGTCGGCGGCCGCCTGCTGCGCCTTCTTCAACTGCGCATCCTTTTCGGCCAGGTCGGTCTTCAGGCCATTGATCTGGCCCTCCAACTCCTGTTTCAGCGCCTGGATCTGATCTTCGACTGTGGGTGGAGGAGGCGTCTTGACCTTCTTGGTTGCGGTATGTTTTTTCACCGGCGGTTTTGAATCGCTGGCGTAGGCATAGGAGCCAACTAGACTGGCTGCCAGGATTGCTATGGCAGCGGTCTTGAGTCTGAAATTCATTGGGCCTCTCTTTTTCCTCTTAAATCAGGTTGGATCTCAAATCATGTTGGATCGTGCTGCGCCCGCTTGCATGGCGAACGGACTGAGTTCCCGCGTCCGGAGAAACCTGGAACATAAATGCAGAACGTTTCGCTGCCGGCCTGCGGGAGGAACATTGCAAACCGCAAAAGCATATCCGCACACGCGGAGCTTTCCCGGCTCGCTTCCGTCTTTCAGAGTCGCAGAGTTTGATGAATATATGACGAATTTACATACTTTTAACAAAATTACTGTTGATGTTATTGCATCAATGGCGCGACAAATTAACACGTCTTTAACATGGCTATTAACATACCTCTAATAATGACAACCGATTTCTATCGGTTACTTATTGAGCATCGCGCGCGGATCGCCGCGTTCCGCGCGCCTTCAATGCCTATTTGCGCGGCGCTTGCACGGCTACGCCGCTCGGCGAAGGATTCTCGCCCGCGCTGAGCAAATTGGCCAGCAGACGGTAAGCTCCCGGCACTAACTCGGGAAGCTGGCGATGCAATGCAAATGCGACATAGATGTAAGTGCCTTTGCCGGGATGCGCCACCAGCAGGCCGCCCCTTTGCGGGTCCTGACCCTGGTCGGCGGTCTCAGTGAGCGCTGTGTAGCCGGGGTCCCAGGTATCCATGAAGGAGTGGCCGCGCTCCTCGACCCAGCCATCAAAGTCCGCGGCGGCGATTGGGTTCGGCCAGGTGAGCAGCGGATTGTCGGGGGTCAGCAGTTTGACGGGCGCCTGCTCGTCGACCACGCGCTCCGGCATGTGGCTCATCGCCAGCGGCAGCAGGGCAGGGAAGTTGGCGCTCTGGTACTCGACGATCAGAGTTCCGCCGCGGCGGACGAACTCCGCCAGCCGGGGCTGGGCAGCGGTCAGTTCCGGGCGCGCGGAGTAGGCGCGGATGCCGATCACGATCACGTTCCAAATCGAAAGATCGCCGGAGGTCAGATCGGATGGAGTGAGCAGGCGCGGCGCAGCGCCCAACCCTTCGATCGCTTCGGGAACGAGGTCCCCGGTGCCCATCACATAGCCGATGCGCAGCCCCGGTGCCAGTTTCACGTCCAGTTTGCGGGTCCTCAACTGCGCGGGCTGGTAGAGGTTATAGGGCCGCAGACCTGGGTAGCCGATGGATTGCCAGCCGGTCTGGAACGTTCTGCCGCCGGAGCGCACCACGGCCTGCACAGTGTATGCGCCGGACTGGGTAGCGGATGGCGTGACTGAGAAGACAATCGGCTCGCTATCGCTGGCGCCATCGAGATGAAACTTCGCTTTCTCCGGCTGCGAATGCCAGCCTTCGGGCAACTTCAGATCGACCGTACCCTCTGCCGCTGCCTGTGCATGGACGGTCACCCGGACTGGAAGAGCCGAGCCATCCAGCGGCAGAATGCGCGCCTCCGGCTCCATGCGCACGCCGATGGCCGGCGTCACTACCAGCGGTTCATAGATGCCGCCCGGCCCAGGAACGCGCTCCAGTGTCTGCACCACCTGCGCCAGCCGGATGGGCAGGCCGTCGAAGGTGAACTCGGCCCAGGCCGCCAGCGGATAAGGCGCGAAGGAACGCTCGCGATCCTGCGGCTCGGTCAGGTCGTAATACGGTTGCTCGATGGAGGATCGGGTGAAGTAAGGCTGGGTGGGCTGCGCGTCTTCCGGGACCGTTACGCGGAAGAGCCGGTCGCTCACGGGAGCGGCTGCGGCGGTCGAGTCGATGGTCCCGGCCGCATCTTCGATCTTCCACGGGGCGCTGTCCTGGCCGCGCAGCCAAATCCGGCTCAGCCGGGTTTCCGCTGTGGCCTGTGCCGTGTGAACCCGCACCTGGAATTCCTCGCCCGGTGTCACGCTGCGCGGCGTCTCGTCTGCCGAGCCGCCCCGGAACGGTCCTCCGCCTTGGGTGTCGCTGGCCCTAGTGGTGAAGGCCATCAGGTCCAGCCCTAGCAGATTCCCCAGTGTGGTCTGAAACTGCCCGATCTTCGTGTCCAGTTCCAGCAACAGGCTGGCCTTGGCTTCGGCGTCCAGGCTGCTGGCGGCTACCCGTTCGCGGAGGTCGATGGCTTGGTGGTAGATGGGCGCCAGCTTGTGCGCGACCGCAGCGCCGGTCCGGCCCTGCCGTTCCATTTCAAACTGGCCGAGGCCCGTTCCGATTTGGTTCAGTTCATTGGAGATCCATTCGGGCGTATTGCCCTTCGCCAACCGTACCAATCCCGCAATGCTGGTATCGACGACGACCTTGCGGTTGTGGAAGAGGTCCGCATCGCCCGCCTTTGCATCCCCGGCCTTTTCCGCCGCCGCCACGGCCCACAGGTGATAGCTGGTGGTTGCAGGTCCGCTCAGTGTCGGATTCGCGCCGCCGTTCTGCGTTTTCTGCTCGCCCCAGCCCTCGCGCGCAATCTGTAGGTAGCTGCGCCCCAGCACCTGGTCCAGGTTGCCCACCGGAAGTGTCACATCCGCGGAGGGAACTGCGGTAGTCCACTCGCCCGTGACGTAGTTGCGAAAGCGGGCAGGAGCCGTCTTGCCGGTGGCGTAGTCGAACATTCTTCCTTCCGTGACGCGCGCGAAAGGCACCATCGAATAGACGGCCAGCGGCTGCCAAGGCTGGAGGCCATCCTTCAACTGCTCGGGAAAGACCTTCGGGTCGCCGGCGGCCTTGAAAACCTCCTGCGCGATTTCGCCGGAGACCTGGTGGTGGCCGTGGCCGTCGGTGATGCCGCCGACAAAGGTGGAGACGATGATCTGCGGGCGTTCGCGCCTAACGGCCAGCACGGCGTCGTAAAGGACGCGCTCGTGGCCCCAGCGGGCGAAGGCTTCCTCCTGAGTCTTGGAGAAGCCGAAGTCTACCTCCGTGCCCCAGAGCTGCTTGACGCCGTAGAACTCGCCGGCCTTGAGCAGTTCGTTGGTGCGGATGAGCCCCAGCGCGCCGTCGCTGTCGGCGGACATGGCATTTTGTCCGCCCTCGCCGCGCGTAAGCGTGAGCAGAATGGTGCGCACGCCCAGGCCGCGGCTCATGTAGGTCAGCAGCGCACCATCCTCGTCGTCCGGATGGGCCACGATCATCATCAAGCTGGCGGTGGTTCCCAGGCGCTTGAGGGATTGTTCGAGCGCAGCCTGGCCGCGGTCTTCGGCGATGGGCAGGGCAATCTCGCCGGGCTCGGCAGGTGGAAGCTGCGCGAGCCCGGCCGGCGGCGCTGCGGCCTGCTGTGCTGCGAGGCGAAGGGCACTTGCGCCCGCCAGAATCAGCCCTGCCAGGGCCGTAATCGTTGCTGCTCGATGAACTCTCTCGGTGATGAACATACTTCCCGTCAGTGTACAATCCGCCAGTGTACGATTCGAATAGCGCCCCAACGGAATGACCCCATCCTCAACCATCTCCGCCAGCACCGGCACGCTCCAGCGGCGCATCGGCCTACGCTCGGCCGTTCTCTTCAATATGCTGGAGATGATCGGCGTTGGGCCGTTCATCACGTTGCCGCTGGTGATCGCCGCGGCCGGGTACCGGCTCTCGGCGTGGGCCTGGGTGCTGGGCGCGGTCATCGCCGTGGCCGATGGGCTGGTGTGGGCCGAACTGGGCGCGGCTTTCCCGCGTGCTGGAGGTTCGTATGCATTTCTCCGAGAGATCTACGGCCCGGAGGGCGCCGGCAACTGGTTGAGCTTTCTTTACGTCTGGCAGTTGAGCTTCTCCGCGCCGCTGTCGATCGCTTCGGGCTGCATCGGGCTGTCGAGCTTTCTGGCCTGGTTCTGGCCAGGGCTTGAGGCCGCGCCGGTAGCTGCCTGGCCGGCGCTGCACTACGCCAACTTTGCCGCCGCGGGGGCCTGTTTGCTGGTGACGGCTCTGCTTTATCGCAACCTGAGTTCGATTACGCGCCTGGCCTGGGTGCTCTTTGCCGGAGTGATGGCGGCCATCGCGGGAGTGATCGTCTCCGGCTTTGCGCACGCCGCGGCGACCGGCGGCTGGCAGATGCCGGCCTCGCCCGCTCAGTCGGCCGCACTCGCGCTGGGCGGCCTTGCGCAGGCCACGCTCATCACCACCTACGACTACTGGGGTTACTACAACATCTGTTTCCTGGGCAGCGAGGTGCGCCGGCCGGAGCGGACCATTCCGCGCGCGATTCTGCTTTCGGTGCTCTTCGTTTCGGCCTTCTACGTGACCATGAACCTGGCCGCGCTGCCCTCCATGCGCGATGCGGCTGGGCAGGTGACCGCAGGAACCGCGGTCCGTCTGCAACTGGTGGCCCAGATCGCGCAATCGGCCTTTGGCCGCACGGCCGGCCGGCTGATGGCCGCGCTGATTGTCTGGACTGCCTTCGCCTCAGTCTTTTCGCTACTGCTGGGCTACTCCCGCGTGCCCTACGCCGCGGCCAAGGACGGCAACTACTTCCGCTTTCTCGCCGCCGTGCATCCAAAACATGGTATTCCGCACCGCTCGCTGGTGGCGCTGGGCCTGGTGGCCGCGGGCTTTTGCTTCTTCACACTCGACCAGGTCATCACCACTCTGGTCGTCACGCGCATTCTGCTCCAGTTTTTCCTGCAACATGCGGGCGTGATGCTGCTGCGGGTGCAGAGGCCCGATCTCGCGCGGCCGTACAAGATGCCGCTCTATCCGCTGCCTCCGCTGGTAGCCATCGCCGGTTTTATCTTCCTCCTCGCCAATCGCAGCCATGCTCTCGGCGGGCTGGCCGTGGCAGCAGGGATCGCCGTCTCCGGCACGCTGATTTACGTTTATCGCGCCCGGCGGTTGGGACAATGGCCATTCGCCACCGGCGAGTGAAGACAAGACGCTCTTCAATAAATCGTGTAACGCGCGGTCCCTCGCTGGTGTCTAATGGTTGCGACCGGAACTTCCCCCGCGCGAGGTCAACTCCATGCTCATCGGCAAACCGCCCGACATCCCCTCTTCGGCGATCACGCCCAGAGATCAATACCTGAACCGCCGCCGCTTTCTGCGCGGCGCGGTGGCAGCGGGTGCGGCTGCCCTGGGCGCGGAGCGGCTGGCAGAGGTCCTCGCGCCTCGCATCGGCGCGCTGGCCGGAACCAAGCTCGAAACGGTAAAGAGCCCGCTGACCACCACCGGCGAGGAGTTGACCAGCTACCAGGACATTACCCACTACAACAACTTCTACGAGTTTGGCGTGGAGAAGGACCAGCCCGCCAAAAATGCCGGCGTTCTGCCCACCCGCCCCTGGACCATCCGCGTGGACGGCCTGGTGAATAAGCCGAAGACCTTCGATATTGATACGCTGCTCAAGCTGAGGCCGCTCGAAGACCGCGTCTATCGGCATCGCTGCGTCGAGGCCTGGAGCATGGTGATTCCCTGGGTCGGCTACTCGCTTTCGGAGTTCATCAACCAGTGCGAGCCGCTGTCGAACGCGAAATATGTACAATTCCTCTCGTACTACGACAAGAAGGTGGAGAAGTGGGGCTCCGAGAGCACAATCTACTGGCCCTATTCCGAGGGGCTGCGTATGGATGAGGCCATGAATCCGCTCGCGCTGTTCACCTTCGGCCTCTATGGCGAAGTGCTGCCCAACCAGAACGGCGCGCCGGTGCGCATCGTGGTGCCGTGGAAGTATGGCTTCAAATCCGCCAAGTCGATTGTGGCCGTGCGCTTCCTGGAGAAGCAGCCGCCCACCACCTGGAACGACCAGAGTACGCGCGAATACGGCTTTTACTCCAACGTGAACCCCAATGTGGACCATCCCCGCTGGAGTCAGAAGACCGAGCGCCGCATCGGCCAGCCGTTCTACGCCCAGCGCCGCACCACGCTGCTCTTCAACGGCTACGGCGATCAGGTAGCCTCGCTGTACAAGGGTATGGACTTGCGGAGGTACTTTTGAGCAGGGAACAGGGAACGGCCGCCGGACGCCCGCGTCTCGCTTCTGACACAAGGGACACCGATCTGGATACTACTTGCGACAGGGGAAGCCCGGCTAACTCGCCACTTGCTGACCCGCTGACTCGCTATCTATGAAACGATCGACTCTCATTCTTCTCAAGACCCTCACCTGGCTGGCCTGCCTTTGGCCGCTGGGCTCGCTCCTCTATGGCGCCGTAACCAACAACCTCGGCGCGGACCCCACGGCCGCGATCACCTTTGCCACCGGGCTGGCCACGCTGCGCCTCTTGACCATTTCGCTGGTCATCACGCCCGTGCGCCGGCTCTGGCCGCGCCTCGGCTGGCTCATCAAGTTTCGCCGCCTGCTGGGCCTCTTTGCCTTCTTCTATGCCTCGCTCCATCTGCTCACGTATGTCGCGCTTTATGCCGGCTTTGACGTCAACGCGATGGTCTCCGATATCGCCAAGCGCCGCTTCATCACGATTGGGGTTGCTGCATGGCTTCTGCTGCTGCCTCTGGCGGCGACATCGACGAATTGGGCCATCCGCAAGATGGGCGGAAAGCGCTGGAACTGGCTGCACAAGCTGGTTTACGTGGCCGCCGTCTGTGGTGTGATTCATTACTGGTGGCAGGTAAAGCCTGGCGTGCTGAGCCCGATGAGCAACACCGTGATTCTGGCCGCGCTGCTGCTGGCGCGGCCGGTGCTTTCTTGGAATCAACGGCGCAAAATGCGCGCGGTTTAGCCAGCACCTACAGGCATCGAAACAACGGCTCTCTCGCGGCGGCAGTATTCTATCTCTGACGCCTGATCGCGGCCGTCCGGAATCGAGGGGGAGTTCTGACCTGTGCTGCCGGGCAGTACCCACCGCGTCCCGGTCGTTTTCAAGAAGAAGCAGCACTCCACCACCCAGTTTGAGGAGAATGTACCCGTGAAATCCTTCAATTCGATGCGCCGCGATTTTTTGCGCACCGGCAGCATCGGCGTTGCCGCCGCCGCGCTTCCCGCCGCTTCTTTTGCGGTTTCGTCCCAGAGCGGTTCCACGCAGGCCCCGGCATCGCAAGGCGTCTTCGACGTCCGCAAGTATGGTGCCACGGGCGACGGCAAGACGCCGGACACGCAGGCCGTCAACAACGCGATTGAAGCGGCGGCAGCCGTGGGCGGCGGAACGGTTGTCTTCCCGGCGGGATCGTATCTCTGCTTTTCGATCCGCTTGAAAAGCCAGGTACACCTCTATCTGCACCAGGGCAGCTCCATCGTGGCAGCCGACTCGCCCCTGCCCGGCGAACAGACCGGCTATCGCGGCGGCGTTTACGATGCCGCCGAGCCCAAGACAGCCTGGGACGCCTATCAGGATTACGGCCACAACCACTGGCACAACTCGCTCCTGTGGGGCGAGAACATTCACGACTTCAGCATCACGGGGCCTGGACTGATCTGGGGCAAGGGACTCTCGAACGGCCGCGGACGCAAGGGAGACGGCGCGCCCTTTATCGCCGAGCAGCCGGGCGTGGGCAACAAGGCCATCGCGCTCAAGGACTGCCGTAACGTGCTGCTGCGCGACTTCTCGATTCTCAAAGGCGGCCACTTCGGCCTGCTGTTGACCGGTGTCGATAATCTGACCATCGATAATCTCAAGATCGACACCGACCGCGACGGCATGGACATCGATTGCTGCCAGAACGTGCGCGTTTCCAACTGCACGGTCAACTCGCCCTGGGACGACGGCATCTGCCCCAAGTCGAGTTTTGCCCTCGGCTATGCGCGGCCCACGCGCAATGTGACCATCGCCAACTGCTCGGTGACCGGAACGTATCAGCTGGGTTCGGTGCTCGATGGAACCTTCAAGAAGTTCCCGGCCGAAGGGCACGCATGGTACACGGGCCGCATCAAGTGCGGCACGGAATCCAATGGCGGCTTCATCAACATCACCGTCACCGGATGCGTCTTCGAGGGCTGCCAAGGCTTCGCGCTGGAGACGGTGGATGGCGCGCTGCTTGAAGACATCACCATCACCAACACGACCATGCGCGATCTGGTCTCGGGTCCGATCTTCATGCGGCTCGGTGCGCGGCTGCGCGGGCCCAAGGAAAACACGAAGGTGGGGACTCTTAAGCGGATCGTGATCGACAATCTCGTCTGCCACAACGCGCCGCAGAAGGTCAGCTCGATTCTCAGCGGCATTCCCGGCTACTGCATCGAAGATGTGAAGCTCAGCAACATTTTTATCGAGACGGTGGGCGGCGCGACGGCCGAGGCGGCGCAGGTGCAGCCGCCGGAGCTTGAAAACAAGTATCCCGAGCCGGGCATGTTCGGGACGATGCCGGCCTCTGGTTTCTTTCTGCGCCACGTACGCAATATCGAGATGAGCCACGTTGAGATTGCGAACTCCACGCCCGACGCACGTCCCGCGTTTTCCTTGACCGATGTAGACCGCGCGGATTTCTTCGCCATTAAGGCGCCCCGCGGCGCGGAGGGAGCGTTCGCGTTGCACGACGTGAAGGACCTGCGCATCGGCTGGAGCCGTGCCGCTGCGGATACAACCCTGGCCAGCGTTGACAGCAAGATGCTGTAAGCGGCGCGGAGGGTCGCGCCGGATGAGACCTCATTGCTATTGAGGTTGATCCGGCGCAATGGGTGCAAGCTGCACCTGAAGATCGTCCACGTCACCCATGACAATCACAGGCAATTCCTTATCCGCGTAGCGGCGCGGAGCGTTGCTTTTCTGCGCCGCTGCGTCCGCATCGGCGGTGGCAGGCGGGGAATCCTTTTGCTCCGCGTCCTGCGCGCCACGAACCTCAAGAATGTAATTTCCCTCGGGCACATACGCGAAAGAAAAGCTGCCATCGCCGAGGATCAAGTTCTCGCGCGCCTTCTCGCGGTCGTCGGCATAGAGCAGGCGCACGGTCCCTTTTCCCAGCGCATGACCGTCGGCAAGGGCCGAGACAGTTCCAGCCACGGTGTGCAACCCGGAGAGCGGAATCACAATCTGCGCGCCGCTGGCAGTTTCTCCCGCCTGCGCTTTGACGGTCTTTGCATCCTTCCGGCGGAAGGTGTTGCCCAGGCAAACGCGCGGGGCCGCGTCCTGCGATTCGGAGGGCATCAGCGCGCAGACTGTGTACTCGCCGGTGGGTAGATTGGTCAGGCTGAAGCGGCCGTGGCCGTCGCTCACCTCGTCAATAGACCAGTCGCCGAAGAGAGCCAATCCTACGCCTGTCCACTCTTTCTTTTCGGCTTTGCGCAGGAGTTGAAAGTGCATGCCGATGGCCGGGCTGCCGTCGTCGAAGGTCACCGTTCCCGAGATCTCGGCGGCGCGCTCTATCTGAATCGACAGGTCGGTGCTGCGGTGCGGGCTGGCCGTTAACTCGACCAGGTGCTCCTTCCACTGAGCGATCGCATCCAGTTCGCGCTCCCGGTCGTTGGCCAATCCATCGAGCCGGGAAAAATCGAGGCCGCGCATCGGATCCAGATAGCCTTCCAGCGTGGCGAAGGCATAGTAGCGGCCGGGTTCGACGGCTTCCAGCCGGAAGCGCCCATCCACGCCTGTGATGGTGGTTTCCGTGGCCGGCAGGGGATCGCTCCCATCGTTTTTCTGATCCTTCTTCGGAGCGGCCGAGAGAGTGACCGTGGCAAAGCGCGCCGGTTTGCCGGTATCCGCGCAAAGTACGATTCCCGTCACCGTTCCCTTGGTGGCGTCGGGCTTCTTTGGCTTGTTCTTATCGCAGTCGGCCAGGGACAGGCAGACTACGGGTAGAATCCACAGCCAACGCCAGCGCGCCATGGCGAGCCTCCATCCCGATTCAGGATTGAGGGAATTGTAACGCCGCCTGGGCCACGGGATGATAGCTCTTGCGGTGCAGAGGCGTGGGGCCGAGCCGTTCGAGGGCCGCTTTGTGCGCGGGGCACGGGTAGCCCTTGTGTTGGGCCAGGCCGTAGCCGGGAAACTCGCGGTCCAGCTCGACGAGCAGCCGGTCGCGGTGCACCTTGGCCAGCACGCTGGCGGCGGCGATCGAAAGGCTGGTCGCGTCGCCGTGAATCACGGCCTGCTGCTGGCAATTCCAGTCGATGGTGTCGCGGCCGTCGATGAGCAGAAAGTCCGGGCTGAGCGGCAGTTGCTGGACGGCGCGGCGCATGGCCTCGAGCGATGCCTGGCGAATATTGATGCGGTCGATGGTTTCCGCATCTACCGCGGCGATGGCCCAGGCGACGGCGTTCAGGCGAATCTCGCGGTCGAACTCGACGCGCTTCTTCTCGGAGAGCTTTTTCGAGTCGGTCAGGCCGTCGAGCTGGAAACCCGGAGCTAGAATGACGGCTGCCGCCACCACGGGGCCAAAGAGCGGGCCGCGGCCCACCTCGTCCAGTCCGGCAATGCGCCGCGCGCCGCGCTTGCGCGCAGCCTCTTCCAGCGTCCATCCGCATACCGGGGATTTCCCCATGTTTCCAGTATAGGAAGCAAAGCTTGTCTTTGGAACATCCTTCCCTCGTTGGGTGCAGGGCTGCAGCTAGCGGGTCGCCAGCTTTTCGATTTCCCGGGCGACTTCCGCCATTACGCCGGTCCAATCCGCAGGCGTGGCTTGCCGGAAGAGCCTCGCGGTCGGATACCAGGGCGTCGTGCATGTGTGCAGCCCCCAGCGCCAGTCCGCAGCGTTTGGCAGCAGAATCCACACGGGTATCCCCATCGTACCGGCGAGATGGGCGATGGCCGTGTCCACGGTAATCACCAGGTCCAGATCTGCAACAACGGCAGCCAGTTCCGCAAAATCCTCGACTCCGGCGCAATCCCTTGAGAAATGAAACGCGTGGCCCTGGTTTCCGGCGTGTGAATTGGTAGGCCCCATTTGCAGCGCCGAGAAATCTACGCCCTCAATTTGCGCTAGTCCGTTCCACTGCAACAAAGGGATGGATCGCAGTTGGTCCCGCTCCTGTTTGGGGTTGCCGGCCCACGCAAGGCCCACCTGCATCCTGCCCGATGCCGTACCGTTCTTGCCGCGAATTGCGCGGCCAGGCAAGAGGGCGGGAGGCGGGATCGACTGAGATTGCAACAGGTGCGGCAGGCCCATCAGGGAGGCGAACGTGTCGAACTCCATCAGCGTATCGCCGAATCCGGTGCATGCCGCGACATCGGGGAGCCCCTGCAACAGGTCCCGGAGCAGCGGCGGAACATGCAACAGAAGGCGGCCACCGCGCTGTGCGACCGAGGGGAGATAGCGCAGGAATTGCAGCGTATCCCCGTGGCCCTGTTCTCCGTACAGCAGGATGGTTTTTCCTTGCAACGGCTCGCCGTTCCAACGCGGCTTGTCGTACAGGTGGTGACGCTGGTAGTAACGAGGGACCTCCGTCCTCCACTCGAATTCGCGCCACCCTTGGCTGCAGCGGGTGTGCCGCAGCAGCCCCATGCCCAGATTCCAGTGCGCTTCGGCGTCGTTGGGCTGTTCGCGCACCAACTGTTCTTGGAGCGCGATTCCATCGGGATCGCCAAGAAGCAGCAGAACGGCTGCCAGGTTTGAACGGACCGTGCGTGTCGGATCGAGTTCCAAGGAGCGCCGGTAAAAAGTCGCAGATTTCTCGAGGTAGCCGCATTTATGCAGCAGCGCACCCACTTCGAGATAGGCATATGCATGCAGGGGATCGATGGCCAGCGTTTTTTGGAACATGGTCAGCGCCGCCGCAAACTCATTCCGGCGGGCGCACATCCTGCCGAGATTGAAATAGGCATTGGCGTGTCGAGGATTGACTTCGGCAGCCTTGGCGAAGGCCGCGACCGCCTCCCGCTCGCATCCGGTCTCCAGCAGCGAGAGCCCGAGATTGTTGTACGCATCCGCGTACTCCGGTTCGATGGCAACGGCGCATTTGTAGCTTTCACGGGCCCCAGCCCAGTTTCCAAGCTGGGAAAGTGTATCGCCGATTAGAAAGTGCAGCACCGCACTGCCAGGGGCACGGTTTGCGGCTTCACTAAACTGAACGAGCGCGGCCTTCCAATTATGGGACTTCTGCTCGCTAAGCCCTTGCGAAACATATGTATTAACGTTTTCATCCCACAATCGAGTTGCCGTCATATCTATCCGTTTCCATGAGGGGCAGATTAGAGATGCGGCCAGACACCGATCCCTACGCGCGTGGAGTCGGTGCAGGTTGAGTGCCAACTCTGTGCACCTGTGGGCGCAGCTGGGGCGCCGCACTTCTTCCTCGCAAAAAAACAACCCCGGCCTGGGGCCAGGGTTGCTGGTGGGACAAAAACGAATGCTGGTTAGGCGCGGACCTTGCCGGTGACGCGATCCACTTCCTTCAGGCGGGCGGCCTTGCCGCGCAGTCCGCGAATGTAGAAGAGCTTGGCGCGACGCACCTTGTAGCTGCGAACCTTCTCGATCTTATCGATTACCTTCGAGTTGAAGGGGAAGATGCGCTCCACACCCTGGCCAAAGCTCATCTTGCGCACGGTAAACGTGCCCTGGGGGCCGCGGTTAATGGCGATAACCAGACCTTCAAACGCCTGCAAGCGTTCCTTATCGCCTTCCTTGATCTTGACTTGGACGCGAATCTGGTCGCCTGGCACGAACTCGGGGAGATCGGTGCGCTTGAGCTTGTCGGCTAAGCGCTGCATTACGGGATGAATGGACATAGTGTTTTCCTACAGTTGAACTCAGAACTTCAAGTTTAACAGAGAACCGCTTGCTCTGCCTAATCGGAATCGATCCCGCGGTTTGCGCTATATTTTCCGGTATGGACGAGAAACGCGAACTGCTGCGCCATACGCTGGCCGCGCTGGCCTATCGGGCTGCGCGCCCTTGAAGGATCGCCGGAGAACTTTGCCGGCTTCGACGGTGCGGGCCGCAAACCCGCGCAGATTCTGGCCCACATGGGCGACCTCTTCGACTGGGCGCTGAGCATGGCCGATGGCAACCAGCGCTGGCACAACTCCGAGCCGCTGGCCTGGACCGAGGAGCAGAAGCGCTTCTTTGCCGCTCTCGGGGCATTCGACGGCTTTCTGGCCTCCGAGGAGACGCTTCATGCGCCGGTCGAGCGGCTCTTCCAGGGGCCGGTGGCCGACGCGCTTACGCATGTGGGCCAGTTGGCGATGCTGCGCCGTTTGGCGGACTGCCCCACCTGCGGAGAGAATTTCTACGTGGCAGCCATCGCGTCGGGCCAGGTGGGCGCGGAGCAGCCCGCACCGGTGAAGACCTTTTAGGAGCGATCCTCGGTTTCCTGCCAGATCGATTCCAGCAGCTTGCGGTCTTCGTCGCTTAAAGCGGCGTGCTCCAAGAGATCGGGGCGGTTGGTGAGCGTCTTGCGCAATTGCTGCTCGCGGCGCCAGCGGCGAATCGCGAGGTGGTCGCCGTTCAGCAGCACCTCCGGTGCGCTCAGACCGGCAAACTCCGCCGGGCGCGTATAGTGCGGGTAGTCGAGCAGGCCGCCGGCGCCATGCTGCGAGCGCGGAACGCCCTCGACGTCCGTATCGATTTCGGCATCGGCCACGCCAAAGCTCTCGAACTCGCTGGAGGCCTCGTTGCCCAGCGCGCCAGGAAGCAGGCGCATCACGGCGTCCACCACCACCGCGGCGGCCAGTTCGCCTCCGCTCAGCACATAGTCGCCGATCGAGAGTTCCTGATCGCAATAGAGCTGGTTGATGCGCTCGTCCACGCCCTCGTACCGGCCGCAGAGCAGCACCACGCGATCGACGGTGGCCAGCTCCCGCGCCGCCGCCTGGGTAAACGGCTTTCCCTGCGCGGAAAGCAGGATGACGCGGGAGCGGGGTGACGCATTTTCCTCCGGTTGTGCAATCGCTCGCTCCGCCTTGGGTGCGATGCCTAGCGCGGCCAGCGCCTCGGCCAGCGGTCCGGGCTTGAGCACCATGCCTTCGCCGCCGCCAAAAGGACGGTCGTCCACGGTGCGGTGCCGGTCGTGGGTAAAGGCGCGGAGATCGTGGACGTTTGCCTGGACCAGCCCCTCGGCCAGCGCCCGGCGCAGAATCCCGTTCTCGAAGATGCTGCGAAAAAACTCCGGAAAGATGGTGACTATCTCAAACTGCATACACTTCGATCATAGATGCAGATATTTGTGTGCGCGCCCGCGCGGATGTGCTTTACTGTTGGCCAACTGCCATGGCTGACTTTGAACCGATGCTAAACCGCTGGCAATCGGCCGGCGTCCTCGATGCGGAAGCTGCCGCCCGTATCCGCGCCTTCGAGTCGGAGCAGACGCGCCCCGCCGGCTTGCGCTGGCAGGGCACGGTCGCACTCACGCTGGGGGCGATCCTGCTGGCCTGCGGCGTGGTGCTGTTTGTCTCGGCCCATTGGGACCAGCTTGGGCCCGGCCCGCGCTATCTGCTGGTTATCGCCATGGTCGCCGTCTTCCATCTTGCCGGCGGCATTACGCGCAAGAACTTTCACGGCCTCTCGACCGCGCTGCACGCCGTGGGCACCGTCTCCACCGGAGCGGCCATTGCGCTGGTGGGCCAGATCTTCAACATCCAGGAGCACTGGCCCGCGGCGGTGCTGCTGTGGGCCATTGCCGCACTGGCCGGCTGGATGCTGCTCCACGATGAGGCGCAGCAGACGCTCACACTGCTGCTTTTCCCGGCCTGGTTCTTCTCGGAGCTGTCGTTTCACATGCAGGGGCACATCGGCGCCGACGTCTATCTGGCACGCGCCGTAGTGGTCTGGTCCATTCTGTACCTGACCTTCTTCCTCGGCTCCCGGCACAAGGCGGTTCAGGGCGTTCTCTTCACCGCCGCTGCCGTTGGCTGCGTTTCAGGGATCGCATTTCTGGTCAATGGGTGGGTTTCGTGGTCGGCGGAACAAACCTTTGTGCCTTTCGGGACGCGGGTCTGGAGCTTGACGGTCATCGCCGCACTGCCGCTCTTTATCGCTCTCTTCAGGTTACGCAAGAGCCTGGTTCCGGTGGCCGTGGCCATCGCCTTCTCCATCGCGCTGCCGTGGTGCACGTTCCTCCGGACGCAGCACTACGACTACGGCACCGTTCACAGCAGCTTTACCTACAGCGTGCCCAATCTGGTTGCCCACACGCTGGTTGCGGCCTTTGCCGTGTTCCTCATCTGGTGGGGCGTGCGCCAGGCCTCGCGCGCGCTGGTCAACCTGGGCATTGCCGGCTTCGCCGTTGCCGTCGGGTGGTTCTACTTCAGCGACATCTACGATGCATTTGGCCGCTCGCTGGGACTGATCGGCCTGGGCGTTCTCTTCCTGGCCGGCGGATGGGCTCTGGAAAAAACCCGCCGCGGCCTGATGGCGCACATGGACTCCGAAGCCTCAGCCAAAAAGGAGGCCGAATGAAAATCTCCAAGGCGTCCGTCGCGCTGCTTGCGATCCAGTTGGCGCTGGTTTCGTCGATTGCCGCCAAGTATCTTTACCAGCGCTGGAGCTGCCCGCGGGTATGGACGCGCACCCTGGTTTACGATCCATCGCTGCCGATGCGAGGCCGCTATCTGAGCCTGCAATTGAGAGTGGACGGCTGCCAAAGCACGCTGCCCTCGGCGCTGCAGGCGCGGTTCCCGCGCAACATCGACGGCACCCCGCGGCCCAACGGCTTCTCGGTGACCTCGCCTCGAATCGTTCCTTTCCGCGCGAATCTCAAGGTGCAAGACAACAAGCTGGAGGCGATCCGGATTCCGGAAGCCGATCTTCGCTCGACCGGGGTGCTGGTGGAGGCGCTGCCGGGAACGTCCTGCGACGCCCTGCGGCTCTCCGAGCCGGTGGATTTCTATGTTGCCAAGCACGCGACCATTCCTGCGCCGCTCAAGCCGGGGCAGGAATTGTGGATTGAAGTGACCGTTCCGCCCAAGGGACCGCCGCGGCCGATCCAGTTGGCGCTGAAAGAGGACGGCGGATGGAAACCTCTGGCGTTTCAATAGGATGCGGATTGTTCACCCCACAGTTTCACCGCTTCACAGTTTATGCGTTTCCGTGAGATTTGCTGGAATTGGCTTTTATTTTGAATGACTTAAGTGCCGTTTCACAGTTTCACAGTCAAAAACAGGGGGCAAAGTATTTTCACGCCGGGGTGGGGCGGGCGAAAGTCCGGGCTGGCAGCGGGGAAGACGGGCACAGCTTGAACTATGTCCTTGATGATCGGCAGTCTGGCGGCGCGGCTTCGCTACGCTTCCTCTATCTTCCATTGTGCGCCAACTGGAGGTAATACTCTGCAACGGGAGCGACACTTTTTCTGGGTCAGGCTTTTCCCGGCGCGTTCAGATCGGCGAGGCCTTCAGGGAGGGCCATCTCGACGCGTTTGGCTTCGAGGTCAACGTTGCGCAAATAGCTCTTGGCAAAGGGGATGAGGACTTCACCGGCCGCGCCGTGCACCACCAGCAGCGCCACCGGGCCGGCGGAGCGGTCCACGTCTTCGATTTCGCCAACCGTCACCGGAGCGGCGCCAGCCACGTCGATCAGCGCGCAGCCGATCAGGTCGCCGACGTAGACTTCGCCTTCGCCGAGCGGGGCTCGCTCGGCCAGAGGGATGGCCACGGTGAGGCCGCCGAGGGTTTCGGCTGAGGAGATGGAATCGATGCCGGAGAAGTGAAGCACGATGCCGCCCTTATGGAGCCAGTGAGCGATGAGCTCGACTTCGCGCGGAGCGGTGGCCGACGCAACCTGGGGCAGCAGCCAGAGCCGCCGCCGATCGGCAAACTTCTCGGGGAAATCGGTGAGAATGTCGGCGAAGACCTCGCCTTTGCGGCCCTGCGGATGGCGAATGCGCGCCAGCCAGACCCACTTTTCAACTTGTTTGGGCGCGGTCATTCTTGCCTCCGGTGCCGGCCGGACGCAGGAGCGGCGGCCATGCTAGAGTTCGTCGTCTTCTTCCAGGATGTCGAGCGTGTAGCGGCGATGCAGCTTCATGCTCACAGCGCCCAGGATGGTGCGCACCGAGCGGGCGGTGCGCCCCTGTTTGCCGATGACCTTGCCCACATCCTGCGGCGCAACCTTGAGCTTGAGAACCGTGTTTTCGTCGCGGCTCACGCTGAGCACTTCCACGGCTGCCGGCTCATCCACCAAGGCCCGTGCGATTTCGCGGACCAGTTCATCCACTGCGACCATATCGTGTTGGGTCATGCGCGTACCCCTGACCGGATGCATCCAAAAATTGGCAGCCAGAAAACAGGCGACCAAAAAGTGGTGACTTGGCTCGGTGCGCGCATAGTATCAGCACACACCCGTTGCCGTCAGCAAATTGTATCTGCGGCGGCCGGAAAAAGCCGCCGGATGCGCCCCAAGGCTGTGCGCTTCGTCTTTTCGGCGGTTCTTCAAAGAAGAGACCGGCGAAAGGGTAGGAAGCCGCGCAACCCGGCCGGCGCCCGTTCATTTGGCAAGAGGGGAAAAAGATCAGGCGGCGGCTGAATCCGCAACCGGGACCGGAGCCGGGTTCTTGGTCACCAGCTTTTCGACTCTGGGGGAGAGCTGGGCGCCCACGCCGCGCCAATAGGCGATGCGCTCGTGCTTCAGTTCGACCGAGGCCGGGTTGGTGCGGGGGTTGTAGGTGCCGACGACCTCGATGGAACGGCCATTGCGGGCGCGGTCCTTTTCGATGACCACGATACGGTAGTAGGGCTGCTTGCGGGCGCCGAAACGCGCCAAACGAATCATCACCACGGCGATACGGTTCCTTTCAAAATCCAGTGCTCTGTTGCGGTTCTTGCCACCCCACGGACGAAGACCTGTCCGCGGGGACCCCGGTTTTTAGGGATCTTCACGACCGGCGGACTCGCCCGGCCAATAAAAGGGCCGGACAAGAGTGCCCAGCCGCGCAAGACACAACACCTAAGTATCGCCGAAAGTGAGGCGCAGAGCAAGTTGCGAGGGAGTGCTTTGTTGGCTTATCCGTAATGCAGAACCCGCGACACCGGTCTGTCCGAAGATCGGTCTGGTGTTGGGGCGTACCGCGATATAGGGGAAAGTGCTCTTCAATACAAAGGCTCCGGGTATCAATCCGGAGCCTTTGCCTACTAAGGTATCCATACCTCTGGACGCCACCTGCGAAACTAGAGACATATTAGCACATCGGCCAAGTCCAATCAAATTCTGAGGTCGAGCACCTGGCGGAGGGCAAGGGAGTCGAACCCTAGTGGCTGATAAGGCCACTCGACCGTTTCGCAGGCGGCGTCCAGTACCCACTGGAAATACCCTCCAAACGACTGCCTGCGACAGATAATTCTACACCTTTCTCCTTCATTTTCAACGAGAGACGTGTTTCACATACTTCATTTCGCTCCAAGCGCCTCTCGAATCTCTGCCAAATTGCTTTCTTCAGCCGCAAAAAATCGTATGTACTCATCGTGGCTGAAGAACGCGTTGACGTAATTGGCTCCGGTTAAGATGTAGCCGCCCCAGCCGTTCAGCATGGCCAACTGCAGGAACGACGCGAGGTCCTCTGTCTCGTATTCCAGAAACAGATGCCCGGGGGCCTCATGGAGGAGTCGGTGGTCGCTATAGCTCTGACGAAGCTTGTAGTAAAGATGCCAGTTTTCGCTCCAGATTCCCCACTCTGTGATCCACAGCAGGGTCGGCATTCGGCAGGTCATTGAACTGGCCATCCAATGGGCAAAGTACAGGATTCTGCCCGGCGTGGGCGGGTACGAAATCTGCTCGGTGAGAAGATTCTCCACTGCGTCCGGCTTCTTGCGCTCGCGGCCGCTTAACCACTCCTCGCATTCCTGTTCTGTATAGAAGCGCATCATTCACCCCGATCATTGTGGCCTTCGGGCTAGGGCGTGTTCACACTATTTTGTTATAATTGGAGTTAATGGAGATCACGGCCGAGCAGTACAAAAAGATCAAGGATAGCCTGCCGATTCAGCGTGGGAATGTGAAGCTGCAGAACCTCGA
>Ga0181529_10000479_pt1 | contig 57821 bp, 54 predicted proteins | sample PEATcosm2014_Bin_36_FD_119763 | JGI IMG/M metagenome (GOLD analysis project Ga0181529, IMG submission 119763) | Peatland microbial communities from MTU Mesocosm Facility, Houghton, MI, USA - PEATcosm2014_Bin10_30_metaG | ecosystem: Environmental > Terrestrial > Soil > Wetlands > Peat | place...
CAGTGATGACAGTGCCCGAAATTTGCTCTAGGGTTTGCTTCTCGAAAAGGAGGCCGACGCCATTCGATGGCGGCGGAAATGCCGAGTCTGTGGGAGGACGGGGCGTTTGATCGATTGACAGAGCGGCGCGCCGCTTAGGCGGCGTCAGGCACGCGGCGGATCGGCTTCGCGAATCAGGGACAGGGTCAAAAACGAGGGCAAGGCGAGGGAGAATTCCCCGCCTTGCCTTTTCGTTGATCGCCGCTTTTTCAGGCGCCGGTCTTTTCCCCTTCCGCCCAGCCCGCCTTGACCTCGGCGACGTAATCGGCGAGCCCGCCTTGGGCGATCGCCCGCCGGGCGCCGGCCATGAGCTCCTGGTAGTAGGTGAGATTGATCGCCGTCAGCCCCATCATCGCCAGGATCTCGCCCGCCTTGACCAAATGGCGCCAGTAGGCGCGCGAATAGTCTCGCGCCGCCGGCGCGCTCGAGCGTTCGTCGATCGGCCGCGGGTCATCGGCGAAACGCGCATTGCGCAGGTTGAGGCGGCCGCGGCGGGTGAAAACCATGCCGTGCCGGCCGGCGCGCGTCGGCATGACGCAGTCGAACATGTCGACGCCGCGCGATAGACTCTCGAGCAGATCGTCGGGCGTGCCGACCCCCATCAGATAGCGTGGTCGGTCAGGTGGCAGGTGCGGCGCAACCGCTTCGATCGTCGCCAACATCTCCGCTTGCGGCTCGCCGACCGCCAGACCGCCGATCGCATAGCCGTCGAAGCCGATCTCGGTCAGCGCCCGCGCGCTCTCGACCCTGAGGTCGGTCTCGACGCCGCCCTGGACGATGCCGAAGATCGCCCGCCCCGGCTGGGTCCCGAAGGCCGCTTTCGAACGTTCCGCCCAGCGCAGCGACAGACGCATCGCGCGATCGGCCTCAGCGCGCGCGCACGGCAGGCGGACGCACTCGTCGAATTGCATCTGGATGTCGGAACCGAGCAGGCGTTGGATCTCCATCGCCCGCTCCGGCGTCAGCTCGTGGCGCGAGCCGTCGACGTGAGACTGGAAGACCACGCCACGCTCGTCGAGCTTGCGCAACTTGGCGAGGCTCATCACCTGGAAACCGCCGGAATCGGTGAGGATTGGGTGCGGCCAGTTCATGAATTTGTGGACCCCGCCGAGTGCGGCGACGCGCTCGGCGCTCGGCGCCAGCATCAAATGGTAGGTGTTGGCGAGCACGATGTCGGCGCCCAGCGCGCGCACGTCGCCCGGATACATCGCCTTGACCGTCGCCGCAGTGCCGACCGGCATGAAGGCGGGCGTGCGGATCTCGCCGCGCGGAGTCGCGATGGCGCCGACGCGCGCGGCGCCGTCGACGGCGTGAACGGAGAATGCGAAAGCGTCGGTCATTGCTGAGGCGTTCGAGGGGACGCGCGGAAAGCGCCGCGCTCTAAGCACGACGCCCTTTGAGAATCAAATCAGCGGCCCGGCCCGATCAGCAGGCAGGCGTCGCCGTAGGAATAGAAGCGATAGCCGTCGGCGATCGCATGAGCGTAGGCGCGCTTCATCGTCTCGAGCCCGCTGAAGGCGGAGACCAGCATGAACAGGGTCGAGCGCGGCAGATGGAAATTGGTCAGCAGCGCGTCGACGGCGCGGAAGCGATAGCCGGGCGCGATGAAGATCGCCGTCTCGCCTTCGAAGGGGCGAAGCTCGCCGTCGTCGCCGGCGGCGCTCTCCAGCAGCCGCGCCGACGTCGTGCCGACGGCGACGATACGGCCGCCGCGCGCCCGCGTCGCATTGAGCGCATCCGCAGTCGCGGCGTCGAGCCGGCCCCATTCCGAATGCATGGCGTGGCCGGTCGTGTCCTCAACCTTGACCGGCAGGAAGGTGCCGGCGCCGACGTGCAGCGTCAGGCGGAGGAGCCGCGCGCCGGCCGCTTCGACGCGCGCGATCAGCTCAGGGGTGAAATGCAATCCCGCTGTCGGCGCAGCGACCGCCCCCTCCTCATGCGCGAACATCGTCTGGTAGTCGGCGCGATCGGTCGGTGCGATCGGCCGACGCGCAGCGATATAGGGCGGCAGCGGCGGCGCGCCGACGGCGTCGATCGCCTCGTCGAGCGCTGCGCCGTGAAACGCGAAAGCCAGCGTGACCTCGCCGCCCTCGCCTTTCGCCTCAACTTCGGCGTCGAGCGTCCCCAACAAGCAGGCCGTGCTTTCGCGCCTCTCGCCGAAGCGGATGCGCTCGCCAACCTTCAGCTTTTTCGCTGGCTTGACCAGCGCCTGCCAGCGGCTGGCGTCGAGGCGCTTGATCAGCGTCGCTTCGATGGCGGCGACGGCGGCGCCGCGCACGCGGATTCCGTCAAGCCGCGCCGCGATGACGCGCGTGTCGTTGACGACCAGCGCGTCGCCCGGCCTCAGCAGTTGCGGCAGGTCGGACACATGCGCGTCCTCGAGCCCGCCGCCGGGTGCGACGACCAGCATCCGCGCCGAGTCGCGCGGGCTCGCCGGCTTCAGCGCGATGCGCTCGGGCGGCAGATCGAAATCGAACAGGTCGACGCGCATTGGACCTCAATTGGCGTCGCTCGCAGCGGCGTCTCCCCTTCTCCCCTTGCGGAAGAAGGGGACCGACGAAGTCTATCGGATGAGGGGCGCGCCAAAGGCGGGCCTTGCGCGCGAGGAGAAACCCAATCCGCCGGGGGAGCCAAAACATCGCGTCCCGCTGCTGCCAGTCGCAGCGACACCCCTCATCCGTCGGCCTCCAGCCGACACCTTCTCCCGCAAGGGGAGAAGGGAGGCTCAGCTCAACGTCGCTTTGACGATCTTGTCGGGATCGCGCACCGGCTCGCCGCGCTTGATCTTGTCGACGTTCTCCATGCCGGAAACGACGCGTCCCCACACCGTGTACTTGCGGTCGAGGAAGCTCGCGTCGTCGAAGCAGATGAAGAATTGCGAATTGGCCGAATCCGGGCTCGCCGCGCGGGCCATCGAGACGGTGCCGCGCACATGCGGCGCGTCGTTGAATTCGGCCTTGAGGTCGGGATAGCTCGAACCCCCAGTTCCGGTTCCGTGCGGACAGCCGGTCTGCGCCATGAAGCCGTCGATCACGCGGTGAAAAACAACGCCGTCGTAGAAGCCCTCGCCGACCAGCCGCTTGATGTGGGCGACATGGCCGGGCGCGAGCTCGGGACGCATTTCGATCACCACCGGACCTTTGGTGGTCTCGAGGGTGAGCGTGTTTCCAAGGATGCTCAAATTTGCGCTCCTAAATTCTTGTCAAAGACGAGACGTCAGTCTTGGCTGGCTGGGGCGTCGGTCGGCGCCGCCGGCGCGTCGGGCGCTGTCGTCGAGTCTGACGCCGGCGTCTTCTTCGGCTTCGGCTTTTTGGCTTTGGCTTTATCCTCCGACTTCGGCTTGCCGTCTGACGCTCCCGCGTCGTCCGCCTTCGCGTCCGTGGCGAGGCGCAGCGTGACGATCTTGTCGGGATGATCGACGGCGCCGTTGTTGTCGGCCGTCCCGGCCTTGATCTGGTCGACCACGTCCATGCCTGAGACCACTTCGCCGAACACCGTGTATTTGCCGTCAAGGGCGCCCACGTCGTCGAAGCAGATGAAGAACTGCGAGTTGGCCGAGTTCGGATCGCTCGAACGCGCCATGCCGACCGTGCCGCGCTTGAAATGGGTCGGCGTGAACTCGGCGGGAATGTCAGGCAGGTCGGAGCCGCCCGTGCCAGTGCCGGTCGGATCGCCGGTCTGCGCCATGAAGCCGGGGATGACGCGGTGGAAGACGATGCCGTCGTAAAACTTGCGCTTCACCAGCGTCTTGATCTGGGCGACGTGCTTCGGCGCGAGGTCGGGCCGCAGTCGGATGACCACTTTGCCGTGCTTGGTGGTGAGGATCAGCGTGTTGTCCTTGTCGTCGTCGGCGAAGGCCGGCGCGGCGAGCGCAGCGAGCGAAACGGCGAGAAAAGCGCGACGGTTGATGAACAACATGCGGTCCTCGTGAAAGCGGCGCCTTCGCCGCGGCGCGGCTTGATAGCACGCGCGGCCGGCAAGGCAAGGTTAAGCGGTCGGATTGAACCGCCGCTGTTCGAGCGCCGAGCGATGCGCCCACGACAGGTTGCGGAACGTCGCCAGGGTTGGCGCGGCGGCGATCGTTCGCCGCCGCATCTGACCGCGCCTACTCCGCCGCCACTTTCGGCAACTGGGCCAGCGAGGCTTCGAGGGCCGCCGCGTCATAGTCCAAGTCGAGCAGCTTGCCGGAGAAGTAGTCGAGGTAGGCCTGCATGTCGAAATGACCGTGGCCCGATAGATTGAACAGAATCGTCGGCGACTTGCCTTCCTCGCGCGCCTTCAGCGCCTCGTCGATCGCCGCCCTGACCGCATGGTTCGATTCCGGCGCCGGCACAATGCCTTCGGCGCGCGCGAACATCACGCCCGCTTCGAAGCACGGATTCTGGTGGTAGGCGCGCGCCTCGATTAGCCCGAGTTCCTTACAATGGCTGACCAGCGCCGACATGCCGTGATAGCGCAGGCCGCCGGCGTGGAAGCCCGGCGGGATAAAGGTTGAGCCGAGCGTGTGCATCTTCATCAGCGGCGTCAGGTGACCGGTGTCGCCGAAGTCGAAGGCGTAGCGACCGCGCGTTAGCGACGGGCAGGCCGACGGCTCGACGGCGATGACCCGCACGTCACGCTTGTCGCGCAGCTTCTTGCCGAGGAACGGGAAGGCGATGCCGCCAAAGTTCGAGCCGCCGCCCGCACAACCGATCACCACGTCGGGATAGGCGTCGGCCGCCTCCATCTGCTCGATCGCCTCCTGACCGATCACCGTCTGGTGCAACAGCACATGGTTGAGCACGCTGCCGAGCGAGTACTTGGTGTCGGCGTGCTGTGCGGCGACCTCGACCGCCTCGGAGATGGCGATGCCGAGGCTGCCGGGCGAATTCGGAGCGGCGGCCAGGATGGCGCGGCCGGAATTGGTCTCGTTGCTCGGGCTGGCGACGCAGGTCGCGCCATAGGTCTCCATCAGCGCCCGCCGATACGGCTTCTGATCAAAGGAGACCCTGACCATGTAGACCTTGACCTCGAGGCCGAACAGCCCGCCAGCGAAGGCGAGCGACGAGCCCCATTGGCCTGCGCCGGTCTCGGTGGTGAGCTTCTTCACCCCCTCCTGCTTGTTATAAAAGGCCTGCGCCACTGCGGTGTTCGGCTTGTGACTGCCAGCCGGGCTGACGCCCTCGTATTTGTAGAAAATGCGCGCCGTCGTGCCGAGCGCTTTCTCGAGCCCGCGAGCGCGATAGAGCGGCGTCGGCCGCCACATACGATAGATCTCGCGCACGGGACTGGGGATCTCGATCTCGCGCTCGGTGCTGACTTCCTGCCCGATCAGCGCCATCGGGAACAGCGGCGCGAGGTCATCGGGACCGATCGGTTTGCCTGTGCCGGGATGAAGCACGGGCGGCGCCGGCGGCAGATCGGCCGCGATGTTGTACCAAACGCGAGGTATCCGATCCTCACCCAATTGATACTTAACCTGGTCGCTCATCCCCTAAACTCCCACTCGACTTACACAGACTGGCGACGACTATCATGTTTCGCCGGCCCGGCGGCAAGGCAAAATGTCGCTTGGCCCGCTCTTGACGCGCCCGCCGCCGCCGAGCATAGCCGCCGGGCCCAGCCATGGGTCGAAAGGAACTCCGGACCCATGGGTCTCCTCGCGCCAGCGCGCCACCGTATCGAATATGTCGCGTTCGTCGCGCTGGCTGCGATTGCGGCCGCCTTGCCGCTCGAGTGGGCGTCGGCGGTCTCCGGCTTTCTGTGGCGGCGCATCGCGCCCCTGCTCGGCCGGCAGAAGCGCGCGCTCGACAATCTGGCGCTTGCGCTGCCGGAGACGACGGAAGCCGAGCGCGAGCGCATCGCGTTGGAGATGTGGGAAAATCTTGGCCGTACGTTCGGCGAGTTCTTTCACGTCCAGCAGATCCTGACTGAACAGCGCGTCGTACTCGAACCGATCGAGAAATTCGAGGCGATCGTCGCCAGCGGGCCGTTCGTCGTCTGCACGCTGCACCTCGGCAACTGGGAGCTGGCTTCGCAGGCAGGCCTACGCTTCGGCCTGCCGCTTGCCGGCGTCTACCAGAAGCTCACCAACCCGCTGGTCGACCGATGGCTCTATGAACACCGTCGACCGCTCTACCCCGGAGGCCTGTTCGACAAGTCGCCGGCGACTTCGCGAGCTTTGATCAAGCTTTCGCGCGCCGGCGGCTATCCCTGTTTTGTCGCCGACCTGCGTGAAGGCAGGGGCGTCGAAGTGCCGTTCTTCGGTCGCCCGGCGTGGTCCAACCCCTTTCCCGCCCTCATCGCCCGCGTCGCCGGCATTCCGCTCTATGCAGCCGCCGTCGTGCGCACGAAAGGTCCGCATTTCGTCATGCGCATCGAACCGGTCGAGGTCCCACGCGGCGACGATCGAGACGCCGACGTGCTGGCGACGACAGCCGCGCTGCATGCGCGCTTCGAGCAATTCATCCGCGACCATCCGGAACAATGGATGTGGGCGCACCGGCGTTGGGATTGAGGGGAAGGGCAATAGGCAGTAGGCAATAGGCAGTGCGCCGGGCCGGGGATGTCTTCTGCCGCCTCTGACTGCCTGCTGCCTGCGGCCCACTGACTGCGGAGCTCCTGCCCTGATCGTCGCCACCTGGAACGTCAACTCCGTTCGCCAGCGCCTGCCCCATCTCCTCGACTACCTCAAGGAGCAGGCGCCAGACGCGCTGTGCCTGCAGGAGATCAAGTGCGTCGACGAGGCGTTCCCGCGCGCCGAGATCGAGGACCTCGGCTACAACGTCGCCGTTTGTGGGCAGAAGGGCTTCAATGGCGTCGCGATCCTCGCCAAGCGGCCATTCGAAGTTCAGCGCGGCCTGCCCGGCGATCTCGACGACGCTCAGGCTCGCTATATCGAGGCGGTGATCCCCGCTGCGCGCGGCGTGCTCAGGCTCGCGTGCATTTATCTGCCAAACGGCAATCCGGCGCCGGGCGAGAAATACGCTTATAAGCTCGCGTTTATGGATCGTTTGATCCGCCACGCGCGTGGTCTGCTCGCCTATGAGGAGCCGCTGGCGCTGGTCGGCGACTTCAACGTCATTCCCGAGCCGCGCGACGCCGCACGCCCTGAGGAGTGGACGAAGGACGCTTTGTTTCTGCCCCAGACGCGCGCCAAATTCCGCGAACTTTTGGCGCTCGGATTCACCGACGCGCTGCGCGCCGTCAGCGACGAGCAGGGCCCCTACACCTTCTGGGACTACCAGGCCGGCGCCTGGCAGCGGAACAACGGCATCCGCATCGACCATATCCTGCTGTCGCCCGAGGCGACCGACAAGCTCGAGACGGCCATCGTCGACAAGGATATGCGCGGCCGCGAGAAGGCCTCCGACCACGTTCCCGTGAGAGTCGCGCTGCGCGACGCTTAGATTCTTCTGACGACCGCCCGCACGACCTCGCTCGCGCCGACGTGCAGCGCCCCTTCTTCGAGGACCGCGCTCGTCTCGGCGAGTTCCAGGATGTCGTGCGCGGCGAAGTCGGCGGCAAGGTCGGCGACGCTGTAAAGCAAATGTGCGTCGCGCGGGCCGCCGCGCGCGCCCGCGGCGTGCGCCGCGAGCTGCTCGGGGCGGAACGCTTCGAGGATCAGCAGCCCGCCGGGTTTCAGCGCCGCAAGCGCGCGACTGTGAACAAAGTGACGATCGTCCGCGGCGAGGTGAAGATAGATCAGCGCGACGACGTCATAGGTCTCGAGCGGCCACGCCCACAAGAGCGCGTCGGCCTGCGCCGCATTGACGCTGACGCCGCGCGCCGCCGCGAGCCGGCGCGCTTTGGCGACTCCCTGGGTGGAGAGGTCGAGCGTGTCGACGGCCAGGCCGCGCTGCGCCAGCCAGACGCCGTTGCGCCCCTCGCCGTCGCCGGGAACCAGCGCCCGCATGCCGGGCTTGAAGCGCGGCGCCTGCGCGACGAGAAAGGCGTTGGCGGCCTCGCCGTAGGCGTACGACTCGGACTGATAGCGCGCGTCCCACATCGCCGCGCGCTCCGGCGCTTTCTCGTTCATCGTCCCTCCTCCCGGTCGAGACTCGGCGCGCTTCGCGCCGACTTGCGATCGAGCCGCAAGCTTCGCCGGGCGGCGGCCCGATTGTCGTTGCTTGAAATCAACGCGTTTTCTCAGCCCCCACGCTAAGGGACCGTTCCGCCGTTTCAAAAGCTTAGCGCCAGCGAAAGCGAAGATCGGAATTCGAGACTCCTCATGGAAAAGTCGCACGAGATTCTTTTTACGCCGCTCAAAATTGGCAAGCTCGAAATCAAGAACCGCTACGTCATGGCCCCCATCGGTCCCGGCGGTCTCTGCGACGCGGACGGGACTTACAATACCCGCGGCGTCGAGTACTACGTCGAGCGGGCGAAGGGCGGAACCGGCCTGATCATGACCGGCGTGACGATGGTGGAAAACGAGATCGAGAAATGCGCCCTGCCCTCGATGCCGTGCCCGACTCTGACGCCGATCAATTTCATCAAGACCGGCAAGATCCTGACCGAGCGCGTGCACGCCTACGACGCGCGCATCTTTCTCCAGCTTTCCGCCGGCTTCGGCCGCGTCAGCGTCCCGTCGATCGTCGGCGCGACGGCGGTCGCGCCCTCGCCGATCCCCCATCGTTGGATTCCGGGGGTGACCTGCCGGGAACTGACGATCGAGGAAATCCACGCCTTCGTCCGTAAATTCGCCGATTCGGCGGAGATCGCGCAGAAGGCCGGCTTCGACGGCATCGAAATTCACGCGGTGCACGAAGGCTACCTGCTCGACCAGTTCGCCATTGCGATGTTCAACTGGCGCACCGATGAATACGGCGGCAGCCTGGAGAATCGGCTGCGCTTCGCGGTCGAGATCGTTCAGGCGATCAAGGCCCGTTGCGGAGCCGACTATCCCGTCTCTCTGCGCTACAGCCTGAAAAGCTTCATCAAGGATTGGAAGAAGGGCGGACTGCCGGGCGAGGAATTCGAGGAGAAGGGCCGCGACATCCCGGAGGGTATCGAGGCGGCCAAGATTCTCGAGAAGGCCGGCTACGACGCCTTCAACGGCGACGTTGGCTCTTACGATTCCTGGTACTGGAGCCACCCGCCGATGTATCAGGCCAAGGGCCTCTACCTGCCCTTCAACGAAATCCTTAAGCACGTCGTCAAAGTTCCCGTGATCACGGCCGGACGTCTCGACAATCCGGATCTGGCCGCTTCCGCCATCCGGTCGGGCAAGACGGACATGATTGGCCTCGCCCGCCCGCTGCTCGCCGATCCGCAACTGCCCAACAAGGTGCGCGCGGGAAAACGCGAGCGCATCCGCCCTTGCCTGTCGTGCCAGGAGGGCTGCATGGGCCGACTGGCCGTGTTCGCCCAGGTGTCGTGCGCGGTGAATCCCGCTTGCGGCCGCGAGGCTGAATATGGCGTCGCGACGGCGCGCGAACGCAAGACGGTGATGATCGTCGGCGCTGGCGTCGCCGGCATGGAGGCGGCGCGGGTCTCAGCGCTACGCGGCCACACGGTGTCGCTGTATGAAAAGTCGGATCGGCTCGGCGGCGTCGTCGTTCCCGGCGGCGTGCCGGACTTCAAGGAGGACGATCACGCGCTGCTCAAGTGGTACGCGCGCGAATTGCGCGAACTGAAGGTGCCGCTGGCGTTCCACACCGAGGTTACCGAAGATCTGGTGACGAAAACCAAGCCGGACGTGCTGATCGTCGCCACCGGCTCCAAACCGAAGACTCTGAAGATCGGCGACGCCCCCAATGTCTATTCTGCGGCGGACGTGCTCAACGGGATCAAGCCCGCTGGCGAAACGACCGTCGTCATTGGCGCAGGTCTGGTCGGCTGCGAAACCGCGTTGTGGCTGCACGGCCAGGGCAAGCAGGTGACGATCGTCGAGTTGGCCGACAAGATCCTGGCGCTGGCGGGCCCGCTCTGCCACGCCAACTCGATGATGCTGCACGAACTGCTGGAGTTCAAGAAGATCAAGGTGATGACGTCGAGCTATGTCGCAGCGCCGGCCAAAGGCGGTTTCCTCGTCAGGAGCGGCGACAAGGAGACGCTGGTCAACGCGGACGCGGCCGTTCTCGCCGTCGGCTACACGCCGGAGCACAGCCTCTACGATCGGGTGCGCAACAAGGTTCCGGAGGTCTACCTCCTCGGCGACGCCCGCCAAGTGCAGAACATCATGTACGCGATTTGGGACGCATACGAGGTCGCGCGCGGGCTGTAAGAGCATTGGCCGGGGCCTCGGTCGCCGACGCCCTCGCCTCAACCTCCCCGCATGTGAGCGAAGCCGCCGCATGGCGCGCGGGAAGATGCGCGACGCGTAGACAAGGCGTCGATCGGGCGCGATGCTTCGCGGCAGGGCCTCGGCTGGCGCAGGCCTGTAAGGGCTCAATCGCCATGAAACCCCGCTCGCTCGCCGTCCCCCTTGTCGCCCTGGCGCTCGCCGGCTGCCTTTCGACGGAGGACGAACTCTTCCCGCTCGTCGGCGGCGACGACGTCACAACGCGGCCGGGCGATTACGCCTGCCGATCCGTCGACGCGCACGGCGCGGCGAAGAGCGAGCGTGGCCGCCTCATCCGCCTACGCCGCGACAAGCAGACGCAATATGTCTTCGCCGCCCCCGACGATACGTCGGCCGAACCGGCCGCGTTGCACCGCGTCGCCGACGGGGTGTACCTCGTCGCCGTCGCGCACGCCGAGGGGCCGGGCGAAGATCTCTACCTTGCCGCGATCGCCGCCACGGGCGCTTCGTTCCGCCTCTATGCTCCCGCCGAAGGCGCCGTCGCGGCCGCCCCGGCGCTCGCCGCCAAGAGCGGCGTGACCCTGGTTCACAATCCCTTTGGCGACGATCTGTCCGGCCCGGTCGAGGCGCAGCGCGCGTTCGCGCTGACCTTCGCCGGCGACCTCAACAACTGGCGTCTCGCCGCCGACTGCCGCCGACGCTGACCAAAACGCCCGCTCTTCCGGCGCAACGGTGGGTTGATCCGCCTCACCTCTTGCAGAACACAGCGCGAACAGATACGCATCGTTCGTGATTTGTTTACGCCCAAACGTGATTCTCAGCCTCGCCGGCGGCGAGGCGGCGATTCGCGCCGGGCGGTTGGAGAGCCTGCCATGCTGACCAGAAAGCAAAGCGAGCTGCTGCGCTTCATTCACGAGCGTCTGCAGGCCGAAGGGGTTCCGCCCTCCTTCGACGAGATGAAAGACGCGCTCGACTTGCGTTCGAAGTCGGGCATCCATCGCTTGATCATGGCGCTCGAGGAGCGCGGCTTCATCCGGCGCTTGGCCAATCGCGCTCGCGCGATCGAAGTCCTGCGTCTGCCGGAATCGGCGACCGTCGGCGCGCCGCGGGCGCAGAAGTTCTCGCCGAGCGTCATCGCCGGCAACCTCGGCAGGGTCCGATCGCTCGGCGGGGCCGAAACGCCGGTCCCCCCGGCGATGATCCCGGTGATGGGCCGCATCGCCGCCGGCACGCCGATCGAGGCGATCCAGAGCCGCATCAACACGATCGCCATGCCGCCAGACTTCCTTGGCGCCGGCGAGCATTTCGCCCTCGAAGTGCGCGGCGACTCGATGATCGAGGCGGGAATCCTCGAAAACGACACCGTCATCATCCGCAAGCAGGACACCGCCGAGACCGGCGACATCGTCGTGGCGCTGATCGACGACGAGGAAGCGACGTTGAAGAGGCTGCGCAAGCGCGGCGCTTCGATCGCGCTCGAGGCCGCCAACCCGGCCTACGAGACCCGCATCTTCGGGCCCGACCGGGTGCGCGTCCAAGGCAAGATGGTCAGCCTGATCAGACGTTATTGAGCAAAAACAGGGAGGCCGGCCGGAAGCAGCGTCGAGGAGGCCACTCCTAAGCTGCTTCCAGGCCGGCCGACCCCACGGACCCGGGAGATGCGGCGGACCCGAGCACTCCGCGGGGTATCTACGGGGCGAACGATGCCCTGCAAAAATGACGGTACGCCGACGCTCGACGATTGCAATCGTTCGGATGCGCCCAGGGTTGGAAACCAAATGTTTACCTAAACATAGTTGGTTACTACGGTTAACTTTTGCATGATGTGTGACGTAGCGTCCGGTCTCCGTGCGGCGAGATTGTGGACGCGCCCCCGCCGCGCCTTGCGGTCGCCGCCGCCGCGGGCCAATGTCGCGAGCCACCCTAAAGAGGTGATTCGTGGCCGGCGTTGGCGTTTCCATTGACGAGTTTCAGGTCGACCGGGCCGAGGGCGAACCTGCCTTCACGGTCGATCTTGACGGCTTCGAAGGGCCGCTCGACCTACTGCTCGAGCTGGCGCGTCGCCAGAAGGTCGATCTGTCGCGCATTTCGGTGCTGGCGCTGGCCGAGCAATACCTCACCTTCGTCGAGGCGGCGCGCGAGCTAAGGCTCGAGCTGGCGGCCGACTATCTCGTCATGGCCGCCTGGCTCGCCTATCTCAAGTCGCGCCTGCTGCTGCCCTCCCCATCCAAAGCCGAAAGTGGCGAAGCGGCCGATCTGGCCGACGCGCTCGCCCAGCGTCTCAGGCGACTGGAGCAGATCCGCCGCGCCGGCGAGGCGCTGTTCGCCCGCCCGCAGCTCGGCCGCGACGTCTTTTCCCGCGGCGCGCCGGAGCCGATCGCCCGCACCAGCGCGATTGTCTACGAGGCGACGCTTTTCGACCTCCTCTCCGCCTACGCGCGGCAGACTCAGAAGCACGCGCGCGCCAACGTGCGGTTCCAGGCCCGCGTGGTCTGGTCGCTCGCCGATGCGCGCGAAGCGTTGACGCGCATGATCGGACGGGTCGACGACTGGACGCAACTCGATTCCTGGCTGATCGAGTACGGGGTCGAGCCGAAGTTCCGCCGCACCGCGCGCGCATCCTCCTTTTCCGCCTCGCTCGAGCTGGCGCGCGAGGGACGGATTGAGTTGCGGCAAGACGCGGCCTTTGCGCCGCTGTGGCTGCGCCCGGTCGCCGCCGTCCCGACCGAACAGCCGAACTGAGACGTCAAAATGGGAATTGTCGCCAAATTGTTCGATACCGACGCGCCGCCGCGTTTCGCCCCCGAAGATCTTCGCATCGCCGAAGCGATCCTGTTCGCCGCCGCCGAGCCGACCGACGAAGCGACGATCGCCGCGCGCGTATCGTCGGAGGCCGAAGTCGGCGCCGTGATGGCCGAGCTGCAACGCCTCTACGCCGAACGGGGCGTCAATGTCGTGCGCGTCGCCGGCCGCTGGGCGTTGCGCACGGCGCCCGATCTCGCTTGGCTGTTGGCGCGCGAGGACCAGGAGAAGCGCAAGCTGTCGCGCGCGGCGATCGAGACGCTCGCGATCATCGCCTACCACCAGCCGGTGACGCGCGCCGACATTGAGGAGATCCGCGGCGTCGCCGTCTCCAAAGGCGCGCTCGACGTGCTGATGGAGGCCGGCTGGGTGCGCATGCGCGGCCGGCGCAAGGCGCCGGGACGGCCGATCACCTATGGCACGACGCCCGAATTCCTCGCCCATTTCGGCCTCGACGCCGTCGCCGATCTGCCCGGTCTCGACGAGCTGCAAGGCGCGGGCCTGTTCGACGGCAAGCTGCCGGCGGGTTTCGGCGTGCCGCAGCCTGACGACGATTCGGCGCTTCGCCCGGACGAAGAACCGCTCGACGGGCCCTCGGCGCTTGAACAGGCCTGGGGGCCGGTCGCGGAATCTGACGAGCCGTAAAGCGCATTCGGCCACGAATCCGCCGAAAAGCGCGACGACAAACAAACGACGGCCGAGGCGTCCGCTTCGGGCTGGCGGAGAACGTTGCATGAAAGGTCGCATCGCCCTGACGGCGGTCGTGTTGGCGGCAGGGGTCGTCGGCGTGCGCGCTGAGACGTCGGCGCCGCTCGTCCCCCACCGCGCGGCCTACGAAATCTCGCTAATCAACGACTACGGCGCGCAGCGCTCCAATTCGCAAACGCCGGTCGCCGCCTCCGGGCTTATCGCTTACGAATTCTCCGGCTCGCGCTGCGAGGGGTTCGCCTCGAATTTTCGTCAGTTCACCCAACTGCAGCGCAGCGAGGGCGATCCCGTTTCGTCCGACATTCACGCCCTGACCTTCGAGGACGGCGACGCCAAGCGTATGCGATTCCAGATCGACTCGCGCATGGAGGGCAGCGATTCGCCCGCCGTCGTCGGGTCGGCGAGCCGCGCCGCCGACGGCGCCGACACGACCGTGGCGTTGAGCAAGCCCGACGCCGAAACGATGGACATCGGCAAGGACATCCTGTTCCCGACCGAGCACGTCGAGCGCATCATCGCCCATGCGAAGGCCGGCAGCGGAACGATGGAGGCGCGCGTCTACGACGGATCCGACACCGGCAAGAAGGTGTTCCAGACGCTGACCGTCATCGGCAAGGAGGCGACGACGCCGACGCCGGAGGCCGATTTCGCCGACACGCTCGGCAAGGTCCGTCGCTGGCCGGTGACCGTCTCCTATTTCGACGAGAAGGCGCGCGACGCGCCGCCCGAATATATCCTCAGTTTCGACCTTTACGAGAACGGCGTCTCCGGCACCTTGAAGCTCGACTACGGCGCCTTCGCACTGCAAGCCAAGCTCAAGCGGCTGGACCTTCTGCCGGTTCCCGCTTGCGCTGACTGATCAGCGCGGTCGCCCGCCGCCCGGCCGATAGGCGAGGCCGCGCTGCACCGCCGCCGCGCCGAAGCGATCCCGCAAGGTTGCGATCGCCGTCTCGCGCGCCTTCTCGCGGCGGCGGTCCCCCTCGATGAGGTCGGCGACGTCAGCGCTCTCAGCCGGCGCTAGATCGCCCGCCGCGACCCCGATCAGGCGATAGGCTTGTCCGGCCGGCTCGGCCTCGAGCAGCGCGCGCGCCGCCGCGAACAGCCGCGGCGCCATCTGAGTCGAATCGAGCCCTGAACGACTGCGGCTGTACAAATGGAAATCGGGCGTGCGCAACTTGAGCGTCACCGCCCTCGCCGCTAGACCGCCTTTGCGCAGTCGCGCCGCCACGCGATCGCAATGCGAAAGCAGCGCGCGCGTCAGTTCGTCGCGATCGGCGACGTCGACCTCGAATGTCGTCTCGCTCGAAACGCTTTTGGTTTCGCGCTCGGGCGTAACGCGGCGCGCGTCGATTCCTCGCGCCAGTCGCCACAGCCGTCGCCCATCGTCGCCAAGCCGCGCCGCCGCCGCTTTCTCGTCGAGCGCCTGCAGGTCGCCGATCGTCTTCAAGCCCAGTCGCGCCAATCGCGCTTCGGCGACCTTGCCGACTCCCCACAACCGGCCGACGCTCATCGGCGCGAGAATAGCGAGCGTCTCGGCGCGGCCGATGACGGAAAACCCGCGCGGCTTGTCAAGATCGGACGCGAGCTTGGCGAGGAACTTGCAATAGCTAAGGCCAACCGAGACGGTGACGCCGATCTCGCGCTCGACTTGGCGAGCGAAGCGCGCCAGCGCCAGGACGGCTGGCGCCCCGTTGACGCCTTCGCAGCCGGTCAGATCCAAAAACGCCTCGTCGATCGACAGCGGCTCGACCAGCGGCGTCAGCCTCTCCATGCGCTCGCGGATGTCGCAACTGACGCGCGCGTATTTCGCCATGTCGGGCGGCAGGACGATCGCATGCGGACAGAGGCGCAAGGCGCGGCCGGTCGGCATCGCCGAGCGCACGCCGAAGGTGCGCGCGACGTAACAGCACGTGGCGACGACGCCGCGCCGCCCAGCGCCGCCGACGATCACCGGCTTGTCGGCGAGGTCAGGCCGGTCGCGCTTCTCGATCGCCGCATAGAAGGCGTCGCAATCGACGTGAGCGATCATCAGACTGGCGTCTGCGGCGATGAGCCGCGGCGAACCGCAGCGGGAGCAACGTCCCGCAGCAGCGGTTTTGTCGTCGATCTCGGCGAGGCAGTCGCGGCAGAAACGCGCCGTGACGTTAAGCGCCGGACCGTCGCTCAAGGGGATGATTCCGCCGGCGGCCCGGCGAGCGCGTCGCGGGCGCCGGTCACGGCGCCAGGGTCGACTCCTTCGGCCGCGGCGAAGGCGACGAGCAGCCGCTCGTCGGCGGCAAGATGGTCGAGGACGGCGGCGAGAAATCCCGACGACGTCGCAGCCTGGCGCAGATTGTGCGGCCCCAGGCCCGACAAGGCGAGGAACCGAGCGAGCCGCTCCGGTTCGGCGGCGACGAAGCCCAGCGCGGCGATCGCGATCGTCTCGGCGTCCTGCCTGCCTGTGGATAGCTTGCCGTTAACCTGCGGGGCCACGGTCCGGTTTTCCTTTCGTCAAGGTATGGCGCCTAATATAGTTCGCCCAGCCCCAATGTGAAATTCTGCCCGCTGCGGCGCATTTCGCGGACCCGTTCATGGCAAAGACCGTGCTGATCGTAGAGGACAACGAGCTCAACATGAAGCTCTTCAACGACCTCGTCGAGACGCGGGGCTGCCGGATCGTTCAGACGCGCAGTGGTCTCGAAGCGGTCGAGCTCGCACGCCTCCACCACCCCGACCTGATCCTGATGGACATTCAGCTGCCCGAGGTTTCCGGCCTCGAGGTGACGCAGTGGCTGAAGGACGACGAAGAGCTGCGCATGATTCCCGTCGTCGCCGTCACCGCGTTCGCGATGAAGGGCGACGAGGAGAAGATCCGCCAAGGCGGCTGCGAGGCCTATCTGTCGAAGCCGATTTCGGTGGCGAAATTCTTCGACACTATCGATCATTTCCTCGGAGCGAAGTGAATCGATGACTGCGCGCGTTCTCGTCGTCGACGATATTCTGCCCAATCTGAAACTGCTCGAGGCGAGACTTTCGGCAGACTATTTTGAGGTGCAAACCGCGACCAACGGGCCCGATGCGATCGCGATCTGCGAGAAGGGTCAGTGCGACATCGTGCTGCTCGACGTGATGATGCCGGGCATGGACGGTTTCGAAGTCTGTCGACGCCTGAAAGGTCAAGTCGCAACCGCCCATTTGCCGATCGTCCTTGTCACCGCGCTCGACCAGCCGGCCGATCGTGTCCGCGGGCTCGAGGCCGGCGCCGACGACTTTCTCACCAAACCGATCGACGAAATCGCGCTGATCGCGCGCGTGCGTTCGCTCGCCCGCCTCAAGGTGACGGTCGACGAGCTGCGCAATCGCGCCACTACCACCGTCGCGCTCGGCATGATCGCGCCGTTCGCTTCGCCCAACGTCGACGACGGTAAGCGTGGCCGCATCATGATCGTCGACGACCGCGCCAGTTCGGCCGAACGGCTCGCCCGTGCGCTCGAGTCGCTTCACGCCGTCCACGTCGAGCCCGACGCCCACGAGGCGCTGTTTCGAGCCGCTGAAGACAATATCGACCTCATCGTCGTCAGCCTGGGTCTCGCCAACTTCGACGGTCTGCGCCTATGCAGTCAAATCCGCGCTATGGAGCGCACGCGCAACCTGCCGATCCTCGCCGTCGCCGACCTCGAAGATCGCCAGCGCGTGCTGCGCGGCCTCGAACTCGGGATCAACGACTATCTGACCCGGCCTGTCGACCGCAACGAGCTGCTCGCGCGCGCACGCACGCAGTTGCGGCAGAAGCGTTATGCCGACTCGCTGCGCGAAAAGGTGCAGCAGTCGATCGAACTCGCTCTGTACGACCCGCTGACTGGTCTCAATAACCGACGTTTCCTCGAGAACCATCTGGCGACGATGCTTGACAACGCGCGCGTGCGGCGGACGCCGCTGACGCTGATGATTCTCGACATCGACCACTTCAAGCTGGTCAACGACACCTATGGCCACGACTGCGGCGACGAGGTGTTGAAGAGTTTCGCCGATCGCTTGCGCGGCGTCATTCGCGGCGGCGATCTCCTCTGCCGGCTCGGCGGCGAGGAATTCGTCATCGTCATGCCCAACGTCGAGATCCGCGCCGCGGCGCGCATCGCCGAGCGCGCCCGTCAGGCGATCGAGCAGGAGCTGTTCGTCGTCGACGCCGACGGCCGCGCGATCCCGGTCACGACGTCGATCGGCGTCGCCGAGCGTGGTCCCGACGACGACACCAGCACGCTCTTCCGCCGCGCCGACCGCGCTCTCTATCGCGCCAAGTCGGAAGGCCGCAATCGGGTCAGCGCCGACGCGGCGTGAGCCGGCGGCCTCAGCCTTCCGCCAACATCAGCATCGTATCGAGCCAAAAGCTGCCGTCGGCTTCGATGGCGAAATGACGAACGACGTCTTGGTCGGCCTTGGCCTGCAAGGCGCGAATCGCCGAGACGAAGATCGGCGGCGTGTTCATCCGCGTAACCCAAGCTGAGAACTCGAGCCGGATGCGATAGCGTTCGCAGCGCGTCGGCCTGAGGCCTGCGGCCTCCGCCATTGTCCGCCATTGCGTGAGCGAGTAGTTGCGCACGTGCGAGGGATCGCGCAGCAATTCAAAGCCATGTAGCCAGGTGTCGAGCAGCGGATCCTCGGGGGCGACGACGTCGGCGAAAACGGCGAGACCGCCGGGTTTCAGCACGCGCCGAGCCTCGCGGAGGCCCGCGTTCGCGTCACGCCAGTGGTGGGCGCTGTAGCGACTCGCGACGATGTCGAAGAAGCCGTCGGACCACGGCAACGCCTCGACCGAACCCTGCCGCGTTTCGACGTTGGCGAGCCCGCGCCGGCGGGCTTCCGCCGCCACCGCTTCGAGCATCGCCGCACTGAGGTCAAAGGCGACGACGCTGCGCGTCAGCGGCCCCAATGCGAAGGCGAGGTGTCCGCCGCCGCTGCCAAGGTCGATCGCGCGCGCTTCGGGGCGCATACCGACCAGGTCGCTCAACGCCTCGAGGTCCTCGCCGCGAGCATGGACGGCGCTGACGACATAGGCGTCGGCGCTTGGGCTGAATTGGTCGGCGACGAAGGAATCATGGGATCCCGGCGGCATTGGCTTCCTCCATTGAGCGGCGACGAGGACCATGCTCGGTCAATTACCCTATTACAATATTGAAGATTATCCTGTTATAAATGGCGACATGTCGACCCCTGACGCTCGCCGCGCCCTCGGCGCCTTCCTGCGCACCCATCGCGAGCGCCTGCCGCAACCGCTCGCCGCCGCGGGGCGCCGTCGCACGCCTGGCCTACGCCGTGAAGAGATTGCCGAGGCCTGCGGCGCAAGCCTGACCTGGATCGCGTGGCTTGAACAGGGCCGGGAAGTCTCCGCGTCTGCGCGTCTGCTGGCGCGACTCGCCGCAGCGCTGCGCCTCGCACCCGCGGAGCGCGCCTATCTGTTCGAGCTGGCGGGCAAGCGCGACCCAGAAGCGCCCGCCTCCGGCGATGACGCCCTGCCTGACGAGGCGCTGCGGCTGCCGCAGCAGATGACAATCCCCGCTTACCTCCTCGACGGCCAATGGACCGCGTGCGCCTGGAACTGCGCCGCAGCCGAGCTCTTCGTCGGCTGGCTCGACGGCGACCACGACCGCAACCTGATGCGCTTCATCTTCCGCTCGCCGGCTGCGCCACGGCTGATCGACCAGTTGGAAGAACGCGCGCGCCGGGTCGTCGCCGAGTTCCGCGCCGATTTCAGCCGCCGCCTCGGCGAAACGACGATGCGCAGACTGATCGAGGAACTCGATCGCGCTTCGCCGCTCTTCGCCCGTCTGTGGCGAGAGCAGGCGGTGCTGGGGCGCGAAGGCGGCGAGCGCCGCTTCCTCGCGCCCGTTCGCAGCTTTCGCCAGTCGACGCTCATTCTCGCGTCGCACCCGGATGTGAAGCTGGTCTGCCTGACGCCAATCGACCGCTGAGCGCCGCTGTTGCGGCCCTCAGCCTGCTTTGCGCAGCGCCGCTGCGGCGTTGCGCGACGGGCGCGGCGTCCTGCCGTCAGTTTCCTGTGTAACCTCGAATTCGGCGATCAGCGCCGCAAGGCACCTGGCTTCGTCCGACAGGTTATGGCTCGCAGCGGTCGATTCTTCGGCCATCGCGGCGTTCTGCTGGGTCGCCTTGTCCATGTCGCCGATCGACTGATTGACCGATACGACCGCGACCGCCTGCTCCTTGGCGCTGGCGGCGATCTCGGCGACGACGCGATTGATCTCGGTGACTTGATCGACGATACGCTGCAGCGACTGGCCGGTCTCGGCGACCAGCGCAACGCCTTGGCTCACCTGGCCAGTCGAGGTCGAGATCAGCGCCTTGATCTCCTTGGCGGCGCTCGCTGACCGCTGGGCGAGCGCGCGCACTTCCGAAGCGACGACGGCGAATCCGCGCCCCGCGTCGCCGGCGCGCGCCGCCTCGACGCCCGCATTGAGCGCGAGCAGGTTGGTCTGGAAGGCGATCTCATCGATGACGCCGATGATCTGGGTAATCTGCTGCGACGACCTTTCGATCGCGCTCATCGCCTCGACCGCGCGACGGATGACTTCGCCGCCCTTCGCCGCGTCGGCCTGCGCCGCGCCGGCGACCGCGCGTGCGCGATCGGTGCTGTCGGCGGTGCGGCGCACCATCGTCGTCACTTCTTCCAGCGTTGCGGCCGCTTCCTCCAGACTCGTCGCCTGCTGTTCGGTTCGCCGCGACAGATCGTCGGTCGCCGAGGCGATCTGGGTGGTGCCGACATTGATCGCGCCGCCGCGCGCGGCGACGGTCGCCATCGCCGACTCGAGCTGGGCGATCGCTGCGTTGAAGTCGGACTGGAGCTTGCGATAGGCCTCGGGAATGTCGGACGACATGCGGAAGCTCAAATCCTTCGCCGCCAGCCGCGACAGACCGGAGCCGACCGAGTCGGCGACGATCGCCCGCTCGCGGGCGATCACCTCGTGTTGGGCGCGCTCGTTATCCGCGCGCATCTCCTCGGCGAGCGCCCGCTGGCGCTCGGCTTCGACTTCGAGCCGCCCTTTCTCGATCGCCGCGTCGCGGAACACCGTCACCGCCCGCGCCATTTCGCCGATCTCGTTGCGATCGGCGGCGTGCCTCGGCTCGACGGACAGGTCGCCGTTCGCCAGCTCGTGCATGGTGCGGGTGACCTCGACAATTGGGCGACTGATGCTACGTGTGAAGGCGATGGCCATCAGCGCGCCGAGCAGCAGGCCGACGCCCCCAGCGCCAAGGATCTCGCGCTGCGTCAGCGCAGCCGAGTCGGAAGCCGCCGCGTAACTCGCCTCGGCGGCGTCGTGGAATTCCGTCGCCAGTTGGGCGCCGAGCGCGGTCATCGAATCTTCGATGCCCGTCGCCTCAGCGGCGGCAGCCTTCGTCTTGTCGGGGTCGAGGGAGCCGTCCTGGGTCTGCACATAGCGCAGGCGATTGGCCAGCTTGCGATATTTGGCGACGAGATCGGCCATTTTCTGCACCTCTTGGGCGCGCGCCGATTCGCTCGTGTTGGTCTGCAGGTCCGCCACCCAGTCAGAAGCGACGGCGAATCCCTCTGTTGATTTGGTCCACTGCTTCGGATCGTTGGATTGCAGAGCGATCCAGAAATGCATGCGCGCCTCGAGCACGCGCTTCTCCAGCCGCTGTTCGAGCGCTTCGGCGGTCTTCAAATGCGCCACGTCGTCGAGCGCCGCGCGGCCGCGCATCAACGCCGCGTATCCCAGCGCGCTGATGCAAGCGACGAGTAAGAGAATCGAGCCGTAGCCGATCAACAATTTTGAGGCGATCTTCAGCCTGGAGAACATCGGCGAACCTACAACGATGGCGTTCTGTCGGGGCAGAACGCCCGGCTGCGCGCGAAGGCTGACGATCTCACGCCCCTGCCCCCCGCCCGGCGACCGATCGACGCGCGATCGAACGCCGATGGCGCCGCCCAATCGACCAGCGCCCCCCAACGCCGGCTACACTAAGCAGCGCGGGTTAACCAATCCTCTGCAGAGGCGGATCGCCGGCAGGGCGCTATGACGCAGAATCGGCGCGTTTCATTGACTTTGGCCGGAATTCCACTATATCGAGCCCAGGTCAGCGGCGTTACTGAAGCCTCGACCCGGCGCTAAACGTTACAAATGCGCCACGCCAGAGCGCGACCCGGAAAAGCCGCGCCGTCCCCGTGGGCCCCGAATGCGGCCCGCCCAAATCCCTGTTCCAGTGAGACGCAATGCGATTTGATGAACTCGGCCTGAGCGAGAAAGTGCTCAACGCCGTAAAGGCGTCCGGCTACGAAACGCCGACGCCAATCCAAGAACAAGCTATTCCTTACGCCCTGGAAGGGCGCGACGTCCTCGGCATCGCCCAGACCGGCACCGGAAAGACGGCGGCGTTCACGTTGCCGATGCTTTCGGCCCTCGAGAAGGGCCGCGCGCGCGCGCGCATGCCGCGAACCCTCATCCTCGAACCGACGCGCGAGCTCGCCGCCCAGGTCGAGGAAGCGTTCGGCAAGTACGGGATCAACCACAAGCTCAATCTCGCGCTGCTGATCGGCGGCGTGTCGTTCTCGGAACAGGAGGCCAAGATCACGCGTGGCGCCGACGTCCTGATTGCGACGCCCGGTCGCCTGCTCGATTTCGCCGATCGCGGCAAGATCCTGCTGAACGGCATCGAGATCCTGGTGATCGACGAAGCGGACCGCATGCTCGACATGGGCTTCATTCCCGACATCGAGCGCATCTGCAAGCTGGTGCCGTTCACCCGCCAGACGCTGTTCTTCTCCGCCACCATGCCGCCGGAAATCACCCGACTCACCGAGGCCTTCCTCCACAATCCGGTGCGCGTCGAGGTGTCTCGCGCCGCCTCGACCGCCGAGGGCATCGCCCAGACGCTGGTGCGCTCGGGCGCCTCGCCCGAGGAAAAGCGGACGACTTTGCGCCACATCATCCGCAGCGCCGAGAACTTCAAGAACGCGCTGATCTTCTGCAACCGCAAGCGTGACGTTCAGGTCGTCTATCGTTCATTGGAGAAGCACGGCTTTTCGGTCGGCGCGTTGCACGGCGACCTCGACCAGCGTTCGCGCATGGCCGCGCTTGACGCGTTCCGCAATGACTCGGTGCAGCTGCTCGTCTGTTCGGACGTGGCGGCGCGTGGCCTCGACATTCCCGACGTCAGCCACGTCATCAACTATGACGCTCCACACCATTCCGAAGACTATGTCCATCGCATCGGCCGCACCGGCCGCGCCGGCAAGCTCGGCGTCGCGGTGACGATCGTCTCCCGCGCCGACACGCGCTCGATCGACGAAATCGAGAAGCTGATCGGTCAGAAGATCGAATGGCAGGCCGGCGGCGACGTTCCCGCCGACGAACCGGCGGAAGCCGCAGAAGCGCTGCGCGAACATCGCGGCGGCCGCAGCCGGCGCAGCGGCGGCGATCGCGGTCGCGGCGTCCGTTCACATAGCGAGCCAGCCCAGCGCGAGGCGAGAGGCGGCGCAGAACGCAGTCGCGGCGGCCGTTCGCACGACGCGCCAACCGAGCCCGAAGCGCGCGCCGTTCGTCCGCAAGCGGCGCCGGCCGAACGCGAAGCCGCTCGGCAGCCGCAACCTGGTCCGCAGGAACCGCGCCGCCAATCGAAGCCCGAGGCGCCGCGGCGCCCGCGACGCGACGACGACGGCGAAGCCCGCGTCATCGGGCTCGGCGATCACGTGCCGAGTTTCCTGCTGCGCCCGGTCCGCTTGCCGACCAAGCCGGTTCCCGCCGAAGCGGAAGACTAATCGCCGAACGCAGGTAAGGCGGCGTCAAACATTGCCCCGGATAGTGCGTTGATGCGGCGCCAGGACGGACGTCGCCGGCGCGTGAATCGCCGCTGTTGCGGCCTCGGGGCGTTTCCGACATGACCAACGAGCGTGACGTCAGCCTCGACGCGATGCGCGGAATCGCCGCGCTTGCTGTGTTCGGCTGGCACGCCATGCTCGCCTTCTATCCCGTTTCCTCGGGCTATCTCGGCGCGACGCCGATCGCCGAGTCGGCTCGGTCGCAATTCTGGTTCGTCGCCGTTCACGGCGCCGGCGCCGTGGCGTTCTTCTTTGTCCTTTCCGGCTTCGTGCTGACACGCCTCAGTCTCACGACCGGCCGCACCGACGTCCTCGTCCGTGGACTGATCAAGCGCTGGCCGCGCCTCGCTGGCCCGGCGCTCATCGCTGTGCTCGGCTCATGGCTGCTGTTCGCCGCCGGCGGCTATTTCTACGCGCCTGCGGCGGCCCTCACCGGCTCGTCATGGTTTGCTCGCTTCGGTGGCGCGTTCACCGACGCCTCGTTCCAACCGAGCCTGATCGGCGCCTTCATGCAGGGGGCCGTTCTGACCTTCCTGCGCGGCGATTCGACCTACGACAGCAGCCTATGGACCATGGCTTACGAGTTCTACGGCAGCCTGATGGTCTACGCCCTCGCGTTCCTGCTGGCGACGCGACCGGCGCTGCCGGCGCGCCTGATCGTCATCGGCGGCGCCGCCGTCGCCTGCGGCGCGGCCAACCCCGCGCTGTTCCCCTTCGTCGCCGGCTTCGCCTTGGCGGCGCTGCTGCCGCGACAGGGGCTTCGCGTGCCCGCGCCGGTTGGCGCCGTCGCGACGGCGGCAGCGCTGCTCGCCTGCGGCTACACGCAGGGCGCGCTCGGCTTCTACGCGCCGCTCACCGCAATCTGGCCAACTTGGCTGCCGATTCCTTATCTCTACGCGACAGCGGCGACGCTGCTGATCGCCACGGCGGAAGGTTGGTCTGGGATGCGACGCTTGTTGTCGCGGCCGTGGGGCCGGGCGTGCGGCGAACTGTCGTTCCCCTTCTATCTCGTCCACGTGCCGGTGTTGTGTTCGGTCGGCGCCTATATCTTCCTCGCCACGCGCTCGGCGCCGGCGGCGATCGCTGCAACGCTCGTCGTCGCCCTCCTCGCCGCGACGGCGCTCGCCGGCTTCAGCCGCTGGTGGCTCGCCAAGCTCAATGTCGCGGTCGGCGTCCTGACGGCGAGCTACCAGCGCGACCGCCTGCGCCGCGCCGGACCGATCGCTTCGCCGCCTTGATCGGCCGACCGCTAGCTTTCCGGCGCTTCGTTGTTCGCGCCGCCGCAGCGCGCCGAGCGGCGGCGAAAGCCAACGACGCCCATCGCCGCAACGCGTCCTCGTCGTCGAAGGCGGCGGGCGGCAACAGCCAATAGCCGACCTGTACTTCGCGGCCGTGCGCGGCATAGACGAAAGGACGCGACTCAACGGCGGCGAACTCCGCTTGTGTCTCGGCGTCGACTTTCAGATAGACGTCGCCCCCGATCGCGAGGGCGAAGCACAGGTCGTCCAAATAGACGCCGTGGCCGCCGAACATGCGGCGCGCTGAGACGACGGCGAAGGGCGCGAACAGCTCTTCGAGCCCTTCGCGGTCCACGCTCGTGTCACCCCTCAGCGGCGGCGAGCGCCTCGGGCGAGGCCGGCGTGATCGCCACGCTCTCGCCGCAGCCGCAGGCCGAGGTCTCGTTGGGGTTCCTGAAGACGAAGCTCGCCGCCAGCTTGTCGACCTTGAAGTCCATTTCCGAGCCAAGCAGGAACAGCAGCGCCTTGGGGTCGATCAGCAGCTTGACGCCCTTGTCCTCGACCACTTCGTCGTTGGCGGCGACCGTTTCGGCAAATTCCATCGTGTAGGACATGCCGGCGCAGCCGCCGTTCTTGACGCCGACCCGCACGCCGACAATCGGCTTGTCAGCGGCGGCCACGATTTCCTTGACCCGCTCAGCGGCGGCGTCGGTGACGCTCATCGCCTTGAAACGTGAATTTCGCATCAGCGCCTCGTCCTCGACCGGGTTCAAGGCCCGGCGCGCAAGCTTTCATATAGCATCGCACGACCGTTTCGCCAGTCGTTACGGCCGAATATAGGCGTAGCCTTGGGCCTGGAGGTCGGCGATCAGCGTCACCCCGCCTCTTTCGGCAAGCTGGAAACCCGGTTGCAGGTCGCCGAGCGTCCATTTCTGCGCTGCGAGCGTGTTGGCGCAAGCGTAAAACGCGACGCCGTCGGCCGATCGTTCGCGCAGGTCTTCGGCGGCGGCGAGGTCGCCGCCCGAACGACGAAAAAGCCGCAGCGCCGGCCCCAGCACGACGCACGCAAAGCGAGCGCTTCCCGCGCCGCCGGCGCCGGCGACATGGTTGCGCAGGTTTCCGAGCGCCAGCGCGGCCCGCTCCGCGTCGACCAGATGATAGACAACCTTGGTTGCCCGGACTGGCTCGGCTCGGCCGGGCGCTACGGCAAGTCCAAACCCGGCCAAGAGCGCCGACTTGACCAGCAGCCTCCGCCCCAATCCGACCATTTCGCCTCCAACGACTTTCAGTGGCCGCTCTTCAGCCGCGCCTTCTCGTTCTTGTCGGACGCCAGCGGCAGACACTGGTCGAGCGCCGCGCGGTCGAGCCTGAACAGCTTGTCGTCGGATCCGAAGGCGCCATGGACGTTGTCGTCGGGGTTGTCCGAGCCGGGTTTCCACAGGCGCGCGCCTGCCGGGATGCCGACCAGGACGTTGCCGTCGGTCTTTAGCGTCACGTCGATCGCGCCGCCGTCGCAGTCGACCCCACAATGTGCGGAAGTGGCGCTCGCCGGCGCGCCGTTCTCGTCCTTGACGATCGCGCAGCCGCCGTTGGTCTCCAACATCCCCTTGCGGCTGCGGAACGTGACGCCGAAGCGCAATTGCACCTCGTCGGGATTGACCGGGTCGACCACCGCCAGCAGCGTCATGGTCTTGACGTTCTGCTGCGGATGCGACGCGAGATGGGCCGGGTCGTAGACGCGATTGAAGCAGGCGAAGCTTTCGGCGGTCTTCGACGGCTCGGCGCCAAGAAAGCCGGCGATGAAGCCGCCTGCAGCCGCTTCACCGGGCGTGGCCGCCACGAATGCGGATAACGCCGCCATGCCAACCCATCCAATCGCGCCCATGCGCCCCTCCTCCGCGTTAAGCAAAGCTTACGGTCCGCCGATTCTGCCCGTAATCTACGGACCGCGCAATCGAGCCCGCGCCTATCGCCCGGCGGCGACGTCGATCGTCCCTCTCATGCCGCTTTCCCAATGTCCGGGAACATTGCAGGCGAACTCGAACTTCCCAGCTTTTGAGAATTTCCAGATCAAATCCTTGCTCTGACCGGGCTTCAGCATGATGGCGTTCGCCTCGTCGCCGTGGGTCATCCCCTTAGCGATCATCTCGAGCATCTCCTTTCGGTGCTCGGCTTCGGCCTTGGCGTCGCCGATGGTGAAGTCATGATCGACCGGGCCCGCATTCGCGACGACAAAGCGGATCGTCTCGCCCTTCTTCACCTCGACGTTCGACGGTTCGAAACTGAGATCGTGCATGGTAATGGCGATGGTCCGGTCGACCTTGGCGGGCATGCCTGGCTCGCCGAAGGCGTAGAGCGGCGCGGCGCCGTGAGGCATCGTCCCCATGTCGTGAGCGAACCCGCTCGATGACGCGAATGCGAAGGCCGCAGCTAAGGCGACAACGTTGATGTTCTTGACACGGTTCCTATTGTTCAGAGTTTCACGGCGCGCAGCCGCAGCGCGTTGCCAATCACGCTGACCGACGACAGCGCCATCGCCGCCGCGGCGATGATCGGCGACAGTAGAATTCCGAAGACGGGATAGAGAACGCCGGCGGCGATCGGCACGCCGACGGAATTGTAGACGAAGGCGAAGAACAGGTTCTGACGGATGTTGCGCATCGTCGCGACGGACAGCCGCCGCGCCCGAACCAGCGCCAGCAGGTCGCCGTGGAGCAGTGTGACGCCGGCGCTCTCGATGGCGACGCCGGTTCCCGTCCCCATCGCCACGCCGACGTCGGCGGCAGCGAGCGCCGGCGCGTCATTGACGCCGTCGCCGGCCATGGCGACGATCCGGCCCTGCTGGCGCAATCGCGCCACCGCGTCGGCCTTGTTCTGCGGCAGGACTTCCGCCTCGACCTCGGCGACGCCGAGCCGTGCTGCGACTGCCTCGGCCGTCGTGCGATTGTCGCCGGTCAGCATGACGACCCGCACGCCTGCGTCGCGCAACGCCTGCAATGCGGCCGCCGTCGTCGGCTTGATCGGATCGGCGACGCCGATCACGGCCGCGGTCTTGCCGTCGATCGCGACGAAGATCGCCGTCGCGCCGTCGCGGCGCAGAGGTTCGGCCTCCGCCGCGATGGCGCGCAAGTCGACGCCGGATTCAGCGAGGAACCCCTCGCTGCCGAGACTCACCGCGCGACCCTCGATCGCGCCGCGAACGCCCCTGCCGGCCGGCGCGTCGAAATCAGCCGCGTCGACCAAAGCGAGCCCCTTCTCATTCGCCGCCGCGACGATCGCCGCCGCCAGCGGGTGTTCGCTCGACCGCTCCAGACTCGCCGCAAGTCGCAGCACGTCGTCGGGCGCGAAGCCTGGCGCGCAGCGAACCGCGACGACGCGCGGCTTGCCCTCAGTGAGCGTGCCGGTCTTGTCGACGACCAAGGTGTCGACCTTCTCCAGCCGCTCCAGCGCCTCGGCGTCCTTGATCAGCACGCCCGACTGCGCGCCGCGTCCGACACCGACCATGATCGACATCGGCGTCGCCAGCCCGAGGGCGCAGGGACAGGCGATGATCAGCACCGACACCGCAGCCACCAGGCCGTAGGCGAGACGCGGCTCGGGCCCGAACGTCGCCCAGGCGGCGAAGGCCAGAACGGCGACAGCGACCACCAGCGGCACGAACCACCCTGAGACCTGATCGGCGAGCCGCTGGATCGGCGCGCGGCTGCGCTGCGCCTTGGCCACCATCTCGACGATTTGCGCCAGCACAGTGTCGCGTCCGACGCGATCGGCGCGCATGACGAAGGCGCCAGACTGATTGATCGTCCCGCCGACGACCCGGTCGCCGGCTGTCTTGGCGACCGGCATCGACTCGCCGGTCACCATGGATTCGTCGACTGCGCTGCCGCCTTCGAGGATTTCGCCGTCGATCGGCACTTTGTCGCCCGGACGGACGCGCAACCGGTCACCGACCGTAACCTGCTCGAGCGCGATGTCCTCGTCGCCGCCGTCCGGGCGCACGCGGCGCGCCGTCTTGGGCGCGAGGTCGAGCAGAGCGCGAATGGCGCCGCCGGTGCGTTCGCGCGCCCTGAGTTCGAGCACCTGTCCGAGCAGCACCAGCGCGGTGATCGCCGCCGCCGCCTCGAAATAGATCGCGACGGCGCCGTCCATGCCGCGGAAGGCGGCGGGAAACACGCTGGGCGCGACGGTCGCGACGACGCTGTAGGTCCAGGCGACGCCGGTTCCCAATGCGATCAGCGTAAACATGTTGAGATGGCGCGAGACGATCGAGCGCGCGCCGCGCACGAAGAACGGCCAGCCCGCCCACAGCACCACCGGCGTCGCCAGCACGAGTTGGATCCAGTTCAGCGCCTGCCCGCCGACGACTGCGCCGAGACTGGTCATCGGGGCGACCATGTCGAGGAACGCCACGGGAACCGCCAGCGCCACGGCGGCCCAGAACCGCCGCGTCATGTCGACCAGTTCCGGATTTGGTCCGATCTCGGCGGCCGGCGTCTCGGGCTCGAGCGCCATGCCGCAGATCGGACAGCTTCCCGGCCCGGCTTGACGAATCTCGGGATGCATCGGGCACGTATAGGTCGTTGCGGCGGCCGGGCTCGGCGCCGCTTCGCCCGGCGCCTCGCCGAGGTAACGCTGCGGCGCGGCGAGAAACTTGTCGCGGCAGCCGCCGCAGCAGAAATAGTAGGTCTGGCCAGCGAATTCGGCGCTGTGCTTAGCGGTCGCGGGGTCGACGCGCATGCCGCAGACGGGGTCCCTCGCCCCTTCCGGAGCAGCCGAGGTGTGAACCTGGCCGTGAACGTGACTCTGATGACGGCCGTGCCCAGCGTGGCCGGATTCGTGGTTGGCGGCGGACATTTGGCGCTCGCAGTTGCCTTGCTTGGGTAATGTGGCTACACCTTCCCATCATTGGAAGGTCAAGGGCTTCTGCGATGAATATCGGAGCGGCGGCGGCGGCGACGGGCGTCAGCGCCAAAATGATCCGCCATTACGAATCGATCGGCCTGCTGCGGCCGGCCGCCCGGCGCGACAACACCTATCGCGACTACGCCGCGAGCGACGTTCACGAGCTGCGCTTCGTGCGACGCGCGCGCCGCCTCGGTTTCTCGATCGACGAGATCGGAGGACTGCTGGCGCTGTGGCGCGACGACCAGCGCCCGAGCCGCGACGTCAGACGCATCGCCAAGGATCATCTCGTCGATCTCGAAAGCCGCATCGCCGAAATTCAGGCAATGGCGGACGCGTTGCGCACGCTGGTGCACGCCTGCCACGGCGACGACCGCCCGCACTGCCCGATCCTCAACGACCTCGCCGCCGAGCCTGCGGCCGGCGAGCGGCTAAGTTGAGGCGACGCGCGGGCTGGAGCTCGACGCGGGATTGTGGCAAATCCCGCCGGCCCCGATGGATGACCCGATGACCGCCCCGTTCCTCGCCTCCCCCGACGTCGCCGAGCGACTCGCCCGCATCGCCGACGCGCTCGAGCGGATCGCCCCGCCGCCGCGCCCCAGCCCCGACTTCGTCGCCGCCGACGCATTCGTCTGGCGCGCCGACAGTGGCGCGCTCGATCCGGTCGCCAAGGTCAATCGCGTCGACATCGCGCTGCTGCACGGCGTCGACCGGGTGCGCGACATGCTGATCGACAACACGCTGCGTTTCGCCCGCGGCCTGCCAGCCAACAACGCGTTGCTGTGGGGCGCGCGCGGCATGGGCAAGTCGTCGCTGGTCAAGGCGGCGCACGCCGAGATCAATCGCCGCGGCATCGGCGAGAGCCGGCTGAAGCTGGTCGAGATCCACCGCGAGGACATCGAGAGCCTGCCGGCGTTGATGGCGCTGATGCGCGAGGCGCCGCACCGCTTCATCGTCTTTTGCGACGATCTGTCGTTCGACGGCGGCGACACGTCCTACAAGTCCCTGAAGGCGGCGCTCGAAGGCGGCATCGAAGGCCGACCGGCCAACGTCGTCTTCTACGCCACCTCCAATCGCCGCCACTTGATTCCGCGCGAGATGATGGAGAATGAGCGCTCAAGCGCCATCAATCCCGGCGAAGCGGTCGAGGAGAAGGTGTCGCTGTCAGATCGCTTCGGCTTGTGGCTCGGCTTCCACCACTGCAGCCAGGACGAGTATCTCGCCATGGTGCGCGGCTACGCCGACTATTTTGGGCTCGAAGCGCCACTCGAAGAAATCGAACGCGACGCGCTCGAATGGGCGACGACGCGCGGCGCGCGCTCGGGCCGCACCGCCTGGCAGTTCACCCAGGATCTCGCAGGCCGGCTCGGCCGCCGCCTCGACCGCGAAGGCCGAAAAACGCCGAGGCGGCGGGCCTTTCCTGGGACCCGCCGCCTGGTTTAAGCCCACGGCGCTTATCGTGTCTCGCGGTCCGCCCGTGGGAATTGCGTCCGACCTGGAGGAGTCAGACGACCTCTTCGTCTCGACGGCGCTCTCAGAGGCCGGCGAGATAACTGGTGGGATCGACCGGCGTCGAACCCTTGCGCAATTCGAAGTGCAGTTGCGGCGAGTTGACGTTGCCGGTCTGGCCGGACTTGGCGATAATCTGGCCGCGCTTGACCGTCTCGCCGCGCTTGACGTCGAGCTCGCCGTTGTTGGCGTAGGCGGTCACGAAGCCATTGGGATGGCGGATCAGCACCAGGTTGCCATAGCCTTTGAGTTCGTCGCCGGCGTAAGCGACAACGCCGCTTTCGGCCGCGCGCACCGATGTGCCTTCAGGCACGGCGATGTTGATGCCGTCGTTGCCGCCGGCCTTGAACGCTTCGATGATGCGGCCGCGCGCCGGCCAGCGGAACTCGGGCGCGACGCCGGCGGCGTCGGCTTGGGCGCTGGTCATCGGCGCCGCCGTATCGTCCGGCTTGACGCTGGCGGTCGGCGTAACGTCCGGCTGCGACTTCTTCGCCGTCGCCGTCGTCGTCTGCGACTCGACGTCGTTCTTCGCCGTCAACTGCTGCGCGGGCGCCTTGACGGCCGGCTTGTCGCTGTTCTTATCGGCGACCTTAATCGTCGGCTTGTCGGCGGTCTTGGCCGCGACCTTGTCTTCGCGCGCGTCGATCTTGCCCTTTGATTTGGCCTTCGGGGCAGCGTTGGCGACGTCTTCCTTGGCCGCTTTGGCTTTGTCGTGCTTGATGGGCGCGGCGTCGGCGTCATCGGCCGCGGCGACCTTCTTCGGCCTCGCGCCGCTCGGCTCGCCGCTGGCGTTGTAGACAGGAATGACGAGATGCATGCCGGCGTGGACCTGCGAGCCACTGGTCAGGCCGTTGCTCTTGATCAGCGCGGAGGTCGGCACGCCGTATCGGCGCGAAACGCTGTCGGCGTCGTCGCCTTGGGCGACGACGATCGGCGAACCGCCGACAATGCTCCACCCGGCCGCGGAACCGCCGACCGGCGGGCTCGAAGCGAAGCGATTTTGCGGCGCGGGCACGTACGGCGCCTGAGCGGGTGGAATCGAAGCGGTGGATACAGGAGCCGGCGGCGCAAGCGGAGTCGAGGCGACGCTCGACGTTGGCGCGGCGCTGGGCGCTGCGTTCGAAGCGAATGGATTCGAGAATGGATCGGCAGTCGCCGGGGAGGATTGTGAGAAACGATCCGAATCGACGGAGCAGCCCGCCAGCCAGACGCCAATCAATCCGGTTAAAGCGACGCGGACAGCGCCGCGCCGCGCAACAAACGCTGCGAACTCTCTCATCGGCCCAACCCACTCATACGCGACCCAACACGCAGGCAGTTTCGTTCGAACGTCTTAAGACTTGGTTTAAGATGAATAATTTGGCGCCGAGGCGTCGAATTTGCGCCGGACGTGTGACGGACCCGGGCGGCTCAATCGCCGCCGGCTAGACCGGGAGCGAGGGGTCGAAAGGCGCGGACCGAACCGTGCTCGCTCGCCTCAAAAGCGTCGCACCCGGGCCGGCGGACCCAGCGGACAATGCGCTGATCGGTTGCGCGCTCGCCGGCGACGACCGCTGCCAGCGCGCCGCCCTCGGCGAGCAGCGCCAGCAACCGCGTCGGCGGCGACTCGACCGCGGCATGGACGAGGATCGCTTCGAAACGGGCGGGACCAGGGTCGTAGGCGAGCGCGTCGGCCCATTCGACCCGTACGTTGTCGAGCCCGAACGCGGACAGCCGCGCCGCCGCCTCGAGGGCGAGCGTGCGGCGGCGCTCAAGCGAGACGACTTCGTCTAAAAGTTGCGCCAGCAGCGCAGTCGCATAGCCGCTGCCGGCGCCGACTTCGAGCACGCGGCCGCGCGGCGGCAGTTCAAGCGCTTCGATCATCGCCGCAACCACCGAAGGCGGCGGCGAAGTCTGGCCGCCGCCGATCGGCAACGCGATGTCACGCCCGGCGACATCGGCGTAGCGCTGCGGCATAAACAGCGCCCGCGGCGCCCGCTCCAGCGCGCGCAACAGGCGCAGATCGCGGATGCCGCGCGCCCTCAGCCGCAACATGAATTGGATGCGCTCTTCCGCCTCCGGATTGGCGCTAGCCGCGCGATCGTCGGCAGGCGTCGCCATCGGGTCAGCCGCTCGCAAAGGCCGCGGCGTAGCGCGCGCGGGTCGCTTCGTCGGTCAGGTTGAGGCTAAGCGGCGTGATCGACACCTTGTTGGCGGCGAGCGCCTCGATGTCGCTGCCGAATTCGGGTTCGAATCCGCCGCGCGTGAACTTCAGCCAATAGTAAGGGATTCCGCGTCCGTCGCGGCGCTCCTCGATCTGCATCAGTTGGCTGTCGCGCCTGCCCTGGCGCGTGACGGCGACCCCCGTCGCTTTCGCCGCCGGGCAGGCGGGAAAGTTGACGTTGACCAGCATGCCATCCGGCACGCCGGCGGCCAGGATGCGCTCGACGATTTGCGGACCGAGCGTCTCGGCGCAATCCCATTCGACTTTGTCGCGGGCGCCGCCGTAGCACTGCGACAGGGCGATCGAGGGAACGCCGAGCAACGCGCCCTCCATCGCCGCGGCGATCGTGCCGGAGTAAGTGACGTCTTCGGCGATGTTCTGGCCGCGGTTGACGCCGGAGAGGATGAGATCGGGCGGCGCGTCGACAAGAAGCCGCCTCACCCCCATGATGACGCAATCCGTCGGCGTCCCCTGCACCGCGAAATGCCGGGGGCCGACCTCACGCAACCGCATCGGGTTGTTGAGCGACAGCGAATGGGCGACGCCCGATTGGTCGCTTTCCGGCGCGACGACGAACACTTCGTCGCCGAGTTTGCGCGCGATTCTCTCCAGAACTTTCAAGCCATGGGCGTGAACGCCGTCGTCGTTAGTGATCAGAATTCGCATTGACGCCCTTTCCCGCCCTTCGCGGCAACGGACCGTTCTAGCGCGCCTGGGCGATTCGCGCGACGCGGCGTCCTATCGCGCTGCGGCGCAATCCGTGCGATCCTTCGCGCGTCGCCATGAGCCACGGAGATCGGCAATGAGGAGATGGTTCGTTTTCGCCGCCTTCGCCGCCGTCTCATTCGCTCCGGCGGCAGGCCTGGCGGACGGATTCTGCACCGCGCAATGGGCGCCCGTCTGCGCGGTCAAGGACGGCGCCGAGAAGACCTATTCCAACGTCGGTTGCGCCAAGGCCGACAACGCCGAGGTCGTGCGGGAAGGTCAGTGCGCCGACCCGACGCCGCAGCCGACAAAAACGCCGATCTTCTGCACGGAGAACTACGACCCGGTCTGCGGCAGCAAGGACGGGGCGACAAAGACCTACTCCAACGCTTGCTTCGCCAAAGCCGACGACGCGAACGTCGTCGCCGACGGCGAGTGCCCGAAGCCGTGAGCGCGGCTCACGCCTTCGGCGCAATGCGCGTCAGACCGCCCATGTAGGGCTTGAGGACGTCCGGCACCGTCACCGAGCCGTCGGGGTTCTGGTAGTTCTCCAGCACCGCAACCAAAGCGCGGCCAACCGCGACGCCCGAGCCGTTGAGCGTGTGGACGAAGCGAGTCTGCTTGGCGTCGGCCGCCTTGCAGCGCGCGTTCATCCGCCGCGCCTGGAAGTCGCCGCACACCGAACACGACGAAATCTCGCGGAAACGCCCCTGCCCCGGCAGCCAAACCTCGATGTCGTAGGTCTTCTGCGAGGCAAAACCCATGTCGCCGGTGCACAGCACGATGGTGCGGAAATGCAGGCCGAGCCGCTTCAGTACTTCCTCGGCGCAAGCGGTCATGCGCTCGTGTTCGGCGAGCGAATCCTCGGGTTTGGCGATCGACACCAACTCGACCTTCTCGAATTGGTGCTGGCGGATCATGCCGCGCGTGTCCTTGCCGGCGGCGCCCGCTTCTTCGCGGAAGCACAGCGTGCCAGCGGTGAAGCGCAGCGGCAGCTTCGCTTCGTCGACGATGCTTTCGCGCACCAAGTTGGTCATCGGCACTTCGGCGGTCGGGATCAGCCAGAAGCCGTTGCCGGCGGCGAACTGGTCGTCGCGGAACTTCGGCAGCTGCGCCGTGCCGAACATCGCTTCGTCGCGCACCAGCACCGGCGGGTTGATCTCCTCGTAACCGTGCTCTTGCGTGTGCAGGTCGAGCATGAACTGCTCGAGCGCGCGCTCGAGCCGCGCCAGCGCGCCCTTGAGCACGACGAAGCGCGCCCCCGACAGCTTCGCCGCGGCGTCGAAATCCATCAGCCCGAGCGCTTCGCCGATCTCGAAATGCTCCTTCGGTTTGAAGCCTTCGGGGAATTTCGGCGGCGCGCCGTGGCGACGCACTTCAACGTTGTCGTTCTCGTTCTTGCCGGTAGGGACGTCGGCGAGCGGCAGATTGGGAATGGCGGCGAGCGCCTCGTCGAACGCCGCGCCCGCTTTGCGTTCCGCCGCTTCAAGCTCCGGCATCGCCGTCTTGATCGCGGCGACCTCGGCCTTCAACGCTTCGGCGGCGGCGGCGTCCTTGCGCGCCATCGCCGCGCCGATCTCCTTCGATGCGGCGTTGCGTCGCTCCTGCGCCTTCTGCAATTCGAGGATCGCGGCGCGGCGGCTTTCGTCGAGCGCGATCAGCGAATCGGCGCGGGGGTCAAGCCAGCGGCGGGCAAGCCCCTCGTCAAACGCCTTAGGATTTTCGCGAATCGCTCTGATGTCATGCATGCTTTCACCCGGACGGTCGCAACCAGCGCCTCAGCAACCGGTCACCGAAGACGTTGACGCCGAGGCCAGCCATTACCAGAACGGCGCCCCAAAGCTCAAACGCGTCCAATGGCTCGCCGAACACGACCCCGCCAGCGATCATACCGACGATCGGCACCAGCAACGCGAACGGCGCGACCGCCACAGCCGGGTGGCGCGCGAGCAGCCGCGACCACAGGCCGAAGCCGAACGTCGTCCCGGCGTAGGAGAGGACGAGCACCGAGAGGATGAGGCGCAGGCTCGGATGAGCGAGCGGCGCAAGCGCCGCTGGCCCATCGATCCACAGCGCGGCGAGCAACAGCGGCGCCGGCGCGGCGAGGCTCGACCAGGCGACAAAGGCGAGCATGTCGACTCGCCCGGCCATCTTGGCGACGACGTTGCCCGCGCCCCAGAACGCCGCCGCGGCGATGACCAGCAGCAGCGGCCCGAGGCTCGCGCCGCCGAGCCGCTCCGAGCCGATCAGCGCAATGCCGGCGAAGGCGATCGCCGCGCCGATCGCCTGCGCCCGTCGTGGGCTTTCGTGCAGCAGCGCCCAGGCAAGCAGGATGGTGAAGAACGCCTGCAACTGGATGACCAGCGAGGCGAGGCCGACCGGAAAGCCCTCGCGCACGGCGATGAACAGCAGGCCGAACTGGCCGACGCCGATAAACAGGCCGTAGAGAACGACGAGCGCCGGCGACGCCTTCGGCGGGCGAACGAACAGGACCAGCGGCAGCGCGGCAAACACAAAACGCAACGCAGAAAGCATGAGCGGCGTCGTTTCGGCGACGCCGATTTTGATGGCGATGAACGTAAGGCCCCAGACGACCGCGACGGCGATAGCGGTCAGGACGTCGCGCGGCGGCATCCGGCGCTCGGCTCAGGTCTTGGTCTGTTCGGCAGCCGTCTCGGCGGCCTTGCGGCGCTTCTCGACGATCCGAACGGCGATCACCGAACCCTCGTAGAGCAGCAGCATCGGCAGCGTCAGCGACAACATGCTGATGAGATCGGGCGGGGTGAGGAGCGCCGCGACGCCGGTCACCGCGACGATGGCGTAGCGGCGCATCCGCACCAAATAGGCGGAATCGACGACGCCGATGTGGCCGAGCAGCGTCAGCACCACCGGAAGCTGGAAGGCCGCGCCAAAGGCGAAGATGAGCGTCATGATCAGCGACAGATATTCGCTGACCTTGGGCAGCAGCTCGATCGTCGCCTCACCCGGCGTGTTGACCTGCTGCAGCGACACCGAAAAGCGGATCAGCAGCGGCATGACGACGAAATAGACGAGCAGGGCGCCTAGTGCGAAGAAGATCGGCGTCGCGATCAGATATGGAAGGAACGCTTGGCGCTCCTTTTTGTAGAGGCCGGGGGCGACGAACTTGTAGATCTGCACGGCGATGATCGGAAACGCGATGACGCCGGCGCCGAACATCGACAGGCGGATGTTGGTGTAAAACTGTTCGAGGAAATGGGTCGCGATCAGCGTCGCCTTCTCGGCGCCGACGACTCGCACATAAGGCTCGGTCAGCACGTTGTAGATCGTGCGCGAGAAGTAGAAGCAGACGAGGAACGCCGCCATGAAGGCGTAAATCCCCCGCACGAGGCGCATGCGCAGCTCGATCAAGTGATCCATCAGCGGCGCCTTGGTGGCGTCGATGTCTTCTGCGGTCATTCGGCGGCGTCCCGCGGCGGCGCGGCGGCTTCCGGCTCGGCGGCCGGCGGCGGCGCGACAGGCGCCGAGGCCTCAGCGGCTGGTTCCTTCGCCGCGTCGGGCGTCGGCCCGGTCAGCGAGATTTCCGACTGACCGACGTCTTTCGGCGCTTCGATCGCATGCGATTGCTCGGAATGAACCGCCATCGACGGATCAAAGGACGAGTCGATCTTCGCCGAGTGTTCGATCGCGTTGAGTTCCTTCTGCACGTTGGCGAAGTCGCTCTTCACGCTGTCGAGTTCTTTCTTGACGCTCTCGAGTTCGACCTCTCGCATCGCGTCCATGAACTGGCCCTGAAACTCGGCCGCCATGCGCCGCATCCGGCCGAGCGCCTGACCGACCACGCGCATGACGCGCGGCAAATCCTTGGGCGGAATCACCGCCAGAGCGACGATGCCGAAAATCAGAAGCTTGCCGACGTCGAAATCGAACATGCAGCGGTCTCGGGGCGGCGGGCGCCCGGCCTTGGCGACCTACGGCGGCGCGCCGGGCCGGAAGCGTCAGCCGACCTTGTCCGTCTCTTTGGCGTCGACCGGGGCGCCAGCGCGGTTCTCGAGGCGTGCCGCCGGGGCCGCCGGCTTGGCCGCATCGTCGTCCTCGGCCATGCCTTTCTTGAACGATTTGATGCCCTTGGCGACGTCGCCCATGATGTCCGAGATCTTGCCTTTGCCGCCGAAGAGCAGCAGCGCGACCGCCGCGAACAGCATCCAGTGCCAAATGCTTAGGCCACCCATGGCGTTTTCCCACATGAACGGGCCGTGCGCCCGCTCAGTGGGCGACGGCTGCAGATCGTGCCCGGAACGTAAGCGCGCCGGAAGGTAAAAACAAGCGTGCCGAGGCCGGCAATCGGCCCGCGCCGCGTCAACTTAGCCTCAGCCGACGTTGACCCGGCGGCCACGATTCCACAGCAACAGCGGCGCGCCGGAAAGCAGGCTCTCCAGATCGCCGACACTCTGCCACATGCCGTTCACAGAGACCCGCGGCAGAGCCCAGAGATGCGTCGCGTGGTCGGCGTAGAGCATGCCCGGTCGGGTCGTCACCGCGCAGGCGAAACCCGCCTCGCGCGCCAGCGCGAATTCGCGCGGTCCGGCGCTGGTCGGGTCGCCGACCGGATAGGCGAAGGCGTCGATGGAGCGGCCGAAGCGCTGCTCCAGCGCCGCCTTCGAGCCCGCCATCTCAGCGCGCGCGTCCGCCTCCGGCCATTTCGCCAGCATGCGGTGCTCCCGCGAGTGCGCCCCGGCGGCGATGATCGGGCGCTGAGCGAAGGCGGCGGCTTCGTCCCAGTCCATGAACAGTTGATCGGCGATCTTGGCGCTGGAGACACCGGCCGCGGCGGCGAGGGCGCCGGTCGCGGCGAGGAGTTTCTCCTCCGGTCGCGCGCGCAACGCCCAATAGATGCGCTCGAAAGCGGCGGTCTTTTCGGCCGGCGTACGCGCCTCGACGGCGATCGCGCGCCCATCGATTTCGATTTTCGCGACGTCGAGCCGGCGCAGCGCCTCCTCGAGTTCGAGCCACCACAGCCGCGCTCTCCGGTCTAGGAACCCGGTGGCGAAGAAGACCGTGGCCGGAGCCGCGTGTCTTTCCAGAATCGGCAGCGCGAAGTCGCGCGTGTCGCGATAACCGTCGTCGAAGGTCACCGCGGCGAAGCGCCGTCCGCCTTCGATAAGCCGCCGTCTCGCCTCGGCGAGCGAGACGAGTTCGAAGCCGAGCCGGCGGACCAGCGCCAGCGCCGCATCAAAGAAGTCGGGCTCGATTTCGAGCAGCCGATTGGGGGCGTAGCCGGGCGTCGGCGGCGCGAACGGGCGAACGCGATGAAACGCGAGGATGACCCCGCGGCCGCGCGTCAGCGGCGCGACGGCGCGATGCAGGCCGCTTAGCCGAAAGGCGGCGAAGCCCGCCTCGATGAGCCTGTGCTTGAGCGCCATGCGCGCGGCTGTTCCCGAAATCGTCGCTGCCGCTCTGCCTAGCCGAAGGACCTTGCTGCGCGCTTACCACCGGAGCGGTGCGGATAAACGAAGCATTGACCCCTGCTCGATTAGTCTTCCGCCTCGTCTGCTTAGGATTTCCGCGTGCCGCCTGTCAGCGCCCTGAAAAGCCTATCGCCGATTCCACGCCGCGCGCCGCCGCGGACCGCCGCGTCAGCGCGCCCGTTCGCGCGGGTTGAGGTTTACGAAACGCTCGAAGACGCGCGCCCAGCCTGGGCCGCACTCGCGGCGAACGTTTCGGCCAGCCCTTATCAAAGTTTCGACTTCGCCCGGATCTGGTTCGTCAGCCTTGGCGCGGCTTCGGGCGCGACGCCGCTGATCGTCGTCGCACGCGACGAAGCCGACGTCCCGGTCGCGCTGTTGCCGCTGGCGCGCGCTGCGCTCGGTCCCCTACGCTTGGCGGCCTTCCTCGGCGGCAAGGACTCCAATTTCAACCTCGGCCTGTTCCTCCCCGACCGCGAGTGGTCGCGCGACGACCTCGCCGCTTTGTTCGCCGAGGCGGCGCGCCGCGCCAGACCGCGGATCGATGCGTTTCTGCTCGTCAACCAGCCGCTGAGCTGGCGCGGATTCGCCAATCCGCTCGCAGCCGCGCCGCGTCAGCCAAGCGCGAGTTACGCCTATGCGACCGCCCTGCCCGGCGACTATTCCGTCTGGCTCGACGCGCGCGCGTCCAAAGACGCCAAGAAAAAGATGCGCAAGAAGCGGGCTCGGCTCGAGGCGATCGCGCCGCTCGAACGCCGTTGCGCCGCCAGCGCAGACGAAATCGACCGCGCGCTGGCGGCCTACCGCGCCGCGTGGCGCGCGCGCGCCGAAGTCATCGGCGTCCGCGACCCCTACGCTTCGCCGGCGGCGCAGGAATTCCTCGCCAGGCTGGCGCGCGAGAGAACGCTAGAACTGCACACGCTCTTGCACGGCGACCGGATCATCGCCGTGTTCGGCGCGCTGCCGGGGATCAACCGGCTGTGCGGCCTGTTCATCGGCCATGACGGCGACCCCGAGATCGCGCGCAGCAGCCCCGGCGAGATCATAGTCCAGGCGGTGGTCGCCGACGCGATTGCGCGCGGCTTCGTCGAATTTGACCTCGGCGTCGGCGAATCGCGCTACAAGGACGACGCCTGCGAGATCGTCGAGCCATTGTTCGACAGCGCCTTTGGCTTCGGCCCGCTCGGCCGCATTGCGGCCCGAGGATTCCTCGCCAAGCAGGGCTTGAAGCGGCGCGTGAAGCAGTCGCCGCAGCGGCTTGCGCTGGTTAACCGACTGCTCGCGCCATTCCGCCGCTGGCGACGCGCCGCGACCTAGCCGCGGCGCGCGCTTCAACGGAATCGATTGCACGTAAACGCGACGTTGACCGATTGACGGCTAGGCTAAAGGGCACACGTTCGCCCGAGGGTTCGCCTGTGCCGCTCGCCGCCGCATCTCCCCGTCTTTCGTCGCCCGCCGCCGCGCCGCATTCGATCTCCCCTCCTGCGGGACGCCGCCCATTCGTCGCCGCAGAGACGTTCGACCGCATTGAAGCGGCGCGCGACGCCTGGCGCGAGATCGCCCCGCGCGCCGCCGCCAGCCCCTATCAGGACTTCGATTTCTCCCGCCTGTGGCTGGCGACGATCGGCGCCGCGCGCGGCGTCAAGCCACTGATCGTCGTCGCGCGCGACGCAGCAGGCGAGGTCGCGGCGCTGCTGCCGCTCGGCGAGCGCGATTTCGGGCCGCTGCGGTTTGCCCAGTTTCTCGGCGGCAAGGACGCCAATTTCAACCTCGGCTTGTTCCGCCGCGGCGCGGTTTGGGCGGCGAAGGACGTCGCAGCATTGCTCGAAGCGGCGGCGCGCGCCACGACGCCGCGCATCGACGCGTTCCTCCTCTGCAACCAGCCGCTCGACTGGCAGGGCGCGCCCAACCCGCTCGCCGCCCTGCCCAGACAAGCGAGCCCGAGTTCGGCCTACGAGAGCGTGCTGCCCGATGATTTTGCGGCCTGGCGGAACGCCCACCTATCGACGCTCGCGCAGCAGAAGTTGCGGCGGAAGGTCAGGCGTCTCGAAAGGATGGGGCCGGTGGTCTGCCGCCGCGCGGCCGACAGCGCTGATGCCGACCGATTGCTCGCCGCATTCTTCGCCCAGAAGAGCGCGCGGATGGGCGCGCGCGGCCTGGTCAACGCCTACGAGGCGCCGGAGGCGCGCGCCTTCATCGCCCGCCTCGCCGATTGCGGTTTGGCCGCCGGCGCGCCGACGCTCGAACTTCATGGGCTCTTCGTCGGCGACCGCGTCGTCGCCACCTGCGGCGCGCTCGGAGCCGGCGGCCGGATGAGTTGCCTGTTCCTTTCCCACGACGGCGAAACCGAGATCGCGCGCAGCAGTCCCGGCGAGGTGATCGTCCAGGCTGTCGTGCGCGACGCCATCGCGCGCGGCTTCAAGACCTTCGACCTCGGCGTGGGCGAAGCGCGCTACAAGGACGAGGCGTGCGAGGTCGAGGAGCCGCTGTTCGACAGCGCCTTCACGGTCAGCCCGGCCGGCCGCGTCGCAGCCTGCGCCTTCCTCGCCAGACAGCGGCTGAAGCGACGCGTCAAGCGCTCGCCGCGGTTGCTTTCGCTGACCCGCAAACTGGTCACGCTGTCGCACGGGCTGCACGTCGCGGCGCCTTAGTCGCCTCGACCAAGATTCCACGTAAACACGATGTTGACGCCTCGTCGGCTAACCTGCGCGGCCCACATCCATCGAGGGTTCACAGTGCCGTCCGCCGCCGCATTTTCCGATCGCTCGCATCCCGCCGCCGAGCCGGCTTCGCGCCAAAGCGCCGCGGCGACCTGCCCCTTCGCCGAAATCGAGATCTTCGCCAGCGTCGAGGCTGCGCACGGCGCATGGGCCGAGATCGCGCCGCTGGCGGCTGCGAGCCCGTACCAGGGCTACGATTTCACCCGATCGTGGGCCGAAACGGCCGGGGCCGCGCATGGCGTCGCGCCATTGATCGTAGTCGCGCGCAACGCGGCAGGGGCAGCCGTCGCGCTGCTGCCGCTCGCCGCGCGCGGCTTCGGGCCGCTGCGTTTTGCGCACTTTCTCGGCCTAAAGGACCTCAACTTCAACCTCGGTCTGTTCCGGCGGCAAGACGTCTGGCGGCTGCGCGACGTCGCCGCGCTGCTCGCGGCGGCGGCCCGTGCGGCGCGGCCGCGCATCGATGCGTTCCTGTTCGTCAACCAACCGTGCGAATGGTTTGGCGCGCCCAACCCGCTCGTCGGGCCGCGTAGTCAGCCGAGTCGGTGCCTCGCCTACAAGAGCGCCCTGCCCGAAGACTTTTCGCTCTGGCTGAACGCGCACGCCTCCAAGGACGCGCAGAAGAAGTTGCGCAAGAAAGCCAAGCATCTCGAGGCGATGGGGCCGGTCGCGCACCGCCGCGCCGCCGACCCCGCCGAGGCCGCTCGGCTGATCGACGCCTTCTTCGTCCAGAAGCACGAACGGATGCGCGAACTCGGCCTGATCAACGCGTTCGATGACCCGGAAGCGCGCGAGTTTCTGGTTCGCTTCGCCGATTGCGGCCACGCCGCCGGCTCGTCGACTCTGGAGTTGCACGGGCTGTTCGTCGGCGATCGGATCGTAGCGACTTTCGGCGCGCTCGCCGGCGGCGACCGAGTGAGCGGGCTGTTCGTCTCCAACGACAACGACCGCGACATCGCCCGCAACAGCCCAGGCGAACTGATCGTTCAAGCCGTCGTGCGCGACGCGATCGCGCGCGGCTTCAAGACGTTCGACCTGGGCGTCGGCGAGGCGGACTACAAGAATAAGACCTGCGAAGCCGCGGAACCGCTGTTCGACACCGCCTACGCCTTCACGCTGAAGGGTCGGCTGGCGGCTTGGGCCTTCCTCGGTGCGCGGCGCGTCAAGCGCTCGATCAAACGCTCGCCGCAGCTCATGGCTTTGCACGCGCGATTGCGCCGTCTTCGGAGCCGCTTCGGCGACTGATCGCTCAGGCGACGCGTTCAGCCGCCGACGTTTCGCCGCTCTTCAAGCCGACGACGACGATCTCGTCCTGCGCGAACGCCTCGCGCGCCTCGGCGAGCGCCGCTCCCAGCCGCGCCGGCGCCGCCACGATCGCCAGAACGGCGACGCCGTCGCGGGCGGCGAGCGCCGCAGGCGAACGCCAATCATAAGCGTGCATGACGAGGAAGTCGTAATTCGCCGCCAGCGCCGCCAGCGCCTCGCTGAGCGGCTCGATGGAAATCGCGCCGGCGCCGGCAGGAATGACGTCGAGAGCGGAGAGTCGGTCGCGATGCAGCGCCTCGGCGAAGCCGGCGCGTCCGTCGAGCAGCTCCGCCAAGCCGCTCGCCCCGTCTTCCTCTTCGCCGTCGAATCCGACTTCATACGACTGCGGCAGATCGCCGAGATCGATCAGCGCCGCGCGACCGCGCGCGGCGAGCCGACGTCCGAGCGCCAGCGCCAACCCCGCCGCGCGGCCGCTTTCTTCGCCGGCGATGAGCGCCGTCAGCGCGCCGCCTTCCTTCGGCGCGATCCGCGCCAGACAATCGGCGAGCGACGCGACGGAAAGAGAGCCATCGTCGTCGGCATGCGGGAGCACAGGCGGCGTGACGAGCATCGGCGGCGGAGGCGGCGCAGCCGACGCAGCGATCACGTCCGGTTCAAGCGACGGCTCGATCGGCGGCGCAGGCTCGGGTGCGGCCGCGGGGGCGCTCGCCTCGGTGGGTTCGACGCGTTCGGGCGCTGGGTCCTCGACGCGACCGCGACGCGGCGGCGCCACAATGACGGCGTCGGTCAGCAGAACATGGGCGACGACGGCCCCAAGCGAGATGAAGAAGCCCGCCAGGGTCCCAAGCAGAACGGTGGGGACCTTCTTCGGGAAGGTCGGCTCGCTTGGGTCGCTCGCGCTGGCGATGACGCGAGCGTCGGCGGGTGCGGCGTTCTCAGCCTCGCGCGCGACCGCTTCGCGGTACTTTTGCAGATACGACTCGAGCTGGTCGCTCGCCGTCTTGGCGTCGAGCTGCAGCGCCCGCAGACGAACGTCGTCGGCGTTGCCGCTGGCGACCGTTTTCGACTGCCTGGCGAGCGACGCACCGAGGCTGTCGACGTCGGCGGCGGCAAGCTTGGCGTCGCTCTCCAGCGCCGCCACAGTCTTGTCGGCCTCGCTCCGGATTTCCGCGTCGAGCCCGGCGAGTTCGCCGGCGAGCTCCTTCATCCGCGGATGTTCGGGCAGCAGAGTGCGCGATTCTTGCGCGATCTGCGCCTTGAGCGCGACGCGCTGTTCGACGTAACGGCGCAGCGAATCGTCCCTCGTCACTTGCGGGATCTCGTCGAGCCGGCCGTCGTGCAGCATCGTGCGCAGCGATTGCGCCTTGGCGACGGCGCTAGCCTGATTGGAGCGCGCGGTCGCAAGCTGGGTCGTCATGTCGGCAAGCTGTTGGCTCGGAACCGTCATCCCGTTGGCGCCGGCAAGCAGCCCGGAACTGGCGCGAAACGCTTCGACCTTGCTGTCCGCCTCGGCGACCTTGCCGCGCAATTCGTCGATCTTCAGCGAAAGCCAGGCGCTCGCCGCTTTCGCCTCGTCGCGCTTGGCTTGTTGCTGCGCGTCGAGATAGAGCGCGGCGACGGTGTTCGCGCCGCGCGCCGCGAGCGCCGGGTCCTTGCTCCAGAACTCGATCTGCAGCACGCGCGACTTGGCGATTGGGAAGACGGTGAGCCGTGACAGGAACGCGTCCATCAGTCGGTCTTCCGGTCGGCCGGCGCGGCCGCCGCTCAGCAGCGACCAAACGATCGCCACCGGATTGGTCGGCTCAGGAGGATTAAATTCGACCCGCTGCGCGAGTTGCAGTTGATCAACCGCTTTGCGCGCAAGTTCTGTCGTCGTCACGGTCTCTGCTTGGCTCTGCACCCCTTCCGGATCGAAATTGGCGCTGGGATCCGATCCGACCGCCTTGTCCGGCCGGGTGAAGTAGCTCTCCTGGTTCTCCAGCAGCACCTTGGCGACGCCGGTGTAGCGCGGGCTGATCGAGATCACTGCGACAAGGGCCGCGGCGGCGCAGGCGAATGTCGGAATGATGATCCAGCGGCGCCGCCGCCACAGCAGGCGACCCAGCCGACTCAGGTCGACGGCTTCGCCGCGAGACGTCTCAGCGCCGCCTTCGTCGACTTCGCCATTCATCCGCCGCTCCAAATCGCCAACGCCGCAAGCCCTTCGCTTCTTATCGGAGATTAAGGTTGCCGACGGGTTAAGCCGCGGCGATCCATGCGGCCGCGTTGGCGTTTCGTTAACTATGTCGCGCCTAAACCGTCGCTGAGCAGTTATGAATGCGCGGACTGGTCATGAATCGAATCTTCGCCGTCGTCCTCGCCGTCGCGCTTGCTGGCTTAGGCGCCTGCTCGGCGCCCCGCTACAGCGCCGACCTGCTGCGGACCCCGATCGACGCGCCCTACCAGCTCGCCAGCGGCGATCGTCTGCGGGTCATCGTGTTTGGCCAAGACAATCTATCCAATTCTTTTTCGGTCGACGGCGCCGGCAATGTCGCCATGCCTTTGATCGGCCTCGTCCACGCCCAGGGCCTGACGACCGCGCAATTCGCCAAGGTCGTTGAGGCCAAGCTGCGCCAGGGCTTCTTGCGCGACCCGAGCGTTTCGGTGGAAGTCGAGGCGTACCGGCCGTTTTTCGTCCTCGGCGAAGTGACGGTCGCCGGCCAATATCCGTTCGTCAACGGCATGACGGCGCAGAACGCGATCGCGGTCGCCGGCGGCTTCACGCCGCGCGGCGCCCAGGATAGCGTCGACTTGACGCGGATCATCGACGGGCGGCCAATCACCGCTTCGGTGCCGCTAACCTTCGCCGTGCGCCCGGGCGACACGATCCAGGTGCGCGAACGGTTCTTTTAGGAAATCGGGTTACCAAAAAGCCATCGTTTCAATGGATTTCAGCGATGGCGCCTTCCCAGCCGCAAGCGTCGAGACTCCGCATCGTTCACGTCTTTCGCGCCCCGCTCGGCGGGCTGTTTCGTCACGTCGTCGACCTCGCCGCCGAGCAGCGGGCGCGCGGCCATGACGTCGGCATGTTCTTCGACGCCGAGGCTCGCTGTCCGCGGGTCGAGGCGGCGCTCGCCCGTATCCCCGGCGGCTTGACGCTCGGCGTCACGGCTTGCCCGATCCATCGCAATCCCGGCTTCGGCGATCTCGTCGCGATGGCGCGCTTTTCCACCTATCTGCGGCGCGTCTCGCCCGACATCGTGCACGGTCATGGTTCGAAGGGCGGCCTCTACGCTCGGCTGAGCCGGCTGACCAACCCCGGCGCAGCCCGACGCGCCTACACGCCGCACGGCGGCAGCTTCAATTACCGCCGCGGCACTGCCGTCAACAACCTCTACATGCTTGTCGAGCGGGCGCTCGCGCCGTTGACGGACATCTTTCTGTTCGAAAGCGCTTACATCGCCGGCCGATTTGATGCGCAAGTCGGCGCTCACAACGGCGTCCGCCGCATCGTCGCCAACGGCATCAGCCCAGCGGAGTTCACGCCGGTGACGCCGAACGAAGACGCCGCCGACCTGCTCTACGTCGGCGAATTGCGCGCCGCCAAAGGCATCGACACGCTGCTCGAGGCGATCGCCGGCGTCGGCCGCGCCCGTGGCCTCATCCCGCGCGCGGTGCTGGTCGGCTCCGGTCCAGATCAGGCGCTGCTGACCGAATTGGCGCATCGCCTCGGCATCGCCTCGTTCGTCTCCTTCCGCGGCCAACTGCCGGTGCGCGAAGCGTTCACGCTCGGCCGTGTCTTGGTCGTTCCGTCGCGGGCCGAATCCTTGCCGTATATTGTGCTCGAGGCGGCCGGCGCGCGCGTGCCGATGATCGCCACCAACGTCGGCGGCATCCCCGAGATCTACGGCCCGTATTGCGACCGACTGGGCCCGCCTAACGATCCCGCCAATCTCAAGGCGCGCATCGAGGCGACTCTCGCCATGCCGGACGCCGAGCGTCAGGCCCAGGCGGCCGAACTTGCCATCCACGTCGCCGAGCGCTTCTCGATCCAAACGATGGTGAATTCCGTGATGGCGGGCTACGCTGACGCCCTTGCTCGCCGCCGCCGCGCGATCGGCGGGCCGGCGACGGCCGCCTCGCACAATTGACCGCCTGTCTTCAATCGAGACGAGCCCATGGCCGCATTTTCCGCCCGTCAGCTCCGTCAGATTCCTTCGCCCCCGCCGCCGCGCCAACCGGAAGCGCAGAACGACGAGCTCGAACGACTGAGACGGACCGCCGCCGAACCGGCCGCTCCAGCCGTATCGCGGGTCGTCATCGCCGGCGTCGTCCGGGCGATCGAGACCGCGCTGATCGTGACGACCGGCGCCGCGATCTACTTCCTCTACATCGTGAGCAATATCGGCGCTCAACCCGGCTATCTCGCCGTGACGATCGGCGTCGCGGCGATGACGATCATCGTCTTCCAGTCGCTGCATGTCTTTAGCGCGCCCGCGTTCCGCAACCCGTCGCGCGCCCTGTTCCGCATCGCCGGCGGCTGGACCGCGGCGTTTCTCGTCGTCTTCGCCGGGATGTTCTTTCTCAAGCTCGGCGGCACGCTGTCGCGCGTATGGATGGCGACGTGGTTCGTCGTCGGCTTTGGCGCACTTGCCATCGAGCGCGTGATCCTGGCGCATTTCGTGGCGCTTCTGGTGAGCGCCGGGCGGTTGCAGCAGCGCGCAGTGATTGTCGGCGGCGGCGCGATCGGCGCCGACCTGCTGCGCGAGCTGGCCAAGAACGACGAAGCCGAAGTGCAGTTGCTCGGCGTTTTCGACGACCGCAGCGACGAGCGTTCGCCCAACACCGTCGAGGGCTATCCGAAACTGGGCAACGTCGACGACCTGGTCGACTTCGCCCGTTCGACCCGGGTCGACCTCGTCATTTTCGCTCTGCCGATCACCGCTGAGCAGCGCATCTTGCAGATGCTGCGAAAGCTGTGGGTGCTGCCAATCGACATTCGGCTGGCGGCCCACGCCAACCGATTGCGTTTCCGGCCGCGGTCCTATTCCTACGTCGGCAAAGTGCCGGTGCTCGATCTGTTCGACAAACCGATCGCCGACTGGGACATCGTCATCAAGCAGACCTTCGACAGGGTCGCCGGCGCGCTCGCGATCGTCGCGTTGTCGCCGGTCTTTGCGGCGACAGCGTTGGCGATCAAACTCGATTCTCCCGGACCGGTGTTCTTCAAGCAGAAACGCTACGGCTTCAACAACGAGCTGATCGAGGTCTTCAAATTCCGTTCGATGTACGTCGACCAGCTCGACCCGACTGCCGCCAAGCTGGTGACGCGCGGCGATCCGCGGGTGACCCGCGTCGGTCGCTTCATCCGTAAGACTTCGATCGACGAACTGCCGCAACTCGTCAACGTCGTCTTCAAAGGCGATCTGTCGCTGGTCGGCCCACGGCCGCACGCCATCCACGCCAAGGCGGCCGATCGCCAATACGACGAAGTGGTCGACGGCTATTTCGCCCGCCATCGCGTCAAGCCAGGCATCACTGGATGGGCTCAGGTCAACGGTTGGCGCGGCGAGACCGACACGCAGGAAAAGATCCAGCAGCGCGTCGAGCACGACCTCTATTACATCGAGAACTGGTCGATCATGCTCGACCTCTACATTCTCGCCATCACGCCGATCTCGCTGCTGAAAAGCGGCAACGCGTTTTGAGCGGCGATGCGGTTCTCAGGCGAAGCGGCGTCGAGCGCTCTCCCGATACGCTGCGAACGCCATCTCAGCGCCTGACGATGGTGTAGGCGTAGCTCGTCAGCCAGCGCCAGTCGCGACGCTCGGCCAGGTCGCCGAACGTTGCGTCAATCTCGCGCAGGACCGGCAGATGCCGGAAATACGAATGCCCAAAGAAAGGCGCGATCAGCACGGACGAGAACCCACAACCGCGAAGGATAGGTTCGACCCGCGAAGGCTCGCCAAAGCACATCTCGTAGCGGGCGGGAAATTTCGGATAGTCGTTGTGATGGCGATCGGAGAAGAAAAATTTCAGGACTGGCGCAGTGAGCGACTCGGGCAGCGCGTGATTAATTACGAACGGCGGCGAAAACAGCGTCGGATGGAAAGCCAGCGCGACGCCGCCAAGCGGCGCTCGACGCGCGCACGCCTGGCTTCGTCGCTAGCGGGAAGGGCCGCTCGATTGCTCGCTGCGTCCATGTTCACAAGCCATTCATTTGCGCGCAGATTTGGTCGCTTCGCCGCACGCGGCAAGAAGTCTTGCATAGCAGCGTCACCTGATTGCCTATGACGCCAACGCCGGCGCCAGGCGTTGTGGCGGACCTGCCGGCGCGTCACGATTTCAGACCGAGCGCCGCCCGCCACCGGCTGTCCGACGCGCGCCAGCGCGCCGCCGCGAGGCTGCGCAGGCCGGCTACGTCAAACAGCAACATCGTTCCGCCGAATACGCCGCCGCCGACGATTAGCGCCAGGACCGCCGCGAGCATGTGCGGATGGAGTTCGTTGAGCGGTCGAAGCATGAACCCGACAATCAGGGCGCTCACGGCGATCACCGCGACATCGCGCACGTTCGGTCGGATCGCCCGGTTGCGGAACGCGAGCGCCGCGCCAATCACAAGTCCGACCCCTAGGCTGATCGAGTAGGCGCTCGCCAGCGCGTCGGCGCTCGCCGCGACGCCGCCGAATTGCAGCAGCGCCAGATCGGTCGCCAGCGCCGTCAGCGACGCGACCGTCACCGGCCACGTCCGTCCCGCCAACTGAAAGACCGGATTCAGCCCCGACGTCATCAGACAATACGCCACAAAGCCAGGCGCAAGCTCAACGCTGAGGCGCGAGAAGTCGCCGTGGTAGGCGGCGGGCACGAGCAGCGCCTCAAACGTCGGCGCCATGGCGACGTAACCGGCGGCGAGCAGCGCCATCAAGCCGAAGACGAGCGTCATATTCACGGCGATTTGTCGTTCGGCGACCGCTCGACCCTCCATGCGCTCGCGCTCGAGGGCGTACTGAAACAGCATCAGTTCGGGCAGGGAATTGATGGTCGCGAACACGCGTTGCCCGAGGTCCGCCGCAAGCGACAATTGGCCGGTCGGCGCAGCGCCGAGATATGCGAGCGCCGCCTGTCGGTTGATCAATCCGATGAGTTGATAGATCACCAGCGAGGCGACGATCGGTTTGGCGTAGACGAAGAACCGCACGAGGCTCGCGCCCCTCGCTTTGCCCAGACGCGCGCCGGGCATGCGCTGGCGCGCGCTCAGCGCGATCGCCGGAACGAGGTTGGCGACCACAAGCGCCGCGATGGTCATGACCGAGTCGCGGGTGCGAAATGCGACGACGAGCACCAGCGTGAAGCAAAAGAGTTGCCGCAGGCCGTAGACGACGGCAAACGCATGCGCATCGTTGCGAACGCGAAACTTCGCGCCGGTGAAATCGACGCGATGGGCGGCGACCGCCAACAGCGGCGTCAGCAACAGCAGCGCCGCGCCGAAACCGAATGTGCAGCCCAGCAATGCGGCCGCCCCTGCCGCGGCGTAAGCGAACCCCGCCATGATCAGATAGCCGGCTTCGAGGCTCGACTCGGTCTGCACGCTTCCTTGTTCGTCGCCCGAAAAGCGCAGCGAAGAGTACCGCAGCCAGTCCAGCATGGCGCCGGCCAACGTGATCGAAGCAAGCGCGACCGTCGAATAGCGGCCAAACTCGGCGGGTCCGAGAATCGCGCTCAGCGCAAGACCAAACGCAAAATTGGCCGCAGCGTTGAGGAAGAAGGTTACAGAAAAAAGCATGCGCCAATTTTGGGGTTTGCGACGCTCCTGCTTCTAATCCCCCGTTGTTAAGGCCCACTTACCTCGTGGTCCCGGATCGCTGCGGGCGTTGGCGGCGCTAGTGAGACGTTAACCTTGCCCGCACTGGTTCTCGGGCTCCCGGCGTTCATATCGAGGGTCCGTTCGACCGCGCATGGCGACGACTGTCGAGCATGCCTTGGTAGATCGCCATCAATCCAGCGATATGCGCGTCGAGCGTCGGCGGATTTCGCCAATAGTTCTCGTAGGCGGATTTCGACATGTCTGCGACGAGACGGTCGTCCTTGAGACGCTCGAGCGCCCGCGCGAGTGCGTCGACGTCGGCGCTCTTGAACCAAAGTCCGCTGACGCCATCCTCTATCTCCTCGCGGCCGGCGCAAACGTCGGAGACGACGACCGGAGTGCCCATGGCTTTGGCCTCCAGAACCGTCAAGGGCTGCCCTTCGTACCACAGCGAAGGGAACACCAGCACGCGCGCCGCCCGCATCTCCTCGCGCGCCTTTTCGGGCGGCAACCACCCGAGAAAGCGGGACGACGGATACTTGGCGCGCAGTTCGCGTGCGATCGGCCCATCGCCGATGAATGTCGGCGCGACCCCGACGCGCGCCGCCGCTTCGGCGAACAGCGACGCGCCTTTTTCGGGAGATAGGCGGCCGACGAAGACGAACGCTCCTGAGGAAGGGTTTGGTTTCGGCCCCAGGTCGGACGCCTCGATCGGATTCGACAGACGATGGATGATCGCGCCCTGCGGAAGATACGGCGCAGCAATGTCGGCCTGATAGTCGGAAATGCAGATGTAGTCAGAAAATGCGGTCGGCATCCGTAGGAGCGTCCGCGCGGCGAAAAGACGACCGAAGCGCCAGATCTTGTGCGGATAGTTTCGGGAGTCACAATGAGTCGCGAGGCAACTCAACGACATGGGTTTCAACTTGCAAACTGCGCTCTTCGAATAGTCATAAAATCCCCCGTTGGGGCAAAAGAGAGAGTACTCATGAACGGTATAGAGCGCCGGCAGACCGGAGGCGCGCAGTGGTACGACGATCGAAGGTGAGAGCGCTTTTGCCCATCCATGCATGTGCACGATCGTGCGCTCGCGAGGCAGGCTCGCCAGCAGCGCTTTCAAGGCGGTCGCCGCAGAACCGTTCCACGTCCCTTGCCGGGCGGCGGCGACGCGTGATGGATTGCCCAGGATATCGTGCTGGTCGAGGCAAACGACTTCGACGCCCTCCTTGCCGAGTCGCGAATCGACAGGCGCAGAGGCGGCGAACAGGACAGCTCGCGAGCCGCTTCGCTTCAAGCCGATCGCGCTCTCGATCGCCACCTTCGCCTGCCCCCCGATCACTGAGGCATGGTCGACGCATATGACGACAGTTAGGGATTCTTGCATGTGGCGACGAGGCCCGGTAGCGAACGCACAAGTCGCATCAACGCTAAACTGCGCCCTTTAATCCCGCGTAAAGCGTGCTGGACGCCTCCCGTTTGGCCGCGGTACGGCGCGCCAAGCCACTAGCCGGCGATGCGAATTGACTTGCGCCGACCCTAGAGGCGATCGCGCGGGATCTTCACGCCCGGGACTCGACGTCATGTCGCTGGCGGGATCGACCGACCGCCCGCAGCCAGCGCCCAAATCCCCAGACCGGGCACGGGCGCGCGCCTCGCAACGGCAGTCGGCTGAATGACGGGACGGAGCGGCGGAGCGGCCGCAGCCACGACCGTCTCGACGCCGGATCGCCGGACGCCGAGCAGCGTCAACGGTCTCTTAACGCTGCGCGTGGAATGTTCGCGACCGAAGACGCGCGGCCCAGCCCGTCGCCGTCCCCGATCCGCAAGAGGTTGAACCATGAGGGCCACGAGCGTCCTTGAACCTCCCCGTGGTCCGAGGTCCGCAGGCCGCGCGGCACGCGCCGAACGGGACTTCGCCGACCTGGCGCCGATCGAGACCGAGAGTGCCTCGTGACAGCGACGAGCGCGATCGCCCCTCCCGCCTCAAGCGAAACGTCGCCCAGCGCGGCGCGACTTTCGATCCGCGTCACCACCCTCAAGCGCGTCGTTCTGTGGACGTTCCTTTTCTGCGGCGCCTCGGCGGCCATCGAGCCCTCGCCATATGAATTCATGTTCGTCGTCGCCGCGCTGACCTTCGGCGCACGCGATCTCGTTTTCGACCGCGCGATGATCCCGCTGATCGTTTGCCTGGCCGTGTTCAGCGCCGGCGGTGTCCTCGCGCTGCCTCCCTTCGTCGACGACGCCAAGAGCGTGACCTTCGCCTTCATCTCCGTCTACATGGCGTTCACTGCGATCTTCTTCGCCGCGCTGATCGCCAAGAACCCCTTCGACCGCCTGCGCACGATCCGCTCAGGCTACGTCGCGGCCGGCGTATTCGCCGCCGTGCTCGGAATCCTGGGCTATTTCAACGTCGCCGGGCTCAGCCAGCACTTCACGCTCTTCGACGGCGCCCGCGCCTCTGGACCGTTCAAGGACCCGAACGTGTTCGGTCCGTTCCTCGTGCCGCCGATCGTCTGGTTGATCCAGGATCTGCTGCTGAGGCGCGAGGCCGGGCTGCTGCGCACCATCGCGCCGCTGACCCTGATGGCGCTCGGCCTGTTTCTCAGCTTCTCGCGCGGCGCCTGGGGAGCGGCCGTCGCCTCGGTCGTGCTGATGATCGCGCTCACGTTCTTGACGACCTCCTCCTGGGCGTTGCGCCGGCGCATCGTTATCGTCAGCGCCACTGTCCTCACCGGCGTCGCCATCATGCTCGCAGTCGTGTTGTCGGTCCCCGAAATCCGCGGCATGTTTTTCGAGCGCGCCTCGCTCGTTCAATACTACGACGCGGGCGAAATGGGGCGTTTCGGCAATCAACTGCGCTCGCTGCCGCTATTGCTAGAGAGGCCGTTCGGCTTCGGTCCCCTGCAATTCCACAACTTCTTTCCCGACGACCCTCACGAAACATACGTCAACGCCTTCGCCTCCTACGGATGGCTCGGCGGCCTATCGTACATCGCCTTCACGACGACGACTCTGTATGTCGGCTGGCGGCTAGTCTTCGTCCGCTCGCCGTTCCGCGCCGCCGCGATCCCGATCTGGGCCTGCCTCCTCATCCAAATGATTCAGGGATTCCAGATCGACACTGACCATTGGCGCCATCTCTATCTGCTGTTCGGCGCGCTTTACGGCCTTGCGGCGGCGGAACGACATTCTCGCCCCAGCGCGCAGCCTCAGCGGCGCGCGACCGTGTAGGCGTAGCTCGTCATCAAGCGCCAGTCTCGCCTCTCGGCGAGATCGGCGACCGCCGTCTCGAATTCGCGCAGGCCGGGAATACGCCGGAAGTAGCGATCTCCCCAAAACGGCGCCACCAGCACGGATGAGAACCCGCTGCGCCGCAAGACTGGCTCGACGCGCGAAGGATCGCCGAAGCAAACTTCGTAGCGGGCGGGAAACTTCGGATAGTCGCCTTGGTGGCGGTCGGGGAAGAGGAGCCGCAGGACACGCGCGGTGAGCGCCTCGGGCGCCAGCCAATTGATGACGAATGGCGGCGCATAGAGCGTTGGATGAAAGGCGAGCGCCACGCCGCCGGGCGCGAGCAGCGCCCACACGTTGCTCCAGGCGCGCGGCGCGTCGCGAACGTGCTCGAACACCATGCGCGAAACGACGAGGTCGAAACGTCCGGCCAATTTCGGGTCGAAATCGCCCGCGACATTGAATTGCGCGGTCTGAAAGGAGGCCGGCGCCAGCGCCAACTCGCCGGCGTCGATGTCATTGACCGTGAGCGCGACGCCGGCCTGCTCGGCCTCGCTCGGGGTCAGCAGCGGCCCTCTTCCGCCGCCGACCTCCAGCAGTCGAACTTTGCCGTCTTCATGCCGGCCGCTGCGGCGGCAGGTCTCGACGAAGGCGAGGACGCTTCCGCGATAGTTGTCCCAGGCCCAAACCTCGCGGCTGTCGTAGCCGAGGCGGCGCAACGGTTCGGCCAGAAACGGCGACGGCGCGAGGCGCCGTTCGATTCGTTCGCGCCGCTCTCCCCCAAGATCGATCGATGTCGTCGCGAATGGCCCTGCGATTTCCATGGTCCTCGCGCCTCCTAGCGCGTGATAAAAGATCGGTTAATCGACAGCGCAAGACATGGAATTGCGCAAAATATGCTTGCCTTACGGCGCCCGCGTCGAACGCCGGCGCCGATAATCGGCGCGCCACGCTCGCGAAAAGCCGCGTCGCCGCGGTATCGGCCCGCGTCGGCACGACGCCGACGCGCAACGCGCGATTATGCGAAGTCAGGCGTTATCGGGAGCTTAACCCGATCGTACAGGGGCCGCCTCGACGAAGGCGATCAGAACGCCCATCGCCGTCCCGGCGTCGACGATCGCCATGCCGGCGCGGCGGCGCACGACGATCCCCGCCTCCGCCAGCCGCCTCTGCGCCGCATCGAGATCGGCGACCGCGATCCGCGTCGCCGCTAGTCCTCGCGCCGCCGCTGGCGCGCCGTAAAGCCCGGCGTAGGCCTCGGACGTAACGCATTCGACCTGCGTTCCGTCGGCGGCGAAGGCGACGCCGCCTTCGATCATTTGCGCCGGCGCGTCAAGGAACGCGGCGAGGAACGGGATTGCCGCGGCGGGCTCGTCGCAGACCAGCGTCAGCCCGGCGACGCCAAGCGCCCCGTTCGGATGGACCTGAGCGGCGCGGCTCCAGAAGTTTTCCGGGAAATGCTGCTGGCAGACAAAGAAACCCGTCTCGCGCAGCGCCGGGCTGGCGGCGAAAGCGAGCGAAAACGCGACCTCAACCTCGCGTCCGTCGGGCCGCCGCCCCTTGCGGGCGAAGTCGAAGCGCGCAAAGCCGCCGATCCCCGCCGCCTCGAAGCTGCGCCGGTCGGCCTCCGCGTCGGCGGAACGCACGACCAGCATCGCCAAGCCCTCGCGCTTGCCGAGATAGCCGGCGATGAAGCCCGCGAAGGGATAGACCGCTTCCTCGGGATGGGGCGCGGCGAATTCGTCGCCGAGGCCGATCAGTTCGAGAAACGCACCGTCGAACTGGACGATATGATTCTCGGTGCCCCATGGGTGACGGTTGCGGGCGCCAACCTGGAAGCCGAGGCGGCGGTAGAGCGCTTCCTGTTCGGGAAGATCGTAAGCGGCGATGACGAGATGGTCGACGGCGCGCGGCATGAGAGTTCCTCCCGCGACGTACGGGCGACTTCAGACGTCCGGCCGGCGCAGCCGAAGTCGCCCCAATGTCCGCCGTTCACGCCGGCTTCTTCAACTGCACGACGTTATGCAGCGTCTGGTCGGCGGACTCGAAGAAGCGTTTGACCCCGCGCGCCGCTTGGCGGATGCGCTGCTCGTTCTCGACCAGCGCCAGGCGCACGTAGTCGTCGCCATGCTCGCCGAAACCGATGCCCGGCGAGACCGCGACGTCGGCTTTCTCGATCAACAACTTGGAGAATTCGAGGCTGCCGAGATGGCGGAATTTCTCCGGCACCGGCGTCCAGGCGAACATCGAGGCGCGCGGCGGTTCGATCGGCCAGCCGGCCGCGGCGAAGCTCTCGACCATCACGTCGCGCCGCCGCTTGTAGGTCGCGCGCATCTCGGCGATGCAATCGTCAGGACCGTTGAGCGCCGCCGCCGCCGCCACCTGGATCGGCGTAAAGGCGCCGTAATCAAGATAGGACTTCACGCGTCCCAAGGCGGCGATCAAGCGCTCGTTGCCGACAGCGAAGCCCATGCGCCAGCCCGCCATCGAAAAGGTCTTGGACATCGAGGTGAACTCAACGGCGACGTCGAAGGCGCCGGGCGCCTGAAACACCGACGGCGGCCGATCATTGTCGTCGAAATAGACCTCGGCGTAAGCGAGATCGGAAAGAATGAAAATCTCGTGCTTCTTGGCGAACAGCACGAGGTCCTTATAGAAATCGAGCGAGGCGACCATCGCCGTCGGGTTGGACGGATAGCAGACCACCACCGCGATCGGCTTCGGCGTCGAATGGATCAGAGCCCGTTCGAGCGCGACGAAATATTCCGGCGTCGGCTCGGCTGGCACTGAACGAATGACGCCGCCAGCGATGAGGAAGCCGAAAGCGTGGATCGGATAAGACGGATTCGGCGTCAACACCACGTCGCCCGGCGCGGTGATCGCCTGCGCCATGTTGGCGAAGCCTTCCTTCGAGCCGAGCGTGGCGACGACCTGCGTCTCCGGATCGAGCTTCACGCCGAATCGGCGTGCGTAATAGCCGGCCTGGGCGCGCCGCAGGCCGGGAATGCCCCTGGAGGCGGAATAGCGATTGGTGCGCGGCTTGCCGACGGTTTCGACCAGCTTGTCGACGACGTGCTTGGGCGTAGCGAGGTCGGGATTGCCCATGCCGAGATCGATGATGTCGGCCCCGGCGGCGCGGGCCTTGGCCTTGAGCTTGTTGACCTGCTCAAAGACGTAAGGCGGCAAGCGCCGCACCCGGTGGAATTCCGACATCGCGCGA